>LQAI01000036.1_pt1 | contig 112907 bp, 117 predicted proteins | sample 1535821 | NCBI WGS metagenome assembly LQAI01 (sample SAMN04331586, study PRJNA305678) | bioreactor metagenome | isolation source: bioreactor_5 inoculated with Wadden Sea sediment 1st replicate of a... | place: Germany:Bremen
AACGGTATCGTGATGACTGGGAGCATCACGATCACCGGGACTCCTGTCTACGGCGAGAGTTTGACAGCTGATCCGAACCTCACGGATGCCGGTACCCCGACCTATCAATGGTACGTGGCAGCTCAGCTATCAGCGGGGCAACCGGTACGACTTACACTCTTGTGTCTGCTGACATCGGATCAGCGATCACGGTCACGGCCACTGCCGGTGGTACTAACTATCAGGGCAGCATCACCAGCCCGGCAACAGCATCCATCGGTAAGGGCTCAGGGACCACCATATCAGGTACTATCCTTGGCTATTATCCTTCACTGCCTTCGGATCCGACGATCATCAACTTCACAGGGTTCAACCAGAATCTGGAAGGGGTCGAAGCGCGTGTCGCATTGAATGGCTCTACATTCGGCAGTTATGCTGATATTGAGATAGACAGCCGTGGCAGGGCCATGATTGTACCGGATGCTGATGCCACGACCGCTGCAAAGGTCCAGTTCCGAATGAAAGAGACTGATACGACTTATGCTGGTCCGGTGAAGGAGATTCCCATAGCTGAAGCGGCCCTCTCGATCGGAGACTACTATGAGGGTGGAGTCGTGGGATACATCTATTCCACTACAGACACAGGCTACGTATCCGGGGAGGTCCACGGTCTGATCGCGGCGAAAGAAGATTCTTCGACTGTCACACAAGGTATCACATGGTCAGAGGACCTTGCGACTAGCATAGGAACAGATATATTGATCGGTACCGGAGCTGCAAATACCGATAAGATCATTGCTGGGCAGGGAGCTTCAGCCGTAACCTATGCAGCAGGAGTCGCTCGTGCGTATACCGGGGCGGCCATACCGACTGGTTCCTGCCTTCATGGTATGAGCTGAATAGACTGCGAGACAGCAGGTTGATTATAGGCAACTTCGTAACAACGACTGATGCAACATACTGGTCTTCTTCAGAATCTACACAGAGCAATTTTTTTCCAGAAGAGTGTGCTCATGGTGTGCTGTTTGATGGGAGAACCAATTCGTGGGTATATTTCAAAGATTGGCAACTGTATGTCCGCGCTGTACGATACTTCTGATCCTGTTCTGGCTATCTAACGTATGATCCGGCAGAGCTCACGATCGATTCGTGAGTTCTGCCAATAGTACGGGTCAGCTGTTCATAAGTCTCTTTTGGTACAAGTGAGCCTGGTACATACCATTTCAAAAGCTTATCGCTGCTTTCACCCTCTGCCCCGGCCATAGAGACATCTCTGTACAGCAGCCGTGCATACAAGATCCCTTTAGCTGATGCGTGGGCTACCATAGTCCTCTACAGCAGCTGAAAACATTGTTCGAATGCCCTTCCTGTGTCAGAGACGATAAACGAGGTACCAGAGGGCAGCATGTGAGCTCTCCCTCGGATTCTCTATCCTCATGCTGCTCCTGTTTGACAGACGACCCGCCTGAGGATCAGAGATAGGGAAGTAGCATATGGGACACAGACAAGAAGGATCCCTCCTGTCACTATGACACGAGGGATCCTACTCATGAGATCTGCTGGTAGAGTGCTTATCTGACAGTCACACCCATGGTCACAGCCAGGGTACCCAGATTGTTGGCTGTATAGCGTTCTTCAGAGACTGACCAGGAAGAAGCATCGAACTGGCTGGTACCCTCTGAGGTTCCTCCGAGGAATCGCAGATTCCCGAACACTTCCATGTTCCCCTTGAGCTGGTACCCCATACGCAGAGATGCATCAAGGAGTGATCCTTCGAACTCGAAGCTCGCCCCATTGAAGAACTGCGAAGAGGCATAGGAACCGGTAATATCAGCTGTGAGATTCAGACCGAAGGGGAACTCGTAGCGGGAATAGAGATGCAGTGCAGGGACGATACCGACATTCTGGGAGACCGTCAGGAGATCATCAACTGCCGGGTCATCATCAGCTGCCTGAAAGACGATCGATGCATTACGGATCTGGATTGCTGCCCCGAACCCCAGGACTCTATGGGGATCTTCAAGCACATCGTAGGAGTAGGAGACTCGATAGAAGGGGAAGCCGTACTTCATATCTACCGCAGTACCTTCTGGGAACGTCACATCGTTGATCGTTCGATCCTCTCGGTAGCGCACCGTGGTATTCACTTCCAGAGGCTGGTAGAGGAAGGAGACCCGGTGTCGATCATAGAGGGTAGCCCCGAGGGTGAACCGTGAGAAGGGCAGGAGCACATCCTGTCCACCTTCAGTCACGTAATTGAACTCATCTCCTGTATCACCGATCTGGATGGTATGACCGGTCACTCCGAAGAACCCTCCCTCGTACTCACCGAATACCTGTACCGGTGCATCAGGTTCGTTGATCCAGGATTCTGCAGGTGCTGCGAATGCAGCCCCTGCTGCCAGCAGGATCACTGCTGCTGCTACTGCTATCTTACTGTTCATATTTTTCCCCTACTCTTCATTTTCTTTCATTGTATTGATTACAATCTTATACCAATAGCATAATGAGTGAGCGATGAAAAGTAAAGCAGAAAATCAGAGAAATCCTGGTCAGCGTGAGTGTCTGGACTGCAGGACTGCCAGCATCTCTTCCAGGGTATAGCCCTTCTCTGCGAGCAGCACCAGATAGTGATACATCAGATCAGCAGCCTCTCCAAGGAACAGATCCTTGTTGTCATCCTTTGCCTCGATCACCAGCTCCACGGCCTCTTCGCCTACCTTCTGCGCGATCTTGTTGATCCCCTTGTCAAAGAGATGGTTGGTATAGGAACCGTTTGCAGGATGCTTCTTCCTGTCCTGGATCACACTCTCAAGATACGAGAGGAATTCCACGCCCTCATGCTCTTTGGGGTCATTCACTTCGGCAAAGCAGGTATCATCACCGGTATGACATACCGGGCCTGCAGGTACCGCCTGAACCAGGAGCGTGTCACCGTCGCAGTCCACTTTGATATCCCTGAGGTTGAGGACATTCCCCGAAGTCTCTCCCTTGGTCCAGAGGGTCTTCCTGCTTCGTGAGAAGAAGGTCACCAGTTTGGTATCGAGGGTCTTCTGCAGAGACTCTTCATTCATGTAGCCGACCATGAGGACTTTGGCAGTCACCGCATCCTGTACCACAGCCGGGACGAGCTTTTCAGGGCTCTTTGAGAAATCTACTGTTCTGTCACCTATCGTCATCTGTTCTCTCCTATCGGCTCAGCAGATTGATCAGCGTATGACCACATCATGTGAGCGTATGTATTCTTTCAATTCGGCTATATCGATCTCATGGAAGTGGAAGATGCTTGCAGCGAGTGCTGCATCAGCTTTTCCCTCGGTGAAGATATCGACGAAGTGTCCCATGGTCCCGGCACCACCTGAGGCGATCACAGGGACAGAGACCAGAGAACTGACCTCCCGGGTAAGCTCCAGGGCAAAGCCGTCCTTGGTCCCGTCATGGTCCATGGAGGTCAGCAGAAGCTCGCCTGCCCCTCTGGATTCGACCTCTTTCACCCAGTCGAGCGTCCTGATCCCCGTAGGTCCTTCCGCCATGTACATAGACTTCCCAGAATCTGCCGTTATACTTCGTATCGACCGCACAGACCACGCACTGACTGCCGAACTCCATGGACATCGCATCAATGATCGAGGGGTTCTTCACCGCCTCACTGTTGATCGATATCTTATCAGCACCGCACTCGAGCATCACCCGCACATCATCGACCGTCCTGATCCCGCCGCCTACGGTGAAGGGAATATGGATATGCTCTGCGATCCGCTTCACCAGCTGTGAGAGGGTCTTGCGTTTCTCGACTGTGGCGGTGATGTCCAGGAAGGTGAGCTCATCAGCACCCTTCTGTGCATAGAGGGATCCCAGTTCCACAGGATCCCCTGCATCTCTGAGGTCCACGAAATTCACCCCTTTCACTGTCCTTCCGTCTTTCACATCAAGACAGGGGATGATCCTCTTTGCTAACATAATCGCTCCTTATACGTCCGGGTTGCAGCTGCGCTGGAACTCGGCGATCTTCTCAAGCGTGATCCTTCCCTCATAGATAGCTTTCCCGACGATCACTCCTGAGAGTCCCTGAGCTTCAAGCTTGAGCAGGTCATCGAAACAGGAGACCCCACCGCTTGCGATCAGTTCCAGATCCGTGAATCCCTGATCGGCCAGAGCTTCTGTGATACTCGCATAGAGTTCGAACGATGGGCCGCTGAGCATCCCGTCACGTGATATCTCGGTACTGATCACCTTTTTCAGGCCTTCTTTCGCATACGAGAGGATCAGCTGTTCCCCTGTGACTTCCGAGGCTTCCTGCCATCCGGAGACGGCGACGAACCCGTCACTGACATCAGCCCCGAGAATGATGCGCTGCGGACCATAAGTCTTCAGCCAGCCGAGGAATCTCTCAGGGTCTTTCACGGCGATACTCCCGCCGGTCACCATGGCAGCACCGCATTCAAAGGCCTGCTTGATATCTTCATCGCGTTTGATCCCACCGCCGAAATCGACGATCAGACCGGTCTGTGTCGCGATCCGTTCGAGGACCTTATGGTTCACGATCCCTCCGGATCTCGCTCCATCCAGATCCACCAGATGCAGTCGTCTGAGACCGATCGCCTCATACGCTTTGGCCACCTCGAGCGGATCTCCAGAGTAGACTTTCTTCCGGGAATAATCACCTTTGGTGAGTCGTACACAGGCCCCGTCGATGAGGTCTATGGCAGGGATCACATCAAACATGGTCAGCCTCGCTTTTAGTATCAGATTCAAGGGCAAGGAAGTTCTTCAGGATCTGTTCTCCGATCGCCCCGCTCTTCTCCGGGTGGAACTGCACCCCGAAGAAGTTATCTTTCTGCAGTGCCGCACTGAAGGGCAGCATGTAATCACACAGAGCTATGGAATCAGGACCAGCAGCCGCATAGTAGCTGTGGACGAAATAGACATAAGAATCAGAAGTGATGCCGGTAAACAGGTCACTCTTGAGATCGAAGAGGGTGTTCCACCCATATGGGAACCTTCAGCCCGACAGGAACCGCCTGACTGGTTCATCGAAGATGCCCAGGCAGGTGGTATCATGCTCTTCGCTGTGCGAACACATCAGCTGAAGACCGAGACAGACCCCGAGAAACGGTTGCTTCAGATCACGCAGGACCTCATCGAGCCCCCGCTCACGCAGGTACCGCATGGCGGTACTGGCCTCTCCCACTCCCGGGAAGATCACCTTCTGTGCCGATGAGAGCTCTGTGGGATCATCGGTGACGATGTAGTCCACCCCAAGACGCTTGAGGGCACAGCTCATGGACCAGATGTTACCCGCATTGTATTTGACGATCGCTACCTGCTGGTTCATAACGATCCCTTCGTGGAGGGCAGTCTCATATTCTCGAAGTCCCTGGCAACTGCCCCTTTGATCGCCCGGGCAAAGCCCTTGAATACGGCTTCGATGATATGGTGTGCATTATTCCCGCTCGCTGCGATGTTCAGATTGCATCTGGCTTCGTCACAGAAGGACTTGAAGAAGTGGTAGAACATCTCGGTGGGGACATCCCCGACCCGCTCCCGGTCGAAGACCACATCCCAGACCAGCCAGGGTCTGCCTGAGAAGTCTATGGCGACTTGAGCGAGGGAGTCATCCATGGGAAGCAGGAACCCATACCGTGAGATCCCCCTCTTGTCTCCGAGGGCTTCAAGATAAGCCTGTCCGAGGGTGATCGCAGTATCTTCGATGGTATGATGCTCATCCACCTCCAGATCACCGGTCACCCTGATCGTAAGATCACAACCTGAGTGTCTGGCCAGCTGATCGAGCATGTGGTCGAAGAAGTGCAGTCCCGTAGAGATGTCAGACTCCCCGGTACCATCAAGATCCAGAGAGATCATCACGTCGGTCTCTCTGGTCTTCCGATGCAGCGAAGCCGCCCTCGCCGTACCCTTCGCGATCAGATACGCACTGATACGGCCCCAATCATCACTGATGAGCGTACAGCTGGCACTGAGGTCAGACCCATCACTCCCTGCCTGCCTGAGGTCCTCTTCACGTCCCTCCCCTGCCATCCAGATGGCCGTACATCCTATGTTACGTGCCAGCTCGATATCGGAGGTGCGGTCGCCGATCACATAGGAACGACTCAGGTCATAGAGGTTCTGCCCGTCTGCCATATACTCTTCGAGCATCCCCGTCCCGGGTTTCCTCGTCCAAGCCTGCTCCTCTGGCATCGTAGGATCGATGTGGATCGCATCGAAGACCACCCCTTCACCACTGAGGGTCTTGAGCATCTTCTGCTGTACCGGCCAGAAGGTCTCTTCAGGGAAGGAGGCCGTCCCCATCCCGTCCTGATTCGATACCATCACCAGATAGTAGTCAGTCCGCTTCCTGATGGCAGTGAGAGCTGAGATCACCCCGGGGACGAACTCCATCTTCTCGAGAGAATCGATTTGAAAGTCGATCGAAGGTTCTTTGAGGATCACACCATCGCGGTCGATGAACAGTACAGGTCTCATAGGGTTCCCTCCAGGGTGCGCAGCGCTTCCAGCAGCCTCAGGTTCTCCTGAGGCGATCCTACCGTGATCCGGACACATCCTGTGCAGCCGGGCTCGTGTGTTCTGTTTCTGATGATGATCCCCCGATCCTTGAGCTCCTGATAGAGCCTGTCTGCATCAGAGACCTTCAGGAGGATGAAGTTCGCTGCTGAGCGATAGACGCACTCGACATAGCTGATACGACCGAAGGCATCGATCATCTCAGTACGTGCAGCCTGTATCTCAGCGACACCCTCCCTGACTTCCCGCACATGATCGAGGGCCTGCAGGGCTGTCTCCTGTGCAGGACCGCTGATGTTATAGGGGTATTTGATGTTCGTCAGGATCCTGATGATCTGTGGTGAGGCGAAGGCCATGCCCAGACGGGCATTCGCCAGTCCCCACGCTTTCGAGAGGGTCCGCAGGACTACCAGGTTCTCATACGCATCCAGCAGGGATGCCGCCGAGGCTCTGCTGCTGAAATCCTGGTAGGCTTCATCCACCACGACGATCCCGGGGAAGATGGCGAGCAGGTGCTCGATATCTTCGAGAGGGATGTCGTTACCGGTTGGGTTGTTCGGCGAACAGATGAACAGCAGCTTCATGCCTGAGGGGTCTTCCTCGATCTCCTTCTCTATCTGACCCACATCGATCGAGTAGTCAGAACGAAGTGGAATCGAGATCAGCCCCACATCATTGAGATGTGCGAAGACTGAGTAGACGCCATAGGTGGGGGGAAGGATCATCGCTGAATCACTTCCCGGTTCTGCAAAAGCCCGGTAGAGCAGATCGATAGCCTCATCGCTACCGTTCCCGAGAAACAGATGGTCGATACCGATGGAGAAGACTTCTGAGATCTTCTCTTTGAGCTGCCGCTGGAGGGGATCAGGGTACCGATTCCTGCCTCTATCCCCCACATAGTCACGATAGTTCTCATTCGCATCAAGAAACACCTCAGCGCTTCCTGAATATTCACTGCGTGCTGAAGAATAGGGTTTCATGGACCAGATATTCTTTCTCACCAGCTGCTGCAATGCTATGGTACGTATAACTTTCATCGCTGTGCCTTACTTCCTTCTTGTGCGTTGATGGCCTGTAATCTGCAGGTCACTGCCTGTCTGTGGGCATCAAGCCCCTCAGTGGATGCCATGATCTCTATAGCCGGTCCCAATGCGCTCAGTCCGGCAGGGGTGATCCGCTGAAAGGTGATCTTCTTGATATAACTCTCAAGGCTCACTCCAGAGTACGAGCGTGCCCATCCTGAGGTCGGCAGCGTATGGTTGGTCCCGGAGGCATAGTCTCCTGCCGATTCAGGTGTCCAGGGACCGACGAAGACCGACCCGGCATGCTCGATCCGCTCGAGCCAGCTATCGGGTTCCTGAAGGTTCAGGATCAGGTGTTCGGGGGCATACCGGTTGGAGAGCTCGAAAGCTGTCTCAAGACAGCCCACCCGTACCATGGAGCTATGTGACAGGGAGGCTGCGGCGAACCGGGCACGGGGAAGCTGGGAGAGCTGTCGATCGAGCTCGATCCGCACCCCTTCGAGTACCCTGAAGGAGGTAGTGAGCAGGATCACCTGACTGTCCCTCCCATGTTCTGCCTGACTGAGCAGATCAGAAGCCACGATGACAGGATCAGCGTGCTCATCAGCTATGACCAGCACTTCCGATGGGCCTGCCGGCATGTCTATCGCGACCTGACTGACCGATACCAGCTGTTTCGCCATAGTGACGAACTGATTACCCGGGCCGAAGATCTTGTCGACTTTCGGTACACTCTCAGTGCCGTAGGCCAGTGCTGCGATCGCCTGAGCACCGCCTGAGGCGATGCAGCGTGTCACTCCACTGAGTCTCGCAGCATAGAGTACCGCAGGGTGTACCTTCCCGTCTGCATCAGTCGGGGTGCACAGTACGATCTCACGGCACCCGGCGATCGCTGCAGGGATCGCGAGCATGAGTACGGTGGAGAACAGCGGAGCTGTCCCTCCCGGGATGTAGATCCCGACCCGTTCGATCGCCCGCGTCTCTCGCCAGCAGGTCACTCCCGGCTCACTCTCCACCGGGACTTCTTCTGATCGCTGTGCAGCATGGAAGCTATGGATGTTCGTATAGGCACGCCTGATGGCACACTTAAGTTCTTCTGATACGAGCTGTTCTGCTTCGTCGATCTGTTCCTCAGGCACTTCCAGCTGACTCAAAGTGACCGCATCGAAGGTACGTGCATACTCGATCAGGGCTGCATCCCCTTCGTTCCTGACCCGGTCTATGATGCCCTTCACCAGCTCTTCCAGTGATGCACGCTCTTCAGCCGGTCGTCTCAGGATCTCCCCGATCTCAGCCTCACTCGGATTCTCATATACAGCGATGTCTGCCTTCATGGGACTGCTCCTCTTACAGGGTCATCTGTTCGATGCCTGTGACCAGAATACCTTGAGCACCGATCGCTTTCAATGCCTCGAAGACATCCCAGAAGTCATCTTCCTGCACTACCGTCTGGACAGAACTCCAGTTGTCATCCAGCAGCGGGGTGACCGTCGGGCTCTTCATCCCCGGGATGATCTGCTTGACCTGTACCACCTTGTCGGAGGGCAGGTTGAACATGATATACTTATAGTGACGCGCTCTCATGACCGCATCGATCCGCAGCAGCAGTCGATCGAGGATCTTCTGCTTCTCAGGATCCTCCTGGGCAAGGGTCTCTCTGGCGATCATCACCGCTGATGATCGGTAGAGCACTTCCACTTCCTTCAGGCCATTACTGATCAGGGTACTACCGGTACTCACGATGTCACAGATCGCATCGGTGAGACCGATCGCAGGAGCGATCTCCACAGAACCGCTGATCTCATGGATCCCCGCGGAGACTCCCTGGTCCTTGAGGCAGGTCTTCAGGATGTTTGGATAGGAGGTAGCGATCTGCTTCCCCTCGAGGTCTGCAAGGCCGGTATAGGCGAAGCTGTTGGGGACAGCGATCGATAATCTGCAGCGTGAGAACCCGAGGTCCCTCACGACCGTCACATCGTAGCCCTTCTCGTCCTTCTCATTCCTTCCCACGATCCCGATATCGGCAATGCCGTCATAGACGTACCCGGGAATGTCATCATCACGAAGATAGAGGAACTCGATGGGAAAGTTCTCAGCTCTGGACTTGAGCACCCGTGACCCGTTATTGAAATCTATCCCGCACTGACTGATGATATCGAGTGACTTCTCACTCAGCCTTCCGCTCTTCTGTACTGCTACCCGTAACACTGACTCGCTTGTAAACATCATATCCTCCAAGGTTTTTCACTCTGTATGAGACTCCTGCTGCAGAAGACTCCATTTCCTGTACCCAAAAAAGCTCCGCATGAAATGCGGAGCCTTTCGGTATATACCAATCACATTCGCACTTCATGGTTCATGAGAAGAGGAAATGATGGTGATGTATTCTGTTTTCTGTATATTTATTCATCGCCTATACCTTATCTAATAAGCCTCATGATTGTCAAGAGAGTACATGATGCTTAGGGAATATTCGAGTCCCTACAGGACTCTATCGGAGACCCTGTGCGTCCGGAAGGAGTGTACCACCAGCACCAATCCATAGGAGAAGACGATGAAGCCTGCGACACGGACGATCGTCATACCGATCTCCTGCGGCATCGTGAAGACCAGGAAGGCCAATACGACAGAGATCACCACTTCCACGACAGAAGCAGCTATCGGGAGAGAAAGTCTTCTCATCTCGACAGAGAGGTAGATCTGCAGGATCGCTGAGACAAGCAGCTGGATACCCAGCAGATAGAGCACGAAGGTCCAGGTGATCTTGACGAAGAGGACCGGGAGCAGCAGGGCCAGCAGACCGATCAGACAGGATGCTGCACCTCGGACGAACAGCGCACGCTTCATCTGATCTGACAGTTTCGCTTTATAGGCTGCAGAAAGAGTCATAATACCATTGACCACCGCATAGATACCGATGGCGATGGCCAGGAACATGGTGAATCCTTTTGTCTGAAAGATGATGAAAGCACCGATGACCATAGTACAGATCCCGAGAAACAGTTTTGCATCCATTTGAGGTCAGCATTCATATCTACAGCTCTCCTGTGCGTTTCAGATGATTTGTCAGTCTCACTATACAACAGGTAAACAAACACAGGTAAAAAAGGTTTCAAACAATCTGTTCCTACTGGAAACTCACCATCTTCTGTGTCACCATGAGGGTAATACCAGTTCAAGGAGCCGTGAACCCTATGGATTATGACTTGCTGATCTTCGATGCTGATGGGACTCTCTTCGATTATGACACCGCAGAGCGGTGGGCTTTCACTGCGATGTGCAGGGACCTGCACACCCCCTACAGTGAGCAGTTCCATGAATCCTACCGAACGATCAACCACCAGATCTGGAAGGAGTTCGAACAGGGCACCATCGATGGGAAACAGCTGAAAGCAGAACGGTTCTCCCGTCTGTTCACTGCATCTGGAAGAGCGCTTGACCCTCTTGCCGCCTCATCGCTGTATCTTGAGCGACTCGGGCAGACAGGGTTCCTGATCGATGGTGCCATGACGCTGCTCGAAGCCCTCACAGGACGGTACCGCCTGGCCCTGCTCACCAACGGTATCGCGAAGACCCAGCACGGCAGGCTCGATGCATCAGGGATCAGGGGCTATTTCGATCCGATCATCATCTCAGAGGAGACCGGCTACCAGAAACCCGATCCCAGGATCTTCGAGGTGCTCTTCAGCCAGGCAGGCCATACAGCGAAGGATCGGGCTCTGATGATCGGCGACAGCCTCTCCTCTGATATCGCAGGAGGCGCTGCCTTCGGGATCGACACCTGCCTGGTAGACCTCGACCACAGCTACACCAAGGAGACACAGGCAGGACCTGCCCCCACGATGGTGGTGGATTCCCTGAAGGCCCTCTCTACCCTGCTCACCTAGGGACTCAGAAGGACTGAAGACGGGGTCATGCTGACTCCCAGCGTCACTCTCATATCATGCCAGTTCGAACCCGACAGTGCCTGCAGTGCATGGGATTCATCCAGTTCTGTGCCATTGAGATAGTTCCAGTACCCGGTCCAGACCGCTTGAGCCTGTAGTGAAAGGGAGGGTGATACCACATATGCTCCTCCCAGAGAGAGACGGACCCCCGTTTCTGCACTTCCGGTTGGACTCTGGGCCCTGAAGGCCTCTTCTCCGGTCTCCAGTTCCGGGATTTCATGATTCGGGATAAGACGGTTCGCACCGTGCAGCATATAGACCGCACGGCCACTGAGCTCATGATCAGCAGAGGAGCGGTAGTCGAATCCGAGCAGACCGACCAACGCATCAGGGCCGTATGCGTATCCCAGGAACCGGGCATGGGCGGAGTCGGTGTTGTTCGCGATGATACCATCATAGTCCGAGTAATCTTCATCTTCAGAACCAAACCGGGTATTCAGATACAGGTAGGGAGAGGTGTAGACCCCTTCGACGACCGTACTGAGAGTCCCGCCGGAAAGTACCTGCTCATTGCGCAGACCCAGCATCAGACCGAAGGCATCAGGCAGGGTATCCTCTGTGATACCCGAGAGCATCTCATTACTGAACTGGATCTGATCCACTACCGCCTGCGCATAGAGGCTGTAACCGGGACTGACTGTCACCGCGAGGTCAAAGCCCATGATGTTGTTACCCTGCCCACCGGAGCTGATATCGAAGTTATAGTAGTTATGGAGAAACATCAGAGGAGAGAACATACGGATATCAAGTCCATCTGCAGCGAACAGGGAACTCTCTGTCAGGGCGAATCGTACCGAAGGTGTCGGAGAGATCTCATAACGATGGCTGATGAAGATCTGAGAGATCCCGCCGAACCGTGTCGGAGCAACCCTGCCGGTGGCACCATCGACCCGATCGAACTGCGTGAAGAGACAGGTGTAGGAGAAGGGTTTCCCGAAGAAGGTATAGTGGATAAAATCTTCAAAATCGGCTTCTGGCCCGATGATGAAGTTCCCGCTCTCACCGCTTCCCCAGGCAAGTCTGTCACGCCCGATCACCAGCTGTTCATGCTCATTCCCCCAGGACATGAGTGCATGAAAGGGAAAATAATTCTCGACACTGTTCGACCCGAGAAAGATATTCGTCTGCAGGGTATCATAGCTATAGTCATCAGAGGGATATGCCCGCTTCTGGTAGTTAAGATCGAAGACACCATAGACGGTATCATGCATCCAGAACTCGACAGGGACGCTCACGAACGGTTCCTGCTCCCCATAGCCATAGGGTGAGAGGATGTCATTCATATCACTGGTAGGATTGGTATGCAGATACATCTCAGTGGTGACAGTCGGTTCTGACCAGATCGAAAAGCCCTCCTGCCCTGTCAGGGTCTCACCGGTGACCAGCTGGTCTGTGATACTCTTCTTCAGTGCAGCTGATGATGCCCCAAGTCCCTTCTCCTCAAGGGGTTCAAGCATCGATAGCAGTTCTGCTGCGCTCCAGGGTCCTGAAGTCGAAGGCTCTGAGACCCCGGAAGAGATAAGCAAGGTGCGTATCTGCCGGTAGAGAGGATCATCGACCTGATAGACCTTCTGCAGGTTATAGGCAGATAGCGATACGCTGCACACCACTGCGAGCACTAGCATTCCCAACACCTGTTTCATCACTGCCCCCTGTTCTCTGAAGAGGATACACCAGAAGTATACACTTTGATATAATCCACTTTCAACACCTTATACAGTGCTATCAGGGTCGATTAACATCATATTAACCACTGATACCCATACTGGACCTGTTAATTCATACTTTTCATATATCAACACCCCAGAGAGTACTTCTCTCAACACTGCCATAAAGAGATCACATCGTATAACTGCGATGAACGGGGCACGGCAGTCCAGCAGGACGTATAATGTGGTTTTCCAACATGTTCTGCGTGACTTTTATTGAGAGGTACTCCCTGCTGAGGAGGACAGCTTCCACGTATTCAGGTATAGTATGGTGTGGTGTGATCGCTTGCAGCGGCCTGTTCTTTTGGGCTCTATGCTGCTTTCAGGCAGATGACCACGGTATCTTCTTCGCATTCAGGTATATGACCATCTCCTGATCCATGCGATAATCCAGTGGATACACGTTGAATCACAATTGATTTTTATAAAGAGATGAACCAAATGAAAGCTGCCGTCTGCATAGCAACCTACAACAGATATGATGCTCTTACCAAAACCCTTGAATCTGTGCTACGCTCGGACCTCTCTGGAATTGAACAGATCATCATCGTAGATCAAAGTTCAATTGATATGCCGTCAGTTCTGCGAACGTTGCTGCACGATCAGGCACTGATCCATTACATCAAGGAAGAGACACCTTCTTTGACAAAAGCCAGGAATATCGGGATCAAGGCAGCTTCTCGTATGGCCGATATCATAATCTTTATCGATGACGATGTAGAAGTAGTGCCGGATTTCTTTCTGCACCATATCCATTGCTATACTGCTCCAGAGATTCTGGCTGTGGGGGAAGAGAATATATCGTACCAGAAGACTTCTGGGGTGCGAATCTTGAAACATCTACACCGAATACGCATGATGACCTGTTCAAACGATTATTGAACAGAGCTCTCAAGCCTGTTGCCGTACTCACGGGGAAACGCAACAGATATGGCCGCAATGCAATAAGTCCCGGTATTGTATTTGGCGGATGGTTGTTTGCCGGGGTGCCCTCCTGTGCGCAGGAGCCGTGTTTTATGGATACCGTACGTGGATGCAATATGTCTTTTCGCATACAGCCGATCATGGAGTTGGGTGGTTTTGATGAACAGTTCACCAAGTCGGCACGAAGAGAGGAGAGTGACGTTTGCTTTACAATAAGAGAAGCGCTTGGGAAGAACCACATCCGTTTTCAGCCAAAGGCTCTGGTATTCCATCACATGGTCTCAAAAGGCGGTTGTCGTCATGCTGACCGGTTATCATCAGATCATCTTACGAACGAACTCTATTTTATCAGGAAACATATTTCACATCCTATTCAACTATTTTTATTAACTCAGTATACTAAGTTGAAAATACTACTTCGGGAATAGGAAGAGACAACCCTTTCATCCTTTGCCGGCGACTTGAGTAACCGCAGACGGATGGAAAGAGTACTGTTTCAGGCACAATGAGAATCGTGTATTGGACTTGATCATGTGCACTCGACGATGGCCGATCAAGCATGAAACCTGCCTGTCTTCTCATTTCATGGAAGAAAGTCACTCTCGCACCTGTTAGGCATCCAGTCTAAGAAAGCTTGTACGAAAACGAATCAGTCCATGAGAACGATGATCCAACTGGTTCCTGCACTGGTGATCCCATGGTATTTGATGATAGTCCGATGCTGTAGTAAAGCAGTTATGTTGTATGTGTGAGGACAAAGGGAGATCGATCTTGGTACGTGTACTTGTATATGGAATGTCTGATAACATGGGCGGTATAGAAGCCTATATTCTCAATTACTATCGCCATATGGATCACCAGCTTATCTCTTTTGACTTTGTTACTGACTATACTCATATTGCTCATGAGAACCTACTGAAAGACTGGGGATGTGCTATCTATCACATACCAAAGAAAAAGACACATATCGCTGCACATATACGTGAACTGAGAAAGATACTGCAACAGCACGCAGCATATGATCTGTTTTATTGCAATGTCATATCGGCTTCTGTTCTGATAACTCTTCTAGGGACCCTGCATACGTCTGTGCACACTCCGATTGTTCATAGTCACAATAACTCTGCACACCACATATTGACCCACGTGATCTGCAAGAACCTGCTGCGTTTCATGCGTCTTGAAGCATTTGCATGCTCCTATGAAGCGGGTAAGTTCATGTTCGGAAACAGAAAGTTTCGAGTCATCAACAATGCCATCGAAGTAGATTCGTTCAGGAGAAGTTCCAAAGCTCAATCAGAATTACAAAGAGCATGTGCGATTACCGACTCACAATTAGTCGTCGGGCACATTGGGAAATTCTGTTATCAGAAAAACACCCTGTTCCTGTTACACATATTCGCCAAGCTGGTAGCTATACAACCCACTAGTGTGTTACTGCTGGTCGGAGAGGGAGAAGACTATGATAAAGTCACATCTCTCATAAAACTACTCGATATCGAAAAACAGGTAAGGCTTCTTGGAAGACGAAATGATATACCCGATTTGTTGCAGATAATGGATGTCTTTCTATTACCAAGCAGATTTGAAGGATTCCCGCTGGTAGGGGTCGAAGCCCAGGCTGCAGGTGTCCCCTGCCTATTCTCCAGTGAGATAACTCAGACTATTGCCATAACGGATCTGGTAGAGTTCCAATCACTGAAGGCATCCCCGGCAGTGTGGGCAGAAAGCATCTGTTCAGTAGCTGAGAAGGGAAAGGATCATACTGCGTACAAAGACATAATCGAGGCCGGCTATGATATAGCTCATGAAGCACAAGCACTTGAACAGCTTTTCATCCAGCTGAAAGGACATAACGCATGAGAACTCGACTCTTTTCCATCGCGGGACCTGGTCTATCATTCATACGGAACCGAAGGGCCTTTACGATCATCTACATGGTACTCTGCATATCCTGGTTCATCCCACTTGCAAGCAGCTTCACCGATCCTCTCATAGAGTTATGCTTTATCTGGGGAATCCTATTACTCGTAAACGATATCCTCACTGAGAGAGATCTTTTCCATTCGTTCAAATGGCAACTTCTGTTTCTATTCTCTCTGAGTTATGGCATCACGATCATTATGCATCTTCAACATGGGTTCTATGACAATCTGAAGCTGCTTGTATACAATGCGATCTGTTTGTTTGTTATCTATCCGCAAAGCCATTCACGATCAAGAAAAGATTTATATACCTATATCTCTCTGTTCAATACAGTATTCATAGTACTCATATTCCTGCTTGGTACGATATCGATCTTTGAGTATGTATTTCAGTTAAGCTCAGTAGTACCTACCGGTGGGGGAAATTTTGCGAGCCAGGGGGTTCACGGCGGGCGCCTATGGGGAGTCTACACGAGCCCGAACATCGGAGCCTGTTCGGGTTATTATCCATCCTTGCCGGCCTAGCAAATCGTAAGCTATCACACAACAGATATACATCGATATCCAGATACCTTTTAGTACCCAACGCAGTCATCCAACTCATCTATCTCTATGTATCCATCTCCCGAGGAGGACTACTGACACTGATAGCGATCATCCTGTTATGGATATTGATCTTCTGGAACCGAAGAACTCGTTGGGTGAAGATCAGTATCATCGCATTGGCGCTCGGTATCTGTGCAGTTTCGATTATTGGTATTTCCGTTCAGCAGAGAGCTACAGATACAATGAACGAAAGGCTGGAACATACCGCTATCAGCAGATTCATTGAAAGAATCGCAAACACTGATGTTCAATCAGATGCCCGTGTTCGCATATGGATGACCAGCAGCAATCTTGTCAGCTATTCACCACTATTCGGGCTGGGCAATGTAAAAAACATACGTGGGAACACGAGGATCCCGGAAGATGCAGCTATTCTTCAAGATCCTATGGTCGGAGCGATAGAAAGACTGTACGGGAATACTCATAACCTGTATATACAAATCCTTGTTTGCTCTGGATTCATTGGGTTGACCCTGATGATACTGTTTTTGTTCTTTTCCTTACGAAGGATCCTTGTTTCAACGTTCAGACTATCAACACACACTGATGACAAAGCGAGTCTGCTGGGGTATTTCGGCATTCTCCTGTCAGCCCTCTTGATAAATGGAGTCGTAGAGGCCCATCTTCTATTTAATACCCAAGACCCATTCAGTGTCCTGTTCTGGTTCTACCTTGGAATCAGTATGCAGCTCATTCAGGTATACAGGAAAGAAGCACTCGAGAAATCCAAGAAGATCGCCATTGTCTGTGATACACCATACCAGATCATGAATGCTGTAAATCTTACTGCTAACACTCGTAAGAGCAGTAGAGATCATACAGACCTTTTTGTCTATAAGCAGTTTGGGGATGCACATAGGATCATTGAAAATCTACGATCCATTTCAATCTTCTCAGCGATCCATGAGGTTGAGCCCTACAGCACGCAACCAGTCAGCTATACAAAAGCAAGAACATTCTTTCGTTTGCTCTTTCCGAAGACGACATTGTCCGGGCATTCAGACTTATCATCCTACAGAGATTCAGCATACAGAACTATCTTCTACTCATTTTCCACACATTTCACCATGAATCTCAGATCAGTGTTTAATGACAGCACCTCTGCCATCATTGAAGATGGAATCTCCTCATATGTATCTGACATCGAAAAAGAGAGTTCTTCCGGTAGTATGAGGTTCTTCAAAAGATATATTATGGCAGGGACATTGGATCTCTCTGCAGAGCGGGCTTATTTCAACAGACCGGAATTGGCAACGAATGATATAGCAGAAGACCTTTGTGCATTACCGGCTCTAACACATGGAAATCCGGCAATACCCCTGATCAAAAAGGTTTTTTCGTATTCACAAGACGGAACGTACAACTTCGATCCCATCGTTTACCTGACACAGCCGCTGGAAGAGATGTCAGGCTACATTGCAGATTCTGATACGAAACTGTTAGCGAGACTTCAACAAGAGCAGATCAAGGACTTTATCATACGGGTACATCCCCGCATGAAACATTTTGAGAGCAACGGTATATCAGTAGATACTTCAGAAGTCATGTGGGAACTGGTATGTCTTGAAGAGATCACTGACAACCACCTTCTGATCAGTTGTTTCTCGACCGCTGCGATCATGCCGAAACTCCTTTATGATAAAGAACCCTATATGATCTTTACCTACAAACTATTCTTTCAAAACCCGGAGAATGAATTCTGGAGTGGTGTAGAAAGTTTTCTTGATAAAGTGAATAATCTGTATACCAAAAGACATGCCATATACATCCCTGATTCATTGGATGAATTGATTGACATCGTCAAAAGGATAAAACATGAACTATCATGAACCATTTGTCATTGCAGAGATCGGTTGTAATCACAAGGGAGAAATGGAGATCGCCAAAGAACTGATCAAGATAGCTGCGATCTTCTGCGGCGCAGATGCTGTTAAGTTCCAGAAGAGGAACAACCGAGAACTATTGACGGAGCAGCAATACAATAGCCCGCATCCGAATCCTGTAAACGCCTATGGCAACACATATGGAGAGCACAGAGAATTCCTGGAATTCTCTGTTGAACAGCATGCGCAGTTACAAAGCTGGTGTGAAGAATTTGGCATCGAATACAGCAGTTCCGTATGGGATCTGACGTCTGCACAAGCCATCGCTTCGCTTGAACCCGGTATGATCAAGATACCCTCAGCATGCAATACGAATGTCGAAATGATTACATGGCTCTGCCAACACTTTCCAGGGGACATACATGTGTCATTAGGGATGACAACCCGAGAAGAGGAACAACAGCTTATCAAGCTGTTTGATCACCATCAAAGAACAAAAGATCTGGTGCTCTACTCCTGCACTTCCGGATATCCTGTTCCCTTTGAAGATGTTGCCCTGCTTGAGATAACACGTCTTGTAGATGCTTATGGAGACAGAGTGAAGCAGATCGGGTTTTCCGGGCATCACTTGGGTATTGCTGTCGATGTCGCTGCATATACTCTGGGGGCATCTGTGATTGAGAGACATTATACGTTAGATAGGACGTGGAAGGGAACTGATCATGCTGCATCACTGGAACCTGATGGGTTGCGAAGAGTGAAGAGAGATCTGAAAGCAGTGAATAAAGCTCTAAGCTATAAAAAAAGTGATATACTTGAGATTGAAGCAGTACAGAGAGAAAAGCTGAAATACAGGAAATAATCAATGAAACAGCACCTTGGAACCTATGTAGCATTCATTCCTCTTCGAGGAGGAAGTAAATCTATCCCATTGAAGAATATCAAGATGATATGCGGCAGACCGCTTGTGTATTGGGTACTGGATGCAGCACACAAGTGTCAGGAGATCGATTCCATTGTGGTTTCAACAGATCATGAACAGATCAGAGAGATCGTTGCTACCTACCCATCTGATAAGCTGCATATCATCGACAGAACAGCAGAGGTCTCAACTGATGGAGCATCTACTGAATCAGTGATGATGGAATTCGCTAAGGACTATGACTTCTCAAACATCATCCTCATACAGGCAACATCACCCCTGCTCACAGCAGAGGAGCTCGATCAGGGGATAGGGCTATATGAGAAAGACTCAGTCGATAGTGTTCTTTCAACGGTAAGCCAGAAAAGGTTTCTCTGGAAGAACGGAGAACCGCAGAACTATATCCCTCTGCACAGACCTCGCAGGCAGGATTTCGAAGGCTATGAAGTTGAGAACGGAGCTTTCTACATCACTTCTCGAGAACGCCTGTTACACTCATCCTGCAGGATATCGGGAAGGATTGCGACTTGTCAGATGGATGAAAACAGTTTCTTCGAGATCGATGAAGAAGATGATTTTATCATAATCGAACACCTGCTGCAAAGAAGATCAAAACTGCAGCAGGTTCGTACTAAGCCAAAGATCAGATGCATCATCACTGATTCAGACGGTGTACTGACAGACGGAGGCATGTACTACAGTGCTCATGGGGATGAATTGAAGAAATTCAATGCCAAAGATGGTAAGGGATTTGAGATCCTGCACAACAGAGGCATCATCACAGGGATTATCACAGGGGAACACATCCCCTTGGTAGAACGGAGGGCTGAAAAATTGAAAGTCGATTTTCTCTATATGGGAATCTCAGACAAATTAGGCCTTCTCGATGAGATCTGCAGGAACTATCAATTAACTCCTGAGGAGATAGCATATCTTGGTGATGATATCAACGATCTTGAGATGATACAAGCTGTCGGTCTGGGATGTGCAGTTGCTGATGCAGTTGATGCGGTTAAAGTAGCAGCTGACTATATAACTCAAGCACCCGGAGGCAGAGGAGCCTTCAGAGAGCTCGTAGAGTACATCACCTCTTAAAGATATAGTATGGATTAAGCCCTTTGAGCTCGATCCAGAACACCTCTTTTCCTGCTTGAAAAAAGCTATTAAGCAGAAAGAGCGACAAGAACTGTGTTATCGCAGTAGCTAAAGCTGCTCCATAGATACCACTGATAGGGATAAGCAGGACATTCAGGATAATGTTCGCACCAACTGCGATCAGTTGTGTGACCAACATGATCTTGGTCTTACCATTGATAGTGAAGTGGCTGCTGCGAAGGGCTGCATTGTACATGAAAAAAGTCCCGATAACGTGAATACGAAAGACATCAAGACTGCGCTGATACTCCTGGGTGAAGAATCTGTCAAATATGAATGGCAGGATGAGCAGGGATGCGATGGTACCGGTTATATATATCCATGTCATCAGACTGGTGATCATCTGATATCGAGAGTAGTAGACCTTCTTGTCCAAAGCATGCCACTCTAACATCTTTGGAAAGACCGAAGCTTGAACAGGCGCTATCGCTATGGCGACCACTCCGATCAACTTGTTAGAGATGGCATAGATCCCTACCTCAGAGACTCCCAGCATGGAACCGATCATGACCTGATCAATCCTGGTATAGACAGTCGCTGCGACTGCAGCTATCGCAAGAGGGATACTTTCGATCATCAACTTCTTCACAAAGCCGAAATCGATTCTCAAGGATATCTTCAACCGGTAGCAATGGAAGAATTGAACGATAAGCATTGCCAACTTGATGATTGATGAAAACAGGATGATACCAGCAATAACAGTAATCCGGTAGTGAAGCACTATGGCTGCTAACTGCAGCAAGCTGCTGGCAACAGTAGCAACCTGTGCAGCTATGACAATCCTCTTGGAGTTAAGATTATAGTCAAAATAGTTCTGAAACCCCATACCAGCAGACTGAACGATCATATTACACAGAAGCACACTGAACATGATCTGGAAATCTCTGTCCGAAGGAATACATACCAGCAGTAGCAGCAACCCTGATAATCCTGCAACAAGACTGATTATCGTCTTTGCGACTGTGACATTCCCAATAATATAGCTGTGGTCTAGCTTTCCATACTGCTTCTTCACCACCCTGTCATCGATGAACTGAACAAGGATTCCGAACAACGTGATAATACTTACTGCATATTGGAAAGAACCATACTGCTTCGGACCATAGTAATTTGCGATCTTCACAATCACAAGAAGGTTGATGAGCAGAACAAAGACCTTATCAAAGATCAGCCACCCTATATTATTCAGCACGTTCCTGTTAATTGGTGATACCTCTCTTTATATGAAATCATCAGATACCAGACATGCAAAAGATCGTTCCAGCATTCTGAAAGACGATCCAGAGAAGCCAAGATCCACATTTGAGCATACCAGCCGAAATGATAGATACACGGTTGTTTGTACCGATCCCGAACAAGATACAGCGATGACTCTGATACAGAAGGTATAACTACCAGCACCATAGTCATATACTGTGGGCAGTGTATCAGAAAATAACCATTTTGGCGATAATCCAAGATTCATTATCAGGTGTTTATGGTCCTGCAGGCTATCCACTATAGCTCAATGAAAAGACTCTCCTGTGATCATAGGCTCCATACTGTACTGTAAGAGATCCCTACAACCATTTTCTTCACTGCAGACCTCTATACTGTGCGTTTCAAGTCAGATGTGATGTATGAGAGACGTCTGTTCATCATATCCTCTTGCGATACATCGAAATCACCAATCGGTCCCTGCATCTGAGCATACCAGGTGCTGCATTTCACGCAATCGGGACAAACGCTGATTGAACAGAAGCAAACTGTGCAAAAAGCAGCCTGAACAGGGGTGCTTCTTATGCCGGGGCTGTACCAAATCTTGGACTTTTATTTCCACCGTCAGTTTCCCCACCCGAATACACCTGTTCCTGCTGTAACATGATGAAATCTATACTATAATGAATCTGACTACCTGTAGATACATAGATGAGGGATCACATGAAGCAAGTCCTGAAGAAGTTCACAACTCTCATACTCCTGTTCTCTGCACTGGCTATGAGTGCTGCAGCCGATCAGTCGCAGAAGATCTATCCTGTCTCCTCCCCTGCATACCGGCAGCTGCTGCTGCTCAGTGTCCTGTCGGGTATAGCTCCCCCTCAGATTCCGGGCCGTGGAGTGAAGCTGAACTGCGCAGCCTGTTCAGCCGCATCCCGAAGGAATCACTTGGGACTGAAGCTCTGCCGATATATGAACATCTGCAGAAGCAGCTGCATACCGCACGACCGAACCTGCAGGTCAGTCTCCAGGCAGCACCGGAGGTATACCTGCATACCGACAGGTCAGAGTTCTTCGATCAGGATGAGGAGTGGGTCATCGATCATACCAGCAGAAGTGCACCCGTCGATCTTGCTCTTGAGTTCAGCTTCCCGAACGCGTTCTATGGATTCTTCGATATGAACATCCAGAACAACCGCTTCTATGACAAGGTGACCGAGACCACAGACTCCTCAGGGTTCTTCGGTCCGCCCATCTCGACCAACCTGATCCTTGACCGCTCTGCAGATAACCTGGATGCATCCTTCCCCTGGAGGGGGTTCATCTCGATGGGATCTGACCACTGGAACATACAGCTGGGAAGGGACCGCATCAGATGGGGGAACGGGATCACAGGGAACCTGCTGGTCGGGGATCATATGGATTACCATGAGTTCTTCAAAGCGACAGCCTTCAACGAATGGATGAAAGCCACCTCGCTGATCATCTCCTTCATCCCGCCTTCTGCCTACCTGAGTACAGCTGATGAAGGATCTGCTGCTCCAGGATTCAGTGATCCCATCAGTGGAGTCGAACTGTTCATCGCACACCGGTTCGAGTTCACACTGTGGGACCGTCTGAACATAACCGTCAGTGAGGCGATCATGTATCAGGGAGAGGGGATCTTCCTGAGTACCCTCAACCCCTTCTCCTTCTACCACAACCTCTACATCCCCGGGAATGCAAACTCCATCGCCGGTCTTGACCTGCAGTACACACTCGCTCAAGGAGCCTATCTCTACGGCCAGTTCGCAGTGGATGAGTTCGCCGTACCCGGTGAGAACAGCACAGGGGAAGGCTCGTATCCCAACGCCCTGGCCTGCCTGGGCGGCATACACCTGATCAGACCCATAGGATCCAGCCGAATCTTCTCTCTTACCCTTGAAGCTGCCTATACCGATCCATATATGTACCTGAGAGATCACGGGCTCACCTATCCGATCGATTTCATCGTGGCGAACAGAGCATTCAACCGATCAGGAAGCAACCTCTTCGATGAAGATGTGCTGGGGTTCAGCTGGGGTCCCGATACGATCATCGTCGCACTCGATGCCGGGACCACCTCGATCGACTCCTGGGATCTGGGAATGAGGCTGACCTATCTTGCACAGGGGTGTATCGATCAGGATTCTCAGTGGATGAGCGGCAGCGATGAGGAGCCCGATCCGGCATCTCTGATCTCCCCGACGACCGTCGACCCCGCAGACCCTCCAAGGATGCGGTAGAACATCAGCTGATCATCTCTATGAGGGCAGAAGCCCCATCGGAACATGGACGACCCTCTCAGGAGCGCTCGACTGGATCCATCGATGGGAGCCAGAGAACCTCATGTCTCATCCCCATGTCTCAGACCTGCAGCTGACGCTCGGAGCCCGTATCACTCTTGCAGCCGGGCGGTGAACCACTCCTGCACAGCGACCAGCCTTCGCTGGAAGGCACTGGGAAGATGGACTGAGAAGACCAGGATATCGATCACAGGTCGCTGGTGCGGGGCAACGGCTACCGAATAGGCAATGATCCCCTCATCAGCAGCTATGAGCGACAAAGTGATCTGCAGCACATCACGCTTCACAGCAGGGATCAGCCCGAACACCTTCATGTCCGTCTTATTGGTCATCTCCACATAGATCTCATCACCGCGGGTCCTGTAGTGGTACTCATAGAAGTTCTTACGAAACGAGGTATCATCCTGAAAGACGATGAGGGTATCTTCTTCAGGCAGCTGCTGTACTACCACATCCGGCAGGACCGTTCGGCTCCCGACCCTGTTCGTGACATGGGAGGAAGAGATCAGTGTTGCCGGTTTGTTCCCTTTTCTGTGTGAGATATAGGTGATCCCCTCCTGGGTCGACACACTTCTGAGCGTGTTGAAGATCTTCAGCAGCAGCTCTTCCTCATCCAGGGATCCCATATACTCAGGATACGGGATGAGTGTCAGGCACTCGACAAAGAGGGTATCAGCCTCCAGCGGGACCTGCTCTACCGCCTCGGCGATGAGCGTCTCCTGCCCGAGCAGCTTCAGGGAGTCAGACTTCTGGCTGTCATTGGAGAGCAGTTCTCCCGCTTTGAGACGATCGAGCTGCCCCTCATCCAGCTGTGGAATATACCGTGAGATGGGGGAAGCAGACAGGAGTGCTGCACTGCCTATGCAGAAGCTGATCACTATCAGCTGTATCGTTCGTTTCATGATTATTCCTCTATCCTTCGAGCATGGCTCTGATCATCAGGAGCATCTGCTTCTTGAACTCATGCTCTCTGAACCTGAGGCATGCGTGAAGATGAAGGCTCTGTCGAACGATCGCTCGATCGCCTCGAACCGTTCGATGACCTCCAGTACCGCAGGGACTGTCTGTTCGTAGAAGAGACAGCCGGTGGAAGTACCGGTATCCTCAGGATGATCGATCACGGTCTCCAGAGCTCCACCCTTCGCATAGGCGAGCACCGGCAGCCCGTAAGACATCACTTCCAGCGGTATCATACCAAAATCTTCCACTCCCGGGAACAGCAGGGCTTTGGCATCCATGATCGCCTCCTGAACCACGATCCAGGGAGCTGAACCCAGGAAGGTGATGTTCTCATGGGCACGGGAGCGTAACTTCTTCAGTTCACTACCCGAACCGATGACCACGAGGGTTCCCCGCTCTGATTGAACGCATCGACGAGCAGATCTATCCGTTTATAGGGGTGAGCGCACCGAAACTCAGATAGTGCTTACCCGGTCTCTTCTGCTCATACCTCGGTTCGTTGAACAGCTCATCTGCGATGGGAGGATAGATCACCTTCGCATCCCTGTGGTAGTACTGCTGCACCCGTGAGCGTACATGCTCCGAGTTCGCTGCATACTCACTCACGTTATCGATGGTAGTCGTATCGTATACCCGTAGCCGTTCGAACATCGTACGGGCAAGCGGCCTTGCAACAGCCGGAAGGGTATTCAGGTAATCATCGGTACCTCCCCAGCAGTACCGCATGGGTGTATGGATATAACACAGGTGAGGCATGTTTATATCTGCCCGGGCTATGCCTTTGATCGGTCCCGATTCACTCGAGATCAGCAGATCACCGGAAGGCACCGGTCCGAGACTTCCCACAGCCCGGGGATAGAGGGGAAAGAGCTTCTGGTAGTGTCTTCTCAGGATCCGGTGATCATAACGGGAAGAGAAGACCGGATGCCCCTCCAGATGTGGTCCACAGACCTCCTGATCATAGAACATGGTATAGACTGCAGCACGGGGAAAGAGATCCAGAAGCGCTTTGAGCACCTTCTCCCCGCCCCTCCAGGTCACCAGCCAGTAGTGGGCGAAGGTGACATCGAGTTCCCGGTAGTCCGGGAACACCTCTTGAAAGATCTCCAGTTCAGTATGCATTCTTGTTAACGAATCCTTTGAAGACGGTCATGACAAGGATCTTGAGATCAAGACCGATACTCCAGTTTCGAATATAGTAGAGATCACTATCGATACGTTCAGTGAGGGACGTATCCCCCGCAGACCGTTCACCTGAGCCCAGCCGCTGATCCCGGTCTTCGCCTTATGCCTGAGAGGATACCCTGGGATCTCGCTGTTGAACTGCTGCACGAACTCCTTCCGTTCAGGTCTGGGACCGATGAGACTCATCTCCCTTTGAGGACATTGATCAGCTGCGGCAGCTCATCGATACTCGTCTTGCGCATGAACCTGCCGATAGCTGTACACCGGGGGTCATCTTTGACCGTCCACTGCAGCCTCTCCGATGACGGCTCAGCCCTCATGGAGCGGAACTTTATCATGTCAAAGAGCTTCTCATCAATACTCACCCGCTCCTGCGTATAGAAGACCGGCCCAGGTGAGGTGAGCTTGATCAGGATTGCGATGACCAGGAAGAACGGGCTGAGCAGGATCAGCCCCATGCTTGAGAGCAGCAGATCCATAGCCCGTTTCTTTATGCGGTCAAAATGGGTGAAGTTGATATGGTTCACATGGACCACAGGGATATTATAGAAGTTGGACAATCTGGTACTCAGCGAGGAGAGGACCATGCTGGGATGAAGATCACACTGGCAAAGACCTCTGCGAGTTCGTTGACCCGTGCCTGTGCTCTCCGGTACTCTGAGGCAGGATACCCGATGACGATGACATCTGGCCGTCTCTCGTGTACCAGCTGCAGGACCTCCTCGGTATACTGCGTCACACCCGGAAGCTCTTCATTCCCGCTGTCGACCTGGCCGATGACAGCAAGACCTGCATCACCCTTAAGCTGCAGCCGATCATAGTACTCCCTCAGATGATGGCCGTAGCCTACGAACAGTACCGTCTTTCGGTTCCTGCCCTTCCTTCTGACATGGTTGAGATACCGATTCACCAGCTTCCGCTCTACCGTCACCCCGAGCAGGCTGATGACCCCGAACAGGATCAGCGTCAGCCGGCTCACACGCTCTGGGAAGAAGAAGTAGAACATCAACACGATGGAGACATCGGAGACCAGGGCACTGTAGAGCAGCAGCTGCAGCTCCTGCACCCATGAGGAGCTGCGCAGTCCGGCATACAGCCCGTTCCGATTGATCATGTAGATATAGATCAGGAGCACAAGCAGTGATACTCTTGAGAAGAAGGGCAGCAAACCGGGTATACCGCCCTCGAAGATATGGAACCTCACATAGTAGGCAACGAACCACGATCCGAGGATCACTGCCGAGTCTGCAGCGAGCCGTAAGACAAAGAACTTGAAATCTTTACTGTTTTCCATCTGTACTCTTCTCCGGGTAGCTGCTAGTCACCATAGATCGTGACTCCCAGCTGGAGGATATGATTACCGAAGGACTCCCATTCCGTGAAACCACCGGGAGTATCATATTCTCTCAGAAACGAATGACTGTAGGCGTAGGCGGCAGACAACGCGACAGGACTCTCAGGGATGCTGTATGCAGCAGAGAGAGACCCGATGAAGGTATGCTCGACCAGATAGAGCATGAAAGCCTTCTGGTCATACCCTCCTGCTTCATACCGTGCATAATCGATAGGCTCATCCATCGCAGAACCATACTGTCCACTATGCCGTATATACTGCACCGTGCTCGAAACCGAGAGATCGGGGCCTGCCATACCGGAGAGCTCCAGCTTGAACTCATCGGAGTTCGGCGGAAGGTAGTAGCCCAGCGGCTCTCCCTTGTTCATATACTCTGTAGAGACAGCCTCTTCATAGGTCGGGTATTCCATCGGTCTGTGGGTGTAGAAGAACGGTTCGATCCGGGTATACTGCAGCCGTGCAGAACCCATCGGCACGAACTGGAGCGCACTGTGCAGACCCAGCTGCATGGCGAAGATGTCACGGGCCTCTTTGAACCAGAGCACGGGATTCGCATGATGCATCTCATCGGTCATGATCGACCCATAGAGGGTCGCTGTATCGAACAGCGAGATGGAGAGATCGACACCGGCGAACATGTTGTCATAATCACCGAGGATGTTCTGATAGAGGGTCGTGATCATGAACGGATTCATATATCCCAACTCGAACCGCTTGATCCAGAGGACCGTCTCATGCAGAGCGACTTCAATACCAAACGGCAGTTCGATCTCGATCCGCTTGGTCGTCAACATGTTCTGATAGGTATCAGGTCTTCCCCCGTCAGGATCCTTGTATCGGGTGAGCGTACCGGTGAGGAAGGAATAGGAGACCCAGGGAGCAAGCTCTATGCGTCCTTCGACAGCATCGAACGAGCGTGCCGAATCAGAGATCACCAGATTCCCCGAACCCATCCCCCAGTCTCTCTTGAGCATACCCCATCTGATCATCAGTGAGTCATCGAACAGCGAGAGAGTCACCTCAGGGGACGTCTCGAACCCATTGGCAAATCCCTCATACGAAGCATCAGGATACCCCACGTTGTTGTTCACATCCCCGGTACCGTAGGTGAAGTAGTGCCCCTCTCCCGGTTGGTGAAGGTATAGGGAGGCCAGGCTGCCGTATCACGTTTATCGATCCTGACTCCCGCTTCCATGTTGAAGGACATGAACGAGGAGATATCACCTCTCATATAGGCGGTGACCATATTCCTCGAATCATACTCCTTCAGACTGTTCAGAGGGACCGACTGCAGTGATGAGATAGATGCACCCATCTCGAAGATACCCTCACCTGAGAGGGTATCGGTGGTTATTCTGCCGCTTTCGAACAGCGCCCCCCCGCGATACTGGAGTCGCTCGAGCTCAGATTCAATGAGCACACGCTCATGCTCTGACAGACTGCTCCCCGCTCCTGTTGCCGATGCAAGAGCTGAGATGACCTGAGCACGGGTATAGGGCTTCACCTCCGGCATGGGAGGGATAAGACCTCTGAGTTCTAGAGAATCGAGGACCTTGTAGACAGGATCATCCAGATCGATACTGGTATATTGTCGGGCATACGCAGTCCCTGCAAGCATAAGCAGCAGACAACCTGCCGCGATAGATCGTTTCATCACGTCACTACACTCCTATACATCATAGGTGATCAGTAGAACAGGTTCAGAGACATCATGATCTCGTACCCGATCGTACCATCACCCAAAGTCCGGGCGAACCAGGCTGAGACATCGCTGAGATCCAACCCGATCGATGCATTGAACGGATAGCTCTGGTAGGAATCAAAGATCCCGTAGAACTCGATCCCGCCGCTGTACTCGGTACGAAGCCCTGCTCCGGGCTCCTCTCCCTCGAAGATACCGACATCAAGGAAGGGGGAGACGATCAACTCGGCGATACCGTCGAGATCGATGAGCGTCCCCATCACATTCAGATTGAGGATCCCCCCGTACCGGCCGGTATAGGAAGGGAAATCCTCATCAAGGATCCCCCGCATGTACTGAGCAGGGATCTCTGCAGTGCTGTTCATGAAGGCTACCGGATCGACCGTGGAGTAGAACCCGGTGAATCGTGATCCGATATTCATCGAATCGAAGAGAATCGCGAACGCCTTGGCATGAAAAGCGGTATAGCTGGGAAAGACTGCAGGTGGTTCGTACAGATAGTGACTCCTGTACGTCAGGCTGTTCGAAAGAGAAAGGGAGAGACCCTCCCGGTAGTTATGCTTCCAGTCGATCCTGCCGTAGGAGAGAGAGTTATCGAAGGTGACATACTGCCGGGGATCAGCAAAATCGATCACATACTTGATTCCGGTCGCATAGCTCACACCGAAGGGAAGCGCATAGGAATCACTGGCACCGAAGTAGATACTCGTCAGTTCGGAGGATATCCTGTAGGGGTCGACTGCAAAGTTGAGCCCGGTATTCAACGTGATATCGGTCACGAGCATATCGATGCCCGAGACGGATGCGCCGGTGAACAGGGTATAGGCGAAGTCATCGAACCCATGACCGTTCTGATCGATACTGACCGTCGTGCTCAGAGCAAGGTTATGGGTTTCAGTGATCATGATGTCGTGGATCGAGAAGGAGATATCGATCTCAGAGTCTCCCCAATACTCCTGATCGAGCTGAAAGGTATGGATCTGCGCTGATATATTGAACCGATGGTTCAGCAGCCTGAGGTCTGAGAAGTTGAAAGAGGTGAGCAGATCCCCATCGGTAAAGCCGTCTGCAGTCTGCCTGATGTTCAGCTCTGCAGCAGTATCGAGGGTCGTACCAAAGAATGGTATCCTGTTCCAGGTGAGAGATGTGAAGTACACCGGTTCATCCCAGGAGAGATCGTTCTGCCTGATCGTCGAGGTCAGCGCGAGTTCTGAGAGCGTACCGAGCACATTATGATCGAAGAGCTTGACCCCGGCTTTTGCCCGTAGTTCGAGTCATACTTCGCATAGGGGATCACCAGCGTGGTGAAAGCATCATCGACATAGAACCATACCCGATACCGCTTGACCGACAGGTCATCCGAGAGTTCCGGTATCAGCTCATAGCTGATCTCATCGAAGATCCGCTTGTTGGTCATCTTCTGCTGCAGAGAGACGATGAACTTCTCAAGGTCATCATAGCTGTCGAACTGATAGACCTCCGAGGTCACCCCGATCTGTCGTAACAGTCTCTGAGCACTCGTGAGCCCTTTGACCTCCATGTCGATACCGACCAGCTGTACCGGTGAGATAGCCTCAGCATATAACGAGATGATCGGTCCTGTGATGAGCAGGACACAACATATCGCACATATCTTGATAATGTGGGTAATCTTCATAGTAGTTATCCAATCAGGGAAAGAAATATATCTGTTTGCAGGGCATTCATTACTCAGTCACTCACTCACTCGTTTAACAAACAGAGAGACCCTTGGTTACAAGGGTCTCTCTGGTATCACTATCGATGCAGGGTCATACTATTCTTCCATCTTGTCCGTATCGATGCTCAGCAGCTCGATCTCGAAGATCAGCAGCTGGTTCGGTTCGATGACCGGCTGTGAACCTGCTTCGCCGTAGGCGAGTGCCGGTGGGATGAAGAACCGGTAGGTACTGCCGACAGGCATCAGCTGTACGCCCTCTACCCAGCCGGGGATCACAGCACTGAGCATGAAGGTCGCAGGGTTCCCGCTCTCCTTGGAGCTCTCGAAGACCTGTCCGTTGAGGAAGGAACCGGTGTAATGCACCGTCACCACATCATCAGCCTGTGGTATCTCTCCGTCACCTGCTACTTCCACTTCATACTGCAGGCCGCTCGCAGTCTCCGTCACACCTGCCCGGGTCTTGTTCGTGGCAAGGAAGTCATCAGCTTCTTTCTGATTGGCAGCACCGGCTTCAGCCTGAGCCGCTTCCTGCTTTGCGATGAGCTCCATCTGGTACTCGGTGAGGATGGCCTCGAGCTCTTCTTCAGAGTACAGACTCTCCGTGCCCTCAAGGGCATCTGCCATCGCCTGTGCAAAGTATTCAGGTGCGAAATCTATTCCCTGATCCACATAACTTTCAGTGAACATATAGCCGAACGCATAGCTGAATCGCTCCAGCAGTGTCTCCGGGGCTTTCAGCTCACTGGGAGCCTCCGCTTTCTCGCTTGAACCACCTGCAAAGCACCCTGCGGCGCCAATGACAAGCAGTACCATGATCACTGCTACTATCTTTATCCCATGTTTCATCATTTGCCTTCCTATAAAAAAGATTCGGTCGAACTACTACTGTATCAAAAAGACCATAGAATGGAAAGGGTCATGATGCAGTTGTCAGGCAGTGGTACAAATTCTATTGCCACATCAGTGATAGGAACCTATACTGGGAAGATGAGAAAGATCGTTCTGTTCGCCGGTATCATCTATCTGATCCTCACCTTTGCGGCTCTGATCTCCCAGACGGTGGCGATCAAGGAATATCAACCCATACCGCAGGGGACTCTCGATCTCTCATCGATCCCGTATGACGATATCGGGACCTTCGCTCTTCAGGGAACATGGGAATTCTATCCTGAGGTCCTCATGAGGGCTCAGGAACTGAAGACGATAGAGCATCCGGCAGAGGCAGGCGGCGGGTATATCGAAGTACCGTCTCAGTGGCATACCTATCTGGGGCCTGAGGGGAAGTCCCTAGAACGAACCGGTTTCGGGACCTATGTGATGCACATCAAACTTCCTGAGCCGGGATACTATGCCCTGGAGCTCAAATCGATCTACAGTTCCTATAACCTGTTCATCGATGACAGCCTGCTCCTCTCTGCAGGGACCGTCGGTACCAGCAGGAGCACCACTACCCCGCAGTTCAGACCCGCAACGGCCACCTTTCATACACAGGAGACAGACCTGCAGCTCATACTCCAGATAGCGAACTTCCACCACCGAAAAGGGGGTCTGGTACAGGATATCTCCTTCGGTACCCCGCAGTCGATCACCCGAAGTTTCATCATCGAGAATTCGGTCTCCGTCTATCTCTCAGGGATCCTCTTTCTCATGGGTATCTTCCTGCTCTCCTTCTACGGGAAGGACAACAGAGATTCGAGCATCTTCCTCTTCGGTCTCTTCTGCCTGATCATTGCAGCACGATCGCTGTTGACCAATACCATACCGATCCTGCAGGTCTTCCCGGACTTCCCCTATGAACTGGAGATGAAGATCGAGTATCTGACCATCTCCCTGGGATTCCTGGTCTTTGCCCTCTACAGCCATTACGCGTTCGGTGCCATCTTCAACAGGAGAGCAGCCTACAGCTTTGCAGGACTCGGTGGTCTCTACTCGCTCATCATCCTCTTCTCCCAGGTTCTGTTCTATAACGCCTTTCTCGATCTCTTCATGGGGATCATCAGCCTGTATGCCCTCTACTGGATGATAGTCATGACCATCGGTTCCCTGCAGAGAAAGAACACCTCTCTGATCATCATCATCGGCGGTGCGGCTCTGGGTATAACGGTCCTGAACGAGATCCTCTTCTATCTGATACCCGCCTTCTCAGCCTTCTTCACCTACAACCTCATCCCCTTCGGGCTCTTCTTCTTCGTGCTTGCCCACTCCTTCGAGTTCTCCAACCGCTACATAGAGGCACTGAATATCAGCAGGGAACTGACCAATGATCTGGAGAAACGGATCACAGAGAGGACCCGTGAACTGCATGAGGTGAACGAACGGCTGTCGCGACTGGCATCGACGGATGAACTCACAGGGCTGTGGAACCGAAATGAGCTGCAGAGAAGAGCAGAACAGGAGATCTCACGATATGAACGCTATGCAGAGGATCTGTCGACAGCCTTCTCCGTGCTCTATATCGATCTCGATAACTTCAAGTACTACAATGACACCTTCTCCCATGAGATCGGCGACAGGGTCCTTTCGGAGTTCGCCTCTGTGCTGAAGGACTTCTGCAGGAAGGCTGATTCGGCATTCCGTCTCGGTGGTGATGAGTTCGTCATGTTCCTGCCGAAGACCGATCAGCACGGGGCCTACCGCATCGCCCAGAGGATCCTCGAGAGCAGGGTGCAGCTCAACAGGAGTATCTGCAAACAGCTGCAGGCCGCCACCCATACCCTCATAGACATACCCCCTGAGCACCAGATCACCTACTCCATCGGGATCGCTACACATCAGAAGGGCCACTGGTCATCGACAGCCTCATCAGGCTCGCTGATGAATCCCTGCTTGTCGCCAAAGCGAACGGCAAGAATCGGGTCATCATCAATGAGAAGATCAGCTATACGGTATAGATCTGATCCCCTAGCGGGTCTATGGCCGTGATGACCGGGAAATCTCTGACATGGATACGAAAGAGTGCCTCCGGACCAAGGTCCTCGAACGCAAGCAGCTCGATACGCTGGACGCATTGGGCATAGAGCGCACCGCAACCGCCATATGCAGCGAAGTAGACCGCTCGAGCGCTTCTGATCGCCTCTGCCACCTCTGTGCTTCTCGGACCTTTTCCGATCATACCGGTGAGTCCTGCTCGAAGCAGATCCGGGACGAAGGGATCCATACGTGAGGCGGTCGTCGGACCGCAGGAGCCGATGATCTGCCCGTTCGGGGCAGGGGCCGGTCCCATGTAGTAGATCGTCTGACCGACCAGATCTACCGGCGAGGTGCCGTGATCGATGAGTGACTGTACGATCCGTTTATGCACCTGATCCCTTCCCACGAGCATCGAGCCCGAAAGGATCACCTCATCACCGATGCGCAGTCTGCTCACTGCCTCCTGTGACAGCGGCAGCTGTAGTTGATACTTCATAGTTCCCGGCCCTCCCTGTCGAGTTCGATATGGACCTTCCTGTCAGCCCAGCAGTTGATACTCACTGCTACCGGCAGTCCGGCGATATGGGTGGCCTCCTGTTCGATCATCACTCCGAGGGCAGTCGGCTCACCGCCGAATCCCCCCGGCCCGATGCCCAGAGCCTGGACCGCTTCGAGGATGCGCTGCTCGAGAGCCGCATAGCGCGAATCCCGGTGGGTAGAGCCGACCTCGCGAAGCAGGGCCTTCTTTGACAGCACCGCAGCCCGGTCAGAGGTCCCCCCGATCCCTACACCAAGGACTACCGGGGGACAGGGTTTCCCCCCTGCCGCTCTCATGATGCTCACGACGGCATCTACCACCCCGTCTTCACCTGCCGTTGGATTGAGCATCCTCAGGCTGCTGCAGTTCTCACTGCCGAAGCCCTTCATGAGGATGTCGACACTCAGGTGGTCACCTGCTACGATCTCCACATGATAGACAGCAGGCAGGTTGTTCCCGGTATTGGTCCGCTGGAACACCGATTCTTCCACCACTGACTTCCTGAAACTCCCATCGGTATACGCACGTGCGATCCCCCGATCGACGGCTCTTCGGATGTCACCAAGGCATACCGAGAGCTCCTCTCCTATGCCAAGGAATACCACTGCCATACCCGTATCCTGACACATCGGCAGACGGGTCTGTTCCGCGATCTCGAGATTCTTGAGTATGGCCTGGAGGATGACCGAGTCCTCCGCACCTGCAGCGGCACTCCTGAGTGCCGCGTGCACGTCCTCCGGGAGTTCTACTCCGGCGATGAGCAGCCGTTCATATACGAGCTGTTCGATCTTCTGTACTGTTTCATCTTCTCTCATGGCATAACTATACTGAATTCACCACTTTTGCAAAAGAGATGGGGTTGATGAATCAGGATATAATATCGATAATGGTCAGGAAGGACACAGACCGCAGCCATGCGGTCTTCCATCATCAAGCATCGTCCCAACGCACGTGCACACAGGAGTTTCGGCCATGAAGCTGAAAGAGGTAGTAGAGGTCATCAACGGCAGAATCATCTGCGGTGATGCGTTTCTTGACAGAGAAGTCCATCTTGGATTCGCTTCGGATCTCATGAGTGAGGTGCTTACCCTGCTCGATGATGATATCCTGCTGATCACCGGTCTGTCGAACATCCAGTCCATCAGGACTGCAGAGATGTCCGATATCACACAGATCCTCTTCGTAAGAGGGAAACAGCCGACAAAGAACATGATAGACCTTGCCAACGAACATGAAATGGTGATCATGACGACACCCTACTCCATGTTCAGAGCCAGCTATCTGCTGCATGAGAGCGGCTTGAAACCTGTGTACTAGAGATGAGGGGTGTATGAACCAGTCATTTTCCATCCCGGCAGGAGATTTCTCACATGCAGGTCAGGCAGCGAGTGAGATCAAGCGCCTGCTGAAACAGTTGAACATCCCCCCGAAGGTCATCAAGCGTGTCGTGGTAGCCCTGTATGAAGCTGAGGTGAACGTGGTCGCACATTCGTTCGGTGGGAGCATATCCTGTACGATCACCCCTGAACATATAGATATCGTGGTCAGTGATTGCGGACCGGGGATCTCCGATATAGAGCTCGCCATGTCAGAAGGCTACTCGACAGCCTCATCAGAGGTACGTGAGATGGGCTTCGGCGCAGGTATGGGCTTGCCGAATATCAAGAACAACTCAGACTCACTGGATATATCCTCATCCGAGCAGGCACCTCCATCCACATGAGAGTGAACTTCAAGGAGCATACCCGTGAACTCAAAGAGCTTCCATCACGCACTGACAGTCCGTGAAGATCTCTGCAGAGGCTGTACGAGATGCATGAGGAACTGTCCGACCGAAGCCATCAGGCTCTCTCACGGGAAAGCCCATGTCAATCCTGACCGGTGTGTGGACTGCGGTCAGTGCATGGATGCCTGTCCCTATGGGGCTATCGTCGTGGAGCAGGATGACTTCGAGAAGATCTTCAGCTACAACCAGCGTATCGCGATCTTGCCTTCGGTCTTCATCGGACAGTTCGCTGATGATATCCCGGAGAACTACATCTATACGGCCTTGCGGGATATCGGGTTCACCGATATCTACGAGGCAGAGTTCGGTGTGGACATCCTCAAGACCATCGGCAACCGGTTCAGCACCTATGCCGATGACAAACCGGTGATCTCCACCTACTGTCCTGCGATCGTACGGCTCATCCAGATCAAATACCCTTCTCTGGTCAAACACCTGAACCTGCTGCGACCACCGGTCGAGATCACCGCGATGTACATACGGAACAAGCTGATCGACCGGCAGATCCCGCCTGAGGACATCGGTATCTTCTACGTCACCCCCTGTGCCGCAAAAATCGCCAGCATCAAATCACCTGAGAACCCCGACCATCATGAGATATTCACCGGGGTGATCAACATGGACTACCTCTATAATCTGGTACAGAAGAGTATCGCCAAGAACAAGAAACTGCTGGCGAAGACCGCCAGGTTCACCCCGATCCCGCCGCTCACACCCGAAGCGTGCATGTGGAGTCTCACCGCAGGGGAGAGCAGCACCGTCCCCGGGAGGACTCTGGCGATCGATGAGATCCATAACGTCATAGAGTTCCTCGAACGGCTTGAGAACGACGAGATCACCAACATCGATTTCCTTGAGCTTCGTTCCTGTGCAGAGGGCTGTGCGGGAGGTGTACTGGCTCCGGGGAACCGCTTCCTTGCAAAAGAACGGCTTACCCATCGATCACAGCATATGAGAGAGATCACCCCTGAGCAGCAGACCATGATCAGGCGTCAGGCATCATATCTGGTGAAACACATCAAGAAAGAACGCATCGAAGCAAAATCCGCCTATCAGCTCGATGATGATATCGGGGCTGCACTGAAGAAGATGGACCGGTATCTGGAGATCAAGAAAGCCCTCCCGGGTATCGACTGCGGGTTGTGCGGTGCACCCTCGTGCCATGCCCTGGCCGAAGATATCGCCAAAGGCCATGCGACGGTCAGCCAGTGTGTCGTCCTCAGACTGCGGAGTATCACCCAGAGGGATGATATTCACAAAGTATGGGGAGACACCCTCGACAGATAGTTTCGCTACAACGGCAGGACCGAGACCTCGTTCAGACAGGCAGGCAGTCGTTTCTTATCTTTCATGTACATGTCCTGACTGCACAATACGGCCAGTGACTGTCGCTGCGTCATGTACTCATGCAGCAGCCGTGCAGCCTCGATGATATCATCACGCCCTGCTGCCAGCAGCTGGGCTCTTCGCTTCCTTCGGATCTCGTCGGTGATACCGTAGAGCTCTCGCTTGAACCCGATATAGCTCTTCTCTCCCGGACTCATCGGTCTCATATCCTTCCCGACCAGCGAGATGACTGACAGTTCCACACTCTCAGAGTCGAGTTCACCTGAGCTCACAGCCTGCAGAGCCTGCTGGAAATCGATATAGGTGTCGGCGATACGGGGATCACGGTAGGAGGAGAACATGAACAGTCCTTCGATCACATCGACACTGGCAGAGGCGCCGTAGGCCCCGCCGAGCACACGGATCGCATCCCACAGCTGCTTCGTACTGAGCATGTGGGCAAGGATCGACTGAGCGGTCTGCTCAGGAGAACCGAACACATCTGACTTACAGACCAGAGCGGTATAGGCTACCTGAGAAGGGACCAGAAAGACTTCTCCGGAGGAGACCGGCGGAAGGTCGAACGATACACCGGCCTCGGAAGCTGCTTCATACCCTGCAGGAAGCTCATCGGTGAACAGCCTCAGATCCTCCTTCACCTCTTCGAGCACGCTCTCATCACAACTCACGTTCAGTGTGAGTCGGTTCTTCACCAGGATGGTATCACGCAGCTCATCGAACGTCTTCGCAAGTTCCAGCAGGGCCTTCTCATCCTCATCATCGATCATATTCAACACATGCCACTGACCGAGACCCTTCCACCGATCCTCCTGCAGCGAAGCGGGACAGATCCTGGAAGACGCCCGCAGCATCGCATACGAACTGCCGGAAGGGATCACGCTGGTAGAGAAATCGCTGCGCTGTTCCCTGATGATGTCCCTGATCCGTTTGAGATCCCACAGCTCGGAAGTCAGCAGGACCTTTCGTATCAGATCCACCGCTTCACGCACATCCTCTTTGAGCATCTTGGTCCTGACGATGAGGTGCCGCTGCACCTCAGGGGTCCCAACATCGAGCGTGATATGAAAACTGCCAGTCTTCTCTGCAAGCAGCCTTGAGAGCCGGTCATAGGAGAATCCCGGGATGCCGGTCATGTAGAGCAGTCTGCTGAACAGAGGAAGGTAGTCATATGCAGCTGCAGGAAGATCAGACAGATCGAATGCCATATCGAGATAGACGATACCGTTGGTGAACAGTCTCTGCTGGTAACAGGGGACAGAATCGACTGTAGAACGCTCCACATCGATCGTACTGATCTCAGGAGGCAGATCCTCTCTGGTGAGCCTGGGGATCCTGGCGACATCCTCAGCAGCGTCTGGACGCCGCTGGAAATCGAGGAACCGCTGCTGTTCATCGGCAAGGAGTTTGAGCTCCTTCTTGGTCATCTTCTTCTGGATGGCGGCAAGCTGTGCTGCAAGCTCATCCTCCACAGCCGCACTGTGAGCTGCATCAGGGCGTACCACCACGACCGAACAGTGCCGGTTCTCCAGCAGGTGGGTGCGGATCCATTGGGAGAGATACCCCTTCGGGCTCTCATCAGCTGCGAGGACCGCCTTGAGTCGCTCCATGACCGGTGTGAACACCAGCGTCGCCTCAGGTGTCATTCCATGGAGCCAGCCCCTCGCCGCACGAGACATCACCCGCAGTCCTGTGGGGATCCCGCCCCTGATCTCCCGCTGCTGGAACTCTATGCGTTTGATAGCCTGAAAGACGAGCTCAGCGGAGATCCCCTGCTTAACCAGCGATGCGAGTTCACCGCGCATGAGCTGTTCGAACACCTCACGCTTGTCAGGGTCAGTACCCCGGATACCCAGTGAGAAGACCACCTGCTTGAAATCAGAGTCCATCCCGCTGATCGATGAGATGTCAGTACCGAGACCTGAATCGATGATCGCCTTATACAGCGGGGCTCCGGGGTTTCCCAGCAGCGCTTCGGTAAGCACCTCCAGCGTCATGACATCCAGCGGGTCGAGGATGGAGCAGGCTGCCCAGTTCATGGTGATCGTCGACTTAGCCTGCGTGCTCTCCCCGTCATTGAGCGGCGTGGTGAACTCCTGGTAGACCGGTTTGTCCCAGGGCTTGGGGTCATTGACTTCATGACAGAACTTGATGGCAGTGAAGTCCTTGAGGTACTGGGACTGCAGGAACTGCAGCTGCTCTTCGATGGGGATGTCACCATAGAGAAAGACCCTGCAGTTTGACGGATGGTAGAATTCGGCATGGAACCCTTTGAAACCGTCATAGGTCAGTTTAGGGATCTCCTTGGGATCCCCGCCGGAGTCGAATCCGTAGGCAGTATCCGGGAACAGCGATCTGACAGAGTGCTCCGATACGATCGAATCATGATCCGAGTAGGCCCCTTTCATCTCGTTGAAGACGATCCCGTCATAGCTGAGGGCCCCCTTGGGATCCACAGTGATGCGTATTCCCTCCTGCTTGAAGGTCTCCTTCCGCAGCAGCGGAAAGAACACCGCATCAGCATAGACTGACAGCATGTGGTAGTAGTCCTTCTTCAGGGGAGAAGCCACAGGATAGACGGTCTTGTCGGGATAGGTCATCGCATTGAGGAAGGTATGGGCACTGCCCTTCATCAGAGAGAGGAAGGGGTCTTTCACCGGATACTTCTTCGACCCGGCAAGCACGGAGTGTTCTATGATATGAGGAGTCCCCGCATTGTTCCTCGGCGGGTCTTGAAGATGAACGAGAAGAGATTCTCCGGATCATCATTGGCGACCTGAAAGAGATCGAGCCTGTCGCATCATGTCTGAACCGAAGTCCTGTCCCATGCTGTTCGGGAAGATTCGTCTTCGAGATCAGAGTGAATCCATGCAGCGTATCACCTATTGCTAACTCATCCATCAGTATCTACTCCTGTTCGGTGTCTGATCAGTCCGGTGCCCTCCGGCCACCCTGCTGTCTATATACACGATCATACTACGTACCTTAGCACTTCTTGGTAGTATAAGATAGTCATCACTCCTTGTACAGCCTGAGAGGTGCAGCACTCTTGCTCAGTACTTTTCGTTCTGGTAGTATACCTGCCATGGATAGAGAGCTAGTACGTAACAGAAGCCTGTTGAATCAGGGCATTCGCAATCACTTCACCGCACAGGGCTATCTGGAGGTCGAGACCCCGGTACTCTCACCGACGCTGATACCGGAGACTTCCATCGAGAACTTCGAGACGCAGTTTCACAGCGATTTCCATCCCCACAGGACCTGCTACCTCATCCCGTCACCCGAGATCCATATGAAGCAGCTGATCGCCCGGGGATCGGGGAATATCTTCCAGCTCGCACGATGCTTCAGGAACAGCGAGCAGATCGGGCCCCTGCACAATCCCGAGTTCACCATGCTCGAATGGTATACCATGGAAGCTGATTATATCGACTCCATCGCAGAGACCGAAGAGCTCTTCGGCAGCCTTGCCCAGCCCCATACCCCTGAGCATATGCTCCCGCCGTTCAGACGCATGAGTATGGCTCAGGCATTCTGGGACGCAGTCGGGATAGACCTCGAGAAGGTCCAGTCCTTCTCACAGATCCGTACGGCAGCAGAGAAGCTCGGTCTCACCCCGACAGCCATGAGAACCACCTGGGAGGATGAGTTCAACCGCATATTCCTCACCTTCATCGAACCGGGACTGCCTCAGGATCACCCCCTGGTCCTCACCGATTACCCCCATCAGATCCGCACTCTGGCAAAACGCAAGGCAGGTACCCCCTACCGGGAACGATGGGAACTCTACGGCGGCGGTGTGGAACTGGCTAACTGCTACTCCGAGGAGACCGACAGCACAGAGGTAGCTGCCTTCTTCGCACAGGAATATGCGTCACTGATCGAACAGCGTACGGCATCAGGCGGGGTCATCCCCGATATCGACGACAGCTATCATACGATCTTCGATGCGGCATTCCCCCGCTGTTCGGGTGTAGCTCTCGGAGTGGACCGACTTTTCATGGCAATACATGCGATCAAGACTATCCAGGGGGTGATTTTATTTCCCTTCTCTGATAGAATTCTCTATCGCACAGAAAGATATGAGTCATGATCCTCCTTCAGGACATCGAGGGACGTAGGCCCCCCGGTCGATACGATCCGTCATGACGCACTATCGTACCGGCATGTATCGTGCCTGTAATGGATACCGCGATACTACAGCTATACCAAGAGGTGAATAATGATTAAAGCAGGTCAGATAGACAAAGGAATGGCTTTACTGGTCAAAGGACAGCCCTTCATCGTAGTGGACAGAGAGTTCGTGAATCCTGGTAAAGGTTCAGCCTTCGTTCGGGTGAAGATGAAGAGTCCTACCACAGGGCAGGTGCTGCGTGAGACCATCAAGACCCAGGAGTCAGTAGAAGATATCATGGTGGATGACAAAGACTGCCAGTATCTGTACAACGATGGAGAGATGTACCACTTCATGGATACCGAGACCTTCGAACAGTTCGAGATCCCCATGAAGTCGTTTGAGGATTACCAGTTCCTGATGAAAGACGGAGAGAGCTACCGCGTGACCATGTGGGAGTCAAGACCACTGAACATCGTGATCCCGTTCAAGGTCGTATATGAAGTCGCAGAGGCAGAAGATGCCGTCAAGGGCGATACGGTCAACGGTGCTTCGAAGATCGTGGTGACTGAGACCGGTCTGAAGGTCAAAGTGCCCATATTCATCAAACAGGGTGAGAAGATCCTGGTCAATACCGAGACCAAAGAGTACCTTGAGCGAGTCAACAACTAACAGCATGATCGAGCATCTGATCAATAAGAAGGTCCGATACCGCATTGGCGGTAAGGACCTCTCTTTCGCACTCTCGATGGGCCTGTTCAGCAGCAATGCCGTCGATACCGGTTCCGATCTGTTCCTTCACACCATCCTCGAACATCTCGATATCACAGCCTTCACGAGTCTGCTTGACGCTGGCTGCGGAGTGGGCACGATCGCACTAGCCATGAAGGCTCTGTACCCGCATCTGGAAGTCACAGCTTCTGATCGGGATGCTCTGGCACTGGCTGTGACCCACAGGAACGCCGAAGCGAACGACCTGGCGATCACCACCGTCCCGGGACTGATTCACTCATCCTCGATCCTGCCCTCTGCACTCCCCCATATGAGGCGCTGAAGCGGGTAGACCGGTCGTTCGATCTGATCCTGACGAACATACCGGCGAAAGCCGGAGAGCCGGTGCTCAAGAGATTCATCACCAACGGTCTCGCACAACTCTCCGTAGATGGGGTGTTCGCCTTCGTCATCGTCGACACCCTCAAAGAGACGGCAGCAAGGCTCTGCGGTGAAGCAGGTGCCGTGATCCGATCCAGAGTGGATGGGAAGCGGCATACGGTGATGATCATCGCAGCTGATGATGCATCGGTACGAGCGGCGGATCCTTCGTTCCCCGGTGCCTACCTCAGGGGTGAACACCATTTCACCTGTAAGGGAGTCACCTACCCGCTCAAGACGGTATACAACATCCCCGGTTTCGATACGGTCCCCTATGAGGTCGAGCTTGCCGGCCGACTGCTGAGAAACAGCACAGCTGAGACCCTGGAGATCTGGAACCCCGGACAGGGTCATATCGCGATGGCAGCCCTTCGCATCCATCCGGGGATCACGCACATCCGTCTGGGCAGCAGAGATCTCCTCGCCCTGTGCACGACAGCCCGAGCGATCACACAGGTGGCCCCGCAGGTTCTGATAGATCTGATCCACACACACAGTATTACAGAGTTTCTGACTGCGAGGGGACGATCGGTCACTCCCCCTGGAGGAGCTCTGGTCATCATGGGTGATCCCATACCCGGAGTCTCGTGGTACGACCAGGTGACCAATGGGATAAAACAGCTGAAAAACGACGTTTTCAGCGAGATGATCGTGGTCTCTACGAGTTCCCAGATGGCCCCGTTCACCCGGGGGATACCCGGTCTCAGACCATTATCTCATAAAAACATCATGGTTACAGGCTTTTATCTACGGTCGCCTTTACTTATAGTTTACTTTGTATTATCATGAAAATATACCATCAGACAGATATAACACTCTGTCTGGTAACGGAGAGGAATAATGAGAATCACTACAAAAGGCAGGTATGCGCTCAGGGCAATACTATTTCTTGTGCACTGCAGTGATGACAAGCCAGTATCGATCAAAACACTCTCTGAAAAGACCCATTTGTCACCCGAGTTTCTGGAACAGATCTTTTTTCGACTTCGTAAGGCCGGTGTTATCATCTCTACCCGAGGACCTGGAGGGGGTTCACCTTCCTGAAAGATCCTGCCAGCGTCTCCATTCATGACATATTTCTCGCAGTGGAAGAAGGTTATCATGTAGCACCATGTACCGAACTGGACCATGATAAGGCTAGTTGTGAGTTCTCTTCAGAATGTGTGGCTTGCGATTTCTGGAATCACACCAATGATGCTTTCGTAAAGTACTTTTCACAGGTGTCCATACAAGATGTAGTAGATCGAAAGTTTCCCGAACTGCTGTGAGGGGAATCATCTTGACAGAAGTCTGTAGTACCTCAAGGGTACCGCAGGCTTTTTATGTGTCCACATCCTCATACCAGAGGTCCTGTCCATCCATACTCCGAAACAGATATCGGTTCCCCTCCTTCCTCAGCAGAGACTTCTGCACCAGCGGCACCTTGCCCCGCCTTGGGGGAGGTCGACTGCATAGACCGGCATAGCCAGACCGGAGAGACGCCTGCGCAACTCCTGTTCCAACACGAAGCCTGTTGCAAGGGGCGTCCTCAGATGGGATGTCCCGCTTGCCAGGTCCCCCTGGAACAGGTAGTACGGCTTCACCCGTGCCGCCACCAGGTCGTTCATCAACTGCTCGAGCAGATCGACATCATCATTCACACCCTTGAGCAGGACCGTCTGATTGAACAGCGGAATCCCCGCATCAGAGAGACGCATCAAGGCCGTGCGGGCTGCATGATCGAGTTCCCTCGGGTGGTTGAACTGTGTCATAAGATAGACAGGAGCCCTGCGGGAAAGGCTGTGAAGCAGATCTGCAAGCTCACCGGTGATCCTGGAGGGGAGCGTCACCGGTACTCTGGTACCGATACGGATCACCATATCCGGTCGTACGCGTTGGAAGGTACTGATCATCTCATGCAGCAATGCATCACTCATGGTAAGAGGGTCCCCCCCGCTGATCAGGAGCTCTCTCACCTCGGGAAGCGCTCCGAGGGCATTCGCCGCTGCTGCTGTCTCCTGGATCGAGGCCGGCCCCTCCTCTTTTCCTGCGAAGCGGCGACGAAAACAGTGCCTGCAGTACATGGCACACATGTCGGTGGCAAGGAATACCGCCCGGCTCTTGTATCGTCTGATCAGCCGGGGAGTCACATGCCAGGAATCCTCTGCAAGAGGGTCTGATGATTCACAGGGCAGCTCATGAAACTCCTCGATCGTGGGGATCACCTGCAGGCGTATCGGGTCAGCCTGAGGGCAGACTGATCGATCAGCGAGAGATATCGTCGGGGATACGTACCCTCAGCGTCCCAGATCCCTGTAGCGTCTCTGCTGCAGCACTCCAGGCCAGTTCATCTTCTGTCAGACTGCAGCACTGCTGCAGCTGCCCCATATCCTGTATCGCTCCCGCAAGTTCTTCCTGCCATACCTCTTCACTCATGAGTTAGGCATACCATGATCGCAACGGTCCTGTCTATAAAAAGAGCCCCGCATCCATGAGATAAGGGTCCCTCAATGTCGATACTGGTTGACAGCCTGCCATCTCGGACGTATGGTTTATATAAGTAACACACACAGAGGTATACGAGCATGCCGAATACACAGCAGAAACCATCTCACATGAACGGATACTATAAGATCACCTTCATGATCGGTCTGGGATTCTTCACCATGGACTCATGGACCCCTCTATGACACCTACATCCCCATCTTCCTCAGCAGGTTCGTCGATTCGAAGGGGCTGATCGGTACGATCATGACCCTCGATAACATCTTCGCCATCTTTCTCATCCCCGTGGTCTCAGCCCTCTCAGACAGGACCCGCACCCGTATCGGAAGGCGCATGCCCTTCATCATCACTGCATTGCCCCTGACGGCTCTGGCCTTCAGTATCATCCCGTTCACAGCGCTGAACACCCTCTGGGCTCTGATCCTCTCGATCTTCCTGCTGAACATATTCAAGCAGTCAGCACGTGGACCGGTCGTGGCCCTGATGCCCGACATCATCCCCGGAGAGCTCCGATCTGAAGCGAACGGCGTGATCAACACGATGGGAGGTATCGCCTCGATCGTGGGAACCATCGGTCTTGCACAGATGATGAACATCGCCATCCGGCTGCCTGGCAGAGGGCCTACCACCGACATCCTGGCCTTCCCCATCGCCGGGATCCTGGTACTGGTATCGACAGTGCTGCTCTATGTGTTCGTGAAAGAGAAGAAAGCCGAGGAGCTGCCTGCCGAAGTAAGGGAGAAGAACCCTTCGGTCATCGCATCACTGAAGCTGATCTTCAGCAACGGGGACAGAAGTGCTCTGAGGATCCTGTTCGCACTGCTGTTCTGGTTCATCGGGTATCAGGGGGTGCTGCCGTTCATAGGTCTGTACTCCAAGGATATCCTTCAGACCTCTTCAGGGACCGCAGCTCTCGCTGCCGGCATGGTGGGTATCGCCTATGCGCTCTTTGCCATCCCATCGGGTATCCTGGCACACCGCAAGGGCAGGAAGAAGACGATCAGGCTATCACTGCTGATGCTCTTCGCCGTCCTGCTGGCTGTCTTCTTCCATGATCCGGTGACCTCCTCTCTCGGGTTCGGGACCCTGGCAAAACAGCTCAGTTTCTGGTTGCTCATGTTCCTCTTCGGGATGTTCTGGGTCTCCATCGTCACCAACTCCTTCCCCATGCTCTGGCAGATGGCTACCTACTCGGATATGGGGATCTATACCGGTCTCTACTACTTCTTCTCCCAGCTCGCCTCGATCGTAGCCCCGCCGATCACCGGAGGGTTCATCGATCTGTTCGGGTTCAGAGCCATCTTCCTGTTTGCTGCGGTCTGCATGCTCATTGCCTACGGCATCATGGGCGGAGTGAACCGGGGTGAGGCCGGTGAGAGTGCCTAGGATCAGATACCGGTCTTCCCTGATGACCGGGGAAGACCGGATGAAATATGCTCCTTGCTGGCCGCAGAACACGTATTCTGTTGGCATTTCTTCACGTGATACGGTATACTTGAGAGTATAAGGAGCCGTGATGAACAAGAGCTATGCAAAAGCTGCCCAGAATGTCTTTTCCTCTTCTTTCATGGGTAACATCTTTCGTTCGATCGGCGGTATCGTCACAGAGTTCACGGTCCTCTACGGTGTCATGATCGCTCTGTTCCTTTCGATCGATGAGCTGCAGTTCTCCTTCCTTGCTATGAATCTCCACCCGCTGTTCATCATCGCATGCCTGCTTGGGATCAGACACGGGTTCCTTGCCGGGCTTCTGGCTGCCAGTCTCTCCTCACTGGTCTACTTCTTCTCCTATGTCTATCTTGAACTGGATCCCATACTCTTCTTCAACAGCTATGAGTATTACAAGTTCCCTCTGATCTTCCTCTTCGGCGGGTACCTTTCAGGAAGGTTCTATGACAGCAGTTACCGGAAGATCACCGAGATGCGTGAGGCCAATACAGAGGTCCTGCAGGAGTATGATCAGCTGGAGAAGACCTATAAACAGACGATACGACTCTATAATGAGATGAAGGAGCAGATCGTAGGTTCTGAATACAGCATCTTCTCTCTCTACGATATCGCATCATCACTGCAGACGACCAACCCTGAGAAGGTCTACACAGAATCGATCGGTCTGCTCTACAAGTTCATCAAGGCACAGGCGATCACCATCTACACGATCGATCGATCCGGCTTCATGAGGACCAAGATCCACTTCGGCAGTAAACGAAGTCATTCAGGGACAAGAAGGCTCTCAGAGTTCCCCATGTACCAGGAAGTCCTCTCCTCAAAACGGGCGGTCAGGTGGAAGAAGGATGCCGGGAACGATGCACCGGTCTTCAGCGCACCGATCGTATCGGAAGACAAGGTGATCGGGATCATCGATATCGATGCCATAGAGTTCGAATATGTCACAGAATACAGCTTCAGTGTCTTCCAGCTGATCAGTGAATGGATCGCAAAAGCGCTCTCACAGGCGCTGGCGATCGATAAGCAGTTCAACCTGATGGGCGTCGACTACTCCAACATGCTCGAACTGCCGCAGTTCGAACTGCAGAGACAGGAAGAGCAGGTACGGAAGGATAAGTACGGACTGCCCTTCTGCCTCGCAGTCTATGACCTGCAGTATCTTGATGCAGATCACATCGTCCCCCTGATGCAGCGAAGCCTCAGGAGTGTTGACTATATCGCCTACGATCATACCCGTAATCTGGTGAAGATCCTGCTGCCGGCGACCGACGAAACGAACTACTCGATCGTAGAGGAACGGCTCTTCAAGAAGGCAGGTCAGAGACTGAGCAGACAACTATGAATCGATTTCGCTATGCCCTTGTGATCGTGATCATACTCCTCACAGCAGTGATCCTGCAGTCGATCAAGGTGATCGACATCGTCCCTGAGTTATTCTGGATAGATTCGCTGCGTGGGGAAGCTGCTCCAGCAGAGACAAGACTGGTCTCTGCTGATCCCGAACAGCTCCCGCAGGAGTATCAGCGATATTTCATCCTCCACTGTGACCAGCATGAACATGAGAACAATACCTACTACCATCTGATGCAGGTATTCCGCAATGCTCACGTACCATACCAGCCGATCAGTACCACCAGCCCCACCCTCACGCAGCAGCTGCTAGAGATCCCACAGGGAGCGACCCTGATCATAGCTCAGGAGATCACCAGAGAACTGAGTGATGAGCAGCTGGAGATCATCACCGCATTCGTCGCTGAAGGCGGACACCTGAGCATCCTCACCAGATCCTTCGATAAGCGGCTGGAGACACTGGGAGGCTTCGTTCTCAGGGGTGAGTTCATCGATACCTGCGGGATCGTGTTCGAACAGCCGATCTTTCCCGGACTTGACCGCATAGAGCGGGATCCCTCCACCTGCACCATCTCCGTACTGGATCTTGAGAGATCTGCTGAGACACGATTGCTGCTCTCCTCCTCTGAAGGTATCCCCCTGCTATGGGAACACCCCTACCAGAAGGGCATGGTGCTGTTCTCCAACTCGACCCTGTTTCAGGATAAGATCAACCGAGGTCTGTTGCTCCAGTACCTGCTCGATCAGAATGATTACGGCATGGCAACCATCTTCAACAGAAAGATCTTCAACATCGACGATTTCCCTGCTCCAGTCCCCCTGAGCACAGACCCGGAACTCTTCAGAGAGTATCAGAGAAGTACCGATAAGTTCTATCGGGAGATCTGGTGGTCAGACATCAGGGATCTTTCGGTGAGGTACGATCTGCTGCTGACCGGACTGGCCATCGGCACCTACAACAATGACACACAGGCCCCCATGATGCCGATCTCTGAGATCGACCTGAAGACGATCGAGTACTTCGGAAGAAAACTCAATGAGGTGAAGGGTGAGCTGGGGATCCACGGGTACAACCATAATCCGATGCTCCTTGCAGGTGAGGCAGACTTTGAAGCCTACGGCTACGCTCCCTGGCCAGCTGTAGATGACATGGTAGAGGCACTGGACTATCTGATCGATACCCTGGAAAGACGGCTGGGGGCAGTCTCCTACCACACCTATGTGGCACCCTCCAATCTTGCCAGCCTGGCGACCAAACAGGCACTGATGAAGGCGATCCCGAGTATTCGGGTACTTGCCGGCATCTATACAGGGGGCAAGAAGGAGCCTGGTGCCTTCATCCAGGAGTTCGGACCTGATCCCGATCTCCCCGGGGTCTATAACTTTCCCCGATTCAGCTCAGGATACATGTATACACCGCAGACCATGTGGAACATCTACAGTGCCATCGCTGAGCTGGGGGTGTTCAACCACTTCATACACCCCGATGACATCCTGGATCCTGAACGATCCCTGGGAAACAGCTGGGAGGACATGTCAAAAGATCTCTCGAAGATAGTCGCAGAAGTATCAGGGACATTCCCCTTCCTCGAGCCTGCTACAGACTATGATGCCTACACGGCCTATCGTGCCTACGAACAGCTCGAACTGTTCAGCAGAAGAGAGGGTGCTACGATCGAGATATGGCTGAAAGATGCTCAGCTGCCGGTCATGGGGTATCTTCGTGTGGATGAACCGGTGACCGATACCGACGGGGTGACTCTGATGCCGCTGAAGAGGGACGGACTGTATGTGATGGAGATCACCAAACCCTATGCGACAGTCACCCTGCTGCTCTAGATGAAGTCATCATAATCGATGATGTGATCCATATCTTGTACAGGAAGGTTCTCTTCCTGCCGATGCTTCGACTGATCTGCAGGAGTCCGTTCCTGTCCATCTCCAGAGAGCATCACATGTTCCTGCTGCAGATACCGCTGCAGGATCATCTTGAGCGGGTCAGTCTCATCTTCCTGTTTCGGTATGTCCTCTATGAACTCTTGTGCAGCTTCTACTACCAGGACATCATCGTCTTCTCTCAGCAGAACAGCAGCTTCTATCGAAGACTCTGAAACAGCAGTCCCAAACTTGCCCCCTGATCCAGAGAGTCGTTCTCATCCAGGATCTCATCCTCATGCATCGATGAGAAGATCGAAGACGTGAATGCATGATCTTTCTCTGACTCTGTACGTGAAATGTCGATCACCCCTGCTGCAGGATGCAGATTACCGTTCGCATTCCCGTCCGTGGGGCTCCCTGCTTTCTGCTCCCGAGTACGCCTGAGCTTCTCCAGATAGAGTCTGTCCAGTGCATCCTGATTGGTGAGCTTATCGTCTATCCACCCCTCGAGCTTCTCGAAGGGACGCTCTTTGGTCGCGGTATAGACCGGCTGGGTGATGTAGGTATACTCGATCACCCTGCGATAGCTGATGATACTCAGATAGAGCCCGAGGAGCATGGTCAGGAAACTCGCTGCGAAGAACCCGAATCCGTAGAACTGTTCACCCCACAGCAGAGAGAGGGAAGTCAGGAGCACGTTGGAGAAGAAGAAGAATGCTGTGAGCAGCAGAGTCCTGTTCCTCTCCCCGATATAGAGCAGTACCTGAAGGAAGATCAGTACGAAGGCATTGCAGAACGCCCCCAGCGCATAGATGATGAAGATCTGCCGGGACTCCTCAGGGACTCCCAGGACGGGGAACAGGGAGCGTGAGATCACGATGATGATGATCGTGACGAACAGCTGGATCTCGAAGGTCTGCAGGATGTTCCTCTGCAGGGATCGCCACATCCTGTCTGCGAACACCTTGAGCTCACTCAGAGGACCGTTACGGATCACTGCAAGATAGAACTCACGGCATTTGACATAGAAGTCAGTCTCGATCAGCACCATGAAGAGCATGATGGAGGGAAGGATGGTCAGATAGGAATAGAAGGTGGCTATGTCGTAGAAGGGGGCATAGCGATAGATACCGAAGAGGTTGATGCTGATCGGGGAGAACCACATGATGATGTTATCGACCCAGATCGCTGAGGTGTAGAAGAGACCTATCGGCCAGAGACTCGGGACACTGTGGAAATAGCGGATGAAATGGAACACCTTCCCGTTATCATCCTTTATCTCCGTGAGGAAGGCGATGAGCAGGAACAGGGTGAAGAAGACGATACCCCCGAGATAGGCAAGCAGCAGGTTGGTAGCACCGCTGTAGCGTTCGAACTGCAGGGGATTATCGGAAAAGAGGATGATGAGCACGAAGGTCACGAACGCACCGAGGAGGTTGGACATCGTGATGAGCTTGAAGTTCTTCAGAGTCGACTGGTATACGATCAGCATCCAGAGGATCGAGAGGACGATCATGAGCATGACAGCGATATAGAGGAACTCCAGGGGCAGATCCTTGTTGGAGTAGAAGCCCATACCAGCTGCCAGACCCAACACGGAGATCAGCATGCTCACCCCCAGAAGGATGGCTTGATATAGGAGTACTCTTCGTTGTAGATCCTGTCAGCGATATAACGGGTGATGATCATCTGGAACGGAGCGGTGAGCAGCTGTGAGAAGAGCGTACTGTAGATGACCGCGGCGATCAGCAGCTCCCGCTCTGCAAACGGCAGACCCCAGCGCTTGGAGAATGCGAGCACGATATTGATCGTCAGGATACTGATTAGCCACGGACCAGCAGAGACGATAGAGGTATGGAACCATGCATGGACACGCGTGGAATAGGTACTGTCGTCCTTGAGCATCTTTCTCAGTGAGAACCCTATACCTGCCATGGTATCCCCTTTCGGTCTACCTTCAGACCCAGCTGTTCATCTTCTCCACTCGCATTCGCGAGGGCCAGTTCGTAGATCTCATCGTATGCTTCGAAGACCGCACTCCTGCTGTAGATGACCTCTGCCCGCTTCATACCGTTCCTGCCGAACTGCTTTCGCTCTTCCGGGTGCTCATACAGATAGATCAGGGCATCAGCGGTCTCTCTCGGAGAGACCGGACGTGTCATGATCCCGCCCTTGCCGAACCCGTCACCCACACCCTCGACCAGCTCACGGCAGGAGCCCACATCAGAGGCGACTACCGGCGTCGCACAGGCATAGGATTCGAGGATGACCAGCGGCTGTGCTTCTGAGATCGAGGTGAGTACGATCACATCGATGATGGGCATATACTCTTTGATGTTCACCTGTCCGGTGAACAGGCAGCACTGCTCAAGATCCATCTCTTTGACCATCTCCCTGCACTCACGGGCATAATCCTCATCTTCCTCATCAGGACCGATGATATAGAGCATGGTATCATCATAGATAGAGTGAACATGACGAAACGCTTTGATAAGGGTCTTCACATCCTTGATCGGAACCACCCGCAGGATCGCCCCGATATGGAACCCTTCGTGCGGTTCCTTCTGCTGGGAGAACCCCTCGATGTTCACACCGTTCGGGATCACATAGGCCCGTTCCTTATCGACCCCGAGTCCCTGCTGGATAGCACTGTTATGACTGTAGAGAGCGATGGCCAGATCACAACTGTCATACGCACCCTGTGAGAGAAAGTAGAAGTAGTCGATCCACAGCTTCTTGTAGATACCCTGTACCCAGTCAGCTTTCAGGATCTCCTCCTCTCGCTCTCGGGCATAGATCCCATGTTCGGTGAGCAGGAACGGTTTGCCATTACGGAACTTGGCGATCAGCCCGAGCAGCCCCGCATACCCGGTCGAGATCGAATGGTACACATCCGCCTCGGGCAGCTCCTGCTGCATGACCGACAGAAGGGTCGCGAGCATGGATCGGAACGTCCAGAAGAAGATCGTGAACCCCTCCTCCGTAAAACGCTCCTCATAGAGCTCAGAGAGGTGCTTGAAGAAGGTCCGGCTCATAAGGAAATCGATGGTATTGCCGATCCGGTGAGGATCACACACCAGATTAGTGACAGCAGCCCAGTCCACTCCACCGTCAAAGAAGAGGAACTTCTTCAACTGCTCCTGCTCTGCATCGGTGATACGGATCCTGGCCTTCTTATTCTGTTCGAGGTCCAGGAAGTCAAACAGATAGACCGTCCGAAACTCGATCACGTTGGGAGGGAAGGTATACTTCAGCCCCTTCACCTGGTCTCTTGAGGCCATGATGGTCAGGATCTTAAAGCGATAATCCTTCAGAACGGTGACCAGCTGCTGCACCCATGAGGAGACCCCTCCTGCTATGTAGGGATAGGCACCTTCCAGGATGAGACAGATGGTCCTGCCATCCGGTTCGAGAGAGACCCCGCTCCTGCCCCAGTCGCAGGGCTTCCCGGGATCGATCTCACCTCTATAGAGCTGCTGTTTCTGCTCTTTCACCTGCAGGTTCCTCCTTGAAGAGCCAGAACGCTATGAGTCTCTGCTGCTCCTTCGTCAACGTGACATCGGAGGAGTCGATCTGCTCTGCTGTCTGCTGGACTGCAAGCAGGTCCCCTTTCTCGTAGTAGTATCGCATCAGAGTGAACCTCAGGTCCATATCATCAGGATAGGACTCGACCGCTGCCAGCAGCAGCGTGACAGCCTCCTGATGCTTCCCCTGACGAAGATAGGCCTGAGCGAGCAGCCTGGCCACATGGACCGTACTGCCGAACTCCTTGAGTTCCAGCTCCAGCACTTCGATCACCTTGCGATAATACATCGGTTTGATATCATCATCGAGCAGTCCTGAATCGATATAGTTCTCATAGAGCAGGACCAGCTGATCAAGATGTTCCAGGGTCAGCTCTGCTGCTGCTGCATCCCGTGCTTCCCTGATGGCCTTCTCAAAACGGTTTTCCAGATAATTGAGTGTTGATGCGGTGTAATGCACCACCTCTACATCATCATCGAGCAGTCCCTTCTGCAGCATTCTGCAGTTCCTTGCCACATCAGAGGAGAGCAGATCCACGATCGCCTCTTTCTTATTGATCGCACTCGCATAGGAGAAGACCCCTGACATGTCCATGAGCTTGTTCACCTGATTGAGATCGATACTCACTGACTTCTCATAGGAGATATCATCTTTGGAGTACTCATGCTTGAGCCCGAACTGCACCGTATTGGAACCCAGGATATAGAGGGTGATATATGCCGCGGCGTAGATGAGAGCTCCAATCCCCGGCATGAGCAGAAACAGCATAGGAGAGATGTTCCGGGTCTGCGGAGAGGATGCTTTTCTCAGCCAGAAGAGCAGGATGCTCAGCAATATATGAGCGATCAGCAGCGGGATGAACATCAGCTGCTGCTCTTCGATATAGGTATACTGATAGTAGAGCAGCAGAAGCAGGAGTTCCACCGCACACAGGAACCCGACTGCCAGTGGATACAGCCAGGGAAGCTTGGTATAGGAGAAATAGAGATACTGGATCTCATCACGTGATCTTGTCTGGTTATCCATCTATGGTCCCTGTGTGCAACGTTGAATCCTCTGCATGCTATACACTTTATACTATATCACAGGAGCGATACGCGGGCAAACAGATACATCTTCCATACTTATATAAAATAGGGTAGAATAACCGCCATGAATATAACCATACGATATGCCCGCTCTGAGGATGCAGAGGCGGTGACTCACCTGTATAACTACTATATCAAGCACTCGGTCGCTACCTTCGATCTCGAACCACGATCCATCGAGGATCGCCTTGCCTGGATCGATGAACATACTCCTGGATCTTCACATACGCTGCTCGTCGCGATCGACGAGGACACTTCTGCTCTGGCAGGCTATGCGGCGACCAGCGCCTTCCGTCCCAAGGCTGCGTATGACACCTCTGCTGAGACGAGTATCTATATCGACCATGAGTATACCGGAAGAGGGATCGGCAGGGAGCTCTATCGGAGACTGTTCGAACTGCTTGAGACGACAGACCTGCATCGTCTCTATGCCTGTCTTGTCGTACCCAATGAGGCCTCGTTCCGTCTGCATGCCGAATTCGGGTTCACTCTGGTCGGGACCTTCACCGAAGCCGGATACAAGCACGGCGCTTTCCATGATATCCACTGGCTGGAAAAGAGACTGTGATATGGTGGTGGGGGATCATGACCCTGTCATGGATCCTCACCTCTCACATTACTATCTGTTGAGTTCGATCTTCACAAAGGACTCTGAGAAATCCTCGATCTGACTCAGCCGCGCAGCGTGAACTCTGCCTCATCAAGCACGATATAGGGCCCGACGAGCACCTCATGAGAAGTATCGTTATTGCGAACTGTCACATTCCGTATCTCGAGCTCTCTGAGTCCCTCTACGATCTGATTCGCATCCTCTGTCGTCGGGGCAGCCTCTATGAGTACCCAGTAGTAGATATCGGCATCGGGCAGGACCACTTCAGGCTCAGGTTCTGGAACAGCTTCGGGCTCCTGGACCGGCTCCGGCTCGCTCGGCTCGGCAGGCTGAGGCTCTACGACCGGCTCGGCCGGTTGAAGGACCGGTTCTTCTGTCACCGGCTCCGGTACTGCAACCGGTTCAGGGACCTGTGGGGTCTGTTCCGGCGCCGGTTCTGCGGCGACCCGGGTCTCCTGAGGTGTCTCCTGAGGTGTCTCCTGACGGGGATAGTAGTATACGAGCCCTGCGCCTGCAGCGACCGTACACACCAACGTAATAGTAAAGACAACCCAAAGATATGCTCTATTTGCCATGGTCCTGTTCTCCTATCCCCTATATGACTTCAGACATATGCACATACATAGCCTGCAGTTGTTTTCGCAATCTGCTGTCACCATCGTTGTTCATTATAACATACATCGGAACCTCATCAAAAAAATATTTGGGTTCTATGGTCCGCTGCACTCTGTTTCGCCTGATAAACTCTGAAAGTGACATATTCCGGGTACTTGCTGCACGATAGAATCGTATCAGTGGCAGTGCCTGTACATAGAGTATCACATTACATAGCTTGTTCAACCCCATTTTATGCAGAACCGCTGCATTGAGCACACTCCCCTTGGGATATCGCTCGGTATCGCGATCACGGATCATCTGCATACACATCTCGAGCATCAGCGGATGAGAGACTGATTCGAGGAACGCCAGTTTCGCCGGCGAGTCGAATACCATAGCACCCAGAGCCTTCCTGTCTATCTCTCCCGCCTTATCAAGGATCCCCTCACCGAACTCTTCGACCAGAGGAGCCCTCCCCTGTTTGAGCGCAGCGTGACCGAGGAAGTCCACATCGATGACGAACCAGCCATCTGACTGCATGATGCTCCCGATCCGGTTCTTCCCCGTGCACAGTTTTCCTGTCAGCCCTATGATCATCAGTGCATATCTCCCCAACTCGCCCCGGTCTCGATACTGACGCGAAGAGGGACCTTCAACGTCACGACCTGTTCCATCTCCCTTCTCACCAGTTCGGTCATCAGATCGACCTCATCGAAGGGGACCTCGAAGATCAGCTCATCGTGCACCTGCAGCAGCAGACGGGAGCTGAGTTCTCCCTTGTGCATGCTGTTCTCGACGGCGATCATCGCCATCTTCATGATATCGGCAGCCGTTCCCTGAATGGGAGTGTTGACAGCAATACGCTCAGCCCCGGACTTCTCGGTGCGATTACGACTGGTGATCCCCGGGATCACCCGTTCATGTCCGAACATGGTCGTCACCTTCCCGGTCTTCCTGGCCCCTTCTACCGTCTCATCCATGAATCGGCGAATCCCGTGATAGCGGGTGAAATAGGCATCGATGAAAGCCGATGCCCGCTCCCGGGGAATACCCAGCTCCCGTGAGAGCCGGTAGGGTGACATCCCGTACATGACCCCGAAGTTGATGGTCTTGGCGATCCTTCGCTGTTCATCAGTCACCTCCTCTGGAGGGAGATCGAAGATGAGCGATCCGGTATGCCTGTGCACATCAGCACCGCTGATGAACGCCTCCTGAAGTCCCGGGTCATCAGCATAGTGGGCAAGGATGACCAGTTCGATCTGGGCGTAGTCGGCTGAGAGGAACACATGCCCATCTCGCGGCACGAAGGCACTCCTGATCCGTCTTCCATCATCGCTGCGTATGGGAATGTTCTGCAGATTGGGATTCCTGCTCGATAACCGGCCGGTAGCCGTACCGGTCTGGATGAAGCTGGTATGGATGCGCCCTGTCGTTCCATTGATCAGCAGGGGCAGAGAATCGACATAGGTGTTCTTCAGCTTGGTGAGCCCACGATGCTCGAGTATCCACTGGGCAACCACATCTACTTTTGCCAGCTCCTCCAGCACCGAGGTGTCAGTGGAGTATCCTGTCTTGGTCTTCTTCACTGGGGTCAGTTTCCGCTCTTCGAAGAGAATCGTCTGCAGCTGCTGGGTCGACCGTACGTTGAAGGTCCTTCCGCACTCGGTGAACAGCTGCTGCTCGAGCGCTTCGATCCGTTCGGTAAGCTCGATACCATAGCTGTTGAGCTTCTGGGGAAGCAGTTTCATCCCCCTGAACTCCATATCTGCCAGGATCCTCAGGACCGGCATCTCCATGCCGTAGAGCAGCTGCTCCATCTTCCGACTCTTCAGTTCTCCTGAGAACCGGGTATAGAGCCTGAAGGTCACATCCGCATCTTCGGCGGCATACTCAGAAGCTCTCTCGAGTTCCACTTCGGGAAACAGGGAGCCCTTGGGTACGACATCGGAGAATTTGGTGGTCGTGTATCCAAGATACTGATCGGCGAGCTTATCCATATTGAAGGTGGTCCCGGTCGCATCGATCAGCCAGGCTGCGACCATCGTATCGAAATAGATGTTCGCAAGGGTGATTCCCCAGCGTCTCAGGACCGTATAGTCATATTTGATATTCTGACCGATGATCCTGATCTCAGGATCCTCGAGCACCGGTCTCAGATGGCTCAATACCACCTGCTCATCGATGAAGGTCCTGCCGCCGGCGATCAGGGGTATATAACAGGCTCTCTTCAGTTCATAGGCGATAGATAGTCCCACCGGCGATGCGATCATGGGATCGATATCGTCGGTCTCGACATCCAGGGCTATCAGTCCGGCAGCTTTGACCGCTGCAAGCAGTTCCTCGAGCTCCTGTTCTGTCGTGATCGTCCTGTAGACACCCTTTCCGCGTACTAGCTTCTCAAGCTGGTGTTCTTCCTCAGTCACCCCCTGCGCCGCATGTGCACCGACAGGTTTCTGCTGTTCAGACCCTCCGACAGCCTCGATGAGGGACTTCGAACCTATGTTCTGAAAGAAGGGTATCATCTTCTCGAAGGAGAAACGCTCTGCAGTGAACGATTCGATATCGCAGCAGATGTCTGCCTGATCATCAAGGATCACGAGCCGCTTGCTCAGAAACGCTATATCCCGGTGCTCGGTAAGCTTCTTGCGAAGTGCCGGGGAACAGGCATCAAGGTGTTCATAGATCCCTTCGAGGGTACCGAACTCACTGAGCAGCTTCACTGCTCCCTTCGGCCCGATGCCCTTGACCCCGGGGATGTTATCGGCAGAGTCTCCGATGAGCGAGAGATAGTCCACGATCTGCTCCGGCCAGATACCGAAGGTATCATGGACCCCCTGACGATCGACATGCTGCATATCACCTTTGACCGGCCGCAGGGCATGGATCGTCGAAGAGACCAGCTGCAGCAGATCCTTATCACTTGATACCACCACACTCGGTACCCCAAGCTCATCTGCAGAGCGCACCAGAGTCGCTATGACATCATCGGCCTCCATGCCATCCTGCCTGAGGACCGGTATCCCGGCAGACCGCAGGATCTCTTCGACCAACGGGATCTGCGCATGGAGATCATCGGGGGTCTTGTCCCGATGCGCCTTGTACTGATCGTAGAGGGAATGCCTGAAGGTATCCCCGATCGAATCCATGGCGACCACCAGGTGGGTCGGATGCTCTTTCTTGAGGATCGAGAAGAGCATGCGAAAGAAACCGAACACCGCTGAGATGTTGTTCCCCTCAGGGTCGGTCATCGGTCTGTTGATAAAAGCGAAGTAGGATCGATAGATAAGTCCATATCCATCGACCACGAAGAATCTCTTTGTTGATTCCATCATTCCTCCAACGTCAGGTTCACACATAATCCGTCATACGCAGGGGCTATGTTCGGGGGAAGTCTCCCACTGAGGCTCTCATGATCGATCTCATGACACATGTGTGTCAGATACCCCTGCACCGGAGCGATCCGCTGGATCATGTCGACCGCCTGTCCGATCGAGAAGTGGGTAGGATGCTCCCGTTCGCGCAACGCCCCGACCACCAGCATATCGAGTCCCTCCAGAAGCGGCAGGCTGCTCTCAGGTATGCCGCTGCAGTCTGTCAGATACGCCATGGGACCGAATCGGTAGCCATTGATCAGTCGAGTACCATGATAGATGGGAACCGGCTGGATCTGCAGACCGTCGATAGACAGTCCGTGCTCATCGATCGGTATGAGCTCCAGAGACGGCACACCGCCGCCGGGAATCGTGGAAGCGAAGATATAGGCGAACCGCTTCCTGATCTGCAGCAGGGTCTCCTGAGCACCGTAGACCGGCAGAGACCGACGACAGGAGAATATACGCAGGTCATCGATGCCGAACATATGATCAGCATGGTCATGGGTATAGAACACAGCATCAAGCTGCTGAAGCCCTGCCCGTATCGCCTGCAGGCGAAACTCCTGTCCGGTATCTATGACCCATGTCAGACCTCGATGCCTGATCAGCAGCGATGATCTCATCCTGTTGTTATGAGGATCAGCAGAGGTACACACCGGGCAATCACAGCCGATGACGGGGATGCCATGAGAGGTCCCCGTACCCAAGAACGTCACTTCCATGGATTACTCCAGGACATCCTTGATCACTACTTCCAGCCCCTCTACTCCGCCTTTGAGATAGTTGCTCAACATACCCATGGCATCTGCAAAATCTATCGTATCAAGAGCCTCAGTGAGGTGCTGTTTGAGAATATCGGTATCAAGGGAGCCGAAATCGACATGCTCGTCCAGAGCCTGAACGAAGGCATCTGCAGCATTACTGCCCGACTTCACAGCCTTGTTCGCAGCATCGATGAGCACCTGCCTGTCCACCTGCTCGAAGACCGCTGAGATCTCCTGTTCAGTCGCACCTGCAGACTGATAACTCTTCTCTATCGTACCGATGACCTCAGTGAACAGTTCTTCTTCTTCTGATCTGCTGAGGCTGTAGTTCGCCGAATCCCAGCTGATCCCGAACAGGTCCTCTGAGAGATCCGGAACGAAGAAGTAGATACCGCTGAAACACAGGATGACTATCGTCAGCAACGTGACGAATCGGACAAACAGGGATGTTCTCTTAACCGCCATGCTGTTCCTCCCTTTTTCTTGAAAATATACAGGACAGATTCAGCTCAACTATAGCATACTGCGCAAGGCCATGCATACAGAGTAGAACCGGGTTTCATCTGAATCTGATCGTGATGTGAGCACGACCGGTACAGACAGACCGGCGATGATACCGGCTGATCTGGAACCGGGGGTGAGGGTCATCACCTTGTTGACAGCGTTCGCCGTATCAAGGTTCGGCATCAGCAGCAGATCGGCATCGCCGGCGCAGCTGTCAGTGATCCCTTTCACGGCAGCGGATTCCGAAGAGAGTGCCGCATCCATCGACAGCGGTCCACTGATGACCGACTCACCGAAGGTGCCGTTCCTGCGATGATCCTCTGCCAGGGATCTGGCATCGACGGTGGAGAGGATCTTCGGACTCACCGTCTCCACCGGTCCGATCACCGCGACCTTCGGGAGACTGAGACCCATGCGATGCATGATCCTCAGGGCGTTGTGCAGGATCTTCTCTTTTCGGGGAAGATCCGGATCGATATTGATGGCGGAATCGGTGATGAACAGCGGTTTATGGTAGAAGGGCAGTTCGAAGAGACTCAGATGGCTGATCAGCCTCCGGTCGGGACCAGACCGGCTGATCGGTCAAGGAAGGCACGGCTGAATACCGCAGTATGCACGATCCCTTTCATGAGGATACCTGCAGTCCCGAGGGTCACCGCCTTGACTGCCAGTTCACAGGCACGTACATGGTCCTTCACATCGATGATCCTGTCAGCGGGGATCGAGAATCCGAGAGATTCAGCGATACTGAGGATCTGTTCTCTATCGCCGAAGAGCAGGACATCGGCGATCTGCTGTTCGGTGACGCGTTTGAGACAGCTCAGGGTCTCTCTATGTTCTGCAGCAGCGACTGCGATACACGGCCGGGTCTCCTTCGACGGGCCATTGAGCCCGATGAGTTCATCAAATCTGTTCATACTCCATCACCTCTCTGCTACCAGTATAAACGGCAAGGGCGTTTTCTGCTAGAGAGAGCATTTCACGTTCACCGGGTATGACGAACACTTCCGCAAGATAGGAGATGCGATCTCTGAGCCGCTCGATGACATACTCACTGCGGGCTATCCCGCCGGTCACGACGATCGCATCCACCCTGCCGTGCAGGACCGCACCCATCGCACCGATCTCCTTGGCTACCTGATAGATCATCGCATCGGTATAGAATGCAGCACGGGCATCACCCCGATCGATACGATCGATGATCTCTCTCATATCGCTGGTCTCCAGATAGGACATCATCCCTCCCATACCGCAGATCTTCTTCTGCAGCTGTTCCTGGGTGTATCGACCCGAGAAGGCCAGCCGCATGAGATCTCCTGCAGGCAGTCCTCCGGAGCGTTCGGGAGTGAAGGGACCCTCCCCGTCAAGCGCATTGTTCACGTCTATGACCTGCCCGCAGCAGTGAGCACCCACGGAGATCCCTCCTCCGAGGTGTACAACGATCAGCCGGGCATCTTCATAGGCTGTACCGATCAGCTGCGCGGTCTCACGTGCTGCGATCTTATGATTGAGGGCATGGAAGATGCTCTTGCGATCAAGCTCCGGCATTCCTGAGACTCTGGCCTCATCGCTGAGTTCATCGACGACCACCGGGTCAGCGATAAGAGCCCTGCAGGAGGCATTCTGTGCTGCCATGGCAGCGAGCGGAGCTCCGAGGTTCGATGCATGTTCTCCGTAGCGGGCCTGCTGAAGGTCTTCGAGCATCGCAGCAGAGACCGCATAGACCCCTCCTGCCAGAGGGTGGAGCAAGCCGCCCCGTCCCATGACCAGATCGATGTCGCCAAAGGAGATCCCTCTACGTTCGAGCATGTCGCTGATACAGGAGAAGCGATACTCCCTCTGATCCATGACCGAAAGATAGGCTCTGAGCTCCTCGCTGTCATGATCGATGGTGTGTACCGCTCGTTCTTCCAGACCCTCATACACAGCAATCTTCGTTGTGGTCGATCCGGGGTTGATGATCAGTGTTGCAGGTTTGATACTCGTACTCCTCTATGCATCCCTACAGTACGCTATCGTCTGTTCGATGATCTTGATGTTGGTCTGTACATACTCCTGCTTCTTCACGCTCACAGGGAGGATGCTTCTGAGGGTCTCGACTGAGACAGCCTTCGTGTTCACCATATAGGCAGTGATCATCACCACGTTCGCCGCTGCAAGGAGCCGGTGCTCCTTGGCAATATCAGAGGCAGGGATCTTGAAGACATGAACATCCTTTCGTCTGACCTCCCGTGAGATGATCGAAGAGTTGACAAAGATCCACCCGCCGGGAGCGACCGTATCCTCGAAGAGATCGAGGGATGGGCCGTTCATGGCGATGAGCACGTTGGGATCATCCACTACAGGGGACCCGATGCGATCAGGAGAGAGCAGGACGGTTGCATTGGCATGCCCACCACGCATCTCAGGACCGTAGGAGGGGAGCCAGGTAGCCTCAAGCCCCTCAGAGATCCCGCACTTGGCAAGCAGGACACCTGCAGAAAGGACTCCCTGCCCTCCAAAGCCGGCGATCTTGATGCGCTGTTCTTCGGGGACTTCACCGCTGCCAGAGCACACAGGAAGAACCTCATTGCCCTGCAGCAGCTCGATGAGTTCCTCATCATTAAGCCATGGCAGCCGCTGATGGGTGTCGATCTCCGGACGCTCTGTGATCTGATCACGGAAGGTCTTCACCGGATACCGCTTCTCCAGAGTCTCCTTCATCCACTTACGGGCCGATACCGGAGTCATCTTCCAGTTGATGGGACAGGGAGAGAGGATCTCGACAAAGGAGAAACCCTTGTGCTGTATCTGGCTCTCCAGCCCCTTCCTGATCGCTTTGCGTGCCTTCATCACCCCGGCAGCTGTCGACAGCGAGACCCGCTCGATAAAGACTGGAGAGGTCAGAGCTTCCATGATCTCGCACATGCCCATCGGCTCCCCGTCCCGTCCATGAGTCCGCCCGAGCGGTGTGGTAGCCGTCTTCTGTCCCAGCAGGGTGGTAGGAGCCATCTGTCCCCCGGTCATGCCATAGATGGCATTGTTGATGAAGAACACGGTGATCTGCTCGCCCCTGTTCGCAGCATGCATGATCTCAGCGAGGCCGATGCCGGCAAGGTCCCCATCTCCCTGGTAGGAGATGACGATGGCATCATCAAGGGTCCGTCGTACCCCGGTAGCTACCGCAGGCGCCCTTCCATGAGAACACTGGATGTTCCCGGTATCATAGTAGTAATAGGAGAATACCGAACATCCGACCGGAGAGTGAAAGATCACCCGGTCCTGGATCCCGAGCAGGTCTATGGCTTCGGCGATCAGCTTCTGAGCAGTACCGTGCCCGCAACCGGGACAGTAGTGCGTGACTTTCTCATCGTGACCTTTCCGTTCGAAGGTGTCATAGAAGGCTTCAGGTTTCTGGTGTTTGATCATCCTCACGCCTCCTTCTGCAGATCCTGCAGGGTCCGCTGCACGATCTCATCGACGGTGGGGACCACGCCCCCCAGCCAGTTGTAGCGCAGCAGCATCGGTTCACTGCCGACAGCGAGTCTTACATCATCGGCCATCATGCCGTCATTGAGTTCCACGACGATGAAGGTTCGTCCCCCGCCGGCTGCAAGCGAAGCAAGCGCCTCTCCGGGGAAGGGATAGAGCGTCTTGGGACGCAGCATCCCGGCACGTATGCCACGTGCGCGCAGCGCCCGCAGGGCACTCATACAGATACGGGAGCTGATACCGAAAGCTACGAAGATTACCTCGGCATCCTCAGTCAGTACCTGTTCGAAGGAGACGCACTGTTTCTCCACTTCCCGGTACTTGTGCTGCAGCTTCTCATTGTGGCGCTGCTGCAGCTCGGGGTTCATCAGGATCGAAGTGATCAGGTTGTTTCTACTGTTACGGTCTCCATAGAGAGCCCAGGGCTTTCTTTCACCCTTGAGCATCTCTCCGGAGATATCGATAGCTTCCATCATCTGACCGATATAGGCATCACTGAGAATGAACACCGTCATGCGGTAGGCATCGGCAAGCGCAAAGGCCGTCCTGGTGAATTCGAACATCTCAAGGGCTGAGTTCGGTGCGAGCACGATGTTCCTGTAGTTCCCGTGACCTCCGCCCTTGATGACCATGTTATAGTCACTCTGTTCAGGCCATATGTTCCCCAGACCGGGTCCTGCTCTCTGGACATCGACCACGACACAGGGGAGTTCTGCCCCTGCCATGTAGGAAAGCCCTTCTGCCATGAGAGCGATCCCCGGTCCCGAGGAGGCTGTCATGACTCTCGCACCGGCAGAGGCTGCCCCGTAGAGCATGTTGATCGAACTGACTTCAGATTCTGCCTGCAGGAAGGTCCTCCCGGCGAGCGTGAAGTATTGAGCCGCAGCATGGGCGATCTCACTTGCCGGGGTGATGGGATAGCCGAAGAAGTGAGTCGCACCGCCGGTGAGTGCCCCGTGGATGATCGCTTCATTGCCTTTCATCAGACGCTTACTCATGGGGAGCCTCCTTCTCATCGGCAAAGACGGTGATCGCTCCAGGTTCAGGACAGCTGAAAAACAGAGCCCGCAGGCTGTACAGGTATCAAAGCCATGAAAGACCGCATGCTGGTAGCCCAGTGCATTGATCTGCGTACCGATCATGAGACAATGATGAGGGCAGACGCTGACGCATACGCGGCAGCCTTTGCACTCATCGGCCGCAATCTTGACATAGTTCATGATTATTCTCCAAAGAGTTCGAACGCACCAACCCCGAAATAGTTGATGGCACTGATCGTATTGATGACCGCATCGGGGACATCAATGATATTCAGATGGTGGCCTGGACAATTGAGACGAGCACAGACATGTACGGTATTGCCATCCCCCGGAAGGTACAGCACGATACCCCGTGTACTGTCACACTCCGGCTCCCTGCAGGTATACTCCTCCATCAGGGAGGTCCCGCATACCGGGCAGAAGGCTTCTACACTCGTAGCCGGTGTGACCTCTTCGGGCAGGAAGCTGTAGAGCTTTGCATGACTCCCCCAGAAGGCATCGACAAAGATGACACCCTCGCTCTTCCCGATCTTCACGTGCAGCTTGATAGCCGGTTCCCCGTGAATCTTCACACTGTCAACAAGGAGATTGTGACCATGTCTGCAAAAGATGGATTCGACAATGAGATACTCGAAATCACCACGCTGCTCAAGCCGGAATCCTGGCGGCACCGTCTGCCTGAGCTCATGCGGGATCTGTGTGTTCTTCAACTTCATACGTACTCTCCAGACAGAAGTCATTGAGAAAGAACGCTCGTTACTACCTGTTATCATACTAACCGCGGAAGACCGTTCTGTCAAATACCATCGACAGAGACGTACCCGGTACCAGCAGAATCATACATTCCTGTGCCCTGTGGTGTATCGGGCACACAGAGACTGAAGGATCTCTATCGAACAGGTCGTATCCCGATCATCCCTCACAGTGCTGTCTTCACAGGAGATTCAGCACTGTCACCGTCCTTGGCCCGACCCTCCCGTCGTTCCGCAGCACACAAGGAGGTGCTCAATTCATAAACTCTTATACAGCATGGGTTTGCTTGCGTTGCATACCATATTCCGCTGACATTATATTGTAGTACAACCCCGTAGATACCAGATCCATCCAATGATATCCTTCGTACAAGCGATCCTGCATCTGTGAGCTTCCTGACTTTCTGCAAGACAAACCGACACCCTCCTGTCTGTGGTATGCTGCACACCTCTGCAGACCTCCGGTCACCAGCAGCCTGCTGTATCCCCATCCTTTTTGTTACATTGTGTAATATTATTCTTTATTTATGCAGATCACCATGATATACTGGTCTCAATCATCACAGTCGACCGCCCCAGAGCTCTGGAGAGCCGGTCTGGAGGAACGCATGGCAAAGCCATCACTGCCGTTATCTAAGAAGATCATCTTCTCCCTCGGCCAGCTCGGCTGGGCTCTTACCTCATATGCACCGGGCATGCTGCTGGTCTATTTCTATCTGCCGCCCGACAGTGCTGCAGGTCAGACCTTCCCGGCCAGGATCTATCAGGGCTATGTGCTGGGCATACTCACCATCATAGGACTGGCCTACGGTGTGGGCAGGCTCTTCGATGCGGTGACCGACCCACTCATCGCAGGACTGTCAGATAGAAGCAAGGCGAAGATGGGACGAAGGAGACTGTTCCTGGCTATCAGCGTCCTGCCATTTGCCCTGACGTCCATCCTCATATTCACCCCGCCGGCTGCAGGACAGAGTCCGATCAACTCGGTATGGGTATTCGCCTTCGTCATCATCTTCTACTGGTTCATGACCATGTATGTCACCCCCTATTTTGCCTTCATGTCAGAACTCGGACATACCCCGGACGAACGGCTGCAGCTCAGCACGCTGATCTCGATCACCTGGGCTGTAGGTACAGCGATCGGCACACAGGTCTTTGCCATCAAGGGTGCGTTCGAAGCCGGCGGGATGTCTGCGACTGCCGCTTTCCAGGTGACCATCGCACTGTTCGCCGGCATCGGCTTCCTGTTCATGCTGCTGCCGATCATCTTCATCGATGAGCAGAAGTACGGCGATGGGCATGCCAATGATCAGAAGATCATTGCTTCGCTCAAGGAAGCCCTCGGTAACAGAGATTTTCGATACTTCACCATCTCCGACCTTGCCTACTGGGTAGCCCTTACCTTCGCCAGTACCGGTCTGGTCTACTATGTGACGATCCTGCTGGGGCTTGAAGAGGCCTTCACCTCTACGCTGCAGATCCTGATGTATCTGGTCTCCTTCCTCTTCTATGTACCCACGAACCTCATCGCGAAGAAGACCGGGAAGAAGCGTCTGGTCCTCGTAGCCTTCATCTTCTTCATCATCGTATACACCTACATCATCTTCCTCGGTAAGCTCCCGCTTGCAGCACAGGTGCAGGGGTATCTCGTCGTCCTGCTCATGGGTATCCCGCTGGCGATCTTCGGCATCCTGCCCAACGCCATCATCGGAGATGTCGCAGAGGCAGATGCCATCACCACCGGCCGCCATAAGAATGCCATCTTCTACGGGACCAGGACCTTCATGTCCAAGATGGGCCAGATGATCGGTGGACTGGTCTTCCCGTCACTGCTGCTGCTCGGCAGCACCCCCGGGAACGATATCGGGATCCGGCTCACCGGGGCCGCTGCCATCGTCTTCATCGTGATCGGTATGGTGATGTTCACGTTGTACGATGAGCAGAAGATCCTTGAGACACTGAAGAAGAAGAGGTCATGATCATGGGAATAGGGATCGCACTTGCAGGGCTGCTGGTGATCTACCTTGCAGCCGCATACGGAATCGGCAGACATATCTCACTGGAATTCGTCTATTCGGACAGCAAGCCTCTGGAACACACCCTGCAGCGGTGTCTGGAGAATGGTGATTTCACTCAGGAGACCTTTGAAGGGTACCGGATGGTCCCCTTCAGCGTCGAGTCTGACTTCGGCTACACCCTCACCGGGGTGTACCGAAAGGGTTCTGACCCCACCAGGACGGTGGTCTTCGTACATGGCCATACCTGGACCTGGCATGGTCAGGTCAAATACTTTCCGCTGTATCTGGATAGAGGATACAACATCGTCGCCTACAACCATCGGTACCACGGCGACAGCGGCGGTGAGAACTGCACGGCCGGGTACTATGAGAAGCAGGATCTCAAGAAGATCGCCGACTGGGCACGCAGGCAGTTCCCGCAGACAGAGATCTTCGGTGTCATGGGAGAGTCCCTCGGAGCTGCGACCTCACTGCAGTACATGCCGCTCGATACGAAGTTGAGCTTCGTCCATGCCGACTGCCCCTACAGCGACATGCTCGAACTCTATGCCTATCAGATGCAGCTCAGACATATCCCGAAGCTCCTTCGAGGGACCTCAGCACAGTTCTGCCGCTGGTACCTCAAGACCCATGCGCAGTTCGATCCCAAAGAGGTCTCTCCGATACAGGCGATCATGCACAGCAGTGCCCCGTTACTGCTCATCCATGGTGATGCAGATGACTATGTACCGACGGCCATGTCCATCGCCATGAACGAAAGACGTGCACCGACAGCCGACACCACACTCGTACTCATCCCCGGAGCCACCCATGCCCAGTCCCTCATCAAAGAGCCTGAACTCTATGCACAGGCTGTCTCCTCGTTCCTTGACCGCATCGAACAGCGCTGAGATGACCGAAGGAGCCCCTCTCCGGTGAGAGGGGCCCTCCTCCTGCCCTACTTGAACAGATTCCGCATGAATCTGCCGGTAGCTCTTCCGGTGACCCTTCTTCCCACACGGTTCGCCATCTTTCTGGGACTCCCGCTTGAGATCGCCTGATAGTCTCCCAGGATCCGGGCGATACGGTAGAGAAGTCCTCGTGTCTTGTTGATACTCATCAGGCTGCCTCCTTATGAACACGTTCTACAGTAACACATCATAGAGGTGAAATATACACTGCCTTACCATATTAGATACGATCTCTCTCAGGACATACACCATCATCACTGAGCTAATCTCCTGTATAGTGACCGTTTTCTCCTGCTGCGATCCGATCTGATGATAGAAACACCCCTGTTTCATACAGTAATGGATACGAACAGCCGAATGGACCCTGGATCAATGTGCGGTATATCGATAGGCTGCATATGAACAGCTGTGACACTCACCATAAGGAAGGTATGCTGTATGAGACCCGGACTGTATGAACTGATCACCAACCGTGCGATCCGCACGGCTCTTGCACAGGCAGAGACTCTTGAAGGAATCGAGGAGCCCCTCCATGAGGCAGACAGCGCCCACTATCTTGCACAGTACCTCCAACAAGTGATCAGGGACGCTCTCGAACAGATGCCCAGAGCAAAGGACCTCCCGGCTCTGGAACGCCAGATCCATGCCTGCAACCGGATCATCGATCAGCTCAGTGAAGCTGATCACCGGTTCGAGGACTACCGCATCGATGATACCGGGCACCGGCTGATGGAGGTCCTGCTCAGGAAGGGTACAGGACTGCATCGGCCCGATACCCCGGTCTCTCTCGGTGCGCTGCTGACCGGCACACGGGGAGACCCCTCTCTGGTCTCACAGCTGCAGAAGGAGATCTGCAGCTGTGAGCGTGTCGATATCCTCTGTTCCTTCATCAAATGGAGCGGTATACGCATCCTCAAGGATGCTCTGGAACAACTCACCGGCAGGGGCGGTACGGTCAGGGTCATCACTACCAGCTATATGGGAGCGACGAGGCACGGGCGATCGACATGCTCTGCGATCTGCCGAACACAGAGGTACAGATCAGTTATGATACCCACCGCACGAGACTCCATGCCAAGGCATACCTGTTCAGTCGTACGACAGGGTTCTCGACGGCCTACATAGGATCGTCCAACATATCGTACGCAGCCCTGACAGAAGGACTGGAGTGGAACACCAAGATCAGCGAGTATGAACAGCCCTACCAGTGGAACAAGATCCAGGCGACCTTCGAGACCTACTGGCATGATAAGGAGTTCATCCCCTATACCCATGCCGATCGTGACCATCTTGAACGGGCACTGCAGTCAGAACAGCCCGGTTCGAAGGACCATCAGGCTGATCTGCAGTTCTTCGACCTCAGACCCTACGGCTTCCAGCAGGAGATCCTTGAGAGTATCATCGCCGAGCGGGTGATCGGTCACCGCACAAGGCACCTGATCATCGCAGCGACCGGGACGGGGAAGACCATGATCGCCGCATTCGATTACCGGAACTGGGTCGAACGGTGGAAGCGTGAGCAGAATACTTCTCGCACACCGAGGTTCCTGTTCATCGCTCATCGCAGGGAGATCCTCGAACAGTCCCTGTATGCCTTCCGTATGGTACTGCGTGACCAGAACTTCGGCTCCATCATGAACGGGACCAAGACCCCGCAGCATCGGGATCAGCTCTTTCTCTCGGTGCAGACCTTCCGCTCACGGAAGTTCACCCAAGAGTTCCCCCTGACTACTATGATTACATCGTCATCGATGAGTTCCACCATGCCGCGGCAGCAAGCTACCACGGCTGATGCACCACTTCACCCCCGCATCCCTGCTCTGTCTGACTGCGACCCCGGAACGAACCGACGGGCAGGACCTCTTCGAGTTCTTTGACAACCACATAACCGCAGAGATCAGGCTCCCTGATGCCATCGAACGCAAACTGCTCAGTCCGTTCCAGTACTTCGGTGTCACCGATACCGTCGATTATTCGAAACTATCCTGGACCAGCGGTTCCTACGCTAAGGAGGAGCTCGATCGACTGCTCACCGGTAACCATGCACGTGCACAGCATGTCATGCAGATGCTATCAGAGTATGTCCTCGCCCCCTCAGCCATGCGAGCGGTCGGGTTCTGTGCGACGAAGAACCATGCCCGATACATGGCAGAGTACTGCAACGACCATGGTCTGCGTGCTGCCTGTCTGACCGCCGATTCTCCTGAGCAGGAACGGGAGAGCGCCAAGGATCGGCTCAGGGAACGAACGGTCAACTGCATCTTCGTGGTAGACCTCTATAACGAAGGTGTCGATATTCCGGAGATCGACACCATCCTGTTCCTCCGCCCCACCGAGTCACTCACCATCTTCCTCCAGCAGCTCGGACGCGGCCTGCGTCTGTATGAACAGAAGGACTGCCTGACAGTCCTCGACTTCGTCGGCCATGCCCATAGACAGTTCAGGTTCGACCTCAGAGTCAGAGCCCTGCTCTCACGGGGCGTCCCTCAGCTGAAAGATGAGATCGAAGCGGGGTTCCCCCACCTCCCGTCCGGCTGCTCGATGCAGTTCGAACGGGTAGCGAAGGAGCATATCCTGGAGAACATCAGAGGAGCTATCAGCACCTCGAAGAGCTCCCTGATCTCGCGTATCAGATCCTTCGAGAAGGATACCGGGAAGAGGCTGACTCTGGCCCGGTTCCTCGAGATCCATACACTCTCCCTGGAGGATATCTACAAACGATCGAGCTGGTCCGCCCTCTGTGCAGAGGCCGGGGTCATCCCTGGTTACAATGCCCCGGATGAACAGATCCTGGCAAAGGGGCTGCGCAAGCTCACGCACATCGATGACATCGAGTATATCACCACGTTGGAGCGGCTGCTCACAACGGGGATCGAAGATCTCTCCGGGAGAGAGCTCCGGTATGCCGAGATGGGAGTCATCACCCTCTTCGGGCCTCATCACAGATCGGGCATGTCAGTCAGGCTCTGAGACGGATCGAACAGAACAGGGTCCTTGCAGACGAACTCCTCGAGCTGCTGATGCTCAGGAAATCACAGATCCAGACTGCCGGGGAACGACCCTGTGTGATCAGCAGCTGCCGCTGCGGCTGCATGCACAGTACACCAGAGATGAGATTCTCATTGCCATGGGACATTGGGATCTGACTGACAACCCGCCGGTACAGGCCGGGGTGCTCTATCTGCCGAAGGTGAAGACCGATCTCCTGTTCATCACCCTCGATAAGGATGAGAAGCACTACTCACCCACGACCATGTACAAGGACTATGCCATCGATGAGGAGTTCTTCCACTGGCAGAGCCAATCACGGACCAGGACTGCTTCGCCCACCGGTCAGCGGTACATCAATCAGAAGGCCGAAGGGACGACAGTCCTGCTGTTCGTCAGAGAGTACCGCAAGTCATCAAGCGGGTCACGGGTGCAGCCATACTACTTTCTGGGACCTGCCGATCATGTCAGCCACGAAGGTGAATGTCCGATGAACATCATCTGGAAGCTGCGCAGCCCCATGCCGAGGCATCTGCAGACCAAGACCCAGCGGCTCATCACGGCCTGAGTGCGTTACAGCAGGATCCCCTGGATCACGATATCGAGGGCCTGCCGGAACTGCTCAGGGGCGCTCTGATCCTTGTTCACATACGCTTTGATCACCATCATCAGGTAGATCGAGAAGAAGAACTCCGCGGTGAGGTCAACATCTATCGGGCGAAAGTCCTTCGCATCGACCCCCTGCTGCAGCAGCCCGCGAAGAGAATCGATCGAGACCTGATTGACATCATCGAACCGATCCTCCCGCTGCTCAGAGGAGAGGATCGCCGGGTCCTGAGCGATGATCGAACAGAGCTGGGTATCCTCATTGAGATAGTAGAACGCATGCTCGGCCATGAGATAGAGCATCCTCTTCAGATCATGCTCTCCGGCAAGGGATCTGATCACTTTCTCATGCCAGGCGATGAGCGCACGTCTGACCACCTGATCATACAGGGCTCTCTTACTCGGGACATAGAAGTAGAGATTGCTCTTGGTCATTTCGACCGCCTGAGCGATATCATCGACAGTGGTCTTGCGGTATCCGAATCGTGCAAAGCTGCTCTTGGCTTCCCGGAGGATCAGTGCCCATTTCTGTTCTGCATCCACGCCCCTGCTCCTGTTGAATAGTTAAACGAAACCGTCAACTATTCAGGTGTTACCTCTTCAGTATAAAGCATATCCTCAGTATGTCAATCATGAGCGGATCCTCACTGAGAAGCACCCTCCCCCAGCAGGGACTGGAGGGTCCGGTACTCTCCTGCCATCTGCAGGAGGGTCTCATGATAGGAGATCTGATCGGCAAGCAGTGCGATCCGTGCAGTGATCAGATCGGACTGTTCCCCGAGACCCTCGGCATACTGCTGCTCTCGAAAGAGGATCGTCTCCTGGTCACTTGCCATCTTCTGTTCATAATAGGCTGCTCTGCAGGCTTCGAGTTCCAGTCTGGCGATCGTGGTGCGATAGGTATGCAGGACCTGATCGACCGCCTGCCGACGCTCGTCGGCTGCCTCCTCCAGTGCCAGCTCTGCAGCTTCCCTGTCGATCAGCTTGCTCCCCCCATCCCAGAAGGTGAACTGCAGGGCAAGGGCTGCGTTCAGTGCATAGTCATTGGCCTCATACCAGCCGCTCTCCAGGATGGGAGATGGGATCCCCATAACTGAAGTCAACCGACAGTGCGATATCGGGTTTCCAGTAGATGGAGTCCTCAGCGATCTCAACCGCGGTGCGCCGGACTGCGATCACAGTATCGAGCATGGTGAACAGCGGCCGGTCTGAGGCCGCTGCACGATACTCCTGCTCCTTCAGGGAGGGGATATCGAGCTGCCGTATCTGCTGCAGATCGATTTCATGCACGATATCCGATCGCTCCAGTTCCCTGATACCGGTCAGCTGCTGCAGATCGTACAGCAGCACCTGCTGTCTGGAAGCTATCTGCTGTACAGCCAGTTCCAGCTCACTGACCCGGATACCTACCTTGAGCACCTCGTCCTTCAGCACGAACCCGCTCTCATAGTTCTGCTCGGTGATCTCCAGCAGCCTGCGGACAAGTTGCTGCTGCTGCAGGAGCAACTGCTCGATCTCCTCAAGACCTGCCAGAGTATCGAGTACGATCAGCAGTCGTGTATGCAGCTGTTCGATCGTGCGATCGACCTCTGAGCTGCTCACCGACCTCATCAGCTCCTGCAGCGCTATCGCCCCGGTGATCCTGCCCCAGGTATAGAGGGGCTGGGTCAGCGATACCTGCAGCTGGTAGTAGCTGTGCGCCTGAGGAGGGACCAGCTCGATGGGCTCCCCGCTTCCAAGCAGCACACTCGGATCGAAGATCACCGCTTCCATGGGATTGGCGATCGCCGCCGCCGATACCGACCCGGTGATCTGAGGGTGCCTCCTGGCTCTTGCCCTGTCGACTTTAAGAGTGCTCCTGATCACAGCCGTCTCATTCTGCCTGAGCTCATGGTTGGTATCCAGCATTCGGAGCGCAAGCTCCTCGGAGGTATAGGCAGACAAGCCGCTGCACACTCCGGTCAGCACAGTGACTGCCAGCAGCACTGTCAGAAGCTTACAGGATCTGTTCATGTGCTTCCTCCTTCTCTTCCAGTCGATCCTTCTCTACCGTGTAGTAGAGTACAGGGATCAGAAAGAGCGTGATGAGGGTCGAGGAGATCAGACCACCGGCTATGGCCTGCCCCAGAGGGGCATAGATCTCCGAGCCCCCACCGGCACTCAAGGTCATGGGCATCACCCCGAAGAAGGTGGTCAGGGTGGTCATGAGGATCGGTCTCAACCGCGTCCCGGCCCCGTTGACCACCAGATCCTCGAGCCGGGTCTCTGTCCCGTGGTTCATCCTGTCGATCAGCACGATCGCATTGTTCACCACCAGTCCCCCGAGGGCGATCAGACCCAGGAATGCGATGAGCGATATGTCAGAACCGAATACCAGCAGACCGATGATCACACCGATGATGCACAGCGGGATCGAGGTCATGATGATCAGCGGGTGGGTGAATCGTTCGAACTGCAGCACCATGACCGTATAGACCAGGAAGAGCGAGATACCAAGGACAAGAAGCAAGGTGGTGAAGGAATCGGTGAGCAGGGTCGAGCTGCCTGCTATGTTCCAGGAGATCTCAGTACCTGTGACAGCAGTGGGAAGATACTCCTGCATGCGGGCACGGATTGCGGTGGTGTCATCACTCGGGCCGTAGCCGGATACGGTTATGGTCTTCAGACGGTCTTTGTGATGTATCGTGGAGACCTGAGCGCTCAATCGTGTCTCCGAGATGTTCTCGAACGAGACAGAGCTTCCCGACTGCGTCGGCAGGGATATCCTCTCGAGCGTGTTCAGATCAAGCGGTTCACGGGCGATCCCGGAGGTGAGCATGATCGGATGATCATCCTCTGCATCACCGGTATAACTGCCGACCTCTATGCCGTTGAAGAGTATCCGTGCCGTGAGGGCGGCCTCATAGGAGGAGATCCCGGCACGGCCCATATGATCGAGAGCCAGTTCGGTGATCAGGTCTCCTGATCACGCTTCACATCGACCTCGCCTTGTAGATATCCGGATCATCCTGCAGCACGTCACGGACCTCTATCGCCTTCTCATAGAGCAGATTCAGGTCGGGTCCCGACAGTTCCACCTGGAATCCGCTGCCGCCGGTGGCTATGGCAAGGAGTTTATCGAACCCTCCCTGTTCGACCACCGCATCGATGTCGGGGATCGTGCTGATCAGGGACTGCTGTAGAGCGAGGATGATCTCCTTGATGCCCCGCTCACGCTCGGTCGAATCAACCAGGAGGAGCTTGGCATAGGCGGAGTTATCAGAGGGTCTCGAACGTGAATACTCATCAGCGTAGCCGGTGAACCAGACACTGTGCTCCATCTCAGGAATCAGCTCAGCAGCAAGAGCCTGTGCATCGAGCACCCGCCCGTGCGAATCATCGATCGAGTAGCCTGCGGGAAGGTCATGTAGATATAGATCTCGGAGGAGTCAGAGGACGGGATGAACACCACGCCCAACCTGCCGACAGCCAGCACACTGGAGGCAAGAATGATCACCGAGAGCAGGACCACGAAGAACCTGTGCGACAGGGACCAGTAGAGCCCTCTCTTGTAGATTCGTTCGAGCCCTGTCAGTCCCTGACCGATACGCCTGCTTCTCCTTCGCAGCCTTCCACCCTGCTCAGGAGTCCTCTCATCCTCGAACAGCCCTTCGATATGGAGGTGCGTTGCCAGGAATGGGATGATCACCAGCGCGACCAGAAGCGAGGCCCCGAGGGCGAAGATGATCGTCAGCGACACATCGGTCATGATGATCCCGATGATCCCGGAGAGGAACAGCAGCGGGATGAACACCGATATGGTCGTCGCTCCCGAAGCGAAGACCGCACCTCCGACCTCGTCAGACCCGGTATGGGCGGCTTCTGAGGGGCTATACCCCTCATGCTCATACCGGAAGATGTTCTCCAGGATGACGATAGAACTGTCTACCACCATCCCCAGAGCAACGATCAGTCCTGACAGACTGAGAATGTTCACCGTCTGTCCGGCAAGCCGCATGCCGATGAAGGCCGTGACGATACTCAAGGGTATGGAGATCCCGATGATCAACGTCGCCTGATGTTCCCGAGAAAGAGGAATATGACCAGGACTGCCATCGCGGCTCCGAGAAGACCGGAACGAACGGTCGTCTGCAGCGAGGTCGCGATCATGCTGCTGTCATCCTGGATCACCTCGAACGTGATCACCCCCTCATAGATGGCAGCATACCGATCGAGCAGCCCATTGATCGATCGGGCGATCTCGATGGTATTGCCGTCCTCACGTTTGGTCACATCGACCACGATAGCCCTCTGCCCATCGGCCTCGATATAGAGATCCTCTTCCGGATAGATCAGCGAGATATCAGCGACATCAGACAGCGAGATGTAGGACTGCCCTCGATAGCCGATGACCAGGTCCCTGATCTCATCGAGGGTGTCATACTCTCCCTTCACCGAGATATAGAGCAGGTCGTCACGATAACTCAGGGTCCCTGCCGGCAGCGAGACGTTGGAAGCCTGCAGCGCCTGGAAGACTTCCATCACCGATATCCTCAGGTTCTGCAGCCGGTCGACATCAAGATCGATACGGACCTGCCGCTCCCTGCCACCATACGAAGAGACTACGGCAGTACCCGGGATACGGGAGACAAGCGGAATGATCTCCTGCTCCACCAGCTGGTAGAGCCGGTCAGGATCACGATCACTGATCACTGCGAAGGAGAAGACGGTAAGGAGCCCAGCACCGCCCACGAAGGCATACGGGGAGCTCTCCAGATCATCGGGCAGCTGTCCCTCGATCCGGCTGATCGCCGCCCGTACCTCGGGCAGTTGATCGTACACGTCGATATCGTCAGAGAACTCCAGCGTGATCATACTGACCGAGTTGCTGCTCTGGGAGTCGATCTTCTGCAGTCCCTGCAGGGTGACGAAGGCATCCTCGAGGATACTGGTCACCTCCTGTTCGACCAGGTCTGCTTCCACCCCGGGATACTGCGCGATGACGATGACCGACGGCAGCGAGACATTCGGCAGGAACTCCTGGTTGAGCGTCGACAGGGAGAGCAGTCCGAAGACCAGGACCGCTACCCCGAGGATGATGATCACTGCAGGATGCCTGATCGAGAATGATGAGATCCTCATGGTCCATCCCCCTGTCCGACCGACACCTGCTGCCCCTCGCGCAGGAAGTGCTGGCCTTCGATGATGAACAGCAGATCCCGGTACTCAGAAGGTACGGAGAACAGCTCATCGCTCTCTGCCTCAGGTACGATCACCAGCTGGTGGGCAGTGCTGTCAGCAGGGTCCACATACCAGAGGGTGTTCTGGGAGCTCTGCACCTGATAGGGCAGCAGATACTGATCGGTATAGCGCTCGATGATGCTGGAGACGACCACGGACATACCGGGCCGCAGGTACTCCGGTTCATCGATCTTGCACAGCACCTCGAATCGCTTTGACTCAGCATCGATGTACTGTGAGACTCTGATGATACGTCCGGTGATCGCCCTCTGATCATCATCTGTCCGCCGCATCCTGATGGGAATCGAATCGTAGCGGCTGGAGAAGAGGTCATAGTACTCCTGCGGGACGTTGATCCGGACCTGAAGTCTCGAGAGATCGGCGATCGTGATGATGGGTGACTGGACAGAGGCCAGATTGCCTGCCGAGAGGTGCCGTATGAGGACCGTCCCTGAGACCGGTGCTTTCACCTCAGTATGGTCGAGCTGCAACTGTGCCAGCTCATACTGTGACTGCATCGCATCATACTGTGCTTTGGTCTGGTCATAGGTCTGCTGAGTCACTGCTCCCTGTTCATAGAGTCTGCTGATACGCTCGAAACTCGAACGGGCCGATGCGAAGGCAGAGGCGGCCTGATTGAGCTGCAGCTGGTAGCTGGTCCGGTCGATCGAGGCGACGATCTGCCCATCGGTGACACGCTGTCCCTCCTGCACAGAGAGTTCATCAAGCCGCCCTCCGACCAGAGGCAGCACGGTCACCATGCTCTCGGCCTCTACATACCCCCGAAAGGAGAGCTCCCGCTCCAGGTCCCCCCGTTCAGCTCTGATCACCGTGACCACCGGTGCCGGGACTTCCACCCTGACCGGCAGTTCGACCATACGGGTCTGCCAGTACCAGACGGCGAAGACTGTCAGACTGAAGAGCACCAGATACTTGAACACCCCTTTGACCTTCTTTCTTCTCATGCCGCACCACCTTTCACCCCATCAGCGTACTCCACCGATGAGCAGCTGTGCAGGTGGCAGATGTAACAACTTCACGTGCCACCTGTCACCCCTGCTTATATGTCGTACGTCATATACCAAACGCAGAGGGAGTGTGGTATAGTCTTGGTATGAAAGCAAAGGAAGAGATTCCCTATGAGCCGGGTCTGATCATGATCTTCAGGCTCTTCTGCGGAGCAGTGGCCATCGTCTTCTACATCTTCTCGGCGAAGGCACCGGCACTCTACCTGCTCGTGCTCACCCAGCAGGCCTGGTTCGCCATGGCCATGGCCTATACCGTCGTATGTATCTATCTGCTCATCCCCTTCCTGCAGCACAGACTCGGCAGCTGGTACCTGCCGATCTCGATCGTTGCCACCATCCTCATCCCCATCCTCACGCTGAGTTGGCAGCCCTACCTGATCGAGGGGAGCTACCTTGCACTGAACATGATCTCTTCCTACAGTATCTCCATCCTTCTGATGTTCCCCCTGGTGATCACCGCCTGGCAGTACGACCTCAAAGTGGTCATCCTGCTCTTCGGTCTGCTCGGCGGCATCGACCCACTGATCTATCTGATGATCTACGGTCCGAAGGATCTCCTGCTCAGTACCGCTCTCTACTCCTCCCTGATCAGGATCATCGCCTTCATCGCCATCGGCTTCATCATCACCGAGCTGATGAAGAATCAGCGAAGCAAGCAGCGAGAACTCAGTGAGGCGAATGACAAACTCAGGGCGCACGCGCACATCACCAGAGAGCTATCGGTCACCCGAGAGCGGAACCGACTCGCCCACGAACTGCATGATGTGCTTGCCCACACCCTCAGCAGCCTTGCCGTGCAGCTCGAGGCTATCAAGGCCACCCTCTCAGAAGATCCCCGTCGGACAGAGGAGCTGCTGCAGAAAGCCCTCGACAATACACGAGCAGGGCTGAAAGAGACACGAAGGACCGTCAGGGACCTTCGTGCAGAACCTCTGGAGGAACTGGGCTTCACGCAGTCGGTACTCGACCTGGCAAGGGATGCTGAGTACCGCGGGATGTTCCAGGTGATCCTGGATCTCGCTGCGACCGAGGACTTGATCGATCATACCAATGAACACAGCCTCTACAGGATCCTTCAGGAAGCACTGGAGAACTGTATCCATCATGCGCACGCCTCTCAGGTGCGGATCAGCATCGGGACAGATTCAGAAGGCGGCGCAGTGATGAGGATCTCGGATGACGGGATCGGCTTCGATCCCGCGATCGCGGACAGCAGTCGACACTTCGGCATAGCGACGATGCGCGAACGGGCTCAGTCGATCGGGGCTGCCTTTTCGATCGAAAGCAGCCCCGGAGGGGGAACGAGCATCACTGTGACCGACAGGAGGTCTGCATGATCGATATCATCATCTGTGACGATCAGGATATCGTCAGGGAGGGGCTTGCGACCATCCTGGGAACAGAACAGACGATACACATCATCTCAACGGCTTCCGATGGACAAGATCTGCTCGATCAGCTGAGGGATCACGACCGATCTCTGCCGCAGCTGATCCTGCTGGATCTCAAGATGCCGATACTCAACGGCATCCAGGCCGTGCGTGAGATCCGTAAGTATTGGCCGCAGATCAAGGTCCTGATCCTTACCACCTATGCTGATGACGAGTGGGTCATCGATTCCCTCAAGGCCGGAGCATCGGGGTACCTGCTCAAAGATACCCCGAAGAACCAGCTCATCGATGCGATCAAGGCACCGTCTCCGGTGATACCTATGTCGACCCCTCAGTCGCAGGAAAGCTGCTGCCGATGCTCAAGCAGCGACAGCAGGGACCTGCGAACGCACAGAAGCTGCTCTCGAAGCGAGAGCAGGAGATCCTGCTGTGTATCGCGAAGGGGTTGTCGAACTCAGAGATCGGACAGCGGCTGTGCCTCTCCTCGGGGACGGTCAGGAACTATACCAGTGCCATCTTCTCCAAACTGGAAGTGAGCGACCGGACCGAAGCGGCGATCGCCGGGCTGCGGGAGGGTATCATCTATCTCGATGATATCTGAGCAGCCCAGGGATCGTAGGGGTACATCGCAGCTGATAGCTCTATACCCTGAGCAAGCAGATGCTGATCGATAGAACCATGGTAGGCAGGCAGACCGGTCACTTCAGCGAACCTGCCTCCGGTGAGACGATCGAGCAGCTCATTAGAGATCCCCTGAGCGATCAGGGCCAGGACCAGACGGTCATACCCGCTGAAGCCGGGGATCCCGGAGGCTCCTGCCTGCTTGTCAGCGATCGTATGCGGAGCATGATCACTCTCGATCCAGTCGACCCGTCCAGCAAGCAGCATCGCAAAGAGCTGCTGCTGTGCTGCTGCATCCCTCAGCGGAGGTTCATCTTTACCAGATTCCCCTCATGAGAGACCGACTCTCTGGCCAGCAGCGCATGGTGCGGAGTGACACCGCAGGTGACGGTACAGGGGAGCCGCCCTTCCGCTCGTGCCTGCTCCACGATGAGGATCGTCTCTGGTGAACTGACGTGACAGATATGAAGGGTCCCGGCAAAGCCGCTCTCCCGGGCGAACTGCAGCTGATCACGCACCGATGCGATCTCGGCTGAGACAGGACGTGCATCACAGTGGGTCTGAGGTCGATGGTGATCCCACAGATCGGGTCTGAGCAGCTCCTCCTTCTCACAGTGCACCGCCAACAGTCCGGTATAGCCCTTCTGAGCAAGCTGTCGGTAGACCTCCAGCTGCTGTTCACCGCTGATGATCCCCATATGACCGGTGGAGTGACCGGCAAAGAGTTTGAAGCCGATGACCGAGGGGAAGAGCTCACCGAAGGCATCGATCACCTCATCTCGCTGATGGGGATCTTCGGTCAACCCGGCATAGAGCCCATAGGTCATCGGAAGCTCGAGGGTTTCCATACTCGTTCGGGCATCAGTCAGACGCCGTTCGATACGTTCACGACTGGTCAGTGGAGGGTCGGTGTTCGGCATGTCGAAGACCCTGTCGATCCCCGCGAGGCAGCTGCCCTCATCCCGTGAGCAAGGGTCTCCTTGTGTGACTGCTTCCAATCTCTCAGATGCACATGGGGGTCTATCATAACAGCTCCGGTGCCTGTTCTTTCAGGAAATCGAGCTGCATGAAGGTCCCGTACTGACAGGTGAGCCGATCACCGCAGGCACACTCCCCGCACATGCCGATACCGCAGAGCGAAGGTCGTTCCATGGAGAGGAATATCCGCGTATCGGGGATACCCTTTTCTGACATGATCTGTGCTGCACGGCTCATGAACGGTTCTGGTCCGATCGTATAGAAGGCGGTATCGGAGACATCGGTGATCGCCTCATCCATGACGTCTATGACCCTTCCAGGGATCCCGTCATCTGCGACAGCGATATAGGTTCCATAGGCTGAGAGTTCCTGCTGCAGCAGTGGTGCCTCTTCCTGTCCCGATACCCCGTAGTAGATGGTGCTGCGCACTCCCCGGCTCTGCAGACGTTTGAGCAGCGAGGGGACCACCGCCAGGCCTGTACCGCCTGCAAGGATGACCGCATTCGCGGTCTCTGCGATCTCCACACTCTCACCGTAGACTCCGCGCACGTAGATAGTATCTCCTTCTGTGCACTGCAGCAGTGCAGCGGTGAAGGGTCCCCGCTCTTTTATGATGAACGTCAGCGGTGATGACTCGGCGATGGAGAAGGGTTTCTCACCTGCTCCCGGAAGCCAGATGAAGGCATACTGGCCGGGACCGCACTCCAGAGAGCCGTCGGTATACAGGACTTTGACCCCGGATGCATGTTCATGGATCCGGGTGATGGTACAGGGGAAGAACTCCATCTGCCGATGATCTGCAAGATAGACAGAACTGTGATCTTCGGATCTGCCGCCATCCAGGATCTGCCGGGCATCCTGTGCGATGGCATCGGTCCAGGCGGCCCAGGAGCGCTGATGCACCCTCCCGAAGGCGCTGCCGATCCCTACCGTATCAGCACCCGCTTCTATCAGAGCAGCAGCATCAGCACCGGTGGAGACCCCTCCCATCCCAATGATGGGCACCTCATCTCCCACAGCCTCCCTGATCTCGCGAACAGCCTCCAGAGCCCGTTCCCTGACCCATTCACCACTCATACCGCCTTTCCCTTCGATCGCGTTGTTGAGGATCGGTGCACCGCTGTGCGGTTCCAGATACTGCACCGGTCCCACCGTGTTGATCGCTGCGATACCGTCAGCACCTGCTGCGACAAGAGCCCTGGCGATCGTTCCGATCGATGCTACATTGGGGGTGAGCTTGGGTATGATCAGGGCAGGGAAATCATCTCCTACGGCCTCTCTGATCGCCCTCATATAGGCCTCTGAGATGACCGGGTCGCATCCTATGCTCGCACCATAACCTTCTGAGGCATGTGGACAGGAGAAGTTGAGTTCGATACAGTCTGCCAGTTCACCGAAGGCCCTGACCAGGCTGATGAAATCCTGCGGGGTCGAAGCCGAGACTGACACGTTCAGCAGGGCACGAAGCCCGGTACGTGCACGCAGCTGCCCGATCTCCTGCAGAGCCGTCTCCAGCCCGGGATTACGCAACCCGACGGAGTTGCCGAAAGATCCGATCTCAGGCTCGGTGATGATCGGTTCACGGTTCCCGCTGTTCGGCTCTACCTGAAAACTCTTGGTGGTGATCAGCCCCACCGCCTGAAGATTACGATCGACATGCTCGATCAGAGCGGTCTTGGTGGTCACGACCCCCGAGACGGTCCCGAGGACCACCTGCTTCTGTCTATGGTTGCCTTTGAGCAGTGAGAGCACTGCCTGTCTATCTCTCATGAATGACCTGTCCTCTTAGCCGATGCACTATGCATCTATCTCCTGATTCAGCTGCTGCAGTCTTCCCACGACAACTTCCGCCCACTCTTCGGGGATGGTTCCATCCTTCCAGGGATGGGTGATCCCGCTCGAACTGTTGATCCGTACCAGCGGCAGGTCATAGGAGACCGCCCTCAGTCGTGCCATGACTTCCGAGGCACTGCCCCCCTGTGAACCGACCCCCGGGATCAGCAGTGGAACGGAGACCCCCGAATCAGCATAGATCCGTGCTACGTCCTCCAGTTCATCGGGCTTGTCGCACCGACGACCGCACCGAGCCCGCTATGCTGTCTCGCCCAGCCGATGATCGTGCCTGCTACAGCACGATAGAGGTCCTCCCCTCCTACGCTCAGGTTCTGCAGGTCCCGTCCTCCCGGATTGGAGGTCCGGTTCAGCACATAGATCCCCTTGGATGCGACCATGAAGGGTGTGACTGAATCAGATCCCATATAGGGAGAGACCGTGACCGCATCACAACCCCAGGCATCGAAGGCCTCCACGGCATAGTTCCTGCTCGATCGTGCGATATCGCCTCGCTTCGCATCAAGGATGACCGGGATACCCGGCATCAGCTCTTCGATGAGTTCAAGCAGGTCTGCCAGCGACTGAGACCCGCTGAAGTCCTCTTCTCGGGGTTTGTCCAGCGCGGCGAAGTAGCCGATGTTGGGTTTGAAGGCCCCGGGGAACACCCCTTTGAGCTTCATCTGTCTGAATACCGTACTGTAGAACCTGTTCAGATCCGTTCGGACCATCCCGGTCTGTTCAGGTAGATACTCCACGATCGGATCAAGGCCCATGCAGACCAGAGACCCGGTCTGTTCGTGACTTGCTCTCAGCAGCTGACAATAATCCTGTTCCATATCCTTATACCTCCACCTTGGGGAATCCCTGTGATGCACCCCAACCGAAGGGGTCCCTGCGCCACTGCTGCAGGGCAGCTGCGCCGTTCTGGTCGATATACCCGGCAGCTGTCGCAGCTTCTATCATCAGATCATAGGTCAGGATGGTCACCGGGGTACAGGAAGGCTGCAGGGATGAGAAGTTCTCATCGGCTGCCTGCAGACCGTAGGTGAAGATGGCAAGACAGGCCGGTACCCTGCCGTTTGCCTCCCGTATGGCTTCGACTGCTTTGATAGAACTGCCTCCCGTTGAGATCAGATCCTCGATGAGCAGGATGGTACGGCCTTCATAGTCCTTGTCGGGACCCAATCCCTCGATCATGTTCTTCAAGCCATGTCCCTTGCTGGAGCTTCTCACATAGGTGAGCGGAAGTCCCAGCAGATCAGCGAGGGTCGTCGCATGGGGGATACCCGCTGTAGCGGTTCCCGCGATCCCGTCAGGGCTGATCCCCATGGCCTTCATGAGATCTGCAAACCCACGGGCGATCATGCTTCGGACCTCTGCATCCTGCAGCAACTGCCTGTTGTCATTATAGATCGGCATGCGGTAACCCGATGCCCACTGAAACGGGTCACTCGTATTGAGCCGCAGCGCACCGATCTCGAAGGCCTTTCGTGCCAGCTCGACCCCTGTCTCGTTCTGTATCTGTCGTATCGCTCGTTCGTCCATGTATCATGCTCCTTATGCTGGTGTCCTGTGTCCGCTAGTTCCATATCTCCTTGAACGTATGATCCTTTCCGCAGTATTCGCACACGAAGGCCCCTGAGGGGGTCTTCCAGAAGAATGCCGGGACCTGTTCATGATGTATCGGGTTCGAGATGCAGTTCGGGTTCTTGCAAGAGAGGTCTGTGAAGTTGTAGATCTTCGGCGGCAGGTGCAGCCGGTACTTCTCCAGCACCTGTCCGTGAGCGATGATATTCAACGTCGATCCCGGAGCGATCGCAGCAAGGCGTTTGAGGGAGGTTCGGTCGAACTCCTTCATGTCAGGTCGGAATATGATGCCCTTGAAGGTATCGGGATCTTTGTTGGAGGTGGAGACCCAGTCACCGCCCTTCCCATGGAGCCCCAGTACCCGGGTGATCGTCGCCATATGATTCCTGATCTCTCCGGTCGTATCGCCTTTGCCTATGTGGTCGATGACGATCCCGTCACTGATGGGATGCACCCCTTCAGAGTAGTGCCGTTCCTGTCCGCTGCTTGAGGAGGGTACCCGTTCGATGAAATCCTCTTTCTCTCCCTGTTCCTCCTGTACCTCAGGTATGATGTAGTCCTCCCCGATCCTGCCGCTGAACAGTCCGAGCAGCACGATACGAACGAGCATGCCGTTGGAGGACTGACGTTCCCAGCCATTGAGACTGGTCGTATCGAGGAAGGTGGGAATGACAGGATGCCCTTTGTGTCTGGGCAGCGGATGGTAGAATCGAGTATGCTCTGGGATCAGCGGCAGGAATCGTTGTGCGAAGGTGATGCTCTCTCTCAGCTCTTCCTGTCTCTGCAGGATCCGATCGCCCATGCGTTCGAGCTGGGGTCTGGTGAAGTACCACTTATCAGCAATATCATCCTGTGCGAGATACTCCTCGATCGAAGAGAACTCACGTATCTCGAATCCATGGCCTTTCATGATCTCAGTATAATAGGTCGGCATGGCAAGCTCAGGTGGCGCTATGAGATCCACTTTCACTGAATCGAAGACCGTAAGCCCGTGAGCTTTTGAGTGAACGGTCCTGCCGTGAAACAGGTCACCTGCCAGGGCGATATGCAGGTGGTCACTGCTCCAGTCATTGTCTTCCAGGAAGGTGAACTCATCGAGCAGCTCCTGGGTCGGATGTTCATGCTTACCATCACCTGCATTGATGAACGAGGGACGACCGGGCAGTCCGTTTCGCTGGGCATAGCCTGCTGCCGCCTCTTCGAGCCATCTGCAGACCCCTTCGAGTTTACTGCGTATGATGAAGATGCTGTTGTCATAGCCTGCCAGAGTATTGAAGGTATCTGCATAGCTCTCGCCCTTGTTGAACGAGGAGCTGTCGGTACTCAGTGATGAGAGTTTCACCCGGTGGAACTTCGCGGCATTCTTGAATGACTCACGGGTCCTGGTGCTGTCTTCGAGAAAGACTTCATAGATCCCGAAATCGGGGTCATCGATGCGAAACTCTGCCAGCTTCTTCTCATCCCGGCCTGCGATGGCCTCTTTCAGCTCCCGGGTCTTGGCAAACAGGTAGCGACGTTCTGCGATACTCAGGTCATTGATAACTGACAGCGACCGCCCCTTGAATTCATGTCTCATACAGATTCCCTCCTCATACACTGCTGTGGACCAAAAAAACGCCGGTGCACTTACCGACGTCGATCTTCATAGGAACTCATAGAGAACACTGATTGCACAACAGCCTGTGAGCCATGTACATCAGCATTCGTGTGCATTGCATCTATTCGCATATATTTCCTTCTATCCATCATCTCTGATTTTTTGCGACTATACCAGTAACCACGTTGTTGGTCAAGAGTTATCATCTGGCATTATAAAGAAAACAGGAAGACGGGGCAACCGTTCTTCCTGTTCTGACGTGAGATCCTGTGAATGCCAAGGCCTTGTGAGCCTAGAAGATAGCGAACAGGGCAGAGACACCAGCTTTGATATCAGGACTTTCGAACAGCCCGCCGAATTCTGCGGTACCGTCGATGACATCATTGATCGAACTGCTGGAGGTGATGATTCCAGTCGCTCCGATCGAGAAGTCCCCGAGGAGCAGGTCTGCAGTCATGCGAAGATTGAGGTTCGCCTCCATGGGATCAGTCTCTGAGACATCATCAGGTTCCCCGTAAGCGATCTCGAACATAGGTCCTGCAGAGACACCGAAGCGCAGCAGGTTGAGCAGGGAGATCGATACCCCGGCATTCGCATAGAGATCGATGGTGCCCGATGCCATATCTTCTCCCTCGGGAGTGACCAGCGCCAGTGCGTTCACCTCGATCAGTGAGAAGTTCAGACGAGCATCAGCACCGAAGGTGAAATCTTCGACTGAAAGATTCTCCAGATCCAGACCCAGTCCTCAACATCGGGATTGAGCGTGCCGTTGAGCATCGCTGTAGGTCCGATCCTGAACCCGATCAGATCAGCTGCGAACATTGTTGCAGGCATGATCAGCAATAGAGCCATCAGTACTACCAAAAATTTCTTATTCATATATAGTTCCCCCATATTAACAAAATAGGTACTGCAGGTTTTCATATGCAGCTTCATATATATAATACACACAAACTCGTTAAAGTTACAGATTATTCGCATATGATTTTCTGAAATCATCCACTTGGTGATAAAAGCATGTGTCTACTATATAATAAGTTAATTTATACATGCATAGTATCTGAATACCTTCTTACAGGGTCTATGACCCATGGCCTCACCACGCATCACAAACGATCGAAAATCTGAGAGGGTATATGAGCAGATTCACTTCTCAGAGATCTTCTTCCGGCAGCAATCGCACTCCCCGTGTCGATCTGCCTGAGAACAGTACGAGTGCACTGATCACCAGCAGACCTCCCAGGAGAGAGCGCAGATCAGGGATCTCTCCTACAGTCAGCGCTACCCACAGGGTGGCGAGTACCGGTTCGATATCTTTGAAGATGGCCGCTTCCATCGCTTTGAACAGTGGTGAAGTGTGTGCCGGGACGGTAGCATGAGCAGCTGTGGTATCTCTGTAGGCAAGACCTCCGACCCTGTCGCAGGGTAACCAGATGATCCCCCCCATCGACAGCGATCGTAAACCAAGAGACATAATCACTGGCTTTCGATACAAGGAATACCACAGTCTTGCTTGCGGTACAGGGGGTTACCTGTCCGAGTCATATACTGCTTCCGAACACTTTCGCTACGTTGTGCTCAAGATTGAGATCGTTCACGATAAGTGTTTTTTCGTCAGTTCGTTTCATATGAGCATGGCTAAAACCGATTCATGCCCGAATGGAGACAGGCCGCTCCTCTGAGCGGCCTGTCAGCAGGTAGTAGTCGAGAACACACCGTACCGCACGAGCGGTATGTGATGCTGTCAATCGATCACCCGGGGTCCACGTCCCTGCTGTAATCGATCCCAGCCAATCCAAATCCATGTATCTGCGCATACTCCTTCCTGAACCCCTCCAGATCGGCCAGCTGCAGAAGATTCTCCTGATCGATCTCCTCCCAGGCTGCTTCGACCTGCTGCTGCACATCTTCGCGCATCTCCCAGTCATCCAGACGGATTCTGCCAGCGTCATCTACCGGGACAGGATCCCCGGTATAGAGTCGCTGTGTCATCATGCGATACATCTGTTCGATGCATCCCTCATGCAGGTCCATATCCTTCATGATCCGATAGAGGATCGTGATATACAATGGTACGACAGGTATGACTGAACTCGCCCGTGTGACCAGTGCTTTGTTCACCGACACATAGGCTGTACCATCGAACTGCTGCAGCAGGATAGAGAGTTCCGCTGCAGTACGTTCCAGATGTTCTTTGGCTCTGCCGATACTCCCCTCCCTATAGATCGGAAGGTGACTTCAGGGCCGATATAGGAGAAGGCGACTGTCTTGCAGTGCTCTGCAAGCAGACCGTGTGCTGCGAGGGAAGAGATCCACAGCTTCCAGTCCTCTCCTCCCATGACTTTCACCGTCTCAGCGACCTGTTCTTCGGTCGCCGCTTCGACTTCAGCGTAGGTCATCTTCTCACTGAACGGATCGATACTCTTGGCACGGTAGGTCCCGCTGACCGGTTTGATCACCGAGCGGTAGACGGTCCCGTCATCAGGATCCACACGTACCGGGGAGGCCAGGCTGTAGACGACCAGATCGATCTTGCCGAACTCCTTCCTGATCAGCTCGAGAGTCTCTTCCTTTATCGCATGGGAGAAGGCATCACCGAAGACCGATGCAGCCTTTCGTCCTGCCTGCACAGCACGTCTTTCGAAGGCCATGGTATTATACCAACCGGGGGTGGCGGTCTTGTTCTCCTTCGGCTCACGCTCGAAGGAGACATTGATCGTATCAGCGCCCCCGACGAAGGAGGAGACGATCCTCGTTGCCAGCCCGTATCCGGTCGAACCGCCGATGACCAGGACGTTCGCAGGGAACTGAGCAGCAGCGGGCTTGTCATAGCCCGGGATCCTCCCCTCTTTCGCAGCCTCTGCCCAGTCTATCTGATCGCAGGTATCCCAGGCACATCCGAGCGGATGGGCTGTCAGGCTCACACTTCTCATTATCTTCTGCTTCACGATCATACGTTCTGTTCCCCTTCGCTGACAATACACATCCATGATGCCTCAGCAGCTGTCTGATCTCCAACACGCACCGTACCGCTCTGTCGAATCATACGGGAGGATACCCGCAGATTACGCACTTCGATGCGTATGGTCTCTTTCGGTCTGACCTGCCGCCTGAACTTCGCCTTCTCGATCGAGGCAAGGAAGAACAACCCGTCAGCAGCCAGGACCCCTGCCTGCTTCAGTCCGGCTCCGCCGCACTGTGCCATCATCTCCACGAGCAGCACACCGGGAACGACCGGGTACTCGGGGAAATGGCCCTGAAAGAACCATTCATCCGCTTTCAGGGTATAGTCCCGACGATGGTCTCCTCATTGACTTCCAACAGATCATCCACAAAGAGAAACGGGTCCCTGTGCGGAAGCAGTTTCGTGATATCTACCATACTAGCTCCTTTTTGCTATCCTTCATATTTCCCGATGACCAGTGCCCCGTTATGCCCGCCGAAACCCAGTGATTCCGAGAGTGCATAGCGGATCGTCCCGGAGACCCCTTCGTTGGGCACATAGTCAAGATCACACTCAGGATCGGGGTGATCCAGATTGAGTGTACAGGGATAGTACCCGTCACGTATAGCCAGGATAGAGATGATCGCTTCGATCCCCCTGCGGCTGCGACCATATGTGAGGTCATCGACTTCGTCGATGATACTTTCAGTTTATAGGCATGTGCCCCGAAGGCTTGCTTGATCGCCTTGGTCTCCATCAGATCGTTCACCGGGGTCGAAGTACCGTGGGCGTTGATATAGTCGATATCTTCGGGGGTGATCCCCGCATCGGCGATCGCATTGAGCATCGCACGGGCAGCCCCGTCACCCTCTGGGTTCGGTGCTGTCAGGTGGTAGGCATCACAGGTCATCCCGTATCCGCAGATCTCACCATAGATATGTGCCCCGCGTGCACGGGCATGTTCGAGCTCCTCAAGGATCAGGATCCCCGCCCCTTCACCGAGGATGAAGCCGTCACGATCTACCGAGAATGGGCGGCAGGCCTTCTCAGGGGTATCATTGTAGCGGGTCGAGAGTGCCTGGATCTTACAGAACCCGGCTACACCGAGGCGGGTGATCGCCCCCTCTGCTCCACCAGAGACGGCAAGGTCCACCATCCGTGGCTGATCGCCTGATAGGCAGCCCCGAGGGCATCGGTCCCAGAGGCACAGGCAGTCACGATCGTGGCACACGGTCCCTTGATGCCGTAGCGGATGGCGATGTTGCCGGCACCCTCATTGGCGATCAGCTTGGGGATCGTCATGGGGGGGACTGCACGCGGACCGCGGGAGAGCAGACTCTCCACACCATGTTCTGCGACCTCGAAGCCACCGATGCCGTTGCCCAGATAGACTCCTGTCTTATAGGGGTCATACCCGTCCTGCTCCCCATCCCTGTCAAGTCCTGCATCACGCATGGCATGGATCGCCGCATACATGGCATAGATGGTAAAGTCGGCCATCCCCCGCATCTCCTTCCGGTCCATCACCAGTGAGGGTCAAAATCTCTGACCTCTCCTGCGACCTTCGAAGTATAGCCTTCAGTATCGAATTTCGTCAGCGGACCGATCCCTGACTTCCCTGCCTGTATGGCTGCCCACATCTGTTCTATGGTATGTCCCAGGGGAGATACGACTCCCATCCCGGTCACTACGACTCTTCGCTCTTTCATACGCTTACCTTTCTCCCGTGTTAGTTCTTTCGATTGAGGACCGCCTCGCGGTCACATGGTCATCCCGCCATCGACGGCCAGGACCTGACCGGTGATGTAGGAGGCTCGATCAGAGGCAAGGAAGGTCACCACTTCGGCGATCTCCTTCGCTTCCCCGATACGTCCCAGCGGGATACTGCCTGAGATGGATGCCCTGATCTCATCAGAGAGTACCGAGGTCATATCAGTGTTGATGAATCCCGGGGCTACGACGTTCACCCGGACCGTCCGGGAGGCAAGCTCTCTGGCAAGGCTCTTCGAGAAGCCTATCAGACCGGCTTTCGCTGCCGAATAGTTCGTCTGACCGGCATTGCCGGTGATACCGACGACCGATGAGATGTTGATGATGGCCCCGCCTCTGGCTTTTGCCATGGCACGGGTCACTGCCCTGCATGCGATGAACGCTCCTGTGAGATTGACCTTCAGCACATCCTCCCAGTCCTCGGTCTTCATACGCATGATCAGACCGTCTCGGGTGATCCCCGCGTTGTTGACCAGGACATCCACCCCGCCGGCTGTATCAAGCACCTGCTTCACTGCAGAGCTCACCGACTGCTCATCAGCCATATCGGCTGCGATCCAGGTGACCTGCCGACCGTTCGAGGCGGCCAGCTCTGAGAGATCTGCATGATCTGCAGCCTCGCTGCGACTCATATAATAGACATCAGCACCGCTGGAGAGGCACTGCCGTACGATCTCATTGCCGATCCCACGGGACCCTCCGGTGACGATGACCCTCTTACCTTCCAATGCTCGTTCGCTGCTGTTCATTCATGTTCTCCTTGTATCGAAGCACTCTCCCAGGTCCCGACGGGAATGCAAGCCTGCCTGGCAGGCCCTGCTTTCCAGAAACCGGAGAGGACCTTGCCGGGACCGGCTTCATAACACCGGTACTCCCCGCTCGTGCACTCCCGCACGATATCTTTCACGATGCCGGTCCATCTGACCGGCGAGGTCAGCTGGAGGGCACAGGCTCGTCGTGCTTCACTGCCGCTGGAGAGTATCCTGCCGGTAACGTTAGTATATACCCTCACCGTCGGATCTGAAAAGGCATGTGAGTCCAGCAGCTGTTCGAACTCCCGGGCAGCCCCTGCCATCAGGGGGGTATGAAACGGCCCTGAGACCTGCAGCGGGATGACTCTACGAGCTCCTGCCTCTTTCAGCACGGGAATGATCGCATCGATGGAGGCGGTGACCCCGGCAAGGACTATCTGCTTCTCACTGTTGTCGTTCGCGATATAGAGGTGCTCCTGAGGATGGGCTGCGCAGAGCTCATCCACCTGGTCATACGCCAGTCCTATCACTGCCGCCATACCCAGCTCTCCGACCTGCTGTGCCGTGCGGTCTGCATGCTCTCCCATGATCCGACCCCTGGCTGCGGTGATGGTGAACAGACTCTCAGAGGTGATGATGCCGGCGGCATGATAAGCTGAGAGTTCACCGAGACTGAAACCCGCGGTGCTGTGGGGAACGATCCCCGTTCACGCAGGATGGTATAGGCTGCCATGTTCACCAGTGTGACTGCCATCTGGGTATAGGCGGTCTGTTTGAGCAGACCGGCATCCCCGGTGAACAGGACCTCTCTCATGTCGATGCCGCTGCACTCGGAGGCGAGCTCGAAGAGTTCCCGTACGGCAGGTGATGCATCATGGAAGTCCTTTCCCATCCCGGCATACTGTGCGCCTGACCGGGGAAGAGGATGATATTCGTTACCATACCAGCAGACTCCCCCGGAGGTCAGTCCGGCACCGAAGCCTACGATGATGATTCGATCTCCCTTCTTCAGCCCCTTCTGATCCTCGAGGTTCTTCAGGGCTATGGGTATGGAGGCAGCCGAGGTATTGGCATAGTCCTCGATATTCACGAAGAACTTCTCCATGGGGATCTTCAACCGGTTCGCAGCGGCCTGGATGATCCTGCTGTTCGCCTGATGCGGGATGATCCTGTCCACATCATCGATGGTCAGATCGTTATCTTCCATGAGGGTCCTGATCGTCTCTGCCAGTTTCGCCACCGCAAAGTTATAGACCTTTCGGCCTTCCATGGCGATCGTCACATCCTCTGCCGCCACGGTGACCCCCTGCAGAGGGGCCTTCGATCCTCCCCGGGGCACGATGAGGCAGTCTGCCCCGCTGCCGTCCGCATAGAGGATGGTCTGCTTGATCCCCCGTCGTTCATCAGCTGATCCGCTTGCTGAGAGGATGGCACAGCCTGCACCGTCCCCGAAGAGCACACAGGTGTTCCGGTCCTTCCAGTTGACGATGCTGGAGAGTTTCTCAGCTCCTATGACCAGTACATGGTGCATGGTTCCGCCAAGGATCATCCCTCTGGCTACCTCCAGTCCATAGATGAAGCCGGTGCAGCCGGCCACCACATCAAGGGCCGCTATCCCGTTGAGACCCAGTTTGTCCTGAATGATACAGGCGGTCGAGGGAAACCCGACGTAGTCGGGTGTCGCCGTCGCCACGATGATACCGTCGATGTCCTCTTTGGTCAGATCGCTTCGTTCGATGGCATCGAGTGCCGCCTGAACGGCAAGGTCCGATGTCGCAGTAGTATCTTCTGCAAGATGCCGTGCCCCTATTCCCGTATGGGACCTGATCCACTGATCACTGGTATCGACGAACTCGGCAAGCTGGTCATTGGTCACCCTCCGCTGTGGTACAAAAGACCCTATCGATTCTATCGTCACTGCTGTCGCATGTTTCATGTCTTCTCCTAAACCTGCAGGACTGTCTGCCAGTCCTGACCGTACTCTTTTTTTATTTTTTTACATTTTTTTTAATTTTGTCAATATTGACAGCCTAATATTATATTGTTACTATCAACGCATATGAAAAAACCCTGCAAAACGAGGCTCTATCGGATACGACAGAGATTATATGGAGGATTATGATGACAATCGAATATATACGTTCACTCATAGAGGTCTTTGAATCCTCTTCTCTCACCGAACTTCACCTCAATGATGAAGGTCAGGAGATCACCCTGAAGCGAGAGAAGGAGATCCAGGTGCTCTCAGCACCGGTACACAGCGCACCCCCTGCCCCGCAGCCGATCCCGGCAGCAGGAGATGCAGCTCCGTTCACACAGGAAGCTGACACCATCATCATCCCCTCTCCGATCGTGGGGACCTTCTACCGTACCCCTGCCCCCGACTCACCACCGTTCGTCGAGGTGGGAGATACGGTCAAGGCAGGAGATGCCCTGTGCATCATCGAAGCCATGAAGATGATGAACAGGCTGGAAGCGGAGTTCCCCTGTGAGATCGTTGCCATCCATGCGAACCATGGGGATCTCGTCGAGTACGACGGGGCACTCATCGAGGTACGACGCATATGATAGGATCGATACTGATCGCCAATAGGGGGGAGATCGCAGTACGGATCATTCGCAGCTGCCGAGACATGGGCATTCGCTCGGTCGCGGTCTATTCTGAGGCTGACAGAGATTCCCTCCACGTGAAGATGGCTGATGCCGCAGTGTGCATCGGACCACCGGCCTCAGCTGACAGTTATCTCAATACCCAGAACATCATCGCTGCAGCCTGCGGAAGCGGCTGTGATGCTATCCATCCGGGGGTGGGCTTCCTCTCAGAGAATGCTCAGTTCGCTGAGGATGTCACACAGGCGGGGCTGATCTTCATCGGTCCCGATGCAGCTACCATCAGACTGGTAGGAGATAAGGTGGAGGCACGCAAGACCGTCAAAGAGGCCGGCATCCCCTTCACCCCCGGCAGCCCCGGACCGGTCGAGTCTCCGCAAGAAGCTCGCAGGATCGCCTCGGAGATCGGGTATCCAGTGATCATCAAGGCTGCAGCAGGCGGCGGCGGCAGGGGAATGAGGATCGTCGAACGGGAAGAGGAGATGGAGGAGGCCTTCACCATCGCATCCCATGAGGCACTCTCCTTCTTCTCCAACGGGACCATCTACATGGAGAAATACCTGAGGGATCCCAGACATGTGGAAGTACAATTGCTCTCCGATGGGAAGGGTGCTGTGGTACATCTGGGGGAACGTGACTGCTCCGTGCAGAAGAACCATCAGAAACTGATCGAAGAGAGTCCTTCGAGTGCGCTCAACACCGCACAGCGCGAACGAATGTGCAAGGATGCGGTAAAACTCTTCAAGAGGCTGCACTACAGTGGAGCGGGGACGGTCGAGTTCCTCGTCTATGAGGGAAAGCACTACTTCATGGAAGTCAATGCCCGGGTCCAGGTGGAACATCCTGTCTCCGAAGCGGTCTCCGGTATCGATATCATCAAGGAACAGATCCGTATCGCAGCAGGAGAACATCTCGGGTATACCCAGAAGCAGCTGCACATCAGCGGCTACGCCCTGGAGTGCCGGATCAACGCACGGACACCGGGGAAGATCTCGCTGTTCATCCCGCCGCTGGGTCCTGCGGTGCGGGTAGACACCCACCTGTATACCGAAGGGTCGGTCAGCCCGTACTATGACCCGCTTGCGGCAAAGATCATCGTACACACCGATGATCGGGCCTCAGGCATCAAGACCATGCTCAGAGCACTGCAGGAGCTGGAGATCAGAGGGATCACCACCAACAAGGACGAACAGCTTACGATCCTTACCTCGAAGATCTTCAACTCCGGGACCTACGGTACCGATATCTATTCGCGTATCTTTCAGGAGTAACAAATGAGAGATTCTAAAAAAGAACACTACGCATCATTCGATGATGTTGACACCAAGAAGATAGTCACCTGTCCTTCATGCTCCTCGTCCATCCATCGCAAACGGTTGGAAGACGAGCTGTATGTCTGTCCGGAGTGCGGCTATCACTTCAAACTCACCCCGGCTGAACGGATCGCACAGATCGCTGACCAGAACACCTTCGAGGAGTTCGCAGCTGATCTCACCTCACGCAACCCCATCGCCCTGAAAGGGTATGAGGCCAAAGTGTCCCAGAATCAGCGGGACTCGGACCTCAAGGATGCCGTAGTCGTCGGGACCTGCACCATTGATGGGCAGGAGACGGTGATGGGCATCATGTCCTTCCAGTTCATGGGAGGGAGCATGGGGTCTGTCGTGGGGGAGAAGATCACCCAGGCCCTGCTGCAGGGCGCTGACACCAACACCCCGGTGATCCTCTTCACCGCCTCCGGCGGCGCACGCATGCAGGAGGGGATCTTCTCGCTGATGCAGATGGCGAAGACAGCCAGTGCAGCAGCACTGCTGGAAGCTACAGCGACCCCGCTGTTCATCGTCCTGACCCATCCGACCACCGGCGGGGTCACCGCATCGTTTGCCATGCTCGGGGATGTGATCATCGCAGAACCACGAGCTCTGATCGGGTTCGCAGGCCCGAGAGTCATCGAGGGGACGATCGGACAACAGCTTCCCAAAGACTTTCAGACAGCTGAGTTTCAGCAGAAGAGAGGGTTCGTAGATGCCATCGTGCACAGAAAGGAGTTGCGCAGGACGCTCTCGTTCCTGTTGAGTGCTCACGCAAAGAGAGGCAGGTGAACAGTATGAATGAACAAGACAAGAATCCGCAGAAGGACCAGATAGACAAGCTCTTCGGTGAGCTCGAGCAGCTCGCCCAGCAGCAGCAGATGGATCTCGGATCAGATCTCTCTACCCTCAAGGCAAAGATGGTACCGGTCCTGAAGAACCGGGAGACCACCGCCTGCAGTCCCTGGGATAAGGTTTGCCTGGCACGGCATGTCCAGAGACCTGGATCCTTGGAGTATATCAACATGATGTGTGATGACTTCATGGAGCTCCATGGTGACAGGTGCTATGGGGATGACACTGCACTCATCGGGGGGATCGGGACCATCGACGGACGGGCGATCACCTTCATCGGGAATCAGAAGGGGTCGAACCTCAAAGAGAACATCGCCCGCAACCACGGGATGGGACACCCCGAGGGGTATAGGAAGGCCCTCCGTCTGGTACAGCAGGCAGAGAAGTTCAACCGCCCGGTAGTCTCCTTCATCGATACCTCAGGGGCTTATCCCGGCCTTGCCTCCGAGGAGCGGGGTATCGGCGAAGCCATAGCCCGTAACCTCAAGGAGTTCTCGGTACTGAAGGTACCGGTACTCTGCTTCATCATCGGAGAGGGTGGGAGCGGTGGAGCCCTCGGTATCGGTGTCGGTGACAAGCTCTACATGCTCGAGAATGCCGTCTATTCGGTGATATCACCGGAAGGGTTCGCATCCATCCTGCTTCGCGACTCGAGCAAGGCTGAAGAGGCCGCCAATACCATGAAGATCACCGCAGAGGATCTCAAGGAGTTCGGGATCATCCACGACATCATCCCGGAACCGGTCGGCGGAGCCCACAAGGACCCTCAGCTGGTCGCTTCCCATATCAAGAAGATCATCACACGCGATCTCGACATCCTCTGCAGCAAGCCTGCAGACCGTCTGGTACGCTATCGTATCAAGAAGATACGGGGCATCGGTCACTTCAACGGTGCCCAGTCATGGTGGGACCAGCTGCTGAACATCTTCCAGCTGACCCGGGCACTCAAGTAGCGTCAGAGGGAGCAGAAGAGCTGAACCGCAGAAGAAAGAGACACTAAGGACAGGAGGGCTTCGATGATGATCGAAGCCCTCCTGGTATCACTGCAGCGAACCGGTATCCCTACTGCAGGGAGGTTCCGACCCTCAGAAGTCTGGCTACGCGCTCTCCGCCCTCGACGAGCAGTTCCCTGCTTCGGTCCATCGCTTCGGCAAGGCTCATCGCCTTGTTCACCGTACTGATCACCACATCGATACCGATATCATACACCGCTTCGAACCCTTCGCCGATGTCTCCGACGATGGCGATCACCGGGATGTCCTTCACCCGTTTCGTCCACTGTGCGACCCCTGCGGGCACCTTGCCGTAGACTGTCTGATGATCGAGCTTGCCTTCACCGGTGATGACCAGATCGGCATCTTTCACGAGGGTGTCGAACTGTACGATCGAGAGGACCGCATCGATCCCCGGCTGGAGTTCTCCCCGAGGAATCCCACCAGTCCCCCGCCCAGACCGCCGGCAGCCCCGCTTCCCGGGATATCGGCGATCGAGACCTGTAGATCCTGTTCTATGACCTGTGCACAGTGAGCAAGTGCCGCATCAAGCTGTTCGACCATCTGCCGGTCAGCACCTTTCTGCGGACCATAGGTCGCTGATGCTCCCTTCGGTCCGCACAGCGGATTGGTCACATCACAGCGACCAGGATCCTGGTCGCTGCGATCCTCGGATCCAGCTTGCTGATGTCGATCCGTGCGATTCGTGCAGCTTCGGCACCGCCGAAGCCGACTTCCTTACCTGCTGCATCAAGGAATGAGACTCCCAGAGCCTGTGCCATCCCGATACCGCAGTCATTGGTCGCACTGCCGCCGATACCGATGAGGATCTCTTCACAGCCTGCTTCGAGGGCAGCTTTGATCAGCTCTCCAGTCCCGTAGGTGGTGGTCTTCAGAGGATCACGCTGATCCTCCGGGACCAGAGGCAGACCTGAGGCCTCTGCCATCTCGATCACGGCTCTGCCGCCGGGCAGCAGCCCGAAGGAGGCTTCTACCGGTTCACCCAATGGCCCGGTCACCGTGATGGTCCTCTTCTCCCCCTCGGTGACTTTGAGTACCGCATCGGTAGTACCCTCTCCTCCATCGGCGATGGGTACGATCACATACTCCGCTTCGGGAAAGATCTTCACCATGCCTTCCTGAATGGCTTCACACACCCGTTCGGCAGTGTTGCTCCCCTTGAACGAATCCGTAGCTATGATGCATCTCATGTATTTCTCCTCTTTGCCTCTTTTGCAGCAGCTTTCTCGGCCTTCTCGAGGTTCTTGACCGCACCCTGATGATGGGCGAGTCTCAGGACCTTGATGAAATAGGTCGCTGCTGTTCGGGGATCCTGTTTATGATCGAAGTAGAGGCTCCCGATGTTATTGAGGCTTCTATGTTGGTAGGATCATAATCAGCTGCTTTCTGGTAGAGTTCCAGTGCCTGCTCCGGGTCTTCTTTGAAGCACTCCCGTGCCCGTATCACCAGCTCTACGGACTCAAGGACCCGATCAAAACATTCCTGTTCTCCGGTGAGCCTGATCCGTTCGGCGATCAGCTGCCTCTCCGGGTCAGCCGGATCATCGGCGAAGGCAGCTTCATACCACCTGTTAGCCTCTTCCCGCCTTCCCCACAGATAGTACAGATCACCAAGGATCCTGCATAGTCGCAGACTCTCCCCGTACCGTTCGATGCTTGCGAGGAACAGCTGCTCAGCCTCTTCATACCGCTGCTGCGCCAGAAGGCAGAGGCCAAGGTTGTAGGTCAGGCCCATCATCGGCGGTTTGCCGTTCATCTGTCTCTTCAAAAAACGTTCAGCCTCTTCCCACTTCTCTTCTACCATGGCGTTGAGTGCTCTTCTCTGATAGTAGCTGTCAAGCAGCCTCATATACGTCCCTCCCTGCAGCAAAGACCTGATACCGATACCGATAGGGTTCAGCTACCGGTATCACTACCAAAAGGATCTGTATGCTGATCACTATATCAGCACAGTCATCAGATGAACAAGGCTCCAAGAACCAGAAGGATCATGATGGTGAACACGCCCTGAACCAGGGTCACTCCGGTCTGTGTCTTATATGCAGTAGCCGTATCCATATCAGAGAATTGTGAGACGACCCAGAAGTAGCTGTCGTTGGCATGCGATACGGTCATCGATCCTGCGCCGATGGCGAGGACGGTGAGTACCTTGGCTATCTCAGAGGTCATTCCCATGTCAGCCATCAGCGGTGCGATCATAGCAGAAGTCACGATCATGGCCACCGTCGAGGCACCCATCGCTGTCTTGAGCAGAGCGGCGATGATGAAGGGGATCAGCAGTCCGGCGTTCATCTGGACAAGGGAACCAGAGAGCGCATCTGCAAGAGGAAGTGTCCTCAGGACCTGTCCGAAGGCACCACCGGCTCCGGTGATCGCCAGGATACCTGCAGAGCTGCTGATACCTGCACTGATCCAGGAGAACGACGTACCTTTGGGCTCGCTCTTCGGGATGATCGTCACGGCAAGTCCCACACCAAAGATAAGGGCTGTGACAGGGTTACCGATGAAGCTGAAGAAGGCCTTCACCGCTCCGTCCCCGAAGGGTGCAGATGGGAAATCTGCGATCGATTTCAGTGCTATGAGTACGATGGGGAAGAGAATCGGCGCAAAGGATTTGAGCGTACTGGGAAGCTTCCCGTACTTCTCTACCAGCTGTTCCAGAGATACTTCAGGGTTGGCAGGGATGTCGAACTTGCTGGAGATCTTGATCGCATAGAGATACCCGATGAGCATCACAGGGATCGAGACGGCAAAACCTACGAGGATCACCAGACCAAGATCGGCATTGAGCGTCCCTGCATGATGATGGGACCGGGTGTCGGGGGACGAGACAATGGGTCGCATAGAGTCCTGAACTGAGACAGGTCGCCATCACAGCCAGAGAGATCCCTGACTTCTCAGCAAGAGCTCTGTTGATCGGGGAGAGAATGACGAATCCCGAGTCACAGAATACCGGGATACTGACCACAGCTCCGGTGAGACTCATGGTCAGCGGAGCACGCTTCTTCCCGACGATGTTCAAGATCGTGTTGGCCATAGTCAGCGCCGCACCTGTCTTCTCCAGGATGGTACCAATGATCGTACCGGCGATGATGACGATCCCGATACTTCCGAGGATCCCCCCGAAACCGGCGGTGATCGTTGTTACCAGAGAATCAACAGGAAGTCCTCCGAGCAGACCCACAAAGTACGCTGAGAGCAGCAGCACGATGAACGGGTGCCATTTGAATTTGGATATCAATACTATCATACCCACGATAGCTATAAAGATTACAAGAAACAGATACCATCCAGTCATATACCATCCTCCTAGATGTTCGCATTACATATATTCAATCACCCTATACGGAGTGAAGTTCCCGTACAGTTCCTGAAAAAGTTCTCAGAGGTCTTCTCCATCTTCGCCACTGCCCGCTCTCCGGTGCAGTGCGATATTCCCAGCTGTGAGATATGCGTATCGATACAGGTGTCGATGGCACGGTCTATCCTCGCATCATCAGCTTCTACCAGGTGCGTCCCACCAAGGAGCAGATAGATCTGCTCGGTGAACAACTGCCCCACAGTCTGGATCATGTTCAGGATACCCGGGTGGGAACAGCCGACAAGGACCACCAACCCTTTCCTGTCTCTACGACCACCAACACCTCATCATGAAAATCATCTACGGTCTCAGTCCCGGTCTCTTCGTCGATGAGGACGAATCTCGGATTATCCTGCTCCTGTGCATAGGACCTGGAGAACTGTGTCACCACCCATACACCTGGGGAAATCTCTACCTTGTTCTCTGTCACGGTAGCGCAGGTCATTCCCTGCTGCTGCAGGAACAGCTGATCGAAATCATTGCCGAGGAACTGGTAGGAGGGGCCGAACTTGCCGTACTTCTTCTCGAAGAACCCGTCCCCTACCCATACCGTACACTCCTGTGCATACGGTTGTGCTGCGAAGGCTCGCAGACCTCCGGTATGATCATAGTGTCCATGACTCAGGACTACCTGAGTGACGCTGCTGAGATCCTTCTGCAGTCTCTCTGCGTTTCGGATGAAGGCCCCGCTCTGTCCTGTATCGAACAGGATACTCGCTGCTTCGGTCTCGATAAGAAACGAGATACCGTGCTCTGTCTCAAGCCCGGTATGTTCCCCAAGTGAATTCTCTATCAGGGTAGTGATCTGAACTCCCATCTCTGGTACTCCTCATCTATATCAGTACTTATCAGTTAACAGTTGTCTGACAAGTAATGATGATAAACCAGATGTACGCAGTTGTCAATATTTTTTTATAGATCGTATGACAGGGCTGCCGTACCGCTCAGGATGCCCGTCTCGGGCATCCTTGCCTATAATGTCCCGGTATAATCCTGAATATCACTCAATGCATTGGTAAGGTGTTCGGTCATGGCCTGGGCAGCAGCATCACAGTGGTGTCCCCTGATGGCCTGCAGTAGCTTCTGATGTTCTACGACAGTCCGCTCGAGTCTTCCGGGTGTGTTGAGACTGGCGATCCACCCCTCATTGAGCGATTGTGCCATGGTCTTCATCAGAACACTCAATGTCCTGTTCCTGGTCATCCTGGCAACGATGAGATGGAACTCACTGTCGCAGGAGATCGCCTTGGGGATCTCTCCGTGCCCAAGAAAGGTACAGAACTCCTGATAGGTCTGTTCAAGACTCTCGATATCCTTATCGGTAGCCTTCAGGGCAGCTAATCGTGCCGCATGCGGCTCCATGAGCAGACGGATCTCGAAGTGCTCGCGAAGGAGTTCCGTATTGTCGACGACCCACTGCTTCATCGCATCCTGACCCTCTTCATGATCAGTGATGAAGACACCCCTGCCCTGCTGTGCCTTCACATAGCCGGTCACTTCCAGCATACGGATCGCCTCGCGGATGGAAGATCTGCTGACTTCGAGTTTCTGTGTCAGTTGGTGTTCACTGTAGAGTTTATCTCCGGGTCTGAGCCCTTCGGTGATGATGATCTTTTTGATGGCTTCGGTCACCTGCTGCGAGAGCCGCTCTTTCTTTAATGATTCCATGCTCCATAGTATCACATCCACAACTTGTAAGACAAGCGATCTTCACCATCAGGCAGCAGATAGTGCATCACACCGCCGAGAAGGCTGTCTCGGCATGATCGGCGATCGCCTGCATACCCTGATGCCTGTGAACCATCGGCGTCGTATCATGGGATCTTCATCGTCCAGACGGTCCTGAGGTCACCACTGATGTGTATACTGTTGAATATCATTCAGTGCATTCTGCAGATGTGCAGTCATAGCTTGAGCCGCCTTCTCAGGCTCATGGTCTTTTATGGCCTGCAGCAGCAGCAGATGCTCTTCTACCGTTCGCTCAAGCCTTCCGGGTGTGTTCAGACTTGCTATCCATCCCTCATTCAATGATTGGGCCATAGTCTTCATGAGCACACTCAGCGTCCTGTTCCTCGTCATCTTTGCGACAAGGAGATGGAACTCGCTGTCACAACTGATCGCTTTCGATATCTTACCCTGCTCCAGGAACGTACAGAACTCAGCATACACCTGTTCAAGACCCTCGAGATCTTTACAGGTCGCCTTCTCTGCAGCCATACGAGCAGCATGCGGTTCCATGAGCAGACGAATCTCGAAATGTTCACGTAAGAGATCATCATTATCCACGACCCATTGCTTTACGGTGTGCTGTCCCTCTTCATGGTCGGTGATGAATATCCCTTTACCCTGCTCTGCCTTCACATAGCCGGTTACTTCCAGGATGCGTATCGCTTCACGGATCGAAGATCTGCTGACCTCGAGTTTTTGTGTGAGTTGATGTTCACTATAGAGTTTATCACCTGGTTTCAGATTCTCCTCGATGATGATATCTTTGATAGCATCTGTCACCATCTGTGACAGACGCTCTTTCTTTATTAGTTTCATATGGTATGGTACCATACAGACCGCTTGTATGACAACTGGCCTGTAGACAGAAGGAGACGGTTGATACCCCGCTGCTGCCAGATCCTTACCATCCGGCAGCAGCTTGATATAAGCAGTGTAGCCACTGACACTTCACGAACTCTTACGAGATGATCAATGAACCGCACCGAGCAGCGTCTCTGGCAGCCAGGTGATGATACCCGGAAAGATCATGCAGAGAACCAGCGTGAACATGATGATCGCGATGAAGGGTATGACACCCCGGATGATATCGCTCATGGTAAGACCCAGAGCAGGGTCCGCGGTGCCTTTCAGGACGAATATCGACATAGCCATCGGTGGAGTCTGAAACGCCATCTGCAGATTGATACAGATCATCAAGCCGGCCCACAGTGGATTGAACCCGAGGCGACCAGAATGGGGGAGAAGATGGGTACGATGATAAAGACGATACCGATCCATTCGATGAACATTCCCAGCATGAACACGACCAGCATGATCACGGCAAAGGAAGCCCATTTGCCTCCGGGGATCGAGAGTATCAGGTGTGTCACCACATCACCAGAGCCTGCACTCATGAAGATACCGACGAATGCATAACAGAGCGCAGCGATCATCACCACGAAGGCACTGACTTTCAACGTCTCAAGCGCTGCATGTCTGATCAGTTCCATACTGAACTTCCTATACGCTATAGCCAGGAGAATGGCAGCCAAGGACCCAACGGCAGCAGCTCGGTAGGTGGAGCGACCCCTGAGAAGATGGTCCCGAGTACTGCAACGATCAACAGGACCGGGGGCAGCATCGATTTCATCAGACGTACCATCTTGGCAAAGGTAAAGGGCGTCTGCAGGTTCTCCTCTATCGAGGGTCCTGATTCCGGATCGAGCTTGCACCTGATGACGATATAGAGTATGTAGAGACCGGAGAGGATCAGACCCGGAAACACCGCTCCCATGAACATCTGCCCGATAGACAGTCCGGCCTGAGGAGCATAGACGACTAGCATGATACTCGGAGGGATGAGTATCCCGAGCGTACCAGAGGCTACGATCGTTCCTGCAGCAAGTGATTTATCATACCCGCGGGATATCATCGGACCCAGGGCGATCAGTGTCAGGATGGTGACCGAGGCGGCGATGACACCAAGACAGGCTGCCAGGATCGTACCAAAGACTACCGTGACTACGGCAAGCCCGCCTTTGAGATTCCCTAACGACTCGTACAGACTCTCATACAGGTCTTTCGTGATACCCGAATGCTGAAGGATCACTCCCATGAAGGTGAATAACGGTACAGCAAGATAGGGATAATTCAGTGAAAGGTCATAGAACCTGCTGTACATGATATGAAATGCAGTGGTCGGGCCGAACACCAACGTCCCGACGAGGAAAGCGACGCTCCCGATGACAAAGGCGATCGGAAACCCTGTAAGGACAAGAACGAACACCCCGCCCAGCATAAGAAATGTTATAAGTTCAGCGCTTAATTCAATCAAGGTTCTCTCCTTTTGCAACAAAATAGATCTCTCTTACCAATTGAGCTAACGCTTGCAGGATCATGAGCAGGAGACCCAGCGCAAAGAGAGTCCGATACGGGGCAGCCGGTGGATACCAGAAACTGGTGAACATCACTTCGTGTCCGACCCATGCTTTGATCGACCAATCGATCGCCAGTTTCAGCATGATGATCATCAGAGGGAAGAACAACGTGAGAGAACAGATGATATTCAATATCGCCTGTGATTTCTTTGAAAGAGAGCCGTAGATGATATCGACTCTGGTGTGTGCATCATGTTTGTAATCATACGAGGCACCCAGCAGATAGATGATCCCTCCTGCCATACAGAGCGTATCATACGCCCAGATGGTAGGAGCATTGAAAAAATGTCTTGAAACAGCATCAAAAGTCCCAACCAGCACAAGGAGAACTGCAAACCACTTCCCCACCGAACCGGCCATCTCACTCATAGCATCTATTACCTGTAATATTCTCTTGATCATGGTCATACAGTAGCTCCTCACAGCTGATTTCTAGGGATGGTACGTTCTAGCGCATCGCAGCGTAGGCTTCACCATATGTCTTCATCGAATTATAGATCTCTCCGAAGATCGGTGACTCTTTTGCTGATTTCTCTGCATAGAACTCATCGGCGGCCTGATAGAGGGCATCCTCTATCTCAGAAGAGACCTTGAAGATCTCCACACCGGCTTGTTTGAACTCCTCGATCGCAGCCACAGATTTATAGACAAGATATTCATGTTGAGCCTGTGTCCATTTAGCGATCTGCGCCTGTACGATCTCCTGAAGATCCGCTGGTAATGCCTCAAAGGCCTCTTTGTTGACGAAGAACACCTGGGGATCACTTGGAGCCCTCGATGGGGAGAGATACATGTAGGGTGCTACCTCATTGAAGTGCATATCCCAGTTGGTCGCGATCGTGGAATACTCGAAAGCATCGATGGTACCACGCTGCATGGCTTCATATACCTCGCCTCCCGGGATTATGACCGTAGCAGCTCCCATTCGTTTCAGGATCTCCCCACCATCTCCCATACAACGAGCTTTCAGCCCCTCTATGTCCTCAAGGGTCTCGATCTTGACTTTTGAATGGAAGAAGACCTCTTCGGGCAGAGGAGATAGAGCACCGGGGAACGTCATCACATTATAGCTGCCCATCATCTTGTTCATGAGATCAGCTCCACCGCCATAGTTGAACCATGAGCTCAAGGCTTCTCCAGGGAGTCCTGCAGGTCTCGAACTGATCAGTCCGGCAGCCGGCCACTTGTCAAGATTGTACATCGGGCAGGTGTAGCCCATCTGGAGTACACCTTCATTGATCGCATCCACTTCTTTGTAGGCAGGGACTATCGAGCCACCCACAAAGGGCTTGACTACCAGTCTTCCGCCACTTGCAAGCGTTATGGCTTCACAGCATCGATCATGAAAGATCTGTGAAGGATCCGTTGCAGGTCCATGACCTGAGGATTTCCAGATGATGGGTTTTACCACTTCAGCAGGAGCAGCTGTCCCACTCGAAGTCTCTACCGATTTGGGTTGGCAAGAGATAAGCAGCAGACTTGCCGCAAGAAGGACGATAACAGAAAACAGGATCCTCTTCTTCGTAAACATACACAAACCTCCTAGTCTGTTCTGACCCATACGGATCAGCCATTCGATTATGATACATCACTCCACAAACAGTGAGGTCCCAGTCCTGTTATGAAATACCGACTGTTCGTCTCACTGATATGGGTCATAGCCTTTGTTCCGGTGCAGTGAGAGACTCCTACGATCTCAATATCACCGTGTTCCAGATATTTTATCGATTTCTGAAGACATATACCCTGCGCTTCGACAAGATGCGTACCCCCGAGCACCGCATGGATCGGACGTCCGAGCTGGTGTTTCACTGCATCGAGCATATTCCGCATCCCGGGGTGCGAACACCCGAGCAGGACTACCAGGCCCTTCGGGGTATCCAGAGCGACAAGCACTTCATCGGAGAAATCATCAGGGATGAACCATCGGGAGTCTTCAGGACGAATCGTGGATTGACCACCTCTTCCGGGTGAATACGCGGGAACCGGGTGATTATATACACCCCAGGTTCGATCTCCGTCACAGCCTGGCTCACGTTCTTGAAGGATATTGCATGCTGATGCAGAAAGGATTCATCGAAGTCATTCCCAAGAAATTCATAGGAACCGTTAACAGTCCCATACTTCGGTACGAAGAATCCTTCTCCGATCCACAGATCAAATCCTGTAATCACTTCTGCCAACGCGGAGAATCCCCCGGAGTGATCATAATGACCATGACTGAGAACCACATGCCTGACATCGGACAGGTCGATCTGCAGAAACTTCGCGTTATTCAGGAACGAATCTGATTGACCGGTATCAAACAGCATCTTCATACCATCACGTTCGATATAGAATGCAATGCCATGCTCGCTGGCAAGGCCAAGGTGTTCTCCAATCGTATTTTCTATCAAGGTAGTGACTTGCAGTGACATGAGACCTCCCCTGTTTGGTAAGAAGCCAATCTTGTCAGGTCGTATGTTGTCTTCTTATCAGACAAGTAAGAGTAAAACAGATATATTCACCTGTCAAGTTTTATTATTCCTGACTGCAGTACCGGTAGCGGGACCCCCGATGCCTCAGCCTCGAGGATCAACCACTGCTGATGAGAGATGATCGGGCGATCACCACCTGGTGATCGTCCCTGCATGATTGGCGAACACCTGCAGCCCATCAGCTGCCATGCGCTGACGGGCATGCTCCCCGGTGCAGTGGGACACACCGAGCAGTTCGATCTGCTCTGCTGCGAAGAACTCAGCTGCATGATCGATGCGTTCATCGGAGGCACCATTGAGATGGGTCCCCCCGAACAGACCGTAGATCGGAGCCTTGAAGAGCCTCTTCACCTCTTCGATCATATTGATGATGCCCGGATGGGAGCAGCCGACGAAGACCAGCAGGCCCTTGGGACTCTCGATGACCAGCAGGACCTCATCGGTGAACAGGTCCGGGACCATCTCACCGGAGGGATCCTTCTGAAGGAAGACCTCCGGTATACGCTCGAAGCGGTCCTCTCGGGGAAAGTCGGAGACCAGATAGATCCCATCCTCGGGAGAGAAGAGGGGATACGGGACCGCCCCAACATACTCATGAGTCCATCGGTGATCGATGAGATCCTGCCTGCTGAAGGAGACCCCGTTATACCGCAGCCCTCTGGCATCATCAGCATATTTCGGGGTGAAGAACCCGTGACCGGTCACCAGACGCTTGGGACTGGTATGTTCCAGCAGTGCAGGGACTCCCCCGCATGATCATAATGACCATGACTGATCACCACGACATCGATAGCATCCAGATCGACCCCGAGCACTCGGGCATTTTCCAACAGCTTATCGGACTGTCCGGTATCGAAGAGGATGGTATGCTCTCCGGTCTCTATGTGCATCGACAGTCCATGTTCAGCCATCAGGGATGCCGATATGCTGGTATTCTCGATCAGGGTCGTCAACGTGCCGCTCATATGCTCTCTCCTTGGCTCTCAGGATCAGATCCTTCACTCACGATCACCCTGAAAGCAGTCCTATTATACCTCCTGAACAGGCGAATGACCAGTCATGGGAGCTCATGAAGCTGCAGTTCCTGCTCCCGGGAAAAGCAGATACTATAGTCCCACAGCATTTTCACACCTTGACAATACCGGTGATTATCATATAAAGAAAGAGATACCACTTACAAGGAAGGCACATGTCATCATTAACGATTCCTCCTTTGAAAGAAGACCTGATCCGTGTATTGATCGATGCTGATACGATACAGAGAAGGGTCTCGGAACTGGCCCGCCAGATCAACCGGGACTATGCGGATGTTGATAAGATCGTCGTTGTAGGGGTGCTCAAAGGATCGTTCATCTTTGCTGCAGACCTGTGCAGAGCCCTTGAAGTGAACCACTCCGTAGATTTCATCGCACTCTCAAGCTATGGTTCCACAGCCAAAGCGACCGGTAATGTACGGCTGATCATGGATGTCCGTGAGAATCTGGCTGACAAGCATGTCCTGATCGTCGAGGATATCCTCGACAGCGGATACACCCTCGACTACCTGAAACGGAACTTCGAAACACGAAAACCTGCCTCTCTCAAGACCATCGCACTGCTGAACAAGCAGGATCGACGGGTAGTCGATATAACGCTCGACTACATGGGATTCGATATCCCTGATGTCTGGGTAGTAGGCTATGGATTGGACTATGCCGAACAGTATAGGACCCTTCCGTATATCGCAGAGATGAGACCCGTAGGGTAATCAGAACATTCACATGGTACACGACAGAACACAGCGATGCTGACTCATCAGGAAGAAGACCCGCAAGGACCTTCTTCGCTGTGTCTCTGATCCTATAGAATCTATTCATGGAGGATACGATGTCTGACGAAAATACTATGTCACCTATAACACGATCCACAACGCAGTCAAACGGCTGTCGGAGAAGGTCCTGGAATCAGGGTTCGATCCGGATCTGATCGTCGCCATCGGTTCCGGTGGGTTCATCCCTGCCAGGATCATGAAGACGTTCATCAACCGTCCCATCTTCGCTGTGGGTATCTCGTACTATGGTGTTGACAATCGACATCTGGAATCCCCGCAGAAGATCCAGTGGATCGACGAAGTGGAACAGAAGCTGACCGGGAAGAAGATCCTGCTGATCGATGAGGTCGATGATACCAGAGCGACGTTGAGTTACTGTGTCAAAGAACTGCTGCGACATGAACCCGAAGAGATCGCTGTCCTGGTGATCCACAACAAGAAGAAGAAGAAAGATGCAGAGTTCCCCCTGAGATCAAACGCTACTTCCCTGCGAAAGAGATAGATGACAGATGGATCAAATACCCTTGGGATGCCGAGGATATCGAAGATCATGATCAATGCGAAAAATCGATGAAGGAGCATAACGCATGAGTGTAGATGCAATTGTTGGAGCACAATGGGGCGATGAAGGAAAAGGACGTGTGGTCGATTACCTGGCACAGGACTGCGATATGGTCATCCGGTACCAGGGCGGTGATAATGCCGGACATACGGTCATCAACGAATATGGGAAGTTCGCTCTCCATATCCTCCCGTCGGGGATCTTCAATCCCAGGACCATCTGTCTGGTCGGAGCCGGGACGGTCGTCAACTTCGACACCATGGAAGAAGAACTCAGATCGGTAGAAGCTGCAGGTGTCGCTACTGACAACCTGTTCGTGGACAAGCGGGCTCACCTGATCATGCCGTTTCACTGCATGTTAGATGGTGCTGAAGAGGCGAGCAAGAAGAAGGGCTGGGAAGTCGGGACCACCAAACGCGGGATCGGACCTGTCTATGCTGACAAGGCGTCACGAGTCGGTATCCGTGCTGTCGACATCCTCGATCCCGAGCGGCTTCGGACCCGTCTGGAGATGCTCATGCCGAGGAAGAACCGGGAACTTGCCTACTTCGGGATCGAAGAGATCACCGTCGATCAGATGATGGAACTCTGTGCCAGCTGGAAAGAGAAGTTCGGTTCACGGATCATCGACTCTGTCCCGGTCCTCAGAGATGCGGTCATTGGCGGAAAGAACGTCCTGTTCGAAGGACAGCTGGGCATCATGAGAGACCTTGACTGGGGCATCTACCCCTACACCACCTCCTCGAACCCCACAGCCGGAGGAGTCTGTTCCGGAGCAGGGATCTCACCGAGAAGGATCGATTCGATCTACGGAGTGGTAAAGGCCTACTCGACATCAGTCGGCGGCGGACCGTTCACCGTGGAGCTGTTCGATGATGATGGAGAAAAACTTCGTTCGATCGGTGGCGAGTTCGGGGCCACGACCGGCAGACCGAGACGCTGCGGCTGGTTCGACGGTGTCGCAGCAGCCTACTCCTGCTGGATCAACGGCTTCACCCATATCGCTGTCACCAAACTCGATGTCCTTGACCACTTCGATACGCTGAAGATCTGTACCGGCTACGATGTAAACGGCGAGATCATCGATTATGTACCTGAGACAGCACTACAGGAGATCGCAACACCGATCTATGAAGAGTGGGAAGGCTGGAAGAGCGACACCACCGCGATTAGATCCTGGGATGATCTGCCCGAACAGGCAAAACGCTACCTGCGAAGGATCGAAGAGCTCACAGGGGCCCCCATCAAGTTCGTCTCCGTAGGTCCCGAGCGTGATCAGATCATCGTGATCGACTAGGAGAGACTCATGGAAGAACAGACTTTCGGACATGAGAGTTTCATCTCTCCCTTCACCTGGCGGTACGGTACTGAGCAGATGCGAAGGCTCTGGTCAGAGACCCACAAGAGGACCGTCCTGCGGTCCTTCTGGGTCGCTCTGGCACGGGCTGAGATGCAGGCAGGGATCGTCACTGCTGAACAGGTCGAAGATCTCGAGTCCCAGCGTACCAATATAGACATCGCACGGGCCTCTGAGATCGAAGCGGAGATCCATCATGACCTCATGGCTGAGATCAAGACCTATGCACAGCAGTGCCCCATCGGAGGGAGTGTGATCCACCTCGGTGCAACGAGTATGGATGCCCTCGATAATATGGACGCGATCAGACTGATCGAATCGATGAATCTGATCATCGCTCAGACACGAACCCTGCTGCAGCTCATCGCTGATCTGATCATCGCCCAGAAAGATACCCCCTGCATGGCCTTCACCCATATCCAGCCGGCTGAACCGACGACCATCGGCTACCGCCTCGCTCAGTACGGCCAGGACATCCTGATGGATCTTCAAGAACTCCTGCGGGTGAGAAAGAACATCAGGGGAAAGGGACTCAAAGGGGCCGTAGGCACGAGTGCCTCCTATACCGAGCTGCTCACAGGCACCGGTATGAGTGCACGGGAACTGGAATCTCTGGTGATGGAAGAACTGGGTATCGAAGCCTTCACCGCAGCTACCCAGGTCTATCCCAGGAAACAGGACTGGCTGATCGGCAATGCCCTTGCAGGACTGGGGGGATCCCTCTACAAGATGGCTTTCGATCTGCGGATCCTGCAGTCTCCACCCATGGGAGAGTGGGCAGAACCGTTCGGGAGCAAACAGGTCGGATCCTCGGCCATGCCGTTCAAGAGGAACCCGATCAGGTCAGAGAAGATAGACTCCCTCGCACGGTTTCTGGCACACCTGCCCAACACCCTGTGGCATAATGCCGCCCATACCCTGCTTGAGAGGACCCTTGATGACTCAGCGAACCGGCGGGAAGTCTTTCCCGCTGCCTTCCTCAGTCTTGATGAGATCCTCAAGACCGCGATCCATATCGTATCAGGCCTGCAGTTCAGGACCGTCGCCATCGAGCGTAATCTGAGGACCTACGGGGTCTTCGCTGCTACAGAACGACTGCTGATGGAACTCGGACGACGGGGTGCCGACAGGCAGGAGATGCATGAAGTGATCAGAGAGCACTCCCTGATCGCCTGGGATGAGCTGCAGAGCGGAAGAGAACCGAAACTCGGACAGACGCTCACAAGTGACCCGAGGGTCACTGCCGTGATCTCTGCCGATGAGGCGATCGCCCTGCTTGATGCCTCGGTCTACGTCGGGAATGCCCCCGGAAGGGCTGAGGAGATCGCACAGCAGATCAGAGCAGCCCTCGGCTGATTCATCAAGATAGTCATCTTAGCTGCCCGCCTGTCATCAGGCGGGCATTTTTCTGTTTTCATGGGAAACCATATCGTATAT
>LQAI01000037.1_pt1 | contig 110352 bp, 126 predicted proteins | sample 1535821 | NCBI WGS metagenome assembly LQAI01 (sample SAMN04331586, study PRJNA305678) | bioreactor metagenome | isolation source: bioreactor_5 inoculated with Wadden Sea sediment 1st replicate of a... | place: Germany:Bremen
GTTGAACCCATCGCACTGGCAGTGAAAAATGGCAATGTCAGGGAGATACAGCGCTTCGCAAGTGATGTGCCATAAAATGATGATAATATTTTAGCCAAGTATCGCAGTGACGTTAACGACTGATCTTGACAGTCCTGGCGACGTCCTGATTTTCTACGAAAGCAGCTTTGTCAAAAAAAGGCCAGATTCTATGGGGTGGAAAAACCAGGACCAGAACGCTTTTAGACAATCCAGACAGCAGGCCATTGACCGTGGAAGAACTGGCCCGGAACATCAACATATATTTTTTGGTATCATCGGCAGGTATCCGAAGGCACAAAAATACCGATCGGTTATGGGCTTATCCGTTACCGGATTATCCTGTTTGCTGAAGGGCCTCCCCAGAAAGCCGTCTGGCTGCTGCTCCGGCGTAGCCTTGGCGGCGATCCGCAATACAGTTATTTCATCAACAATGCGGCATCGGATACAAAGCTGAAAACACTTGTGTGGCTCAACGGCCTGCGCTGGGCAATCGAACAGTATTTTGAAAAGGCCAAAATCGAGCTATCCATGGACCAATATGAGGTGCGCAAGCTTCCTGGGTGGCAGTACCACATGTTAACATGCGTGCTGACCTATTTTTTTCTCTGGCACCTGATAATCAGGATGGGAAAAAGCACCGTCTGTCTGTTGCGCTGTCACAATTTAAGATCCTTCTCAAACTCAATTCGCCAATGAAATGGCATGCGTTGGAAAGTCTGCTCGAACAGACCGTTCGGATACAGGCCCGGAACTGTCGTGCCCACTTGTCACATCGAAAAAGGCACATGTTTGAGGTTTCAAAGATCATCAGGACTTTGTTTGTAGGTTAAATTTTCTACAATGCGTAAGCACCGATTTTAAGGGCTTTCTGGAGGGCTTCCACCGGCCCGTAATCGAGCGGATCAGTCCAGCCGACCACTTTGGCTGATTTGGCCGCTGCATCTTCCGGTTTTAACTGCTTCAACACATCAACCACCAGATTGGCTATCTCATCGGATGTTTTACTTGTTTTGCCAGGGGCCATTCGGGATAAAGTTGGGAGCTGCATACAAACGGAAAGCCATCAGGGGATTTTTTATTTATAATTTTAAATTCTTCAATATCAATATTACCCTCTGCAGCCATCCTTTCAAGTGTATCGGTTCGCACCGTTCCGGCTTCAACCACAGCGTTCTGAACTGCAAAGACCACATTGTCATGCTTGCCGCCGAACTCAAGGCTGGCAAAATCACTTTTTGGATCTACCCCTGCATCAATTATTTCTTTATAGGCCATCTGCCACCCACCAAAAGAGGAGGCTTCGACGGCCATAAAGGATTTGCCTTTTAGGTCGGCAATGCTGTTTATATCTTCGTTATCTGACAAAGTCAAAATGACACCACCAAATGATTTCAGCGGCTGCCCTTGGCGAGAATTGATCATGGTGGCAATTGGGATAGCACCATATTTAACTTGTGCCGTCACAAACATAGATGAGTTGACCAGAAAAAAATCAACTTCCTCTCTTTCAATGGCAGGGTTCACCGCATCAAAGTCCAATGGAACCATTTCAAACGTTTTTCCGGGAATTTTTTCCGTTAAATAATCGGCTGTTGCCTTCCATTTTTTCATGGCTTTGACCGGGCCTCTTTTTGCAAGAACACCGATCTTATAGGTTTCTGCAGTGGCTGCCCCCACCATCAGAAGTGAAATGGTTATTGCCAGTAAAACCGTCCTTTTTGGCATGCTGAACCTCCATAATTAATTATTTATTTAACCAACACTTTTACTATCGGCTCATTCGGTTTATTCTTTAGCAATGATCATTCTGAAAATGGAATTAATATCCCTGCTGAGCTGATTTACCGATAACCGAAACAGGCACACCCTAACCCAACTTTTCAATTATGGATTATAGGGCACTGTAATCACAAGATTTATCATTTAACCGCCCCGTGTTAAGGCACTACTTTTGTTCAAAATTGTTTTAATCACCGGCCGGGATTTAAATCTTTCTCCAGAGCCCTATAAATTTTTTTGTTGTCTGGATTCGGGCCGTGTACTTTTTTTGATATGGACGGTTTGCCCATCCTTGGATTGCATTGAAACCGTCACCCGGCTCTGGCCTTCGGGCTGGTTTCTCAATTGAGTCCAGCTACTGCTGATCTGTGATTGTTTCAGCCGATATCGAACGCTGTGAACCAGATGTCAGGCCAGAACACTTATGAAGAGATGGCCGGTGACACGTTCGGTCACCTGATGGAACACCGGTCAAATGCCCCGTTCGGTTTTCAATGAACAAAAAACGGCTTCCAGATCGGTTAACATTGTATAGGTATGCCACAGCGTTTTCTCGTCCGGATCTTTATGGGACGTTCTCAGGCAGTATACACACGGCAGGTCCTTCCGGGTGTCCTGGCCGGTTCGACGTTTCCAGGTCAGCTTATTATTTCTTGAATCCGTGTCACCGGCTCAGACCATTGCTCTTGTGGCAGTGAAAACCCCGTACCCAGATTGAGAAGGGTATGCTGACGAACCCCTTTGGGGGCTTTGACAAGGCACTCATCCGGACCTGCATTCAATCGTTTCCTTGATCACTTCTTCGATCTGGTTGGCATTCATGATATCCAAATCCAGAAGTATTTCTCCTACCTGGCGGTGGGTTCCGAACTCTACATCCTCTCGAACCTGGACGGAAAGGGCTTTTATGAGATCTTCCTCCGTGATAAATCCTTTTTTTATGGCAATGAGTCCAAAAACGTTTCTCATAATGCTTTATCCCTTTTGGCTTATCAGGCATAGTATATAGATCTCCTTGCATTTCTTAATTCAATTTTTTCACCAGGAAATTTCAAATCTTTGATGAGCGCATTGAAGTGATCACTCTCAGATTTATTTTTCGTACCTTCGCAGAAGCAAAAGTCTATTTTCAACTTCTCTCGAACCAGATTTTGGTCTTTTTTTAAGCAATTAATCATTCCATAAATTAAATTTGTCATAGTCAAGCAACGATATCGCTTTGAATCTACCATCCAAATACCATTTCGAAAAATTGGTATTATTTCTTACCCGGTCCTTATCGAATTCATCAATCAGCAGGACATTCCCATTTTTAAGCGAATCAATGATTTCGATCGCCATATCATACATCTTGCTCGCTCTAAATCTAAAAATATAATTTCAGCTGTCTCTTTCCCTTCAGAGTACACTGAATGTCCCAAAAAAGCATCATACCTCATAGAATTCATAATCATTTCTTTAAATGCGCCTGGAATTTGAGGAACGTCTTCAGGATTAGCGATGATGGCATTTTGGATTTTTTTGCTTATTTATATTGTTATCATTTTCGATCTTAATATCCTTGATGTTAAGATCCCCAGCATTTAAAATACCAATCATTATATCGATTTAGCTCGTTATCTAACAATAAAGGCATGACGACCGATTGTCAAGGGACTGTTCCACAATGTCGTTCAGACTCGGTTAGAGGTGGGTTAATAATCCACACGGAGGTGTCAAATGAAGAAAGAAATATTTACCACACTGTGTTTTACCTCCGATTACACCGCCACTAATGATTCCAGAGCGGTTTGTTTGATTCAAAAAAAAGGTAGATATCCCAAGATCAAATAAGCTGACAGAATTTTTATTGAACTGGATGTTTTTTTGGCGATCCCAGCCTCGGTTGAGTTCAGAACAACATGTCAAAAAGCATATGTGGAACGGTCCAGGTCATTTAGGTGAATATGTCTGACATAACCCTTTATCAGCAGGTTTATAGCAAGGCAAGCCCCACCAGCATGAGGCTCAATCGGGCCAAAGCAAGGATATTGATCAGATTAAAAAGAATGATCGAAGGAAACCCAGGCGATGTGAAACCGGTTGATTCAGGTGTTTACGAGATGCGGATCCCCGTTGGAAAAGGATACCGGGTCTATTACATTATCCTCGAAAACATGATTATTGTGCTGCTGTGTGGCGGGGATAAATCATCCCAGAAAGCGGACATCGAACGGGCCAGGGAAATGGCTGGCGAAGCAAGGAGGGAAGCATGGAAATACAAGACTTAGATATCAGCGAATACCTGGATGACCCGGAGGTTATAGCAGAATATCTCAATGCCACCATAGAGGAAAACGACCCGGCTTTTTTTCTTCGTGCAGTCGGAGACGTTGCCAAAGCCCAAGACATGACCAAGATTGCAAGAGAATCCGGTGTCAAACGAGAGGCCCTTTACCGGACGCTTTCCGGCAATGTGCAACCAAAATTCGATACCATCATGAAGGTGTTGCGGGCCGTCAATTTCAAGTTCAAGGTGGAGCAATCCGGATCTTGACCTATCTCATATTTTTTACACACGTCTTAAAGGCGTATAATTCAATGAAAAAATTATCCCTGACACTCTCCTGTTACATCCTGTAACTTAAAATCATCCAAAAGCGCCCCAGGCTCTCCGGAAACGGAGGACTGAATGGCAAGACAATTTGAAAAACCCGAAACCGTCCATCCGGCTGCTTCGGGTTTTTGTGTTCAGGGGCGACCTGCCCGCTCGATCCCGGACGAATCAACCGTGGCGACTATTGCCACCGGTATTCCATCTGAACGGCAAAAAAGAAAATCGATCCGGCCCAGGCCGTGTGTCTGATCTGCAACGATTTTTTTCCCCTCTTTCCCGGGCCGGATCCGCTGGTTCAGGCCCGGGTTATGGGGTTCACTGTCGGATACAAAACAATTAAGGCCACCCTGGCGTTTGAAGCCGCCTGGTCAGGATTGGCAGCGGGATCAGCCGCTCTCTTTTTACAGCCAGCGCCCAAAATTTATTGAATTCAAAAAAAAGATCCGGAATTTCGGGCAAGCAGATCCGTCATATTGCCCGAGTCCTGGAACTGGCCGGAAAATCCTGGGACATACTATATCGGTAAAGGCCATTGGAAAGGCTGAAATCGATGATTTTTTCATCAAAGACCATGGCGTGGGCAATAAACACACTGTCAAACTGGAAATCGGTGCTGACTGATTTCTGGACCTGGTTGGTGCGGCCGGGTGAGCTGCGGAATGTTCAGGAGGGACACATCAATTTACAGGAAAAATGGATTGTTTTTCCCCAGCCAAGGAAACGGGATCCGAAATTTATCCATCTCCTGCCCCAGCACTGTGAGTTGATACAATCGATCTGGCCCCCCAGGGCATTGCCTCATATTTATTTTTCAGGCACCTGACAAGCCGGTCAGGTATCCGTGCCGGCGACCGGTTCGGACAAAAGTATTTAAAACCCTGGTGGGATCGGGCCTGTAAAACCTGGGCATCACCGGCGTGGATCTGTACGGCGGCACCAAACACAGCACCGTCACCGCCCTGGGAAAAACTGTCCCCAGAACAGATTCAGCGGGTGCCACCGGTCATGCATCAGATGCATTCAAGCGATATCTGCTGCCGGATATGAATGAGGCCATCATGGAAATTGATCAAATGCAGAGTTATCAACATGTGATCAACATATTCGAGGGGATAAAAAAAGATAAGAAATTGAATTTATTGAAAATTTGTGGTGGAGGCGGCGGGAGTTGAACCCGCGTCCGAAAACCATCTTCCCTGGCTTCTACATGCTTATCCTGAACTTTAAAATTGGTCCTGCCGCCTCCTTCAGGAGGGATGCAGCAGGGTGTAGCCTGAAAAATTCAACTGTTCAGTCTCAGGCAGCCGGAACAGCGGTCTTGCAAAGTCGACGTTCCGGTCTGAGATCTGCAAGAGGGATCTCAGGGGAACGGCAGCTGGTGTTAAGCAGCTACAGCGTAGTTATAATCGTCTGCGATTATGTTTAGACTTTGCCAGGTTTACGAGCTGGCAAACGACTCGGCATGCTACCATGGGCTTCAAAATCTCCGTCGAAACCATTTCGCCCCCAAATTTTCAAAGATCCATTGTTCTGATATTGATTACAAAGTTAGTATAACCAATATATGCAAAAAGTCAATATCAGTCTTATGTGGAATACTTTTTGCGCTCCCGGGCAAGATCCCGTTTGACATCCCTCTCTTTGATGTCCTGGCGCTTGTCATAGAGTTTTTTGCCTTTTCCCAAACCCAGCAGCACCTTGATCTTGTCATTTTTGAAATAGATTTTCAACGGGACCAGCGTATAACCCCGTTCCTTGATTTTGCCGATAAGTTTGGAGATTTCCCGTTTATGAAGCAGCAGCTTCCGGGTCCGCATGGGTTCATGGTTGTCATTGTAGGCAAATTTGTAAAGGGAAATATGCAGCTGCCGTAAAAAAACTTCCCCCCGCTTGATATCGGCATACGAGTCCTGAAAACTGACCCGGCCTTCACGAACGGCTTTGACTTCCGATCCGACCAGAACAATACCGGCTTCATATTCATCATCAATTTGATAATTATGTCGGGCTTTTTTGTTGCTGGCAATCAGTTTGATATAATCGGCCATGGGTTACGCTTCCACTTCTCTGTATGGAATGACATCATTGAACGCATCTTGAACAAACCGGGTGATTTCCTCCACCGTGATAAATTGAAACAGCGCATCTGACAGTTTCCGGGCATTTTCCATATCGATCTCCCGAACCATCTTTTTAATGACCGGAATGGAGGCGGCGTTCATCGACAGGTTCCTGATTCCGAATCCCAGCAACACAGGGATGTTGATGGGATCTCCCGCCATCTCTCCGCACATGATCACTTCGATATTGTTGTTTCGGGCAGCCGTCAAGGTCATTTTAATCATTTTGAGCACCGCTGGATTCAGCCCTTGGTACAAATGCGCCACACGGCGGTTACGCCGGTCAATGGCCATGGAGTACTGGGTCAGATCATTGGTGCCGATGCTGAAAAATGCCACTTCTTTGGCTAGTTCGTCCGCCATGAGCACGGCAGAGGGCACCTCGATCATGATGCCCAAAGGCACGTCCTTGTTGAATACTTTTTCATCACGCTCCAGTTCCATAACCGCCTGACGGACAATGGCCTTGACCTGGATCAGTTCCTCCATGCAGGAAATCATGGGGATCAGCAGCTTGATATTGCCGAATGCCGCCGCCCGGAGGATGGCCTTGATCTGGGTGATGAAAATATCCTTGTTTTCCAGACAGAACCGCACCGCCCGAAGCCCTAAAGCCGGGTTGGCCTCTTCCACCGGATCGATATAAGGATTGAACTTGTCCCCGTTGATATCCAGGGTCCGGATGGTGACGGGCTCAGGTGCCATGAGTTCCGCCAGTTCCTTGTATTTGATCAGCATTTCCTCTTCCGTGGGAAACCGTTTTAGATCCAGATACAGAAATTCGGTCCTGAAAAGTCCGATACCGGACGCCCCGTTATCCTTGGCAGATACCACCTCTTCCACCAGTTCGATATTGGCCATAAGATTCAGGGAAACCCCGTCCCGGGTGATGGCCGGCAAATGGCTTTCTCTTTCGATATCGGCCCGGTAGGCTTCAAACCGGGCGAGCCGTTCTTCATATTTGAACAGGGTGTCTTCTTCCGGATTGATGATAATCAGTCCGGAGGATCCATCCACAATCAAAATGTCATCATTGTTGATGCTGGCCGTGGCCCGGGCCAGTCCGAACACCGAAGGAATTTTCAACGATTTGGCCACGATCCCGGTATGGGAATCCTTGCCTCCCCGGTCAGTGACAAATCCTTTGATCCGTTCCAGCTGAATTTGGCTCGCGTCGGCCGGGCTCAGGTCATGGGCCACGATGATCACCCGTTTGTTGATATCGGCAATTTTGATATCCCTGGCCCCCAGCAGGTTAGACATGATCTTGTCAGAGACCTGGACAATATCATTGACTCGGGACTGAAGATAGGGGTCCTCCACCTCTTGAAACATCAATTTGATCAGGCGGGACACTTTCCGCAGCGCCCATTCGGCATTGATTTGTTCATTTTGAATGGTCTCAATGGTCCGGCCATAAAGCATCTTGTCCTTGAACAGGGCCATATGGGTTTCCAGAATATTCAAAGTTTCGCTGACATCCTTGTCCAGGGCCTTGATCACCTTGGCATGCTCTTTTTTGGCTTTTGCCACTGCATGTTTGAACCGGTCGATCTCTTTGGACAGCATGGCTTTGGCAATTGGATATCGCTCGATGATATTGATCCCTTCCCTATCCACTACATAGGCTTTACCGATGCAGATGCCCGGGGATCCGCTGATTCCCTTGAGAATCATTTCACGGGATTTCTTCAGTGTCATGATGTCAATTCTCCAAACCCATCGTCAAAAAATGCTTTAATCTGTTCAAGAACCTCCGCATCCTGGCCGGATTCTGCCTGGATATATATGCGGGCGCCTTTCTTGGCGCACAAAGTCAGAATATCGATAATACTGGAAGCATCCACCCGGCGGTTCCCATCGGATAGCCAAATATTATTTTCGGCATTCATGGCTATCTGAGCGATTCTGGCAGCCGGCCTGGCATGCATTCCCAATTTATTCTTGACAATGGTCTGATGAGATATTTGTGTCTGTCTGTTCAATCTGGCCGTCTTTCTAAAAAAATTTTCTACTCTTAAAGGATTCCAGGCAAAAAGTCAATCAACCCGTTAAAGTCAATGTATGTCAAAACGGGTAGACAAGGTGTTTTTCCCCTGTATGGGGATATACCATATTCCACTCGGATTTGCCAGATGGTTTCACCCGGAGAAACAGGCATGAAAGCTTGATAAACAATTGACTCTGCTCGGGCTCATTTTCCGGAAAAGCCGTTGATAAAAATCCGGAATAACCAGTCTTCGGGGTCGTTTGCCCGCTGTGTGATCTTGGGCCGCTTCATGTGGCGGGTGAATTGGAATCATCCATGTAAATAGTTGAATTACGGTGCTGGAAAAACGATTAAAAGCTTTGCCCGTATGTTTTTTGTATGGTATAGAAAAAGATTCTGCATCTTTTGGAATAATTCCCGGATGTACAAAACGAATCAGGATTAGAAAATCATGGTGACAGTCTGCATATGAATCTGTTTGAGTCAAGCGCCGGTTTCCCGGAAAAACAGGGCCGGTATGACGCCCGCTCCATTGAAATTCTCAAGGGTCTGGATCCGGTCAAACGCCGGCCCGGGATGTATACCGACACCACCAGCCCGGACCACCTGGTGTTTGAAGTCATTGACAACAGTGTGGATGAAGCCATCGCCGGATTTGCCGATACCATTGAAGTCATCCTGAAGGCAGACGGCAGCGTAAAGGTGACGGACAATGGCCGGGGCATGCCAGTGGATATGCATCCTGAAGAAGGCATTTCCGGGGTGGAACTGATCATGACCAGGCTTCATGCCGGGGCCAAATTTTCCAACAAAAATTATGCATTTTCCGGCGGGCTTCACGGGGTTGGGGTATCCGTGGTCAATGCCTTGTCCGCCCGTCTGGACATCATCATCTTCCGCAACGGACGCGAATATGCCATCGGATTTGAGAACGGCATCAAAACCCGGGACCTGGTGCCGGTGAAAGATACGGAACCGGACCGGACCGGCACATCGGTTCATTTTTATCCCAACCCTGATTTTTTCGAGCGCACCACCTTTTCCACCTCCGTGATTCAGACCGCCTTGAAATCAAAAGCCGTGCTGTGTCCCGGGTTGACGACCTGCTTTGTGGATGAAAATACCGGTGACAGACAGACATGGGTGTTTGATCATGGCCTGGATCAGTATCTGGCAGAAAGTCTTAAGGACCACGACACCCTGTTTGACCAGCCGTTCACTGGTGAATGTCAGACCGATGACTTCCAGGCAGCTTGGGCTGTGAACTGGATGACCGACCCTGGATATGCCCTGGAGGAAAGCTATGTCAACCTGATTCCCACACGCCTGGGCGGTACCCATGTCAACGGGTTCAGGTCCGGACTGCTCGAATCCCTTCGGGAGTTCTGCAAGTTTCGGAATCTGTTGCCTAAAGGATTGTATCTGGCACCGGAAGACATCTGGAACACGGTGGGATATGTGCTGTCGGTCAAACTGTCTGAGGCCCAGTTTTCCGGCCAGACCAAGGAACGGCTGTCATCCCGTCACTGTGCGGGGCTGGTGAACCTTCAGGTGAGAGACGCCTTCAGTCTGTGGCTTAACCAGCATGTGGACCGGGGGGAAGCCTGGCAGAACTGGTCATGAACCATGCCCGTGCCCGGGTGAAAAAATCCAGAAAAGTGAGCCGGAAACAGAACGGGCAGCGGCGGGTCCTGCCGGCCAAGCTGTCGGACTGTACCAGTGAGGATCAGCAGCGGCGGGAACTGTTTTTCGTGGAAGGGGATTCCGCCGGAGGCTCGGCCAAACAGGCCCGAGACCGGCGGTTTCAGGCCATTATGCCCCTCAGGGGTAAAATCATGAATACCTGGGATATGGCCCCTGCCGCCATCATGGAATCCAAAGAAATTAGAGACATCGTCCAGGTGCTGGGGGTGCTGCCCGGGGAAGCGGATCTGTCCCGGCTGCGGTATGGCAAGATCTGTATTCTGGCGGATGCGGATTCAGACGGCCTGCACATTGCAACGCTGCTGTGCGCCTTGTTTCTCAGACATTTTCCCGACATCGTCAAAGCGGGCCATGTGTTCATGGCCATGCCGCCTTTATATCGGATTGATGTGGGCAAAGAGGTGTTTTACGCGCTGGATGACGAGGAAAAACAAAGCATTATCAAACGGATCGGCCGCCGGAAAAAACCGGGCAAGATTCATATTCAGCGGTTCAAGGGCTTGGGGGAGATGAATCCGGCCCAGCTCAAAGAAACGACCATTGCCCCTGATTCCCGGCGCCTGGTGCAGCTGACAGTGGATGAAAACTGCTCCCTGGACGATGTGTTTGAAACCATGGACATGCTGCTGGGAAAAAAACGGGCTAATGACAGAAAAGTATGGATTGAAGCCCAGGGGGACATCAAAGAGATCGAATGACATGACGAATCAACAGATTTCAGCAGTTGAAACACATGAGCAGATCGCTTTTCATGAGTTTGCCAGAAAAGCCTATCTCAACTATTCCATGTATGTGATTCTGGACCGGGCCCTGCCCCATATCGGGGACGGGTTAAAGCCGGTGCAGCGGCGTATTGTCTATGCCATGAGCCAGCTGGGTCTTTCCGCCACAGCCAAATTTAAGAAATCCGCCCGCACTGTGGGGGATGTGCTTGGGAAATTTCATCCCCATGGGGACACGGCCTGTTATGAGGCCATGGTGCTCATGGCCCAGCCCTTTTCGTTGAGATACCCGCTGGTGGAAGGCCAGGGCAACTGGGGAGATCCCAATGACCCCAAATCCTTTGCCGCCATGCGGTATACAGAATCACGGCTATCCCGGTACGCGGATCTTCTGCTGGATGAATTAAACCAGGGAACTGCGGATTGGGCCCCCAATTTCGACGGTACCCTGGAGGAGCCCCGGATCCTGCCGGCCCGGCTTCCCAACCTGCTGCTCAACGGAACCACCGGGATTGCCGTGGGCATGGCCACCAGCATTCTGCCCCACAATTTGCGGGAAGTGGCCAAAGCGCTGGTGGTGCTAATTGAAATGAGGCCGCTTCTTTGGACGATCTGCTCAAACATATCAAAGGACCGGATTTCCCCACAGCCGCTGAAATCATTACCCCGGCCGAAGAGATCAGAACCATTTATGACACCGGTTCAGGCCGGATTAAAATGCGGGCCCGGTTTCGTATTGAGGATGAGGATATCGTTTATTTTGCTCTTCCCTATCATGCGTCGGCCGAAAAATCTATGAACAGATCGCTTCCCAGATGGCGGAAAAGAAACTGCCCATGGTCAGTGATATCCGGGATGAGTCCGATCATGAAGACCCCACGCGCCTTGTGGTGATCCCAAGGTCCAACCGGGTAGACCTGACAGCATTGACCGATCATCTGTTTGCCACCACGGATCTGGAAAATCCTATTCATTCAACATGAACATGATCGGCATCAACGGCCGGCCTTCCGTGAAAAACCTGAAGACCCTACTCAAGGAATGGCTGGATTTCCGATTCGAAACCGTCAGGAAAAAACTGAATTTTCAGCTGAACCGGGTCAAAGCACGGCTCCATATCCTGGTAGGTTTTCGCACAGTTTTCCTTAATCTGGACCAGGTGATCCGGATCATCCGGGAATCCGATCATCCTAAAAAAGACCTGATCAAAGCGTTTGATCTGTCGGAAAACAAGCGGATGCGATTCTGGAAATCCGGCTCAGACAGTTGGCCAAGCTGGAAGAAATTCAGATTCAATCGGAAATCAAGACCCTGGAAGCCAAAGAAAAAGAACTCCGGACAATGTTGGAAGATCCGGCGGTATTCAAGGCCTGTATCATTGAAGAAATCCGGTCTGATGCGCGAAAATTCGGAGACAAGCGGTTGTCCCCCATAAAAGAGCGGAAGGAAGCGGAGGCGTTTTCCATGACCGATGTCCTGGAGGTGGAACCGGTGACCATCATCCTGTCGGTCAACGGCTGGATCCGTTCGGCCAAAGGACATGACATTGATCCGGAAAACGTTAAGTTCCGATCCGGGGATTCCCTGCTCTGTTATCTGAGAACCCGCAGTGATAAACCCATCGTGTTTCTGGACAGCCTGGGCCGCAGCTATACTTTGTATTCCCATGTGCTGCCGTCCGCCCGAAGCAATGGCGAACCCTTGACCGGTCACCTGACATTACCGGGCAGGGCCCGAATCCATTTTATGCTCTCGGAAATCCAGGGTGTTTATTTTCTGGTGGGATCCGACACCGGTTACGGATTTATCATCCAGTTTGTCGATTTAGTGACCCATGTCAAAAACGGAAAACAGGTCATCACTTTAAAAGAGGATGCTGCCATGATGCCGCCCTGCCCGGTCTCGGCCCTGGAAACTGATGCAGTGGTAGCTGTCACTACCAAAGGCCGGATGCTTATTTTTCCCGTCAATGAACTGCCCCGGCTGAAAAAGGCCAGGGCAACAAACTGGTCACCATCCCCAGAAAAGAACGGCAGTCTTCGGATCCGGAAAAACTCAAGTTTTTGAAAATATTGCCATTACATGCTAACATTGTTATACAGTCAAAAAACATTCTCTGGTGCTCAAGCCGGGCCATCAGGCGGATTATATCAAAAAGCGCGGGACCCGGGGAAAACTGCTGCCTCGGGGATATCGTATCGTGGACAAACTGGAGGTCCAACTGAATGAATCGTGAAGCGTGTTGATGAAATCGTTTTATCTGAAACATTTCATTTTTCTTAATCTGCTGATTCTTTGCAGTTTTTTTGTCTATCTGAGCTATTTGCTTCACCACCGGCATCTGGGACCTTTGCCCGGCACCCTGGACCGTATCCAGAGATCCGGCGTACTGCGGCTGATCACCACCCGGTCGTTAAATAACTTTTATATTTACAAGGATGAGCCCACTGGGTTTGAATATGAACTGGCCCGGGAATTTGCCCGGTATCTGCATGTGGACCTGGATGTGGTTACCCCGGGCTGGAATCATCTGTTGGCGTATCTTGATCTGGGAAAAGGCGATTTTGTCGGTGCCGGTATGAAGGTCAACCAGAAACGTATGGATCAGGTCGACTTTTCAATACCCTATATGGAGGTTCAGCAGCAGATTGTTCATCATGCGCTGACATTCGGCCCCAAAGATATCCGGGATCTGGCGTTTCGGACCATTCATGTCAGGCGGGACACCTCCTATCATTACCGGCTGGAGGAGATCCAGTCGTCGGGAATTGACGTTCATTATGTGCTGTATGACAACATGCCCACTGAAGATCTGATTGCCATGGTCCATGACCGGGAGATCAAGTTCACCATTGCGGATTCCAATATCGCCCGGCTCAACCAGCGGCATATGCCGGACATTCGGATCGGAATTCCTGTCCATCACAAGGAATCCGTGGCCTGGGCTGTGCGCAAGGGAGATCTTGAAATGCTTGAGCAGGTTAACCGGTTCTTTCTGCATATCCGGCAAACCGGAAAGCTTGAGCAGATTGTCAACAAATATTATGGTCAACCTGAAAATTTCGGTGTTTCTGAATTCAAAACCTTTCACAAACGGATTCGAAAAAAGCTTCCCAGGTACCGGAAGATTATTGAAATGGAAGCGGAAAAGTACGGATTTGATTGGCGTCTGATGGCAGCGGTGGTATACCAGGAATCCCGGTTTGATCCTGGCGCCAAAAGTGTTACCCATGTCAAAGGACTCATGCAGGTGACCCGGGCTGCTGCCGAAGAATTGGGCATCACTGATTGGAACAAACCGGCCCAGAGTATCCGGGCCGGTATCAAATACCTCGACCAGATGTACAACCGGTTTGAACAGATCGAAAATAGATATCAGCGGATGTTGTTTGCGCTGGCCAGCTACAACGTGGGATACGGCCATGTGCTGGATGCCATGGACATCGCCCGGGACAAAGGACTCAACCCTCATGTCTGGAATTCCCTGAAGCAGACACTTCCCCTTTTGTCCAAACGGGAATACTACAATAAAACCAAACATGGATATGCCGGGGCTGGAACCGGTTCAGTATGTGAAACGCATTCTCACCTGGTATGATATCCTCAAACAAATAAAATTTTCCTGACAGCCGCTGGGGAAGAGTATCATGGCGGTCAAGGAACCAACCCGATTTTTTAAAAAGAGTGTGCCTATGACAAGAAAAATTCTGATTAACGCACTGGACCCGGACGCAGCCGGATTGCCGCGGTCGTAGACAGTAAACTGGACCAGTTTCATATTGAAACCAGAGCCCGTGAGGTCACCCAGGGAAACATTTACAAAGGGATTGTCACCCGGGTGGAACAAAGCCTTCAGGCAGTGTTTGTAGACTATGGGGCGGGGAAAAACGGATTCTGCAGAAAAACGAAATTCATCCGGATTATTTTCAGGACGTGGAGTCCGGTGAAAAAGCCTTGTTCAATTTGATCAAAAAAGGCCAGGAACTCATTGTTCAGGTGGTTAAAGACCCCATCAGCCAGAAAGGGGCTATGCTGACCACCTATATCTCTTTACCGGGAAGGCTGGCAGTGTTGATGCCCGGCAGCAGCACCAAAGGGGTCTCCCGAAAAATCAGTGAAGAGGATGAAAGAAAACGACTGGCAAAAGTTTTGAAAACCATGGACATTCCCGAAGGCTTCGGCATGATCGTGAGAACGGCAGGCAAAAATGCCACCAAAACCCACTTGACAGCTGACCTGAAATACCTGATGCGGGTGTGGAAAAACATTGACAAGCTGGCCATTGAGAACCCTGCCCCTTCTTTGCTTTACAAAGAGCAAAATCTGGCTGTACGATCATTGAGAGATTATTTTACTGCAGATATCACGGAAATACTGATTGACAGCCCGGATACATACCGGGAAGTTAAGGAATTCATGGCAATGATCGCTCCGAAACAGAAAAAAATCGTCAAGCTGTTCAAGGGGGAAAAACCGATTTTCACCAAATATCAGCTCGAAGAGCAGATCGCTTCCATTTTCAAACGGGATGTGCCGCTGAAATCCGGTGGGTTTTTGGTGATCGAACAGACCGAGGCCCTGGTTTCCATTGACGTGAATTCCGGTAAATCCACCAAACGAAAAAACATTGAAGAGACCGCCTATCATACCAATCTTGAGGCGGCCGAAGAGGTGGCCAGACAGTTGCGGCTCAGGGATATGGGGGGGTTGATTGTGGTGGATTTCATCGATATGAAGGAACGGCGGCACAAAGCGGATATCACCAAATGTCTGAAAAAAACCTGAAAGCAGACAAAGCCAAGAATAAGGTCGGGGGGATCACCACATTCGGTCTGCTGGAAATGTCCAGACAGCGTATCCGGCATTCTATCACCTACGGCAGTTATGAGACTTGCTTGCACTGCAATGGCAGAGGACAGATTCCTTCCGTTGAAACCCAGGGGCTGGCGGTACTCAGACAGTTGAACCTGAAAACGTTGAAAGCGGAAAACAAACAGTTTCAGGTGTCTTTGCCTCGGGAAGTGGCCTATTATATTCTCAACAAAAACGGGAGGATCTGCTGGAAATCGAGAACAAGAGAGAGGTGGACATTTCATTGAAATCGATTCGGAACTGGTTCCCGGCCAGAGCCGAATTACCTGCACCAACCAATAATTTACTGGGGAGCGATTCTTGACATCTGTGCATGTTTTGTGTATCTAAAACAACCTGATTTTTTTGCGTTCCAAGGGAAACTCATGAACCAAGCCAGAGCCGGCCATAAACGCGCAATAGCCATCGGCATAATTTTTGTGGCCGGTCTTTGCCTGGTTGCATATTTTTTTTTAACCCCGGACACAGACCCGGCATTTGATAACGGCGTGGCAACCGTAGTGGAAAAGAATGAAATAGAAACACAAAAAACAATCGATGACCAACCGGACTCCCGGTTTACCGGCAGGATCGAAACAAACCGCGGTGGACCCCAAAAAAATTCTGTCCCGAATGACCGGAACACATTATTGACACAGACCCACCAGATACACGAAACCCGGAAGATTCAAAATCCACGGATTGCTGAAAAATCGGTTGTTAGACCACCTGTATTTGAATATGACGGGTTTGATACGAATTCAAACAAGGTAATGACACACCGATTGCAAGAAATGGGGATTGAAAAAAGCCTGGACATGATCGTCCGATCCGATGAATCGATCAAAATCGGTGACAAAATTGTATCTATGCGGGATATTCTGGAAAAGATTAATGCGGAAAAACAGCGTATCCATGAAACCCGAATTACAGAATTCGAAGCAACTGAACTGGAACAGGTGAACAACTACGGGATATATGTGGTCCAGCCTGGAGACAATATCTGGAATATCCACTTCAATATTTTGAAAGAGTTTTATGCATCCCGGGGTATTCATGTGGCATATGATGCAGATGAGCCTATGGAAACGGGTTATTCTTCAGGAATTGGAAAAATTTTAAAATTTTCTGAAATCATGGTTGTTATATACAATATCGATGAAGAAATAGTTGTAGCGGACATCGACTTGATCGAACCGATGAGTAAATTGGTAATCTATAAGATGGATGACGTGTTTGAATTGCTTACAGATATCGACCTGGCGCAGATGGATCAGATTCGATTCGATGGGAAGACACTCTGGATTCCAGCCCGGGAAAACTGATTTAATATGAGGATTGTTCAATTTTTTAAAAAGGAGAAATTATCTTGATTAGTACAGCATTTGCAATGGGTACCAGTGAAGGCGGCCAGGCCGCGGGGGGATTGGCCGGATTTCTACCCATCATCATTTTGTTTGCCATTTTTTATTTTCTTTTGATCCGACCCCAACAGAAAAAAGCCAAAGAGCACCGGGAAATGATTTCAAACCTGAAAAAAGGAAACCGGATCATCACTTCCGGCGGAATTTACGGGACCATCACTTCTATCGATGATACCAGCATCGGTCTCGAAATTGCCGAAAAGGTCAAAATTAAAATAGCCCGAGGGAATGTGGCGGCCCTGGTTTCTGAAAACGAAGCAGCAGTCAAATCCGAGAAAAAATAATCAATAATCCATTGCGCTGGAGCTTAAAGATTGAAACTGTTTACCTTAAAGCACGGACTGATTCTGATTGTCGTTTTGGCTGCTGTTATCTGCCTTTTGCCCACGTTCACCAGCACCTGGCCTCATAAAAAAATTAATCTGGGGCTTGATCTGCAGGGCGGGATGCATCTGGTATTGGAAGTTCAGAACATCAAAGCCGTGGAAGCGGAACTGGAACGGACCGGAGATGAAATCAAAAAGGAACTGCGGCAGAACAATGTGCTGCACCAGGGTGTCACCCGCCAGGGAAACACGCTGGTGGCGACACTGCCGGATCAGGAGGCAAGGGTCTCATTTGAAAAGATTGTTTCCAAAGAGTTTTCGAATCTGAAGGTCAGTGCTGCAAACACCCATGACAACGTCATCGGTTTCCAGCTCAGACTGTCGGAGGACGAAGAGGAAACCATTCGGAAAATGGCCACGGACCAGGCGTTGGAAACCATTCGGAACCGGATTGATGAATTTGGCGTCAGTGAGCCGGATATACGGATTCAGGGAGAAAACCGCATCCTGCTCCAGCTGCCGGGAATCCAGGATCCGGATCGGGCCAAGGACCTGATCGGCAAGACCGCTCAACTGACCTTTCAGCTGGTGGATGAAGATGCCGGCGTGAAGCGGCTGTCCAAGGCAATCTTCCAGTGGGAAGCGTACTCCTTTATGAAAACCGAACCGATCCGACGACCGGGAACACCACCCAGATTCCTCACATCATCAAAAACAGGTGCTGCTGGACGGCAGCCTTTTGGTCAATGCCCGGGTAGAGTTTGACCAGTTTCAACAGCCTCAGGTAGGGATTGAATTCAACCGCAAAGGGGCCCATATCTTTGAGCGGATCACCGGGGAAAATATCAAAAAGCGTTTGGCCATCATTCTGGACAATACGGTGTATTCAGCCCCGGTCATTCAGGACCGGATCGCCGGGGGCAAGGCGGTGATCACGGGAAACTTCTCCATGAATGAAGCCAAGGATCTGGCCATCGCCCTGCGGGCCGGGTCTTTACCCGCACCGGTGACCATAATCGAAGAAAGAACTGTCGGGCCGACTCTGGGAGCGGATTCCATCCGCATGGGCATGATTTCCATGCTGGCGGGCGGCGTAATGATCCTATTGTTCATGGCGGTCTATTACCGGACATCCGGGCTGATCGCCAATCTGGCCTTGGTCATGAATATCATTCTCATCGGCGGGGGACTGGCCGCGTTTCAGGCCACCCTGACCCTGCCCGGTATTGCCGGAATTATTCTGACCATCGGTATGGCTGTGGATGCGAATGTGATCATTTTTGAACGGATCAGAGAAGAGATGCGGTGGGGTAAAACTGCATCCGCTGCGGTTCATGCCGGTTTTGAAAGAGCTGCTTTAACTATTCTGGATGCCAATGTCACCACCTTGATCGCTGCCATCGTACTGTTTCAGTTCGGCACCGGCCCGGTAAAGGGGTTTGCCGTGACCCTGGGACTGGGGATTGTTGCCAGCCTGTTCACGGCCTTGATTGTATCCAGATCCCTTTTTGATCTGGTCTTGCAGAAGAAAACGACTTCATCGTTGAGCATATAAAGGAATTATTATCATCATGCAGCTGATCAAATCTGATATCAACATTGATTTTCTTGGAAAGCAGAAAATCGGGCTTGTTTTTCCGGACTGCTGATTTTCGCCAGCATCATCGGTCTGATCATCCACAAGGGTCCCAATTATGGCATCGATTTTGCGGGCGGAGCATTGGTCCAGGTCAAGTTCGACCAAAATGTCTCCATCGGGCAGTTGAGAGACAGCCTGGCCGGACTGGACCTCAAGGACCTGTCTGTTCAGGATTTCGGTGGACCTGAAACCCATGAATTTCTGATCCGGACCGCCAATAACGAAACCAAGGAATCCGGTCTGGCCCCGGCAGTGGCGGCTGCTATTGAACAGGGCACCGGATTGGCCCCTGAGATCCGGCGTGTGGAGATGGTGGGCCCCAGGTGGGAGATGATTTGAAAAACAGGCCCTTCTGGCGATTTTCTATTCGTTGTTGTTCATTACCATCTATATTTCTGGCCGATTCGAACTGAAATGGATATTGTCGGGTGTGACCGCAGGCGCCATGATGGTGGCGGTGTATTTTCTGTCGGTGTTCAATGTCAGCATGCCTATCTTGATTGCAGGAGCGCTGATGGTATCCCTGGCCCTGTTTTGGCGGCTTCGGCTCAACTATGCCATGGGTGCCATGATTGCGTTGATCCATGACGTGTTCATCACGGTGGGAATTTTCTGTATTCTGAACATGGATTTTTCCCTGCCCATTATCGCGGCCCTGTTGACCATTATCGGGTATTCATTGAACGATACCATCATTGTGTTTGACAGAATACGTGAAAACATCAAAGGCGAACCTGATAAAACCGGGTTACCGGGCCTTTTCAATCAGAGCATCAACCAGACCCTGTCCCGGACCATTCTGACCTCTCTGACCACATTGATCGTGCTTTTGGCGCTCTTTTTCTGGGGGGGAAATTATTTCATAATTTTGCTTTTGCCATGATTGTCGGGGTTGTGATTGGGACCTATTCATCCATATTCGTGGCAACCCCCATTGTTCTTGCCGGATCTTTGAAGCGGACAAACGGATGAATCTGGCCGGAACAGCACTTATCATCTTTCATGGCATGGAATGACACTGGATGCTGACAAATATCTGCCGTGGTTCATTTTAAGAGAGATTCCCGGTGTGGGAAACCAGATGTACCTTCGCCTGCTCCAGGCCTTTGGCGGTCCGGAGCAGGTGCTTTCAGCCGATCCTCATCTTCTGGAAAAAATATCCGGCATCTCGCGCAAAACCCTTGCCGGAATACGACGACTGAAACCCTTTGCGGATCTGGCCGGGAAAGAATTGCGCCAGATTCTGGATCAAGGCATATCCATACTCACGATCCAGGATGATGCCTATCCATCTCTTTTGAAACATATCCCTGACCCCCGCCCCTTCTAACATATAAAGGGATTTGGGAGACACACCTGCCTGTATCGCCATGGTGGGATCACGGGCTGCAACCAGTTACGGCATCTCCACTGCCAGACGGCTGGCGTTCAAACTATCGGAAAACGGATTTTGCATTGTCAGCGGCATGGCCAGGGGAATCGACACGGCGGCCCATTCCGGGGCCATGGACAGTACGGGAAAAACTTTGGCCGTTCTCGGTTCGGGCCTGAAAAAAATATATCCCCATGAAAACAGGAAGTTGTTCAAAAAAATTCAGGAAAACGGAGCTGTGATCTCTGAATTTAAGCTTGACACGGATCCGTTTCCGTATAATTTTCCTGTCAGAAATCGGATTATCGCCGGGCTGTCGTGCGGCACCATTGTGGTGGAGGCCGCCCAAAAAGCGGCTCTCTGATAACCGCCAGGCTGACTGCGGAATACAACCGTGAGGTGTTTGCGGTTCCCGGCAGTGTGGCATCGCAAAAAGCCATGGCACCCATCTGCTGTTAAAGCAGGGTGCCAAACTGGTGGAAAACGAAACGGATGTGATGGAGGAGCTGTCCCATCTTGTGCATGCAGAACCGGTGAGGGCTGCGTCTTCAGACCGGGATTCCGGAAATTCCCAAAACCGAGAGGAAACCGATCCTGACAAAACCCGGATACTGCAGCTGCTGGATGCTTATCCCCAGCATATCGACCAACTTATCGAAACCAGCCGGATGCCCAGTGACAAAGTGTCGGCCATTTTGCTTGAACTTGAATTGATGGGCGCGATCAAGCATCATCCCGGTAATTATTTTTCTATCTCATAAAAGGAGTTGTTTTGGCTAAACCGCTGATCATTGTCGAGTCCCCCACCAAAATCAAAACATTAAAGAAATATATTGGGAAACAGTTTCAGGTGGCGGCCAGTTCCGGCCATATCCGGGACCTGCCGGTAAAAAAACTGGGGATCGATGTGGAGAACAATTTTTCGGCTGAATATGTTAACATCAAGGACAAATCCAATATCATATCTCAGTTGAAAAAAAATGCCAAAGACTGCGAAGATGTTTACCTGGCGCCTGACCCTGACAGGGAGGGTGAAGCCATTGCGTTTCATATCATGGATATTCTGAAAAAAAAGGACCGCCGGTTTCATCGGGTCCTGATCCATGAGCTGACAAAAAAGGAATCGAAGATGCCTTGAGACATCCGTCAACCCCGGATGTAAATAAATATAACGCCCAGCAGGCCCGCCGCAAACTGGACCGGCTGGTGGGATACCAGATCTCTCCTTTGCTGTGGCAGAAAATTCAGCGGGGCCTGAGTGCCGGCCGGGTTCAGTCCGTGGCTGTGAAGATCATCTGTGACCGGGAGCGGGAGATCCGCAATTTTGAACCGGAGGAATACTGGACCATTACGGCGGATTTAATGGCCCAGGCACCGCCGGCGTTTAATGCGGGCTTAGTGAAGATCGGCCGGAAAAAAGCCAAAGTCAGTAATGAAACACAGGCCCAAAAAATCGTTCAGGATCTCGGTTCAGCGGAATTCCGGGTGGATGAGATCAAGAACAAGACGATCAGACGTAATCCTCAGCCACCTTTTATCACCAGTAAACTGCAGCAGGACGCGATCAACCGGCTGAGATTTTCCGCCAAAAAAACCATGGTGGTGGCCCAGCAGCTTTACGAGGGCATTGATATCGGCACTGGCGGGCCGGAGGGCTTGATCACCTATATGCGGACCGATTCCACGCGGATTGCGCCGGAAGCGGCCCAGGAAGCGCTGTCCCTGATTGCCCGGGATTACGGTCAGGACTATGCTCTGGCAAAACCCCGGTACTTCAAGAACAAGAACAAGGCCCAGGATGCCCATGAAGCCATCCGTCCCACTTCCGTGTTCAACACCCCGGAAAAAATCAAGCCCCATCTGACCGAGGATCAGTACGCCTTGTATGACCTGATTTGGAAGCGGTTTGTGGCGTCCCAGATGGCCCAGGCCGAGATCGACCAGAAAGCCATCCTTATTAAAGCCGGTAATTATCTGTTTTCAGTGAGCGGCTCTACGATAAAATTCAGCGGCTACATGGCCTTGTACGATACCCGGGAAACCAAATCAGACACCGATATTCAGGCCCTTCCCGATGTCAGCGAAAATGAGGTGCTGACTTGTGAAAAAATCATCCCCAAACAGCATTTCACCAAACCGCCGCCCCGGTTTTCCGAGGCATCTCTGGTCAAGGAGCTTGAGAAAAACGGCATCGGCCGGCCCAGTACCTATGCCTCCATTATCAGCGTGATTCAGGACAAGGGGTATGTAGAACTGGTGAAACGCTATTTTTATCCCAGTGAGCTGGGATTTATTGTTAACGATCTCTTGGTTTCGGCTTTTCCGGATCTGGTGGATGTCTCTTTCACTGCCCAGATGGAAACCAATCTGGACAATGTGGAAACCGGGTCCATGGATGAAGTGGAACTGCTGACCCGGTTTTATGATGATTTCAGCCGAACCCTGGACCAGGCCAAAGAGAATATGGTCAGTGTCAAAGGGGTGGGCATTAAAACCGATTTGACCTGTCCTTCCTGCAGCAGTCCCTTGCATATCAAGATCGGAAAAAACGGCCATTTCCTGGCGTGCTCCGCCTATCCGGACTGCACGTTCACCAGTAACTATACCCGGGATGATAAAGGTCGCATCTCCATTGTTGAAAAACAGGTGGATGACACCCCGGTCAAGGACTGCCCAAAGTGCGGCAGACCCATGGTTCAGAAAGACGGCCGCTTCGGACCGTTTCTTGCCTGTACCGGGTATCCGGAATGCACACACACGGAATCGGTGATGTCGGACAATCCCAGCAAAGACATGGGAATGGCCTGTCCGGAACCCGGATGTTCAGGCCGGATCGTTGAAAAAAGATCCAAACGCGGAAAAATTTTCTATGGCTGTTCTCAATATCCTGAGTGCAAGTTCGCCAACTGGGACAAACCGGTGGACAAACCCTGCCCCCAGTGTGATGCCAGGTTTCTGGTTGAAAAGGAGACCAAGCGGGACGGCCGGTTTCTCAAATGCGTTACTTCGGGATGTGGGTATAAAGAACGTCTGTAACCTGCTCACAAGTAAGACGATTATTCATTGACCCGTTCCACGTAGGTTTTGGTGCGGGTGTCGATTTTTACCAGCTGGCCCTCTTCCACAAACGGGGGCACCTGGATTTCAAATCCGGTCTCAAGGGTGGCGGGCTTGGTGCTGCCGGTGGCGGTGTCGCCTTTGGCCCAGGGTTCGGTTTTGGCGATGTTTAGATTGATGAAATTGGGAAGTGTCACTGCGATGGGTTTCTGGTTGTGGAGCAGGACGGTACAGACCGTGTTTTCCTTTAACAGGTCAATGACATCCTCCAGCTGATCCCGGGTCATAAAAATCTGCTCATAGTTGCTGGTATTCATGAAACAATAGGTGTCTTTGTCCGTGTACAGGTATTCCATTTCCTGTTCTTCCAGATCTGCCTTGTCAAACTTGTCTCCGGAGCGATAGGTTCTTTCGAACTGGGCCCCGGTGATCATGTTTTTGAGTTTGCATTTATACAGGGACTGCCCTTTTCCCGGTTTCTTAAACTCAAAGTCGACAATAATATAGGGGTCGCCGTCGATTTCGAATTTCAATCCCTTTCTTAAATCAGATGCCAAATACATGCATGAGTCTCCTGTCTGGTTGTCGTTTTTCAATTTTTTTGTCACTGTAATAGCGCCAATAAACCATATTAACGCGCTGTTGGCAAGATCCTGTTAAAAACACCTTGCATTTTAGGGTCATTTATAGGAAAAATGATAATTTAAAAAAAAATCATCCACAAGGAAAGATAGACCATGATCGTTGTCATCGATTTCGGCTCCCAGTTCAATCAGCTTATTGCCAGACGGGTCCGGGAACATAATGTGTACTGCCAGGTGGAACCGGCCGATATCCCCATCGACCGGATCAAGGCCCTCAATCCCAGAGGCATTATTCTGTCAGGCGGCCCCTCAAGTATTTATGAGAAAGATAGTCCTGCCATAGACAAGGCGTTGTTTGACTTAGGGGTGCCGGTCCTGGGGATCTGCTATGGCATGCATTTCATGATCCATTCCCTGGGCGGAAAAATTGAACGTGCCCGAAAAAGGGAATATGGGTTTGCCAGTCTTCAAATCACGTCAGATTCCCCGCTGTTCAAGGACATGCCGTCTGAATTTCAGTGCTGGATGAGTCATGGTGATTCCGCCGGCACCCTTCCGGATGGATTTGAGGTGACCGCTGCCACGGACAATACCCCTATTGCCGCAGTGGCTCATCATGAAAAGCAGTTTTACGGCCTCCAGTTTCATCCGGAGGTAGAGCATTCCATAAATGGAACCTTGATGATCAAACATTTTTTTGTTTGATGTGTGCCGCTGCGAAAAGAACTGGACCATGTCCTCTTTTTCAGACGGGGCCATCGCACAGATCCGGGATGCGGTTAAAAACAAAAAAGTGATCATGGGGCTTTCAGGTGGGGTGGATTCTTCAGTGGCTGCCACCCTGATCCATAAGGCCATCGGCAAAAATCTGCACTGTATTTTTGTAGACAACGGGTTGTTGCGTTACAATGAAAAGACCCAGCTCGAACAGCGGCTTGTCAGAAACCTGGATATGAATATCCGGTTTGTGGATGCGTCCCAGAGGTTTCTGGAGGCGCTCAAGGGTGTGACGGATCCGGAGGCCAAACGAAAAATCATCGGTAATGAATTCATCCGGGTCTTTGAAGCCGAAGCACAGAAAATCCCCGGGGCCGCGTTTCTGGGACAAGGGACCCTGTATCCGGACATCATCGAATCCAAATCCGCGTTCGGGGGGCCGACATCCATCATCAAATCCCATCACAATGTCGGCGGACTGCCGGAAAAAATGAAGCTCAAGCTGATTGAACCCTTACAGCTGCTGTTCAAGGATGAAGTCAGAAATCTGGGTCTGACCCTGGGTCTTCATGAGGATCTGGTCTGGCGCCAGCCATTTCCCGGGCCTGGCCTGGCCATCCGCATCATGGGAGAAATCACCGGCAGACGGCTGGATATTTTGCGGCAGACCGACGTGATCCTGCTGGAAGAAATCCGCAGGGCCGGGTTGTACCGAAAACTGTGGCAGTCTTTTGCCGTTTTATTGCCAGTTAAAAGCGTGGGGGTCATGGGAGACAAACGGACCTTTGCCTATTGTGTGGCCATCCGGGCGGTCACCAGTAACGACGCTATGACTGCGGATTGGGCCAGACTGCCCCATGATCTGCTGGGTAAAATCTCCAACCGCATCATCAATGAGGTGGAAGACATCAACCGGGTGGTGTACGACATCACCTCCAAGCCCCCGGGTACCATTGAATGGGAATAGGTATCCCGGTTTTGCACTAATCCGAAAAATCAGAGAGGTACGGATCTAATGAGCCTGAAAGAGTTTCGGACGAATGCATCAGATCTTCCTGAGGAGGGTCCGGACACAAGCGCCCCTTCCGATTTGTACCAGAAGGACCGCAATTCACTTAAAATCGACCGGTTATCCACCCGGGTGACCCTTGTCACCATTCTTCTTCCGATACTCTTTGGTGCCATGTTGTTTTTCTTCTATATGGACATGAAAAATCAGTTTGCCGGGATGGATACCGCCAAAGATTCACAGGTGGCCCATCTGACCCGTCAGGTGGAGGAAAAATTGAATGCCCTGGACATCCGCATCGCCAAAAACCGGTTCGATCTGGATGAAAACTGCCGTCTCTGGAAAAAAAGCCGGTTCCCTGGCGCAGCAACTGTCACAACTGATGTCCTCCAAAGCTGAGATCAATGCCCTGGATGATGGGCTCAAAAAACTGGAAATGCAGCTGGCCCGTCAAGAACGCCGGATTCAAAACAATGCGGATCAGGACCAGGTCAATCTGTCCGAGCTGGAACGGATCAACAGCACGTTGCTGGCATCTTTGGCCGAGAACCGAAAGCAGTTTGAAAAAGGAGTCCAGACTCTGAAACAGGAATTGAACACCTTACAGTCACTGGAAAAAGAAGTCACCTCTCTTAAAACCCTGAAACAGGAACTGGCATCCTTTCAGTCCCTGACGACCGCGCATCAAGCAGAACTGAAATCGCTTGAAAAAACGGCCGGTCAGTTGAAAACACAGGTGAATGATGTGGAGAAGCAGCTCATGAGCCGGACAGAGATATCCCGGAGGCTGATAGCTTTGAAAAGTGACATGGAACAGTTGCTGGCGGATGTGAAAAAGCAGATCCAGGCCCCTCCGCCGCTTCCCATACCGGACAATATTTCCGAACAAAACCTGACACAATGATCCTGCTTTTTCGGGGACTCGAGGATTATCGGACTTTCAGCCGGTCTCCCGGATGGATCACTTTTTGTAGGATATGTCATTCAACCGCAGCAGTTCAGCCAGTGACATCTGATATGATTTGGCGATACCGATCAGGTTTTCTCCGGGTTTGACCACATGGATCCGGGTGGGCGAATTCTTTTGCCAGGCCGTGTACAGATCGGATAATCGGGCTTGAAACCGGGATTTTTGGTCAACCGGTATGTGGAAACTCACCGGACCGGAAGACAGATAATAGCCCCTGATTTCCGGGTTCATCTCTTTAAACTCCTTGAACGTCATGTCAGCGGCTCTGGCAATGATCAATATCGGGAGCTCCTGTTCCAGTGTGATATCCATTGTAACCATGTTCAGCAAGGGATACAGATCCTTGGAATCCAGACAAAACCCGTATTTTTCAGGATGTTCGAGGATCAGTTTGGCTGTGATGATTTGAACAGATACTGTTGCGTTTCAAGTGGCAGGTACAGGTCGAAATAATCATGGGTCTGCTGGGCATCGATTTCCACTGCCAGGCCATGCTCTCCCATATTATATGCGGCCAGTGCCAGGGCAGCGGATCCGAATTCCTCCGTCAGCTTTTTCAGATACAAACAGGCGGCCCGGGTGGATTTGGAAATACTGCGGCGTTCATCCACATCATTATCGATTCGAAGACCATAACGCATCCCCGTGGATTTGAGAAACTGCCAGTACCCCACGGCATTGGCATGAGATCTGGCATGAGGCCTGAGCGCACTTTCAATGACAGGCACGTATTTCAGATCTTCTGGCATCTGCTCTTCGGCCAGAATCTGTTCGATATGCGGGAACAGCTGGGCGGCCCGCTTCATCCACAAAATTACCTGGGGGCGGTTCCACAGAATTATCAGCATCTCTTTTTCCAGGCTCGCTCTCACTGCCGGGTCCTCCAGCGGAACCCGCATGCCGCAGAACTCAACCTGATCCGGAAAACGGATGCTCTGCATCAAAGAAGGAATCGACTCCGGGCCGATAATCTGGTCCAGGGCCTCACCGGCCGATGAATTGCAGACCCGGATTTCCGCCGCAAGCAGGATCAAAATTACGCAGACGCTTAACCGATATCGCATACGACACCTCACATAATAGGTTTCACCTTTGGTGCATCATGGCAAAGTGGTCTGAAAAAGTCAATTGATCTCATCGGGTTGCCATCAGGGTGAATTCCTTCTGAGTTAATTGTCCTTTAATCCTAACCGTTTAAATTTATTCCTGAACAATTTCACTTATTCCATGTAAAGCTTTACATCATGAGATGGAGGCAGTTATGGATTTTCAAAATATAATCGTTCGGCCAATAGACAATGCAGAAGTTCCAAGATTTCAAAAATTAATGCAAGATCACCATTATCTTAGCGCTTTACCCAAAATAGGCAATACTATCCGGTACGTGGCAACTTATAAGGACGATTGGTTGTCCTTGATTGTATTTTCCGCAGCTGCCTAAAATTCGGAGCAAGGGAAAAGATAATTGGATAGGTTGGAAATACCGATATCAATATGACAGGTTGAATCTATTGGCTAACAACTCTCTTTTTTTGATTCTTCCAGACTATCATTTTAAAAATTTAGCATCAAAAATTTGAAAAAAGGTATGGGTCCATGCCTGATTTGTACAATAAAATGGCTGAAGAGGAATCAATAACAATGGTTTTCATGTGATTCAATATGAAAAAAATAAGAAAACTTTTTTTGGCTGTTGGTGTTTTAAAATAATGCCTCATATGAGCTGTAATAATCGTTTATTTTATTTATTGCTTTTTTTCAGCAACAGGAGTAAAAGACATAACCAAAATGGATGGCTGTAACAGTTTCCTGATCTGCAAAAGATCAAGATCCGGTTTTTCTTTTTCAATTGAACCCCGATATTTCCCAGGGAAGTTGCTTCCTCAGGACCTGCAATTACAGTCTTTCCTGTAATGTCAGCAGTGATCTGATTGAGTTTTTTTATTTTTACACCCCCCCCCCACAATATGTATAACCTTGTATATTTTTCCAGTAAGTTTCTGTATTTTCTCCAGGCTGTGCCTGTAACTGCATGCCAGGGAAACATATGCAGAAGTCAATACCTCCTCAATGCTAAGATCTGTTTGAGTATACTCGCAAATCGCTGCCGGCATGTTCGGGGGATTAAAAAAATTTGAATCATTTGGATCAAAAACCGGAACGATTTTTTTACATGTATCAGCCATATTAACAATTTCATCCCAGGTGTATTGCTGCCCGCTTTTTCCATTTCCTTTTTAATGTTCTGAAGGATATGCATACCCGTTGAATTCTTCAGAAGGGTAATCGTTCCAAGGGCCCCGCCTTCATTCGCAAAACCTTGTGTGTAAACATCATTATTAATGATCGGTTCATTTAATTCAGTACCAATTAAAGACCAGGTCCCCGAAGAGATAAATAAAAAGTCTTCTTCAAGGGCGGGAACTGATACAACTGCAGAAGCTGTATCATGGGACGGTGTACTGACAAAAGGACATTCATTTATTTTTAAAAATTTCGCTATTTCCGGTTTCAGGGTACCCAGGATTTCTCCATGCACGGTAAGGGGAGGGATAAGAGACTGGTCAAGGTTGTAATGATTAAAAACTTCGGGTGAGTATTTTCCATTTCTCATATTCATCATCTGGGTCGTGCTTGCAATAGTTGGTTCACCACAGACCTTCCCTGTAAAAAGCCAGGCAAGCAGATCGGGAATAAGGAGGAACATCTTTGCCTCCTTGTAATATTCAGGCAGATATTTTTTTATCCCCAGAAGTTGATAGACTGAATTCATAGGATGATCCGGAATTCCCGTTGCCATGAAGGTTTTATGTTTTGCCTCATCTGAAAGATCTTTTAGGATTATTTCCCCAAGGGTATTTCTATAACTCAACGGGTTGCCCAAAAGCTGATGAGACTTGCCTATCAACCCGAAATCAATTCCCCAGGTTGAGATGCCTACAGATTCAACCGGACCGTATTTCAGAAAAGCTTTCAAAAGTCCTGCCTGCAGTTCTTTGAAAATATATAAAATATCCCAGTAAAAAATACCGTTAACACTTACAGGCTCATTGGGAACCTGGTGTACCTTTTTCAGTTCAATGCTGTTACCATCATAAAGACCGGACATAACACGAATGGAAGAATTGCCGCAGTCAAAAGCAACATAGTTTTTTTCATGCATCATCCTTTTTGTTTTAATAAGTCTGATGTGGATTTTTCAGTCTGCAATCTCAAAGATTCCCTCTGTTTGAGAACAAAATGAATTATCATGGTCCCAATCATTATCATCCCCCAGAATGCAATGGTTAAAAAGGAGCTGACCCCGATAAGGTTAAGCCCGATTGACATTACCTGAAGAATTACCAGAGAAAGGAGAAGTCCCTTTACCTGCCAAAACCGCCCTGGTCTTTAATACCACCCAGAACAGCGGCAAGTATTGTAATCAGTAAATAGGATTCACCATATCCGGCTTTTGCAGAATTAAACCGGGACATCATTATAATGGCAGCAACTCCGCAAAAAAGTCCTGATATCATGTATGTCTCTATAATCACCCTTTTATTATTAATGCCTGAAAAAAATGTGGCTATGGGATTGGAACCAAACATGAAAATGTTAAAACCTGTTGCAGTATGGTTTAAATAAACCGCCATGAGCAATGCAAAAATAATAAATATTATCAAAGGCGTTGGCACCCCTATAACCTTGCCGTTTCCAATAAATCTAATAAAATCAGGCATCCCTGAAATAACGTATCCTTTTGTTATGATAAAAGCCAGTCCCTGTAGAAGTTTCATGGTGCCAAGGGTTGCAATTATCGGCGGTATATTTATTACAGATATTAAAAAACCATTGAACAAACCTACCAGGACAGAAACCCCGAGGGCTGCAAAAATTGCCATTAGAATTACCCATATATCACCAGGAACCGGAGTTTCAGGAACAATCCAGGCTTTACAATTAAAGCAGCCGTAATCGCCGAGATATTGGTTGTTGCAATTATGGAAAGGTTGATACCGCCGGTCAGCATGGAGATCATCATGGCCAGGGAGAGAAGACCAAGTTCCGGAAGCTGAAAGGCCATCCCTTGAAATGTCTCGATCCTTAAAAAATGATCAGGACTTAAAATCGCCATAAGGATAATAGCGCCGGCAAGAATAAAACCCAGAACATTTATTTCATTATCAAAGGGTGTTTTTATTTTCAGCATAAAAAGCTCCCTGATCAGCAACGTCTATTATTGAAGTTTTATTGGCTTTAAGTTTGCTCTGATATGAGCTGAAACCGACACTTATCAGAATCACAATACCCACAAGAAACTCAAACCAGACTGCCGGAATTGCCATAAGCGACATTCCATTTCTGAGTACAGCAAGCAGGGCAACTCCCAGCAATGCACCAAAGACGCTTCCCTTACCACCGCTCAGGGTTGCACCTCCAAGAACGACTGCAGCAATTACATCCAGTTCCTTGCCCACAATTGAATTCGGGGCAACTGTTTGAACCAGGAGTGCCTGTACCACACCTGCAACTCCTGAAAGGAGCCCCATAAATGCATAAACAAATGTTTCTGTAAAAAAAAGGTTAAATCCAATTCTAAAAGATGATTTGCGATCCCCTCCCAGCGCATAGATGCTTCTTCCAAGAAGTGTATGTTTTAAAATTACAACCGCAGCTATAATCACCAAAATCCATATAAAAGTAACAATGGACAGTCCATACGGCATACCATTGGCGGTATGAAACGTCAGCAGCCTTATCTCTGCAAATTTTCTAAACCAGCCTGGAAGGGAATAAATCCACTTGCCGCCTGTAAATACGATAAGGAAACCATAATATATATTCATTGTTGCAATGGTTGTGATGATTGAAGGGATACGGAAATTATATATTAATAAGCCGTTAATCATCCCTAAAAAAGTTCCTACAAGGACTGCCACTAAAAAGTGCTGTAAAGATATTGCCGCCAATATTTATTATGACAAGCGCCATGACATATTCACTTACCGTTGCAATGGCTGCAAATGAAATATCAATACCGCCTGAAATCAGGACCAAAAGAGTTCCAACTGCCATGATACCGACAAAGGAATTGCTTTTAAGCAGATCAAACATATTTTCGGCTGTCAGAAAATTAGGATTCACCGAGGTGATAATTAATGACAGGAAAACTAAAATTATTACCAGGTAGGTTTCATGGTATTTAAAGAGCTTTTTCATTCATCACTCCTTGGCCCTGAGATTCCATGCATGAAAGAATCTGATCTTCTGTTGATTCACCAGTGGTGAACTCTGAAATCATCCTCCCTTTTTTCATCACAAACACTCTATGACAGCTGTTCAGTACTTCCGGCACTTCGTCTGATATGATTATTACGCCAATGCCTTCTGCTGCAAGCTGATTTATTAATTCATGGATACTTCCTTTTGCGGCTATGTCTATCCCTACGGTTGGGCCATCCAGTATGAGAAGCCGAGGATTGGTTGCCATCCATTTGGCCAGGACCACACGCTGTTGATTACCCCCTGAAAGTGTTGCAACAGGCGCATCAACAGAAGCAACCTTTATCTTGAATTTATTCATCAGCTCTGAAATTTTTTTCAGATTTTCTTTCATGATCTATCAGCCCTGTCTTTTTAAGCATTCTGCCTATGACAGTGATGATCGTATTTTTTGAAACCCCCTGCTCCATGACAAGTCCCTGGACAAGCCTGTTTTCCGGCACATAAGCAATTCCCAGCTCAACTGCTTTTCCCACAGAATTCAAATCTATTTTCTGGCCATCCACGCTGATACTGCCAGCATCAGGAGGATTCATTCCAAAAAAGAGAGAGCAAGCTCTGTCCTGCCTGATCCTAGTGGACCTGTTATGCCAAGAACCTCTCCTGGATAAAGTGTAAAAGATATGTCCTTATAATTGTCTTTTCTGGAAAGATTTTTAACCTCCAGCAGAGGTTTTTCCCTCAGGACAAGGGTTCTGTTTTTTTATATTGAAAATTTTCACCTGTCATTAATAATTCAATTTTCCGGCTGTCCATATCAGATGCAGGGTAGCACCCTGTCTTTTTCCCATCTTTTAAAATGGTAACTCTCTGGGCTATCTGCATTACTTCATTGAGTTTATGGCTTACAAAAAGAATTGAAATCCCCTTATTCTGTAGGTCAGTTACCACTTTAAACAGTGCATCAACTTCACGGCTGGTCAGCGCAGTTGTTGGCTCATCCATGATTAAAAGTTTGAGCTCGCCGTTTAAAGACCTGCAGATTGCAACCAGCTGCTGATCTGCTATGGAAAGATCTTCCACCCTTTTACCCAGATCAATATTTATATTAATTTTCTCCATTGCCCTGGAAGCAATTGACGAATACCCCCGGCTGGAAAGAAAATTTTTTTTTTTCCTTGAGATATAATTGCCCAAAGCAATGTTTTCAGCGACTGTTAAATTTGGAAATAGTGATAAATCCTGATAAATAACTTCTATGCCCTGAAGTATTGAGTCAATGGAAGTCCTGTTGGAACTGAGCTTGCCTTGAAAATAAATTTTTGATCCGGGGTCAGGTGTTTCAACACCGGAAATAATTTTAATAAGTGTTGATTTGCCGGAGCCGTTTGTACCGGCCAAACAATGAATTTCTCCTTTTTTTATCTCAAAATTCACACTGTCAAGGGCCTGAACACCTGTGTATCTCTTGCTGATACTTTCCATGTTCAAAAGAACTGAATCCATTCTTTTAATTCCCTCAAATAATTATTAATTTGATAAAAATGTCCCTCTATCAATCTTAAAGGGACATTTATTACATATCAAAAAATTTAAAAACCAAAGGTGTCTACATTATCTTTGGTGATATCAATTACTGCATCAACCTTGATAACATCACCATCCAGGTTGATTTTCCAAGACCCGGGATAGTCATACCTTGTTTGATCGCCTTTCCTTCAATCATTTGTTTGGCAATCCAGGTCATTGCAAACCCTGCATCTTTTGGATCCCAGAGAATACCATGCTGCATGGAGCCTTCTTTTAGATAGGCAGCAGCATGATCCGGAAGGACTGTACCTACAACTGCAACTTTTCCTGCAAGTCCTTTTTCCTTGAGTGCCTGGGCAGCACCTGGAGGTCCAAGACTTCCAAACCCTATGATACCTTTAATATTTGGATAGGTTTTAAGCAATTGGAGCATTGTCTGTTTTGATTTTTCCTGGTCTTCTCCGCAGGGGATTCTTGATGTTACTAATTTAAGATTGGGATATTTGTCTTTTGCATATTTTATTCCTACATCTGCCCAGAGATTATGCAGAGGAACTGTAAGCCTCCGACAAAAATAGCATACTCACCGCTATCGCCCATATACTTCACGAGCACATCCCAGAAATGGCGGCCAAATTTTACATTGTCAATAAGCTCAACATCATAGTTTTTACCTTTCTGGTCTGGTGACTCGTGGGTAATTATGGCAATATTCTTTTCTTTTGCCTTGGCAAATGCAGGCTCAAGGGCTTTGGCATCATTTGGTGTGATACAAATTGCATCTACACCCTTTATGATAAGATCTTCAACCATTTTCACCTGTTGTGCCGGATCTGCATCTGATGGTCCTATCTGGTAGGATTTTAGGTTAAATTCTTTTCCAGCCTGCTTTACACCTTCTTCCATCCGGTTGAACCAGGGTATACCAGTTATTTTTACAACCGTTGCAATCTCTAATTTACTTGCTGCAAAAGCAGTTTGCCCTCCTGCAAAGTGCACAGGAAGTAGAAAAAGAAAACACATTCCAACAATCATCAATTTTTGGTACGTTTTCATGCCGACACACTCCTTTTTCTTTAAAATTTATTTCTATTTTAACAGATTGAGAATATCAATCTATTTGCCCTGTCCATAATGGTTACGTGCGAAATCCTGCATTGCTGCAATATCATCCGGGGATATCAGATTCGGCGTGCCGATAGATCTTGCCATGATATAGATTTGTGCTGTTTTTTCCACTACATGAATTGTTTTAAGGGCAGTCTCAAAATCAGCACCAGTACAGACACTTCCATGATTTGGGATAATAACTGCATTGCGTTCTCCCAGGCCCTCAACAACATTTGCTGCCAGCTCTTCTGTCCCCGGCAGAGCATATTTGCAGTTTATTACTTTGTCTCCAACCAGTTGTACAAAATCTTCCCCAACTCCTGGTATATCTTCCTGAATAACGCCAAAAACACTCGAATATACAGGGTGATAGTGCAGTACACAATTGACATCTTTTCTGGCATTCATAACTGCAATATGAAAACCATATTCAATAGAAGGCTTTCGATGTCCTTCTACAATTTCCATTTTATCATTCATTACTACTACATCATCTTTCTGGATTTCAGGATAATTCATGCCGCTGGGTTTTATGTAAATCAGATTTGTTTCCAGGTCCCTGATACTCAAGTTCCCCCATGTTCCAACTGTTAATCCCTGCTCAAACAGTCTCATCCCCCCATCTACGATAGACTGTTTCAGTTCTGCGTTCACTAGTGACAAAGCATTCACTCCTGTTTATAATTGATGTTATTTATTAAATTAAAAAATTTAAAATTTTTATGTTACAATAGTAACATTTATTTGTTACAACGGTAACAACAGTAAAATGCCGTGTCAACAAATTTTATTTATTTTGAACAGAATAAAGGATTTTTTTAATGGGTGTTCGTGAGGACAGGGTAAGCAAAATACAGAGAATCATCAAAAATTCAGGTTCTGTTACAATAAAAGATCTGGCAGAAAAATTTTCCGTGTCGAAAATGACAATAAGAAGGGATCTGGATCAGGTTCTGGATAATCCAAAAATCCAGCTTATCAGGGGAATGCTTATTTTTAACTCTGCTCCCGGGTCAAAGGAATCAAAGTATTCTGTTATTTCCGCCTCCACCCTGAACCGGTCAGTAAAAGAAAAGATTGCTCTAAAAGCCCGGTCAATGCTTGAACCCGAAGATACTATTATTATCGATGCAGGCTCCACAACAGAGATGTTAGCCCGGATTATCCCCAAATACCTGCAGCTTGATATCCTTTGTTTCAGTCTGAATATATTTAATGAAAATACTTAAAAATAAAAACTGTAATATCACTCTGCCAGGGGGAAAATACCATCCAAGCTCCATGGTATTTCAAAGCAGGGAAGGAATTGACCTGCTGAAAAAAACCAGGGCAAAAAAAGCGTTTATTTCTGCTTCTGGAATAAATTTCAGGCTGGGTGTTACCTGTTCCGCTCACTTTGAAAGGGAACTGAAATTGACAGCTATCAACTCTGCTGAACAGAGGATTCTTCTTGCAGATTCATCTAAATTCGGCAAAGTCAACAATGTCTATTTTGCAAATATTGAAGATTTTGATACAGTAATAACAGACAACCTGATAACTGAAGATACCAGGAAGCAAATCCTCGACAAGGGGATAACATTATTTACCGTTTAACTATAAAAATCACTTCCCATAGTCAAAGCCGGGGTTTAAGATTCTGGATCCGGCATACCGAGTTATGCCGGAATTTGTTGGACCCCAGCAAAACAGTTTAATATATTCTTCACACCTTATGAGGAGGAGACACCATTATCTGTCAGGCAACCGGTATTTCACGGGTGACCATCACAAACAAATAAAATGTCAAAAGTGTTCCCCAAAAGATGCGGCAGCTGCTTTTAAATACAGGGGCCGTCTTTGACTATTTAAAAATGAGCCAGAATAGCCAAGCCAAGAACAATGCTGGTTAGAACCAATTCACCCTGGGGTTGCCATGGTGACAGTTGCCTTTTCATCCTATTTCTGATATGCCTTAGCTTTGCTGGGATCAACAGACACTCGTGGAAAAACCATGCAGTCTTTTTTAAAGAAAATCATTGTTCAGGCCGGTGATATCTGCCTGGCCAGACAGGGTAACTTGACCTTGAAAGATCTAATGTTCAAAACCAGAAAAGATCTGGTGACTGAAACAGACCGGGAGGTGGAGGTCTTTGTTATCGAGAAAATTCGCGCCCGGTTCCCCGATCATGGTATCTGGGGGGAAGAAACCGGACGTACTGTCTCTGACAGCGATTATTGCTGGGTTATCGACCCCATAGACGGCACCACCTCTTTTTTTCACGGACAGCCGTATTATGCGGTCAGCATTGCCCTGCTAAAAGGGACGGAAATTCTTTCAGGTGCGGTGTATGCACCGGCACTGGGGCAGCTGTTTCAGGCACACAAAACAAAGGGGGCCTGGTTGAACGATCAAGCCATCCAGGTGTCTTCCGTCAGTTCGTTGACCGATTCCGTCATGGCCACCGGGTTTGCATGCCTTCGCACAGGCAGGTCGCCTAACAATCTGGCGAATTTCAACCGGATCGTTCCGCAGCTGCGGGACATCCGGCGCTGCGGTTCCGCTGCCGTGGACCTTTGCTATGTAGCGGCTGGCAAGATGGACGGGTTCTGGGAGATGAACCTTAATGTGTATGACGTGGCGGCAGGGGTGCTGATGGTAACGGAAGCCGGGGGCGTGGTCACGGATTTTGCCGGAGGCCCTGATTTCCCCGATAAAGGGATAGTTGCTGCCAATCCTTTCATGGCAGACCTTCTGAGAACACAATTGACGGCATGACCTGTCTGTGACAAGGGAAGGGGTGGGTTCATGACTATTCAATGGTTTCCCGGCCATATGCTGGAAACAAAAAAATGGTTGCAGCAGTCGGCAGCAAAAGCGGATGTGGTGCTAGAAATACTGGATGCACGGGTGCCGGCAGCCAGTGAGAATCCCTGGATGGAAAAATTCAGCCGCCACACGCCCCGGGTCAAGATTCTCAACAAAATGGATCTGGCAGATCCGGAGGTAACCGACCAGTGGCTGGTCTATTTTGAAGATCACCGCCGTATCCCGGCAATCGCGGTCAATGCCACGGACCGTTCAATGGCGATTTCGGCCCTGGAACAGGCTATTTCGCTGGTACCGGGCAACCGGGCCAGAAAAAAAAAAGTCATGGTGGTCGGTATTCCCAATACCGGAAAATCCACATTGCTCAACACCCTGGCAGGCAGAAAGGTCGCCAGAACCGGCAATGTACCAGCTGTCACCCGACACCAGCAGCGAACCAGCCTGAAAAACAATATCGACATATATGATACCCCCGGGATTCTCTGGCCAGTGATCGAACCGCCGGAACGGGCCTATGCCCTGGCCGTCACCGGTGCCATTTCTGATACCGCTCTGGATTATCAGGACATTGCCTGGTTTGCCGCCAGATTGCTGCTGAACCGTTATCCGGGACAACTTTTGGCCCGATACCCGTTTCTGGACCCTCTGCCAAACGATGAAACCGGCCTGCTCGAACAGATCGGTGCGGCAAGAGGGTGCCTGAAAACAAGGGGACGGATCGACTATCACAAGGCGGCCGGCGTGCTGATCCAGGATTTCAGGTCCGGAAAAATCGGAAGAATCAGTGTTGAAACCCCGCTAGACCTTTTAACCCATGAGGAAAAAACAGTGATCCCACTTCTGAATAGGCACATCTTCCTTTATTCAGGCCTGACATTTCTGCTGACAGCGTTGGTGCTGGTACTGTCGCTGACATGGAATGGTCCCGCTTCTGCCGGTCCAATCCCGCTGTCTTTTGAAAGAAACCATGCCATTCAGTGTATCCGGATCGTGTCAGCTCTGGAGCGGTACCATTATCTGGGAAAAAAGATGGATGATTCCCTGTCTGAACAAATCTTTGACAGATTCATCAAATACCTGGATCCATCCCGGCACCTGTTTATGCAAAAGGATCTGGACAAACTCTCGGTGTTCCGCCACCGGTTTGACACCGAACTTCGGCGCGGCAATCTGAAAACCGCGTACGACATTTACAACCTCCATCATGACCGGGCATCAGAGCGGCTGAACTTTATTCTGGAGCTGCTGAAAGCCCGGCCCTCCCCACTGCCCCTGAATTCCCCGGATTTTCTGGAGATAGATGACACACAGCGCCTCTGGCAATCCAATCTGAACGATTTGCAGCAATTATGGAAAAAGGAACTGATTCACCATTTGATTACGCTGAAACTGGAAGAGCATACGGAAACGGATGTGGCAAAACCTTGGAGAAAATTTATACCACCCGCCAGACACGGCTCTCCCAGACCACTGCCGATGACGTATTCCAGCTGTTTATGAACTGTGTCACTGAAAGTTTCGACCCCCATACCCAGTATTTCCCGCCCCGGGTTTCAGAGGATTTTGATATCCATATGCGGCTTTCCCTGGAAGGGATCGGGGCCGTGCTTCAGACCGAATATGAATATACTAAGGTGGTCAGCCTGGTACCCAAAGGACCGGCGGACAAATCCGGCCTGTTAATGCCCGGAGACAGAATCATCGGAGTGGGTCAGGGGAAAGACGGCGAGATCAAAGACATTATCGGCCTGCGGATCGATGAAGTGGTGAAGCAGATCCGTGGCCAGAAAAATACCCATGTCCGCCTGAAAATCATTCCAGCTAAAAAAAAGTGACGTCACCCGGGTGGTCCAAATCAAAAGAGACACCGTGAAACTGGAGGAACAGTCTGCCAAAAAAACAGGTCAAAACCGTGGTCTCCGGTACGGGAAGCTATAAGGTCGGCATCATTGAAATTCCTAATTTCTATATTGATTTTGAAGCCTATCACCGGGGTGATCTCCAGTTTAAAAGCACCACTTCAGATGTGAAAAAACTGCTGTTCGAATTGGCAAAGGAGAATATCGACGGTCTGATTATCGATCTGAGGGACAATGGCGGCGGATCCCTTAAAGAAGCCAGTGACCTGACCGGACTATTTCTTAAAACCGGCCCCACGGTACAGATTCGAACCAAACAGCAGATGACCCGGCTGTATGACGAAGATCCGGAAATTCAGTATACCGGCCCTCTGCTGGTGCTGATCAACCGGATGAGTGCGTCTGCCTCGGAAATTTTTGCCGGGGCCATCAAGGATTACCATCGTGGGATCATTGTGGGCACCCAAAGTTTCGGTAAAGGCACGGTTCAGGAACTTAAACCGCTGGGAGACGGCAAACTCAAACTCACCTCCGCCAAATTCTACCGGGTTTCCGGCAAAAGCACCCAGCATCGGGGCGTTTTACCCCATATTTCATTTCCAAAGATCTATAAGCCTGATGAAACCGGCGAAAGCTCATTGGACGGGGCTCTGCCGTGGGACACCATCCCCAGCATCCCGTTTCAGGCATATCCGACTCTGACCCAATTGTATGAACCGCTCGCACTGGCATTCCAGAAGCGGCGCGAAACCGATCCCGGCATGATCTATCTTGAAAACGACTGGCACTGGCAATACAGCAGCAAACCCGCCACCGTCTGCCTCTGGATATCGATGTCAGACAACAACAACGGCAACAGTTTCAGCAGGCTGAAATTCAGATTGAAAACAACTATCTGGCATCCCAGGGGAACCCCCCTGTTCAAACCCTGGAAGAGGCGCCTACGGTTCTCAACCGCTACAAGGACATTTTGTTGCAGCAGGCTCAGTGGATCCTGGCGGACCTTATAGAAGTGGCAAACCAGAAAGGGTATGCCTGGTAGTGAAACGGTTTGTCCTGTATAGTGTCGCCACCTTCATTGTCCTGGGATTGACCGGTTTTCTTTTTCTGGAACCCATCATCAACTCGCCACCGGTCAAATCCAGAATGGTCTCCCTGATTGAAAAACAGATCGGCACCCGCATCGATTCGGATCAGCTGACTTTTCTGGTGAAACCCCAGCCAGGCATTCAGGTGGGGCATCTGGCGTTCCCCTGACCCGGGATATCGGGCTGTCTGTTGAGGCGATTCACCTGGATCTGGACCTGCAGGCTCTTTTGAAAAAAAAATATGGGTGTCGCGGATCTCTTTGAAAAATCTGAGTGTTAAAACACTTTCAGATAAAAACAGCAACGGATTGACGTTTCATGATCCCATGGATTTCCGGTTTCCCGAACAACAGATTAAACGAATGTTCGCCCTGCTTCCGGACAATGAAAACCAGCTGCAGATTGTTCTGGAAAACACGGCGACTCCTCAGTTTTCCTCACTCACCGGCCATTTGCGGATTTCAAAAACCGATCAAATCCTGCAGTTTGATACACAGATCAAAGACCTGCATGTGACCAGAGACTGGCTGGCCCGTTTTTTTCTGCCCCGGATTTCCGGATAGATCAGCTGACCTCCGGTCAGGCCCGGTTGCACGTTCACCTGAATCCGGATACCGGCATCACCGGTAACCTGAGGCTGGACCGGTTTGAAATCACCTCCTCCCGGTTGTCCCAGTCCCCAGTCCGAGGCGGCGAGGTTCACATGGCGTTTTCATATCTGCCGGATCAGGTGGGGTTTCGTCTGGATCCGGTTCTGTTGGAATATCCTTTCGCACAGGTATCCATGGCATTTACAAACAACCTGTCTGCAAAGAAAACCGCTTTGACGTTCCAGGGGAATCAGATCGACATTGCCCAGGCCCGCGAAGTCTCCCTGGCCCTGGCTTCTGACAATGCCGTGGTGAATCATCTGTTTAATATACTATGGCAGGGTTCGGCCTATGATGTGACCGTAGGGTTTCATGCCCCCACCTGGGACACCCTGTTTGATCCCCGGAAAATGTCCCTGGAAGGAGCCGCTGAAAATGCGCTGGTAAAAATACCCGGGACCCCGCTGACAGCCGAATATGTCAACGGTACCGCCGGCGTGTCGGACGGCAAATTGACCATTCAAGCCCGCAATGGAAGAATTGAGTCTTCTATAATGACCCGTGGACGGTTGTCCATTGATCTGCTTCACCCGTCCCATGTCCCGTTTACGGGTGAATTCGATCTGGATGTGAACCTGGCGGAATTACCAGCCACGCTGGTCCGTCTGTTACCGGATACCTTGCTAGCAAAAGAGATGGCCCGGATCACAGGTCTCCAAGGCCGGGCCGACACTTTATTGACCCTGGCCGTGACACATGAGCAGCCAGATCTGTCGGTGTCTGTCTCCACAAAACCGTTTTCATGCATCGGCAGTTATGACCGGATTCCCTTTCCCGTCACCGTGTCACAGGGTGTTTTCCGATATGAAAACAACCAGGTCCGGATCACCGGGTTTTCCGGTACCATCGGCAGAACCCTGGTGAGCGGCGGCACCGCACAGGTGTCGATTGGAAAAACCCTGATTTGGCTCTGTTTGCAGATGAAATGGAGATCGATATTCAGGAAATATGGCCCAAACTGAAGCACTGGGAACCGCTTAAAACCCGGGTGGCGCCGCTTGAACAGATGTCCGGCCGTCTGGCGGTTACCCAGCTTCAGTACAAGGCCGATGTTTGATTTGACCCGGGGTGTGCTTGATTTATCCGGCACTGGCAGGGATATCCGGATCGGGTTTACTTCCCCAAGCCATGAGATCCAGGACCTGTCCGCCGGATTCAAAATGGTCAAAAACCGGTTGTCGATCAATGATCTTACGGCCATGATCAATGATCTGGACTGGTTGTCTAATTGGATAACATACCCGGCCGGCCTGGCCCTGCCGTTTCAGGTGGAAGCCGGTAGGTTTCAAATGCTTGAGGGCCGGATTTCCCTGTCCGGGCAAGCCGTTATGGGAACCAATATGCGGCTGTCCATTCAGCTGTCCGGTACCGGAACAGATGACCTGAAACCCGATATGATCCGGCTTGAACACAAACCGTTGACAGACGCTACCATCCGGTTCGACCGGCATCTGCCCATTCCTGCGGTCCGGTTCAAGGGAAGACTCGACACCCGTTCCCTGGATACCCTTCTGGACCAAAAATCTCTGATCTATCAGCGTGTCCTGGCCCTGACCCAGGGGCAGCCTGTTGACATCACGGCAGATCCGGATACCGGGCTGCGGGTCCACACCCGTTTGATTCAAATGGACTCCCTGATACCGATGATTTCGAAAAACAAAGGATCCGGCGCCCCTTTCCCCATCCCTGGAGAAAATCTGACCCTTCTCGCAGACCGCCTGGAATACGGGACATTCCGTTTCACCGGTCTTAAGGCCGGAATCTTATGGGCCCATCATCAGGCTGATGTCCGATTGGATCGCGCAGATTTCTGCGGAGTTGATATCACCGGCCAGATGAAAATCAACCCGGACCCGGCATCCCCGGTCAGACACGCCGAAACGAACCTGAGGCTTACCGCTGCAGACCGAAAGAATGTCGGTGATTTGCTCTCCTGTGTTTATCCGGGTATTCATCTGATGGACGGCGGATATTCCCTGAATGCAGCTTTGTCCAACACCGGACCTCTCAAAACCCTGCACACCGGGCTGAGCGGAGACATCACGTTTGTGTCGGAAAACGGGCAGATTCATAAAATGACCCTGCTGTCCAGGCTTCTTTCAGTCTTGAATATCCTGAAACTCCCGGATATTCGTCAGGAAGGGTTCCGCTATCACCGGATTGAAGTGAACGCACACATGAAAAACGGCATCATTCAGCTGGAAAAAGCAGTCATTGATGCGGAAAACATGGCCCTGTTCTTTACCGGGGAAATCCATCCGTTTGAGAACAGGCTGAATCTGACCTGTCTTGTGGCCCCGTTCAAAACCATTGACACCATTGTTCAATTCATTCCGGTAATCAATACCATTCTCGACGGCCGTTTGGTGTCGTTTCCCGCCAGTGCCACCGGTACCATTAACGACCCGGTGATCACGCCGCTGCATCCATCTGCTGTGGGAAAGGGCCTGATCAATATGTTCACCGATCTGCTAAAATCCCCTGCCAGATTACTGAAAAAGATTCCCTGACATGTCTGCTGATCCGATATTCAGTCAGGAACTGATTCTGCCCTACTCTGTGATGGGTGCCAACAACCACGTGCGCATGGATCGGCTGGTGTCGCTTTTTCAGGATGTGGCCGTTATTCACGCGCATCAGATGGGGGTCAGCAGTTTTGACCTGGCTGAAAAACGGTTGAAGTGGGTTATCTCCCGTTACCAGATCCGCGTGATCCATCCTTTGCCTTGGCCCGGTCCCTATGAACTGAGAACCTGGCGGTTCCCCTGGAAAAATCTGTATGAAATCCATGAGTTTGAGATAGTGTCTTCTGATGGGATCCAAAAGATCAAGGCATTGTCAGTCTGGGTCCTGGTTAAAGCTGAAAACAACCGGCCAGTAAGGCTGTCTCACCACATGCCCCCGGCCCTGGCAAACCGGAGCGGACCGACGCCTGACCTGTGGCCCAACCATCCGGACCTGTCTCACTGGCAGTACGGAAGAAAATTTCATGTCCGTATCCATGATCTGGACATGAACCAGCATGTGAACAACACTGTATATGTCACATGGGCTTTAGAGACCCTGCCCGTTTCATGGCTGACCAATCATGAAGTGGTCACCTTGGTCATCAATTTTGTCAAAGAGACTTTGTATCCGGGAACTGTGACTGTCAAAACCGCGGTAGCGGATCACCTGGATCCGTTGACAACGTGCCACGGTATTTTTGATGCACAGACCGGAGAGGAACTGGCTGTGCTCTCCCTGAACTGGAAGCTGACTCATGCCGCTGTTTGATGACACGCCAGGCCCGGGAGAGGAAAAGCTGTTCCAGGCCGCCTTGAGGTATTTGGCTATTCGGCCTCGCAGTGTTAAAGAAATGACCGGCTATCTGACCCAAAAAAGTCCGGATCCGGCATGGGTGCCCCGTATTATTGACCGGTTGAACCGGTACCGGTATCTTGACGATGAGGCCTTTGCCCGGATATTCATCGAAAACCGGAAAAGAAACCACCCAAAATCCCGGTTTGCGCTAACCCATGAACTGAAACAAAAAGGCATCTGCACCCGAATCATCGAATCCCAGCTAAAATCATATGATGATATCCAAATGGCCTGCAAAGCCCTGTCTGCCCGAATCCGGCATTGGCGCCATCTGGATCCGAAGGCCAGGCAGAAAAAGGCGTTCAATTATCTGCGCTACTGTGGATTTGGATATGAAGTGATCCAATCTGCCTGGGAACAGGTCTCAACAGATAAGGCTCCTGACGAAGAATGGCTTGATCCCTGATGGGTGAATCAAGGCCTGGTTACTGTGCCGGCACAATGCGGATTTCAGCGGATGTTTCCACATCCAGATAGGTGTTTGCCAGTTCTGTCATGTCAGTATGGGTTAGCCCTCCGTAACCGGATAAAATGGTCGTTGCCCAGTCCAGCTTTTCCGGATGACGTCGGGATCCCGCCATGACGGAATTCAGCCAGTATTCATTGGTTTCACGCAGTACTTCCAGCTGTTTAAGCACCGGTGCCAGCGCCAGCTCGGTTTCCCTTTCTGAAACACCTTTTACACGCACGTCTGTCACAATTTCATGAAGAGTACGGGTCACCTCGTCCACATTTTGAATCGACACCGGCACCACCATCTGCAAGACTCCGTATCCGTCGTGGACCGGGGACGGATGATTGTACACATAGGGTGCATAAGCAGCCCCTAGTTTTTCCCGGATGATTTTTCTCAAATGTTCGGACAGCACCCGGGACAGCATGGACAGTCCCCGCGACAATTCCACATCCCAGTAATCATCAGTTGGAAAAGCGATTCGGACCACGCCTTTGTCGATTTTGGTATCCAGGGTCAATGACAGCGCGTCCCCATTGGGAAATCGAACCGTCCCGGGTCTGCCAAAGTCACATCCAGGACCTGTTTCCGGTGCGGTCAGTCCCCCCAGCCACTTTCGGGCATGGGAAACCACCGCCTCTGCATCGAAATCTCCCGCCACCGATATTTCAACCCCCCCCTGGTTGAAAACAGGAAGGAGCCAGGACTGAAGATCGTCCAGAGTCAACCGGTCCACTTCATCCGGGTGGGCCATGCCGAACCAAGTATCGCCCCCGGCCAGAAACCGGTCTCCCTGGATGCGCATGATTCCGTCCGGAGTCTGTTTGAGGGCATCGTACATCTGACGGTACTGGTTTTTGGATAGCTCAAGGCTTTCCGGCCTGAATCCCGGATCCGTCAGAAACGCTTGAATCAATTGAAACACCAGCTCGGTTTCCCAGGGATCAGCCGATCCGTTCAAAGAGAAACAGGTGTCTTCCACAGAAAATTCCATGATCACATCCCTGCCGGCCAGGGCTTTTTCCAACTGCTCCAGGGTCATGCGGCCCAGACCGCTGAGTTGCAGCGTCTGCTGACTGATGGGGGCGATACCGGGTTTGTCAGCCGGCTCACATGCTCTGCCATAGCCAAAACTCACCTTAAAAAGAAACCGGCCTTTCTGAAAATCGGTCTGTTTGAGATTCAGCCGGACACGGTTGTCCAAATCCACCTGGGTGATACCCAGGTGGTTCACGTTTTCCTGTCGGGTAAGAATGGCAGCCATGGTATCCGGAACCGGCAGATAAGGAAATGAAAGTGAGCCAGACGGCTGAAACAGGCTGGCTTTTTCCCTGGCACTGTTCTGGAACCTTTTCAAGATGATCTTTTCCGGCGGCTCAGATGCTCCCGATGAAATGTCCGCATTTCCGGTCACCAGAACCAGCCGGTGATCCGTGCTCCAGGATGACTGAAATGCTTCATTCACCGCCTGAACGGACAGGGTTTCCACATGGGGTTTCAGCAGCGTTTGAGCCCGTACAGGGGATAAAACCAAATTTTTCGTTTGAACGGCAGTAAGCAGAGACCGGGCCAGATCCTGTGTCTGACGGGTATCTGCCTGCCGGACCTGCGTATCCAGGCGGGTCACAAAATCCGCTTTGACCCGATCCAGTTCTTCCTGGGTAAATCCGCTCTCCAGGGCCTGTCGCAGGAGTTTTTCCAGCTGCATCAAGCTGTTTTCCCAGTGCCCGGCATCGCAGGTCGCAGTAACGGCAGCGGCAGATACATGATTGAGAAACCGGCCGGAATAAGCCGAGGCAGAGGAGAAATCCACCCCTCCTTTCTGGATCATCTGTGAAAAGCGGTGTTCAAGCATGGTGTCGGCCAGAGTCCGGGTCACTTCCCGCTTCAGGGTTTCCTCTGTTTCATAGAAAAAATCGGTGTATTGGATCCGTTCGATGGTGATTCGCGTATTGCCAGCTTCTGGTTCGAACACATGAAACGGTTGAATGCCCTCATGGGGTTCCCAGGCAATCCCCCGGGGGGCGTACAGGCTTTCAGACAGCCGGGGCTCAAGGGGTTGAAATGCCTGAGTCACCCATTTTTCCACCGCCGTCAGATCCATGTCTCCCACCATGATCAGCACCATGTTGTCCGGCCGGTACCATCGGTCATAATACTGTCTGAGCCGGTTTTGATCCGTGGTTTCAATCACTGATCGTGTGCCGATGGGCAAGCGCTGAGGCAGTATAGACCCCGGCAGTTCAAAGGCGAACGTCTGTGCAAAGGTCCGATAGGAAACCGAGTCCCGCTCCTGTTTTTCTGCCAGAATGATCCCGCGCTCCCGGTCAACTTCTGCTTCCAGAAGCAAGGCGCCTGCGGCGTAATCCGTGAGCACCTGCAGGGCATCTTCGATGTGAGGTTGATCTCCTTTGGGCAGGTTGAGATCATACACCGTATGGAAAAAAGAGGTGCTGGCGTTCACATCCGCACCGAAATCCATGCCGATGGATTGAAAATAGGTGACCAGTTCTCCCGGGGAAAAATGCTCGGTGCCGTTAAAAAGCATGTGTTCCAGAAAATGGGCCACTCCCTTCTCGTGATTCGATTCCTGGGCAGATCCGGCAAAAATGTTCAGATAGACGCTGACCCGGTCCTTTGGGGTGGCATTCTTCATAAGCACATATTGAAACCCGTTGTCCAGAGTGCCGTGAACCACAGCCGGGTCCTCTATCACCTGGCTGACGGAAACGGGAAGTGCAGACGCTGCCGCCTGAGACCCGATCAGTACGCCGATCAGGGCAAGCCATGCCAAACATTGGACTCGCCCCCTGCGTGCAATCCGCGACATCCGATCAATTATTGATAAACTGGGAATTAATTTCAATGGTGCTGTTTTCCTTTAGTTCTTCAAGCCATGATTGAAAGTATTGTGACTGTTTTGCCTGAAGCAGCTGTAACTTGATTTTTCCCGATCGTTCTGAATGTCGTCCTGTTCAGGCACCTGCAAGTCATGAAAGGCAATTATGAAAAACCCCTGATCCGTCTGCAGTACCTCAGGATAAACCCGGTTTTCCGGGGTCAATGTAAACGCATCACGGTTGAACGTGTCGGACCGTCCGACTTCCCGGACCGGTTCATTGCGGGTAAACCAATCTGTCGTAGAAATTTCCAGTTCATTTTCCTGGGCCGGTTTTTCAAGATTTCCAGCTGATTTTACAGCTTCCAGCAGTTTTTTGGCCTGTTCTTCAGCAACCTGTCGGCGCAGTTTTCTTTCCAGTTCCTGCGAAATTTGATCTGTTACCGCTTCCAGGGGAAGTTGAACCGGTTCAATAATTTCCGTGATTTCAATCAAAAAATAATCCTCATCAATCTGCTGAATGTCACTGATCTGTTTGAGCTGAAGGTCAAACGCGGCCTGGGCAAACCCGGCGGCAACATCCAAATCAAGACCGTTTCCGTTCAGATCAAATGCCTTTGTGGACTGGACCTCTTTTCCGGTCATCAGTGCCACCTGCGCCAGGCTGTCGCCGTCGATGACTGCATCAAAGGCGTCTTCAGCCTTATCGTAGGCCAATTGTTGCAGCGTTTCCTGTCTAAGCCGGCTTTCAATCTCTTCGGCCACCTCATCCAGCGTTTTTATCCGGGCATCGAATCGGTTCATCATCTTGATCACATGCCAGCCGAACCGGGTCTTCACCGGCTTGGAATCTCACCGGGCTGCATGGAAATGCGGCATCTGCAATGGTTTGATCATGCTTTCCCGGTCAAATTTTCCCAGATATCCCCCGTCCTCTTTGGAAGGACCCTGAGAGGTCTCTTTGGCCAGTTCGGCAAAATCCTCACCACCCACGGCACGCTGATACACGGCCATGGCCTTTTGATGCGCTGTTTCCATTTCAGTCTCATCCCCAGTATCCGCGGCTTGAATTAAAACATGACTCGCTTCCACCTGTTCCGGAATTGTGAACTCTTCCGGATTTGCTTCAAAATAGGCTGAAACCTGTTCCCGGGTAATGGTCACCTGATCCGTAAAATCGTTCGGAGAATACCGGATAAATGCCACCCTGCGTTTGGGTTCGGATTGGTACCGGGTCTTGTTGTCATTGTAATGGGCCTGGATCAGGTCTTCTGTCACGGGAATCTCTGAAAAATCGGCCGGGTCCACTTTCAGGTAATCCACTCGCATGGATGTATTGTGAAAAGTATAAAACTGTCTGCTTCCAAATTCGAGACCGTCACGGAACCGACAATCATGTCCTGAAGCTTCTGTTTTCTCAACTGTTTCCGCTGAAGCTGCTCAAATATTTCAGGGGTCATGGAATTGAGCCCCAGCAGCCGTTTGTAAAGGGTCATGTCAAACTGGCCGTCTTTGTGAAAAGCATCTATGTTCAAAATTGACTGTTCCAGTTCCGTATCTGTGACAACAATTTTCAGGGCATCGGCCTGGGCAGTCATCAGTTTGTCTTCAATCAGCGAATTAAGGCTTGCTGACGGACGTTCAAGGCTTTCAGCAGGTCTTCGGTCAAATTGTCCTGAAACCGATTCCGCATCTGTTCCACCAGGGTTTGATATGCCTGCTGATATTCATCCACGGTGATGGGCACATCATTCACCGTAGCCACTGAATTGTTCCGGGTGGCATTCATGGACCCCACGCCCAGAAAAACAAACACCACCACGATGATACCCAGAAAAACCTTGATGATCCAGTTGCCTGAATTTTCCCTCAGATAACGCAGCATTGACCTCTCCTTGTGTACGCCTGATAAAAAACACTAAATTTTGTATAATATCTGTTCGAAAAACCAACTGTCAATGTTTAATTCGAATTTGCGGACGGGTCAAAAAAATATCATTTTTTTGTTGACACCGGGGCGCGGGTCGATTATAAGACGACAATCTTTCCGATGTGGGGCTGTAGCTCAGCTGGGAGAGCGTACGGCTGGCAGCCGTAAGGTCAGGGGTTCGATCCCCTCAGCTCCACCATATAATTCGAAAAATAGACCGAAACCGGTAAACGGATTCGGTATTTTTATTTCTCTCAAACAGAAAGTGACATAAAAACCGCATCAAGAGTACAATCTTCTGTAGATGGTTGCGACAGCGTCACGACCCCATTTGCGTCAGATCTAAAAAAATTATTACGATACGGTCTCTGTTGGTTCCGAATCCGGCTAAAAAACCCCCTTCCTGCAAATCCAAAATGCAGGAAGGGGGTTTTTTAGCCGGTTTTTTAACAATTTTTATTTTTCAAACCGGACCACAAAGACATGGCTGTTGCCACGCCTGAAGAGTAATTGGGCGGTTCGGCCCTTTTCAATCCGGGTCAGCACTTCGTGATAGGATTTGATATCCTTGACACGCTGACGGTTGAGTTCCAGAAGCAGATCACCGACGCGCACCCCTGAACTCTCTGCCGAAGAATCCGGTTTGATTTCCGTGACCACCAGACCCTGGATTTCTGCAGGATACCCCATCTGACGGGCAGTGTCTGGATCCATCACTTTGAATTTGAAGCCGAAACCGTCAAATTCATTCAAGGTCGCCAGCACCTCCGGGTCCTGATCCGGACGTTTGCCCAGTTTGACCTTAACGGTTTTTTCCTTGCCTTCCCGGATGATTTTGACTTCAACTGTTTCATCCACCTTGAGATTGGCGATGGTGAGGGTCAAATCCCGGGAGGTGTCGATCTTTTCACCATTGATTTCGACAATGATATCTCCGATCTGGATACCTGCTTCATGGGCGGGATTGCCTTCATATACCTTGGCGACATAAACCCCGCCTTCCCTGTCAATGCCGTAGTATTCCGCCAGTTCCGGGGTGACATTCTGGATTGCGACCCCCATCCAGCCCCGGGAAACCTGCCGGGTGTCGATAAGCTGGTCGATGATGCCGGTGGCCAGATCCGATGGAATGGCAAATCCGATGCCCTGGCCGGACCGCACAATGGCGGTGTTGATCCCGATCACTTCACCGTCCAAATTCAGCAGCGGGCCGCCGCTGTTGCCCGGGTTGATCGACGCATCGGTCTGAATGAAATCATCATAGGGGCCTGAGCCGATGATCCGTCCCTTGGCGGAAATAATGCCGGCGGTCACGGTCTGTTCCAGCCCGAACGGACTGCCAATGGCCACTACCCACGATCCGATGTCCGCCTCACTGGATTTACCGAACTTTAACGGATGCAGATCCTTGGCATCCACTTTGATCAGCGCCAGGTCCGTCATGGGATCGGTGCCCACGATCTCAGCGTCATGTTCTGTTTTGTCGTGAAGGATCACCTTGATCTGGTCCGCACTTTTAATCACATGATGATTGGTGACGATATACCCGTCTTTGGAAATGATGAATCCGGAGCCCAGACTCTGTTCCTTCCGGCTTTGGGGCTGGGGATTGAAAAACGGGGCAAAAAACTCCTCCAAACCTTCCTGGTTTCCGAACGGATGCCCGAAAAAATGCTGGAAAACCCGTCCGCCTCCCTGAACGGTTTTGACGGTCTGAATATTGACGACGCCGGGTTTGGCTGCGTTTGCCAGCTCGGAAAAACTAGCCGGAATCATGAGTTGTCCGTGGGGATGTTTCTGGGCTGCAGACACCGGCTGAGACATCAGAACCAGCACACCCACAAGCAGCGTGATAAACAGATAGGTTTGTTTCAAGTGTTTCATGTCAATCTCCTTGTTTGAATGAACCGTTAAAAGAAAATCAATAATTCCTGGTGTAACCCAAAAGTTTTCTTCTATACGGGTACTATAATACACAAAGATGATTTTTAAATGACCTGAAAATTACCATATGGCAATCTCACGGTGAAGCAGGCCCCGTGGCCCGGGGTGCTGAATACAAGGATATCACCGCCGTGCTCCCGGACGACGGCCCGGGCAAAAGACAGACCCAGCCCGCTGCCGGGACTTGTTCTGGAAGACTCGGCCCGGAAGAACCGGTCAAAGATCCGTTCGTGCAGTTCCAAAGGGATTCCCGGGCCGGTATCTTTCACCTTGATGTCAAGAATCGCATCATTTTCCCGGACCAGATCAACCGTGATCCGCCCGCCCGGTTGGGTGTATTTGATGGCATTGTCCAGAATATTGGAACATGCCCGCTGAAGCATGGTCACATCCGCGTTTACCTCGAATCGGCCCGGTACGTGACAGGTAAAAACAATGTCTTTGTCTTCCGCTACCGGCGCGAACAGCTCGCAGGCCTCCTGAACCATCCGGGTCAGATCCATGGTTTCGAAATGAAACTCGCCCTGCCCGGCCCGGGTTTTGGAAATCACCAGCATGGTGTTGATCATGTCAAGAAGCCGGTCCGCTTCCTCGATGGTGCTGGCAGCCATGCTCTGGAACTCCTCCAGGGATTCTTTCTGCAGCAGGGTCATTTCCGCCATTCCCCGGATCCGGGTGACCGGGCTTTTCAGGTCATGGGCCATGTTGTCGCCCATTTCCCGGATCCCGTTGACCAGGGATTCGATCCGGTCCAGCATCTGGTTGAAGGTGCTTGCCAGGTGATCCAGTTCATCCTTGCTGCCGGTGACCGGAACCCGTTTCTGAAGACTGGAGCCGGTGATGCTTCTGGCGGTCCGGGTGATGGTATCCACTCGGGACAGGGCCTTTTGCACCAGAAACCATCCGGACAGGGCGGAAAATCCCACAATAAACCCCATGGCCACCATGAACACCCGTTTGAACGCACTGAGCAGCCGGGACTGGGATTCCATGGTGATGCCGGTCTGTAAAATCGCGTTTCTGGCCACAAACGCATATAAAATGCGGGCGTTGTGATCATTGCCCATCAGGCGGGTGTCAAATACCGGGGATTTTTGTTCCATCAGCCGGTCCAGCATGGCCTGGTCCACCTGGATATCTCTCCAGTAGGACATATGGGAAGAGGCAAACACTTCGCCTGAGGGGTACAGGAGCCTGAAAAAATCATTTTTCGCCGGCAGCCTTGGATTCGATCACGGCCAGGTTTCCGGCGCCTCTCAATCCGCTCTGGCGAATGACCGACGTGAACTGGGACGCTTTGTCCAGCAGTTCCTGGTCGATCTGTTCCTGAAGGGTTTGAACCGCCAGGTAATAGAACAAAATAAACGCCACTGCTGCGGATACGGAAAAAATCCCCGCAAACCAGATCGTCAGCCGGAAACGGATGGTCCGGAACAGATCACGCATTGTCGTCTCTGATCACATACCCGGCCCCGCGCACCGTATGTATCAGCCGGACCGGATAGTCTTTGTCGATCTTGTCCCTCAACCGGCAGATCCGGGCTTCCACCACATTGGTCATGGGATCGAAATTGTAATGCCACACATGTTCCATGATCATGGTTTTGGACACCACCCGGTTTTTGTTCCGCAGCAGATATTCCAGCAAAGAAAATTCCAGGGGTTGGAGATCGATGACGTCCTCTCCCCGATGAATTCGCCGTTTCAGTACGTCCATTTTCAGATCCCGACAGGAGAGCACAACAGGATCGGTCAGATTGCCGGCCCGCCGGATTAATGCCTGGATTCTGGCCAGCAGTTCGGAAAACGCAAACGGTTTGGTCAGATAATCGTCCGCCCCGGCTTCCAGTCCCGTGACACGGTCATCCACCCGGCCCCGGGCGCTGAGCACTATGATGGGGGTGTTGTTCTGATGCTCTCGGATTTTGCGGATCAGGGTGAACCCGTCCATTTCCGGCAGCATGATATCAATGATCAAGGTATCATAGGACGTGTCAAAAGCTTTTTCAAACCCTTGGACACCTGTGGCTGCAATATCCACGGCATATCCCGCGGATACCAGGCCTTTTTCCACAAACCGGGTGATTTTGACGTCATCTTCCACCACCAGAATTCTCATGAATACGGTTTCTCCTTGAATTAAACGGTGACAGCCGTTGGGGTGTTCACCGGATTTTCTATCTCTTGATTATTATATGGCCCCAAGACGAATAATCAATATTGATTTGATTTTTTTCGCCCCACCCGGTAAGGTGTACCGCACAAATTTGACCTCACATACCGGGGATAGGATTTTTTTACGATATGAAATACTTGTGGTGGATTTTACAGGGGTGCTGGTGCTGATATCGGTCTTTTTTTCCTGTTCGGGCTGGACCTGCTCATCGGTTCATACCGGCTCAACGATCCGTTTTCCTTTATCATGACATTTTTCGCCGCCAGTTTTGTGCTGCTGATCAGTGCCGCTCTGGCAGTCACTTTTGCCGTTAAAATGATCCGGGTATACCGGCGCATCCGAAACCAGTCCTGATATCAGGTGTGATATGACCGTCTACTTTACCTTATCCGAAATTTCAAAAGCCTATGGGGACGATACCCTTTTTTCCGATCTGAGTGTGGATTTCAAGGCCGGCGAACACCTGGGTCTGATCGGCAGCAACGGCAGCGGCAAATCCACCCTGCTCCGGCTCATTGCCGGTGAGGCGCAGCCGGATACCGGCGAAATCACTGTACAGAAAACCTGCCGCATTGTTTACCTTCCCCAGGAGGACCGGCTGAATCCGGAAAAAACCGTGGAAGCAGTCCTGTTCGACAGCCTGGCGGCGCTGCCCATGGATGACCGGGAACGGCACCGCCGGGTGAACCAGGCCCTGGGCAAGGGCGGGTTTGTAGATACAAACGCTCAGGTGAAAACCCTGTCCGGCGGCTGGAGAAAACGGCTGGCCATCACCCGGTCGTTGTGCATGGACCCGGACCTGCTGCTGTTGGACGAACCCACCAACCATCTGGACATCCACGGGATTCTGTGGCTGGAACAGATCCTTGCCACGGCCGCGTTTTCCTTTATGATAGTCAGCCATGACCGGGCATTTCTGGAGAGCACCTGTACCGGCACTATGGAAATCGCCCGATATTATCCCAAAGGATATTTCAAAATCCATGGCGGGTATCAGGTGTTTGAACTAGAACGCGCCAAATTCCTTTCAGCCCAGGAAAAACAGCAGGCATCCCTGGCCAGTAAAATGCGCAGAGAAGACGAATGCTCCGCCAGGGGGCCAAGGCACGGTCCACCAAAGCCAGGTTCCGCATTGATGAGGCAGAACGGCTGCGCCAGGCCCTGGACGCGCTCAGGGAACGAAACCGGCACATCGCCCGGGTGGATATGGATTTCACCGGCACCGGCCGCCAGACCCGGAAACTGATCCAGGTGCATAGCCTGACCAAGGAATTTGACGGCCAGCCCTTGTTTTCCGGGATCACGTTTGAGCTGGGACCCGGATTCTGCTTAGGCGTGGTGGGGGTAAACGGGTCCGGCAAATCCACGTTTCTGTCTTTGCTGGAAAAAAAATTGACACCAGACCGGGGAACGGTCAAGTGGGCGGACGGACTGAAAGTGGCCGTGTTTGATCAGCACCGGTCCCGGCTTGACCCGGACTGCCTGTTGCGGGAGGCGTTGAACCCGGCCGGCGGGGATTCGGTGAACTACCAGGAAAAAGCGTGCATGTGGTGACCTGGGCCAGGCGGTTCCTGTTTATGCCGGATCAGCTGGACATGCCGGTACATCGGCTGTCCGGCGGAGAAAAAGCCCGGATCGTTCTGGCCAGTCTGATGCTGCAGCCGGCGGATGTGCTGCTGTTGGACGAACCCACCAATGATCTGGACATCCTGTCCCTGGAAGTGCTGGAACAGCGGATTCAGGAGTTCCCGGGGGCAGTTGTGATCGTGTCCCATGACCGGTATCTCATGGACCGGGTATGCCACCGGATGCTGTTTCTGGATCCGGGCGCCCCTCCAGCGTTTTATAGAAATTTTTCCCAGATTCTGAAGGCGGCGGCCGGGCATCGCCGAAATTCTGCAAACCCGGCATCAGATGCCGGTACCGGCGCCGGACCCCGGTCTTCTTCAACGTCAGAGAAGAAAACGCCATCCCGTTCCACCCCGGCATCCCGGACCGGCAAAGGTTCCGGACCGGGCTTTTCGTTTAATGACAAGTTTGAGCTGGAACACATGGAAGAAACCATTCTGGAAGCGGAAGAAATGGTGTCGGCACTGACGGCCCGGGTGCAGGACCCTGAGATCATGGCAGATCTAAAGCGGCTGGCCGATGTGTGCCTGGACCTGGAAAAAGCGGAAAACCGGGTTCAGGCGCTATATGCCAGGTGGGATGAACTGGAACAAAAAAAACGGCCGCCGGCAAATAGTCCGGCAGGGCCGGTTCAGACATATAACCGTGAGATCAGGCTGATGACAGCGGTTTCCACGGTCAGAATCCGGGGCCCCAGACTGCAGGGGATAAATCCGATATCCGTCAGGGTCTGAACTTCCAGATCAATCCACCCCCCTTCCGGCCCCACTGCCAGGGTCACAGGCCGGTTCACCCCTATCGGACAGACCTGATCAGTTTTGGGATGGGCGGTTAAGCACAGGGTATTCCGGGAAATGCCCGGCAGTTCCTGTTTGACAAACCGGCTGAAAAACCGTTTTTTATGGATTTCCGGCAGCACGGTATCTTTGGCCTGTTCCAGGCCTAGCCGGGCGTAGGACATCAGGTTGTCTTTCTCAAGGAACGGGCTCTGCCAGAAACTTTTTTCCACCCGCCAGGAATTCACCAGAAAGATCTGCTTGACCCCCAGGGCTGTGACGTTCTGGATGATCCGGCGGAGCATCTTGGGCCGGGGCAGCGCCAGCACCAGGTTCAGCTGCAGCGGCGGAGGCGGCGATAGATTCAGGGTGACCTGCATTACCAGTTTCCGTGCACCCATGTCCTGGATGATGCCGCCTCCCAGACGGCCATTGATCATGCCGCAGGTGACCGTGTCCCCGGGTCCGGAGTTGAGCACGGTGCGGATATGATGAAACCGTCTGCCGGACAGGCATACCCGGCCAGTTGAGATAAAATCATTCAACGACAGCAGGACCAGATTCACAGCTAAAACGTCACCATTTCCATGGAAGCGGTCCATTCCCGCACTGGCCGGGCTTTCCACTGAGGTCCGCCCAGGGCCATGGCCAGTTCTTCAGCCAGATGAACCGGTTTGACCCCGGTCAGCCTGCCCAGGCCCTGAACACAGGAAGGGCAATTGGTAAGCAGTTTTACGGGGGTGTTTCCGCTGGAACGTTTAGGAAGGAACAGGGCTTCCTGCTTGCGCACGAGCATGTTATGGCTGATGTCCGGCCGGGAGAGGGCCAGTGTGCCCGCCTGGGAACAGCAGTGCGGCACCGGGGTCACATCAAACCCTTCGCTTTTCAGCAAAGCGGTTCCCCGGTCTTTTAACGAATCATGGCAGGGCGCATGATACAGACAGGCGGATTCCGGCACATCGGAAAAATGCCAGCCCTTCAGGACATATTCACTGACGTCAGTCACCGGGGCGTCAAATATCCGGGCGGCATCCAGCCGTTCCAGCGATTCCATACAAGTACCGCAGGACACCACCACTGCGTCAAAGATCAAATCATTGAACATCTCTCTTATCTGGGTCAGGACAATGATGTTTTTCAGCACCAGTCTTCATATTTCCGGGTCCTTGCATTCACCAGAAACGGATATCCGCAGCACAGAAACGGCGGGGGCAGGATCACCCGGTGATTATTCGACAGCAGGATGGTCAGGGCCGCTCTGGAAATCCGGGAATAAAGGCGTTCACTGCCGCATCCCGGAAAGTAAAATACCGTAGAAACCGCGTTCTGAAAGGGTTCGAGAATCAGGGCCTGGTTTTTCTGTGTCATCGGGACATGGGAACGCAATGTCGTGAGATCCGGCCAGGGCATCCTGGAATTCAACACCTGAACGGACCGGATTTTTGAAAGCGGAGGGATCCCGGTCACCGGTGAGATCAGGGTCGCGCCGGTCCGCTGAAATAACGTGCCTGCATTCAGCAGGAACGGCCGGGTCAGCCGGTTGGCCAGAGGCCGTTTGTCCGCCAGGTATCCCAGGGTGATCCGGGTGGACACCGGAGTGTGCTTAAAATGCATGATTTTAAGAATTTCCCGGGATTCAATGGAGATGTCGCCGGAATCGATCTTCACCGGACATTTGGCCAGGCAGCGGTGGCAGATGGTGCAATGATCCGCGATTTCTTCCAGATTACGCAGGATCTCAAACCCGGTGGAACGGGTACGCTGGGTGATATACAACAGGGCCTCAATCAGAGCGCCCAGGGCAAGGTTCCGGTTCCGGGGGTGAAAAAACATGTTCTTGTCCGGAAAAAACACCGGACACATGGGCTTGCATTTGCCGCAACGGACACAGTGGGCAATGTTCATGGCCAGATCGAACAATGACCCGTGTTTGAGTATCCGTGCCTCCAGTTTCAACAGATTGAAGGAAGGGGTAAACACTTTGTCAAGGATATCGGGTTCACACAGCTTGCCCGGGTTCATGATCCGGTCCGGATCCACCTGATTGCGGTAGTGTTCAAAGTCCTGAACTGTTGTTTCGGACAGATATTTGAATTTGGTGATGCCGATCCCGTGTTCACCGGACACCACCCCGTTTAGATTTATGGCTTTTTCCATGACCCGGTCTGCGGTCAGGGCGGCTCTGGCCATCATTTCCCGGTCATTGGACAGTACCGGGATATTCACATGCACATTGCCGTCTCCGGCATGCATGTGGGTGGCCACGACAATCTCTCTGGCACGGGTGGTGTCATAGATGGTTTCCAGGGTTTCCAGAATCAAAGAATATCCCCGCAGACTTTCGGTCACCCGGGAATAAAAATTTTTGGCGTGGATCCCTCCCTCCAGAGCGTCCCGGGAAGCAATGGCCAGTTTTTTTTTCGTGGCCCAGGCCAGGTCCTTGGCCTGGGCCACTTTTTTTCCCAGCCACTGGGGATCGGACAGCGGCACAGCCTGATCGAGATATGCAACCAGGTTGTCAATGATCCGGGCCTGATTGGCCTTTTTTTCCTCCAGATTGATCTGGTCCACAAAACTGACAAAGTTTGCCAAGGATGCCAGGGGCAAAACAATGTCCTCATTGAGTTTAAACGCATTGGTATGGGCCGCAATGGCCCCCAGCCGTTTTCGGTCCTCCCAGAAGCGATCGGCTTCTTCATCGTTTTTGGCAAAGGTCAGCCCGGTTCTTTCAAACGAATCCAGAATGGCGGCCAGGGTGTCTGTCCCCGCATCCAGCCGGGCCTGGTCATTGGATACCAGGTCCACCAGCAGCACGGCTTTGAGCCGGTTGCCCAGGCCGTTTTTGGTTTTATAGTCAATGGCCTGGATATAGGCTTCGTCAAAGTGCTCCAGCGCCATGACCGCCGGATCACCGTGGGCGAATCCATCGGAAATGGCGGTAATCACCTGTCCTGCTTCGGTCATATCATTGCCGAAAAACTCGATGCAGCAGGTTTTTTTGAAGGAAAATTCCGGATAAAGAATGAACCGGGCCGAGGTGATGATCCCGTCACACCCTTCTTTCTGGAGTCCGGGCAGGCCGTTGAGATATTTGTTGGTGACATCCTTTCCCAGGCCTTTTTTCGGATATCCTCCCCGGTCAGTGCAATGGTCTTGATTTCCTGACCGGTTTCATCGGCCACCTCAAACACCACCGGGTCAGTAAACAAAATTTTTCTTCCCGGATGATCCTTGCGGGATACGGTGCAGACACCCCCGTCGGGCATGACGATCCGGTAGGAAAGCACATTGTCCAGGGCGGTGCCGAACAGGACTGCGGTTTTTCCTCCGGCGTTTTCAGCCAGGTTTCCGCCGATGGTGCAGGCCCAGGCGGATGTGGGGTCTGTGGCAAAGATGAGTCCCTGTTCATGGGCTGCATCTTTGGCATCCTGAGTGATGACCCCGGCCTGAACCTCCATGGCATAACAGGTGCCGTCTCCCACCTGAGTCAATGGGGTGATGTCGCCGATACGGTTGAGTTTTTCCGTGTTGATCATGACACAATCCCGGGTCAGCGGGGTGGCTCCGCCGGTCAGTCCGGTGCCTCCGCCCCGGGGAATGATCTTCAGCCCCAGTTCATGGATTGTTCTTATGAGGGCCGGCACCTGGGACTCACAGTCGGGACGCAGCACCGCTTTGGGAAGAAAACGCCGCCAGTCTGTGGCATCCGTGGCATGGGCCGTCAGCGTAAACGGATCAAAATAGATACTGTCTTTGCCGATCACCGGGCCTAACGCCCGGACCAGTTTCCGTTGGAATAAGGACTGGTCGGCCATGTGGCGGTCCAGGTCCCCCAGGACCCGCCGGCAGACGTCCAGTACCTGAAACACGTCAGAGTGCCTGGCCGCCTGCTCAATGACGGCCAGGTCTTTTTTAAATTCGGAAAACAGATCCTTGCGCCGGAGCGGATGGGATACCAGTTCCTGAAAAAGGAACGGATTCCGCTCAATGATGAACAAATCCCCCATGAACCGGTACAATAACCTTGCTGACCGGCCGGTTCTTTTTTTGGCTTCCAGGTCCTGAACCGTTGTCAGGATGTCTGATCCGAAAAGATGGAGAATAATCCGGTCATCAGTGGCAGAGGTGTAATTGTAGAGTATTTTTCTTTCCGGATCACGCATAACTACAGTTCAAAGGTGGTCATGCTTACCACCAGGGGCAAAGACTCAATTTCAGTGATCACCTCCGGCGGCACCGGGGTATCGGTTTTCAGAAAATAATGTTTCGCTGCCCGTCTTCCTCCCGGCCCACCATCATGCGGGAAATGTTGATCTGGTGTTTGCCAGGGTGTTGCCGATGGAGCCGATGGAGCCGGGTTTGTCCACGTTGTGGATCAGGCCCAGGTGACCTTCGGGGATCACTTCGAGCCGGAACTTGTTGATGCGCACGATCCGGGCCGCGTCTTTGCCGAAAATGGTGCCGCCCACCACATCGGTACCGGAATCCGTGACCACGGTGATGCGGATCAGGTTGATAAAATTACCGGAGTCCTGAGCCGTGGATTCGGAAATTTTGATTCCTTTTTCATTGGCCAGGGAAATGGCGTTTACGGAGTTGACCTCATAGGGGATGAACTCGTTGAGCAGTCCCTTGATGGCCGCAATGGTGACCGGTTTGAGATCCAGGTCCGGAAACTTGCCGATATACTCGATCTGCACCTCTTTGATGCCGCCGGAAATGAGCTGGGCCTGCATCTTGCCCATCTTTTCGGCCAGGTACAGAAACGGCTTGAGCTGGCGCAGCACCTCTCCTGTAACCGACGGCACGTTCACGGCATTGATCACTGTGTCATACAGCAGATAGGCGATGATCTGGTTGGCGGCGGCCACGGCCACATTGGTCTGAGCCTCTTTGGTGGAAGCGCCCAGGTGGGGGGTGGCCACCACCTGGTCCAGTCCCAGCAGGGGCAGGTCCCCAGGGGGTTCGGTGGAAAACACATCCAGGGCTGCGCCAGCCACTTTTCCGGAGACAATGGCATCATAAAGGGCAGGCTCGTTGACAATTCCGCCCCGGGCACAGTTGATCACATACACGCCTGTCTTCATTTTTTCAAATGCCTCGGCATCCAGCAGATCAATGGTGGCCTCCATTTTGGGGACATGCACGGTGATATAGTCGGCTTGGCTGTAAAGGGACTCTTTGTCCACATATTCAAAGCCCTGTTTTTCGATGTGTTCTTTTGAAATATTGGGATCAAACACAATGACCCGCATTCTCAGCCCCTTGGCCAGGTTGGCCACGATGGAACCGATATTGCCGAAACCGATAATGCCTAACGTCTTGTTGAAGATCTCCCGTCCCTGAAGCAGCTTTTTCTCCCATCTTCCCGCCTTCATGGAAGCGCTGGCCCTTGGAATGTTTCGGGTCAGAGACATCATCATTGCAATGGCATGTTCGGCCGTGGTCACGGTGTTCCCGCCCGGCGTGTTCATGACCGCCACCCCTTTCCGGGTGGCCTCGTCAATGTCCACATTGTCCAGACCGATTCCGGCCCGGGCGACCACCTTGAGGTTGACTGCCGCATCCAGCAGGGCCTTGTCCACCTTTGTGGCGCTACGGATGGCCAGCGCATCATAGGATCCGATGATGTTACGCAGCGCTTCAGGGACAGCCTGTGTTCACATCCACATCGATCCCTTCCTGGTTTCAAAAATATCGATGCCTGCCTCATCCATTTTGTCGCTGACCAGAACCTTCATTACCCATTCTCCTTTTCAAAAGCGATCATAAAATCCTTGAGCGCCTGGATCCCTTCCTTTGTGGCGGCATTGTAGATGGATGCCCGGCATCCGCCCACAGACCGGTGGCCCTTGAGGCCGCCCAGGCCCTGTTTCAGTGCGTCGGCCACAAACTGCTTTTCCAGATCCTCGGTGGGCAGCCGGAAGGTCACATTCATCAGGGACCGGGAATCCATGCGGGCTGTGCCCCGGTAAAAGCCGGATCCGTCGATCACCTCATACAGCTGATCCGCTTTTTCCCGGTTAAAGGCCGCCATGGATTCCAGAGTGCCGAACTGTTCCTGGATCCATTTGAACACTAGCCCGATGGTATAGATCCCGAAACAGGGCGGGGTGTTGTACATGGAGTTTTTTCCCGCATAGGTGCTGTATTTGAGCATGGAGGGCAGGTCTTCATTGGCAGATTCCAGAAACGATTTGTTGAGGATCACCAGGCAGGTACCGGAAGGACCCAAATTTTTCTGCGCGCCGGCGTAAATCAGGCCGAACCTGTCCATGGGCAGGGGCCGGGAAAAGATATCCGACGACATGTCCGCCACAAGCGGAATCCCGCCGGTTTCCGGGAATTGTGCGAATTGAGTGCCTTTGATGGTGTTGTTGGAAGTGAGGTGAACGTACCGGGCATCCGGGGTACAGGGAATATTTTCCGGAATATAGGAAAAATTCTCATCCTCGGAAGAACCGGTTACCTGTATGGTTTTTTTCTGGATCTTTGCTTCTTTGATGGCTTTAGTGGACCAGGTACCGGTGTTGATGTAATCCGCAGTCTGTCCCTGTCCCAGAAAATTCATGGGGATCATGGCAAACTGCAGGGACGCACCCCCCTGGATGAACAGCACATGCCAGGAATCATCCAGGTTCAACAGCTGTCTGGCCCGCTCTACGGCATCGTTGATCACTTCATCAAACTGGGCCGACCGGTGGCTGATTTCGGTGATGGACATACCGGATTCTTTGAAATTCAGAAACGAGGCCTGGATCTCCTCCAGCACCGCCAAGGGCAATGCGGCCGGACCGGCGTAAAATTATGAATTCGCTGCGCTGTCATGATCTCTCCTTTCAATTCTGTGGTGATGGGAATCGGGTTAAACCAAGCATCAAGCTTTCATCTTTATATTTTAAACATTGTGTTCGCGGGTTTTGTGGAACCGGATGTCCGGCCACTCTTCCATGACAAACCCCAGCTGGTATTCGCTGGTGGTCATGAAGGTCAGACACTTTTCGGCATCCAGGGCAAGACTGGATTCATTTTCTGCCGGAACTGTTTGAGCATTCGATCATCTTCACAGGTGACCCACCTGGCCACGGACAGGTCAATGGGCTCATACCCGGCGTGGACATTGTATTCTGCCTTGAGACGGGCCATGGTCACTTCAAACTGCAAAACCCCCACAGCCCCGATCACGTGCAGGTTTCCCAGAAGCGGCCGGAATACCTGAATGGTCCCCTCTTCCGCAAGCTGGGTCAATCCTTTGTTCAATGCCTTGGTTTTCAGCGGATCCTTGAGCAGGACCCGCCGGAAATGCTCCGGGGCAAAACTGGGAATGCCTAAAAACTTCAGCGGCTCTTTTGTGGTAAAGGTATCCCCGATCTTGATGGTGCCGTGGTTGTGGATGCCGATGATGTCTCCGGGATAGGCCTCTTCCACATGGCTGCGTTCCTGGGCCATAAAAATAGTGGCATTGGACAAGCGGATCTCTTTGCCAAGGCGGTGGTGTTTTACTTTCATGCCTTTGGAAACTTGCCGGAGCATATCCTAAAAATGCGATCCGGTCCCGGTGTTCCGGATCCATGTTGGCCTGGATTTTAAAGGCGAACCCTGAAAAATCGGATTCATAAGGGCTGACATCCCGGGTCTGGGTCGGCCGGAAGCCGGGAGGCGGCGCTATCTGCACAAACGCGTCCAGCATTTCTCTGACCCCGAAATTATTGATGGCAGATCCAAAAAAACGGGGGTCTGGGTGCCGTTCAGGTAAAGAGTCATATCAAAGGGGTCTGCCGCTCCTTTGATCAGGTCTACATCCTCTCTGAGACTGTCAGCGGCCGACTGGGAAATCAGTTCATCCAGCCGGGGATCTGACAGGTCCTGGATCACGATGCCGTCATCATCTTTGGGCGAATATCCCGGCGAGAACAGACCCAGCTCTTTCCCGTCAAAATTATACACCCCTTGAACCGTTTGCCCATGCCGATGGGCCAGGTCAACGGCACGCATTCAATCTGAAGCTTGTCTTCAATATCCTCAAAAATATCCAGCGGATCGAGCCCTTCCCGGTCCAGCTTATTGATAAAGGTGATGATGGGGGTGTTGCGCATCCGGCACACCTCCATGAGTTTTTCGGTCTGAGGCTCCACGCCCTTTGCATTGTCAATGATCATGACCGCACAGTCCACAGCCGTGAGCACCCGGTAGGTGTCTTCGGAAAAATCCTGATGTCCCGGAGTGTCCAGCAGATTGATCTCATACCCTTTGTATTCGAATTTCATGACCGACGACGACACGGAAATGCCGCGTTCCTGTTCGATGGAAAGAAAATCGGATGTGGCGGCCCGGTTGGTTTTTCTGGATTTCACTGCCCCTGCCTGCTGGATGGCCCCGCCGAACAGCAGCAGTTTTTCAGTCAAGGTGGTTTTCCCGGCATCCGGGTGGGAGATAATGGCAAAGGTCCGACGTTTGTTGATCTCCCGGACCCCTGCCCTGTCTATGGTGTCTGATTCCATTCACTGGCATCCTTGGTTGTCAAATAGTTCCCTGGATTTCAAAAAAACGGCACCGTCAGCATCCCTGTCGATACCCCCTAATTGGCTCCACCGTTTCTCCCAGGTTGTCATGTATCACATGCTTTTAGCATTTTCCATGGCATCCGGCAATTGATTCCTGAAACAAAACAGGCCATGCGGCACCCCCATGGCCTGTAACGGAAAACATGGAACATATCCGAAAAATCCCACTCATACCCCGGTTCTGCCGCGAATTCTAAAAAACAGAATCATGCCCCCGATCATGCCGGCAGTATTCAGGCCGATATCGGAAATTCCCCCGTATCGGCCCGGCACATAACACTGAAGTATCTCGAGGAAACCGCCGAGAGAAATGGCAGCCAACGCCGTAACCGCGGCATTGGCCGGCCGGGAAAAGCGGATGCATTCAAAATAATGAAGCGATATCAGCGTCAAGGTTCCGTACATGGGAACATGCATCAGATTCGTCATCACAGACCGTATTTTTTCCCAGACGGTTTTATCCTGCTCCGGTATGTCCGCCATAGGCATGAGGGAGCCCAGCAGTATCAGAATCACTATCGCTGAGAACAATACCGACAGCCACTGTTTTTTTCACAATGTAAGGACATGGTGACTGATCAGGCGGACAGAGATTCGATGATATCCGCCACCCGTCCGGCAGTTTTCCCGTCCCACAGCTCCGGAACGGTTCCCGAAGAATGCGGGTTATCCAACACGGTGGCAACATGATCAGAAAGCATGGCAGGCGTACACAACCGATTGGTTCCGATGGTAATGGTGACCGGTCTTTCCGTGTTGGGCCGCAGGGTCAGACAGGGAATGCCCAGATAGGTGGTTTCTTCCTGAACCCCGCCGGAATCGGTAATCAGCAGTCTGGCGTTGAATACCAGGTTCATGAAATGGATATACCCCAGCGGTTCGATCAGATGGACCGCCTTGGCTGTTTCTAAAAGATGATCCAGCTTAAATTTTTCCAGATTCAAACGGGTTCTGGGATGAACGGGAAATATCAGGGGCAGATCCCGGGAAATCTTTCCCAGTTCCATACACAACCGTTCCAGACTGTCGGGGTCATCTACGTTGGAAGGCCTGTGAAGCGTCACCAGGCCATATCTTTTTCCCGGCAGCCATACTTCAGAAACACGGCATTTGCTTCGATATTCGGCCTGGCCATCTCCAGAGAATCGATCATGATGTTGCCCACCAAGGTAATTTTTTCTCTGGCAACACCCTCTTTTTCAAGGTTTTCATTTCCATCCGCCGAGGGAGTCCACAGATAGTCGGCGATGGCATCCGTGACAATCCGGTTGATCTCTTCCGGCATGGTCCGGTCTCCTGAACGAAGTCCGGCTTCCAGATGGGCGGTTTTGGTGCCCAGTTTCACCGCTGCCAGAGTGGCTGCCACGGTTGAATTCACGTCCCCGACCACCACCACCAGATCCGGCCGGGTGTCCATGAGCACTTTTCATAGGCGATCATCACACTGCCTGTCTGCTGGGCATGGGTCCCGCTGCCCACCCCGAGATGGATATGCGGGGCCGGCAGTTTGAAATCCCTGAAAAAGACATCCGACATGTTCAGGTCATAATGCTGGCCGGTATGAACGATGATCGGTTCCAGGTCGGGTCTGGATACCAGTTCATGATACAGAGGCGCGATTTTCATAAAATTGGGTCTGGCAGCGGCGATCAGGTGTATTTTCATTTTTTTTCAGGGATCAGGCATATAGTTAAGGGTTTTTTCCGAAGGTCCGTCCGTCTGTTCAGGCCGATCCGCCTGAAAAACAGAACGGGGTAAACTCATGATGAAAAAAAATTTTTCAATTTTCGGCCTTTAAATCGGATTTGTGGAATTTTGTGGAATTTCGCTAAAATTTGTGCTTTACTGAGTATCACTTGATGTGGCTTCCTTAATTGGAATATTTTCATTTTTTTATATATATTATAAGCGTTGTTCATGCGGACCCTCAAGTCTTTTTTTACTAATTTTCTGTTTTTTTGTACACTGTCAGGGTTTTTCCGCAATCATTGCTGAAACGGGCAATCAGAATAACATATAACTTATTTCAATCTTTCTATATTACTGGAGCCCCCATATGAATAGAAAAAAATAATGGAGCGGTTGATCCTGCTTTTTTAATCTTTCTTCTGGTAGAAACGGTCAATGCCGCCCAGTTCACAGTATCTCCAAACCTGTCTCCGGAAAAGGCAATTGCGGTTATCGAATCTGCTTCTGCCGGAGATGTGGTACTGATCGAACCCGGCACTTATCAGTTCCGGGTGTATTTGAAAAACAATGGGGTGATCATCAAGGGTTCTGACCCCGGAAACCGCCCGGTATTTGATTATGCGGGAAGGGATGTCCCCCAATGGCCGGGAAGCATTTCCGGCCGGTTGAGCTGGTGGGCCTGGCAGATTCAGGGCAGTGATGTCACCCTGGAACATTTGGTGATTCGAAACGCCAGAATCGATTCGATTGCCACCCGTTCTTCTGCCGGGATATTTTTGGGTCCTGAAACCATTTACAAGGAACCGACACCGGCAACAACCATCCCCGCCGGTATCACACTCAGACATATCACAATCAATGGATGTGATGATGGGTTAGGGGGGACTGCTGAAGACACACTGGTGGAGAACTGTGAGATATTTCACAATGGAAGCAAAACATCAAAAAAACCAAGGCACAATGTTTATCTCCAGGGAGGCAGTGCCATCTTCCGGTTCTGTAAAATTTATGAGCCGATACACGGGGCCAACCTGAACCTTCGAACACGGGATCTGCGCATAGAATACTCAGAGATCGGTGCATTTTCTGCCGCTTCCCATTCCATCTCGTTGTTGACCGACAAGGCTCAGCAAACCAGAGGAAAATCTTTCCAGCAGACAATCACCCTGATTGGAAACCGGTTGAGCGGTGTCAGGAATCACCTGAACCAGATGTCAAAATTTTTAATTTTAATGAACAGCAACAAGTATGCCGGCAACAGAATGCATGCCAACTTATACTATAATACATTTGAAGGCGTTGAAGGCAATGCCGGATCACTGATCTATTTAAAATACAGAAATGGAACCGAACGACTGGGCGCACATATCTACAACAATATTTTATGAACAGCCATACGCCGCTCAGGTTGGTTGATCATCACATTGTTACCGGGCCATTGTATGACGTGGATATACGGAATAACTGGTGGGAAGGTCCGAACAAAACCTGGAAAGATGTCATGGCCGACAATTACTTTGGCGGGAACCCTTTGAAAAATCTGCGGGAAAAGCCATTCCATCACTTGGTGAAACACCGACCTATGAACCTTTGGGAGCCGTCAGAAAATCGGTCACCGACCTGGGAGCGTATGATCTGGACAAGTTGTAGCAAAAGGAAATGTGTACAATTTCATTCGACAAAAGATAACCGCCCTTGTATCAGATCAGAAGTTTTCTGAAATTCTGAAAGGATCTGTCTGGACCTTAAGTGCCCAGGTGGTTGCCACTGCACTGGGGCTGGTGACCACCGTGATCATCGCCCGTATGTATGGTGCGGATATTTTGGGGATTGTTGCTGTACTTCAGTCTTTTTTTCTGCTGGCAACCATCCTTACCGTGATGGGCACGAACACTTCCATCCTGCGCCTCATCCCGGAATATCTGTCCAGACACTCTGCTTCCGCTGCATTTAAAGTATATCGTAAAACCCAGTATTTTGTGGCAGTGATGTCCCTGATAACCGGAATTGCCGTGTTTTTCGGTTCAGGTTTCATCGCAGGCGCTGTCTTTTCCAAACCCCACCTGCAACATTACTTTTCCCTGGCCGCTATGTTTGTTGTTTTTAATTCTTTGATGCTGTTGAATCAGCAGGCCGTCAGGGGATTGCGGCTGATAAAAGGCTTTGCTTTTTTACAAATGCTGCCCCAGTTATCAAAACTTCTGATTCTAATACCGCTCACCCACTTCTTTTTTCATCCGGACAACCCGGTCTATGCCCTGTTTGCCTCCTTCACTACCACTGCGCTGGCCGGGATCTGGATAGTGAACCGCATTTTCAAAAAAAAGATGTCTCCGGATGACGCGCCCCACCCCATGCCGATGAAGCGTATCGTCTCACTCTCTGTGCCCATGCTCATGACCTCCACCATGACGTTCATCATCGGTCAGACCGGGGTGATTATGCTGGGAATATTCCGGCCGGAAACTGAGGCAGGGTATTATTCCATTGCGGTCAAACTAGCCACGCTGACGGGATTTCTCCTGTATGCTGTCAATTCCATGGCAGGTCCCAGGTTTTCTGAACTTTATCATTCACACAAGATAGATGAGCTGTTCTATGTGGCAAAAAATCAGCCAAACTCATTTTCTGGACCACCACACCGATTCTGCTGGGATTTGTCATATTTGGGAAGCCGATTTTACATATCGCCCTTGGCCCGGAGTATGTGGTGGCTTACCTGCCTCTGGTGCTGCTGGTAATCGGTCAGTTTGTGCATTCGATATCCGGCGCGACAGGGCTTTTTATGAACATGACCGGGCACCAGAATGTATTCAGAAATATCGTTTTTATTGCCGCCGTGAGCAATATTGGGATAAACCTTTTGCTGACACCCCGGTACGGCATTTACGGTGCGGCAATCGCCGCCATGGTTACGCTCACAGGCTGGAACATTGCAACGCTTGTGTTTATGAAACGAAAATTTGGAAAAACAACCGGATATTTTCCAGTCCTGCTTTAAACCACTATCGTGAGGGTTGTTTTTCCTCCGGCCGAAAGTATGACGGATACCCAAACCGTTCCATCTGAATTTCACAGATTGTTTCAATACGTCTCAGGTTCTTTTCACCGAAAAAACCAACGGGCGTTACATCGGATCTGCCTTTTGACTGGTATTGTATGTTGACTTTGTTTGAGATATTGTGCTGCCGGTCCAGGTTTAGCCTGTCCGCCAGGTGATAAATTTCTCTTTCCTTGTCTTTACGGAAATCCTCATATCGGATTAAAATCATTTTTTCCTGGTTGGCCAAATAGATATCTGCCATGTAGCGCCATCTTTGTGCCAGCATTTCAATATACCCATTGCCTTTCAATCCCAGCCAAGTCCCGTCGAAAATGATGTGCCAGCTCTTTTTTATCTGCATGACATCCTCGGGCCTGAGCTCCTCCATATTCCCCGGAATATTCCAGCGGTTCAGCTGGCTTCGCAGATTATCGGCAGGATCTCTGATGATAAATACAAATTTTGATTTCGGAAACCGGGCGGCAATATCATCATAAACGCCGTCAGGTTGGCTTCTTTGATAATTTCACGGGAAAAGTCCAGTCTGTTTCGTTGAACCACCGTGTCAAAAGCAGCCCTGCCGTTTTTTATTTTTGTAAAAATCGCGCCATCTCCCAAAAATTCTCTTGCCAGGTCGATACTGACGCTACAACCGGTTGTCTGACTGAGCAGAGCCGAGATCACGGAGGTTCCCGCTTTCTGGTTCCCGAGTATAAAGACCGGTGCTTTGTGGATTTTTACCAATGCGCCGCGCATGATAAATTCCCCTGTTTTGAACAGGTTCAGAAGGTTGATGATGACCGGTTTGGATCGGGAGGGCACTTTTTTACCCACACTTTTTATGATTTGGGAGTCATCGAAAAAAAGGGATCGTTTTTTTCATTTTTCAACCCTTTGCATGACTGAGCTGTTTTTTTCAACAAATGATTCGCTTATCTGTGTATTGAGCGAGCTGATCCGTTCAACTGCCAATCTGTTGAGCACAACGGTCAGCGCAATGATGATCCAGAACATATTATCGTGCAGAAGGCGGTTGAACATCCCGATCATCATGGAGCCGATGATGCAGATTCTGAGGGAAACAGCGATGGATCTCAAGATATCATCTCCGGCTTGAAAAAAAACTTCCTCTGACCTTTTTGCATCCTTATATGCTGTTATAACGATTGATAGATAGATCAACAAACCCAGAACACCCAGCTGCCCTCCCACCTCCACATACGCATTGTGTGCGTTTAACCCCCGGTCACCGTATCTGCTCTTTACCAGGTCAATATCTTCTGAATACTGGGCGATACGCGCATACTCATATCCAAATCCGCCGATACCGACCCCCAGGAGGGGATGCTTGAACATCATCTTCCAGCCTGCTTTTGCCGTTTCCACTCGGCCTTCATCAATCTCTTCCAGTGATTCCGCCTCAAACAGGTTTGCAATCCGATTGGTATATCTCCATTTTACACTGTCAGGAAGGGCAAAATAGCCGATGGGTAACAGGAGAATCGTTAAAACAAACGCCATAATTTTTTTATTTCCCCTATGGTACATGGCCGGTGTAAATAACAGAAAAAACACCATGGGGAAAAAAACATTTCGGGAACCTGATGTCATAGCCGCCAGCACGAAGAGAGCAGCCAGAAAACACAACCCGAGCCGGTACGCCTTATAAAAATTTACGAGCATCAAGCAGAGGGCGATGGGAATCAAAATGACCATTGTATGTCCAAAAGCATTGGGATTTGACATGAAGCTGACGATGCGCACCATTCCTCTGTCACGAATGCCGATATTGGCTTTTACGCAATATATGCCGTATAAAGCGGCAATCGTTCCCATTAACAACAGGACAAAAATGATGACAATTAATTGTTTTCTGGTCTGAACCATGTATACCAGAATAAAAAAAGGGATGATCGAAGCCATCAGATAGGACACGTGGGAAAAGCCGGATAAAGGACCCAGAGCCGATGAGATGAAAATCTGCATGATAAAGAAGATGACCAGCCCCACCTGCTTGTTCCTGGCGGGGGTGATATTGCCGGTAAACATCATATTCATCACCCAGGCCACAAGAACGGCAGATCCGATCATGATGCTTGGATTGTATTCCCGAAGCGCTGGAAAAAACTGAACCGGTTGAAAAAAATGCCCGAAAATAAACACAGGCAACACCCAAAAGGGATTCAGGAGTGTTAAAACAAACACACCTGACACAGCACAAAATAGAAAAGTTACCATTTTAATGCATGGCCGTTAGTGACAATGTGATTTTTCTGCATGGAATATTTTTTCATATTTTTCTCTGAGCCACTTTGCGTTATTTTCCCATTTCAACCCTTTGTCAAGCAGAAAATTCAACCCTTCTTTTCCCATCGTCTGACTGAAAACATGATCTTCGTCAAGTTTTTCACCATCTCAGCCATCTGACCGTAGTCATCAGGCGCAACCAATATTCCGGTTTTCATGTGTTTGAGTATTTCTGCCGCGCCATCAACATTGGATGCAATAACAGGGGTTCCGCAGGCCATGGCCTCATAAAGGACATTTGGCATCCCTTCTGAAAAACTGACCAGCATAAAAATATCAGCCGCATTCATCCAGATTGCCACCTCGTCCGGGTTTTTTCTGCCCACAAACTTTACGTACTCTTCCAGATTGTTTCTGTATATCTCGTTTTCCATTTCAGATTGAAGCGGACCTTCACCAATCCAGACAAAAAGAAACTTTTTCCGGTCCGGATCTGTGTAGCTTTTTAAAATGTTTACAAAAGAGTAAGGGTTCTTCCTGGAAATCAACCATCCTACCGACAGAACAATTGTTTTATCAACGGGAAGGTTGAGCTTTTTTCGGATGTCTGGTTGAGGCATGGGTTTAAAAATTCGGGTGTCAACACCCTTTGGCATGACTGAAATTTTTTCCGGATCCGCCCCGAGATCAATGGCTTTCCGGGAAAGACTCCTGGAGACGGTGATGATCCCATCGGCATTATTCAATGCGGAAGTAATCATCGGGCGCAAAAGAACGTTGTCAGGCAGTTTGTGAAGATCGTTGCCCCTGCAGGTGATAACCAGGGGTTTCTTGAAAAATTTCTTAATTAAAGAGGCACAGAACCCCTCCGGATAGACATTGTGGGCATGTATCATGTCAAAATCAAACTCGTTCCGCAGTTTTTTTATCAGGCCGACGGTAAAAAGAAAAACCACAATCCCTTGACAGGTTGAAACAGGGCACCTGGGAGAGGAAAATAACTTTTGTACAGAACGTCAATTTTTTGAACCGGGTCACTCTGGACTCCTGTCATGAAAAAAGATCGGATTCCCTGTGATGGAACCCATGCCCTGGGGACGATTATTTTCTGGGAGAAATAATCCGCCAATGATTCCACCTCTCTTTTGATGAAAATGCCAAAGTGAGGGTTTTCTGAATTTGGGTACAGCATGGTAATAACCAGAATCTTCTTCATGCATTATCCATTCGTCTGTCCAGGAAAACGGATTTTTTCATCATGACAGCAGTCCGCCGTAAACCGCTCTGTATTCCTGAGAAATCACAGACCATTCTCTGGTTTCAATCATATCTTTTCGGGCCTGCCGACCTGTTTCAATACGTTTCTCCGGGCGGCGTGCCAGATCAACCAGTTTTCCGGCAAGACCATTGACATCACCGGCCTTGAAAACAAAACCGTTTCGGCGGTCAATGACCAGTTCCTTGAGCCCGCCGACATCACTGACCACCACTGTTTTTTCCATGGCCATCGCTTCAAGGGGTTTCAACGGTGTCACAAGCTCGGTAATGCGCTTGCTGATTCTGGGATACACAAGAATATCCATGAGCGAATAATAATCCTGCACTTTTTCATGGGGTACCCGGCCGGTAAAGATGACAGTATTTCCGGCAAGTCCCGTTTCATCCGCCAGTGTCCTTAAATTCTGATCCTCCACCCCGGTTCCGACCATTAGGAGCACAACATCATTGATTTCGTTTTTTACCAAAGGCATACTCTTCACAAGATCCGCCAGCCCCTCAAAAGTAAAAAAGATCCGATAAATCCGATGACTGTTTTTCCCCGGGTCCTGTATTTTTCAACAAGCATAGGAGACTTGTCTTTTGGGACGAAGGAACTGGTATCTACCCCATTTTGAACAACACAAATTTTTTGTTTAGGAGACCGCCTGGCAATTTCACGTCTGAGGCCTTCGCAGATACACACAACCGTATCCGCCCGGTCAAACAGCTTCTGTTCCATTTTGGCGCTGATCCTGTATTTAACAGAATTTTCCTTGAAACGGTTACGATCCACCGCTGCATCTTCCCAAAAAGCCCTGACTTCATATACCACAGGAATGTTAAGACGTCTGGCAACCCTTAATGCCGGCAATCCGCATAAGGATGGTGAGTGGGCATGAATAATACGCACCTTGTTTTCCTCAGCCAGACGCTCTATCATTTTTTCCGTCCGGCGCATCATGACCTGCTCTCTGAGAAACGGCAATCGATGCAGTGCTTTTTCAAATGATTCGGGCTTAACATATGACCGGTGGTAATCGATATCGTTCATCCGCTCAAACGGGATTTCTCTGTCATATTTGGGGGTCGTCATGACAATCGGTGTGAGCCCCATCCTGGATTGAAACTCTGCAATATATTTACTGCGAATGCTGTATCCGCTTAGATTAGGGATTGATCTATCAAGAACATGCAGTACTTTTGTTCCAGTCAAATCAGCAGTTGTTGTCATCCTTAAACTCCCGGCTGGATCTGGCTTTAATGGATCACCCGGTCTTTTTCCAGGTATTGGCAGTATTTCCTGTAATAAAATACCATGTTCCGACCAAAGCCGCATAATTTAAATTAACAAAAAAATAGATCAGATTCACAGGCCGTTTTTCACGAAATTTGGGATTCAGCCATGCAGAAAAAGCCAGGCCATAAAACAATATCTGGGCACCCAGAGTAAAGGTGAAAAAGGGTTCCCTGAGAAAAAAATTGCTGAAAAACAGATAAACCATCAAAAATGGGACGATCAGGCGAAATATTTTGTGGGAAAGAAAATTCCACCAGATTTTGTTTTTAAATGGATTGACCAGTCCGGGCTCGATTTTCAGTAACTGCCAGTTACCGGCGAGCGTTCTGATCTTCCGGGTCAATTCTGACCCTATGTCTTTCGAAACCAAATCATAGGCGACAGCATCAGGATCAAAAACACATCTGTAGCCCTGCATGACAATTTTCATCGGTGTCAAAACATCATCAAGAATAGTTTCCTCCGGAATATCCCTGTACAGTGCTTTTCTGACAGCATAAATGGCTCCGGTCGCACCAACCACCGAGCCGCTCTTGCTTTCCATCCGTCGGATCACTTTTTCATAATGCCAGTAAGCCCCCATTTCTTTTTGAATGGTACTGGCACGCCCTTTAACAAAAACCATTTCTCCGCTTACACAGCCCACATCAGAGTCATTGAAATTGGCCACCAGTTCAATCAAAGCCCGCGAATGGAACCGCTGGCGGCTGTCTGTAAAGACAATAATATCCCCTTTTGCCTGTTTCACACCTGTATTTAAGGCAAACGGTTTCCCTCTGGCTGGATGATAGGCGATCAGAGTAATTCTCTGATCATGTGTCGAACATTCGGTGATGATTCGATTGGTATTGTCGTCCGACCCGTCGGAAACAACGATGATTTCAATGGAGTTTTCAGGGTAACAGGTTTCAAGAATGTTTTGAATCCGCTTCCCAATATTGATTTCTTCATTTTTTGAAGCAATTACAATGGAAATAAAAGGCGGTTTGGGCTGATATGTCTTGTGGATGGGTCTAAAAAAAACGGTGGATCGAATGAATAACCATAAAAGATACCCCAGATAGGTATAAAGAATAAATAAAATTGATAGGATGAAAAGCGTTTTCATTGTGTGTCAAATTAACCGGATATGATCCACGCAGGGGTTTTGTTTTCAGGCCGGTTCTTCGCAACCATCACCTCGAAATCAGGGGGAGGATGGCCCCGATTATTGCCGATGCCCGGAGAAAAGAATGGGCGGACAAGGGCCGGCCCTGCCAGGATAAAACGGACGCTTGTGATCAGAATTCCCGCCCGATGCCGTGGTATTCAAATCCGAATTCCGCCACCTCTTCCGGATCATACTGGTTTCTGCCGTCAAAAATAACGTTTTCCTTCATCAGTTCCCCCATGCGTTTGAAATCCGGCTGGCGGAAAGTTTTCCACTCAGTGACCAGGACCAGGCCATCCGAATTTTCCAGAGACTGGTAAGGATCTTTTGCCAGGACCAGGCGGCCGCTGTCCAGCCATTCTCCGGGCAGTTCCCGGACTGCCTGCTTCATGGCCACCGGGTCATAGGCCCGCACCATGGCTCCGGCATCCAGCAGGTCTTTCAGCAGCACCAGGGATGCTGCTTCTCTCATATCGTCTGTGCCGGGTTTAAAAGCCAGTCCCCACACGGCAAATTTCCGTCCGGTAAGGTCTCTGCCGAACCGGTCCCGAATTTTTGGGCCAGCACGGTTTTCTGCCGGTTGTTCCGGGCCTCCACCGCGGCCAGCACAGAGGGCTCCACCCCGGAATCCCTGGCGGTTTTGATCAATGCCTTGACATCTTTGGGAAAGCACGATCCCCCATACCCGCACCCCGGATAGATGAATGAATACCCGATACGGGTATCCGACCCAATCCCTTTCCGGACATTTTCCACATCCACGCCCAGGTGTTCACACAGGTTGGCGATTTCATTCATGAAAGAGATCTTGGTGGCCAGCATGGCATTGGCCGCATACTTGGTCATCTCCGCATCCCGCACGTTCATCAGGATCATTTTGTCCCGGTTCATGGAAAAAGGCGCATACAGCCGGGTCATGATTTTGGCAGCCCGGTCCGAGTTCACCCCCACGATGATCCGGTCCGGCTTGAGAAAATCCTGGATGGCCGCCCCTTCTTTAAGGAATTCCGGGTTGGACACCACATCGAATGCCAGATCCACCCCCCGGCGGTCCAGTTCGGCCCGAACCACCCCGGCCACCTGGTCGGCCGTGCCCACCGGTACCGTGGATTTGTCCACAATCACGGCATAGTCGGTCATGTGCGCCCCGATCTGTTTTGCCACAGCCAGTACATACTGGAGATCGGCTGACCCGTCCTCTCCCGGCGGGGTACCCACGGCAATGAAAACACCTGGCAGTCCTTTGCCGCTTCCTTAAGCTGGGTGGTAAACTGCAGTGTGCCCTCCGCCATATTTTCTTTGACCAGTTTTTCAAGGCCCGGCTCATAAATGGGCAGAACCCCTTTTTCAGGTTTGCGATTTTAACGTCGTCAATATCCACGCACGTGACCCGGCTGCCCATTTCCGCAAAACAGGCGCCGGTCACCAGTCCACATAGCCGGTGCCGATGATTGTCAGTTTCATTAAGATTATCCTGTTTGTTTTTTTTCAAGTTTCAGTTCAACGATAAATACCAGATACACCAGGACCAGTGCGGCCCCGAAGATGATCAGCCCGGATATGTCATGAAGAAATCCATGGGCGGTCTCAGGACTGATCCACACCGCCATGGCAGCGGTAACAGTCAGCCGGACCACATTAACGGCCACGGCAATGGGAACGGCTGAAAAAAAAAGGACCCATTTTTTCACCACAGACACCGGCGCCAGATACGCGGCAATTCCGGTCAACGCCAGCAGGGATGTCAAGGACCGAAGCCCTGAACACGCATCCACTACTTCCAGGGAGGTGGGGGCCAGATGCAGAATATTGCCTTCCCTGAACACCGGTATCCCGATCACGGCGATCATCTGTGCCGACAATTTTGCCGCCAAAAGCTGGAGCGGAAATGCCACCTGGTTCCACAAAATGGCAGGGATCGGGATCATCAGGATCAGATAGGCCACCGGAATCAGCACCGCCCGGAACGTTGAGATGCCAAACAGGTAAATGATGATCCCGGACAAGGTGATCACCATGGAAAACCGCATCAGGAAAAGCTCGGCCCCGATGGTGGCTGCCACATGAATCAGCAGTCCAAAAACAATCACTGCCAGTCCGAGACCGGAAGGCTGCCAGGGAATCTGTTTGAGCCGGTCTTTGTTATACCAGACCATGTAAAGAGCGATCGCTGGAATCAGAAATCCATGAGAAAAATTGGGGTCTATAGACCAATTTGATACCAGGCCTGCAATGGTTTTGAAAAACACCAGGATAAAGCCGGCGGCAATCAGACCGGCCTGGATCCGGAAACGAACAGTGTTGTCTGTCATGGTCGGCCTCATTTAGGGAGATATTCATCCAGCGTTGGTTTCAGAAGACCGGCAAACTCCTTCAGCAGCTGGACCGCTTCCTGCTGCGTGGATGTCACCGGAGTAATCAGCCGGACAAAAGAGCCGTCGGTGCGGTTGCGGAAAACGGCATCGATCACCAGCCAGATTTTCTGCATATACTCGGACGCAATGATTCTGCCCCTGGAATGAAACCAGTAGAGCACCATCTGGTACTCATCCCTTTTTTTCAGAACCAGGGAGGCCACCTTGTAAGTCTGCCCGGTAACAGGGTCGGTCAGAATTTCCCGGCCGGTTTCCACAATATGCCATCCGGACCCGGGCATGCAGTTTCTGGGGAATGGATCAGGTCCCCTTTGCGCTGACTTTCGTAAACCCGATATACAGGTTTACGAACCGGTCCGGGGGCCGGGTAAAATCGGAGAGCACATACGCTTCCACCCCCAGCACCTGGAGGATGCCCTCCGCCAGTGCCCCTTTCCGGCCCTGCCAGGGGCGACCCGGTCCGGAAAACCGGAAAACGATTTCACCGGCAAAATCTCTTCGGTGCGGCTGGTGAGCAGAACCGTACCAAAAGCCGCACAAAACAAAGCGATGATTACAAAAAAACGGTTCCAGGACATAGTTACCGATCCCATCGAAACAACCGGTCTTCCAGGCTCTGACGGGTTGGATCGATTTCCGGGGTTATGGGCTGCTCCGGCACTAGGCGGAGAGTGAAAAACACGCGGTTGTCCGTATAATCCTGACGAAACAGGTCATCAGTTGTATTGAAATCGGTGAACTTATAATTAAGATCCACATACAGCCATTTCAACGGCTGCCACACCATGCCGGCCCCAAGGATCAGACGGGTGTCACGGCGGTCCACCGTGCGTTCCTGATACTCATCCATCCGGAATGCCCCGGTCAGGAACGTGGAAAGTTGTCTTGTCACCTGATGGGTCAACCGGGCCCCGGCCTGGTAATAGGTGGTAAACCCCAGGCTGGCAGCTTCATCCCCGGCCGTGTCATAGCCGCTGATACCGGTGACGGACAGGGTGGTGGCAGGAGAAAAATTGAAATGTTTATACATGTCCAGATCCAGAAACCAGTCCATGTCGTCCCCCTGATCATCACTCCAGTCGTGGAGCAGGATCCCCGCCCCCGCAGAGATGCCGGAATCCGGGGTCACCTCCCAGTCAATACCGGCGGACGGGTGAAAAATATGGTGGGTATACGCTTTTGTTTCCGAATAGGTGTGCCGGTACTTCACATAGGTATCAAAGGTCTTGGAAAGAGACCGGATCAGCCGGACATCCCCGGAAACGGATCGGGCATACTCAGAGGTATCATTGAAATCCCGGTAATCATATGACAGCCCGGTATCCATCCCCAGCTTGGGAGTAAACCAGTAAGAAACGTATCCGGCAGGAGCATACCGGGTATAGGCGTCCGGATCCTTTTTTTCATAGGAATCAAATTCATACAGAAAAGTCACCCGCGCGTGATTCCGTGGACCGTATTGATGATCGATCCCGGCCCGGGTGGTGTTTCGGACATGTTCTGTGTATGCACCGGTCCGGGCGCGGCGGTCATACAGATCCGCATAGGTGTGACCATAGGTAAGGCGGGTGTTTTTTTGGCCTGGGTGGTTCCGGAGACGAACGCCTGATGACGTCTGGTCTCTCCGGAGAATTCATCCGAATTCCCGTCATACGCCAGGCCGTATGACAGATCGGTATGTTTTGCGGGGGACATGTTTCCTTCAACCGTGACATAATGGTTCAACCGGTCCCGGTCATCCAGATTTTTGTAGTCCTTATAGGTGGGGGAGTAACTCAGAAACAGCTGGTGTCTTTCGTGAAAATCCCGGCGGTAAACTGCAGGGCATAGGCAGTGATGAACTCTTCCTGCTTGCCGGTTTGTGTGGAAAAAAAATTGTCCTGATATTCTTCAGTGATGGACAGAACCGGCATTGCCTGAAAAACCGTCCTGGGATGCACCTGTCCGGCAAACAGCCCCATTCCCGCCAGCATCAGAGGAATGAAACGGATGATCCAAAAGCCGGGTATGAAATCTGTCACTTTCATGAAAGGATCAGGGCACAATGATGATATCATCGGCCTGAAGAAAGATGTCTTTGTTCATCTGCCCCTTGACGATGTCTTTGTAATCGATTTTAAACACGGTCAGATCATTTCCGTTCCGCCGGTAGAGCAGAATCCGGTCTTTGGCGGCCCATTGTGTGAATCCTTTGGCCAGAGCAAATGCCTGAATCACGGTCAGGTTTTTGATCAAAGGGTATTCCCCGATTTCCTGGACCTCCCCAGAATATAATACTGCTGGCTCAAGGCATTGATCAGTGTGACTGTAACCATGGGGGCATCCACGAACCGGGTCAGCCCTTCCTGGATTGTCTGCTTCAGTTCCACCGTGGTCCGGCCGGAAGCCGGAATGTCGTCCAGCAGCGGAAACGTGATCTTACCGTCCCGGCGCACCTGGACCATATCCAGAGACAGATCCGGCTCTTTCCAGGTATGGATGCTGAGTACATCCCCGATGCCGATGGTATACGCCGGATTTAAAACCGTTGCGTTGTCGTTTTGTCCGCCGGAAGCGGGAACCGCAGTCAGGACCACCCACACGGCCAGTACGGCCATAACCCCACAGCTTTTTTTCGCATAGCTCCGCCCTTTCGATGCCATTTTACGGCATGGCATCCAAATTCCTTGGCACTCACACGTTTGAATGCTTGTTTCTTTTTAGTATAAAACCTGAAACAATTCAACCAATCCCGCCATAATGGCCGTATGGATACCGGGATAACACCGGATTTTTTGAAAAATTTTTAATCACCCCCAGAATTTTCTTTTTCCCGTTAAATATCAATCAGATTCTCCACCTGTTTTCGAGTGGTTTTGCCATACCGGATGACAATCACAATGCCGTCCACTACCCTGGCGATGGCATTGGTTTCTGAGGTAAGGGTGGGAGGAGGGGTGTCAATAATCACATACCGGTCCGTATACCTTGATTTGACCTCATGAAGCAACATCCGCATCTGTTCCGATGACAGCAGCTCCGATGGGTTTGGGGGAACCGTGCCCGCCGGCAGCAGGGTCAGTTTGTTGACAAAGGTCTTCCGGAGCAGTTCAGGCAAGGGCCTGGAGTGGGACAGATGGTCGCTGAGTCCCGGTAAATCCGGAAAGCTGAACAAGGTATGGAGGGACGGGGATCTCAGATCGCAATCCATGAGAAGCACGTATTCATCAATGCTTCGGGCGACGGTAACGGCCAGATTGGCAGCCACAAACGATTTGCCTTCACATGGTGACGGGCTGGTGATCATGATGGATCTCGGGGGATCACCGCTTTCCGGAAACAGAATCTTGTTTTTCAAAAGCCGGAACTGTTCCGCTTCCAGAGAGTGAGGTTTCAACAGGGTTACAATGGACGGGTGAAGAATTTCCGGTAGCTGCTGCCGGTCATTCGCGGGAATACCGGTTCCGGATGGGGCATGTTTTGAAAATTCACGGTCCTGTGGGTAATGGTGCTGTTGGGCCTGGTTTTGTCGGGTATAGTCCTGTCTGGCTTTTTCCAGGGCATCGAACAGGTTCCCCGAATCATCTGCAAGGACACCGGGGCCGGGCGTGTCATGATCGGATAATTCACGGTCGTGTCTGAGACGATCGTGTCCGGCATGGTCCTCCTGCCTGGCTTTTTCCAGGGCATCGAACAGTTTCCCCAAGTCACCCCCTTATCGAAACATGGATTTAAAACGGCAGTATTTGTTTTAAGGCGGTCATGGTCCGGTCCAGCCCTTTGACGTAAAGAACGGCAAAAAAGGCGAAAAACACCGCCGCATACAGACAGCACAGCGTAAAGGCCGCCAGTTCCGTCCGTTTCCGGATGGTTTCGCCCGGAGACTGCAGTTCCGGAAGCGTAGCCAGAATCGTCAACCCCAAATCCTCTTCAATCTGTTCATCCCGGCGCAAAGATGAATCAAAAAATTCCAGAATAAAAATAATGCCGGAGGCCAGCCCCAACCCGGCGGCCACAGACAGGATAAAAAATTTGATTACATCCGGTGACACCGGTTTTTCAGGCAGTTTGGCCGGATCCAGAATCCGGAACTGTTCGCCCTTTTGTCTTTTTTCCATGTTCACAGACAGTTCCGCTTCCAGCTTTCGATTCAGCAAAGAATTGTATACTTCCTTGATATTGGCATAATCCCGGTTCAGGGATTGAAGCTCCATTTCCCGCCGGGGGGTTTCTTCCACCCGTTTCTGATAGACAGTCATTTTTTTTTTCAATATCATTCAGTTCCATGGTCAGGGCCTGAATATCCATCTTCAATTGACCCTTCTCGGTTTCAAGCCCTGCCAGCCGGGGATCACTGGGTGTCGCAGATGACCCGGGAGTTGCGGAATTACTGCTTTCCATATTTGACTGGTTGTCGGCGGCCACCCTCTTTTCCAGATTTTCAATGGTCTTGACCAGACGTTTCACATCCGGATGATGCGGGGTATAAACCGTAAGCAGCTGCTCATATTCCTGCCGGGCCAGGGCCAGTTTTTCCTGATTGCTCAATATGACAGTTCCGGAACCGGATGCCGGTATGTCAGACCCGGTCTGAGCCGGCTGCCGGGAAAGGGTTTCGATTTCGTTTATCCGGGATTCCACCATGGCCAGAGAGGTTCTTGCCTCCCTGAGAAGCACATGTTTGTCTGCCATCTGCAGCTGAAGCCGGTCCAGTGTCCTCAAATTGCTGTCCAGTTCATCCGGAAGACCGCCTAAATGCTCAGCCCGGTATGCGGACAGTTTGGCTTCCATTTCTTCCAGCCGTTGCCGGGTCTTTTCCAGTTCAAGATCCAGAAATTCACTGGTTCCCACTGCCTGGGCTTCCCTGACTTTGAGATTTTCATCCATGAAATAACTGGCAAGAGTATTGGCGATCCGCATCACTCTGTGGGGATCACTGCCGTTGAACCGGATGGAAAAGGCCTCTGTACCGTGCCGGGCCTGCTCAATTTTCACCCGGACACGCTGCCTCATCTCAGCGATTTTGTCTTCCAGATACATATCAGGCTTGTCCGCATACAGGTTGAACTGATCAATGATTTTTTCAAGGTTGCTCCGGCTCAGAATCTGCTGGGAGATCGTGCTGATCCGCTGATTGATGCTGGAGGTTACAACGGACTGCACATATTCCGAAGGCACACTTTGCGCTGAACCAGAATCAGGGTGGATGCCTCATATTTTTTGGGAACAACGAGCATCACTCCCAGCCCCAGGGTCAGAAAAAAACAGATCGGCAGAATGATCAGCCACCGCCTTCTAACAACGATATCCAGAATCTCTTCCGGTTTGATCTGTTTCTGGGGTTGCAGCGTGTTCACCATGACATTGTCATACCTGCTGAAAAAATTGATACGGCCGGATATCCTGCTTTACTGTATCACGGCATTCTTTCTTAGTGAAATCATTTTGTCAACCCCAAACAAACCCGGGTGCGTGCATATTGACAAGTTTTGTCATTCCATATTATGGTGCCTGATTATGACGACACCCAAAGAGATCCGACTCAAAGACTATTCCCCGCCTGATTTTCTCATCGAACAGGTGGCCCTGGTTTTCGACATTCAGCCCGGCGAAACCCGGGTGACATCGACCCTGAGCCTTTTTCGGAATCCTGCAGGAGCCCGCCCGTCTGCGGAACTGAAAATGGATATGGGCGAATATGCCATCGATTCCGTGACTCTGGACGGTCACCCTGTTTCCGCTGATGCGTTTCAGACAGACGAAAAACAGTTCGTAATGCCTGATGTACCGGACCGGTTTACCCTGGAAATCTGCAACCGGATCATTCCGGAAAAAAACACCCGGCTGGAAGGACTGTATCTTTCCCGCGGCATCTACTGTACCCAGTGCGAAGCCGAAGGATTCCGGCACATCACCCCTTTTATCGACCGGCCCGACGTCATGGCAGGGTTTGCCTGCACCCTTATTGCGGACAGGGATGTGTGCCCGGTGCTGCTGTCCAACGGCAATCCCGTGGAAAAAGGAAATCTGCCGGATAACCGGCATTACGTCCGGTGGGAAGACCCGTTTAAAAAACCCTGTTACCTGTTTGCCCTGGTGGCCGGAAACCTGTCTTATATCGAATCACCTTTTACCACAAAATCCGGCAGAGACATCACACTGAGAATCTTTGCGGAACCCAGGAACATCCACCAGTGCCGGCATGCCATGGACTGCCTCAAACAGGCCGTTAAGTGGGATGAAGACCGGTTTGATCTTGAATTTGATCTGGATCTGTACCAGATTGCGGCCATCAATGATTTCAATGCCGGTGCCATGGAAAACAAGGGGTTGAACATTTTCAACGCCAGATACGTACTGGCAGACCCCTCGTCTGCTACGGATGAAGATTTCATGAACATCCAGCGGGTGATCGGGCATGAATATTTCCACAATTGGACCGGCAACCGGGTAACGCTTAAGAACTGGTTTCAGCTCAGCCTCAAAGAAGGGCTCACTGTGTTCCGGGACCAGGAGTTCACTTCCGATTTAAACTCCAGGGCCGTGGAACGTATCACTCACGTGAAAAACCTGCGGGCGTTCCAGTTTCCCGAAGACAGCGGCCCCATGGTCCATCCGGTGCTGCCAGAGGCCTATATCAAAATGGACAATTTCTATACCATGACCGTGTATGAAAAAGGCTCGGAACTGGTCCGGATGATCCATCAGCTGCTGGGGGAAACCGCGTTTCAACAAGGCATGGTCCTGTATTTTGAAAAGTTCGACGGCTTGGCCGTCACCATTGAGGATTTTTGTCGGTCATGGCCGAGGCCGGCAATCTGGACCTGACCCATTTTAAGCGCTGGTACACCCAGTCCGGCACCCCAACCGTGACCGTGATCCGGTCGTATGATCCGGACACCCGGACCCTGACGGTGACCTTTTCCCAGCACACGCCTCCGGACAGAAACCAGTCTGAAAAACTGCCCCAGCACATTCCCGTGCGCATGGGGCTGCTGGACCCGGACGGACGGGACATCCTTCCGGCACCCAACACCCTGATACAGATGACGGACAAGACCCACACCGAGGTGTTTGAAAATGTGCCCCCCGGCACCCTGCCCTCGGTGTTCCGGCAGTTTTCAGCCCCGGTGAAGATTATCACGGATTTCAGTGATGAGGAACTGGCCTTTCTCATGGCCCATGACACCGATGCGTTCAACCGGTGGGATGCGGCCCAGACCCTGTTCAACAAAGAGATCCAGCATCTGGTGGCCGCCGTGTCCCGGGACCGGGCCCTCACCGTGTCCCCCAGCCTGATCCGGGCGTTGAGGCGGCGCTGTCAGACGCATCGGCAGACCGGGCGTTCTGGCCCGGACCCTTGCCGTCCCCAGAGAAACCGAACTGGCGGACCTGTTCGAAACCATTGACGTGGATGCCATCCACACGGCCAGACAGTTTCTCAAGCGCATCTGGCCGAAGCCCTGGGTCCGCTGTTTGCGGAAATCATCGAAAAATGCAGCCAAGCGGATCCCAAAAGCCTGTCCATCCGTGACATCGGAGGCCGGAGCCTGAAAAATTTGGCGCTGTCCTACCTGGCCGCCACCGGTACCCCCACCTCTCTGCACCAGGTGTGGGACGCGTTTGAGAATGCTGCAACCATGACCGATGAATTTGCCGGTCTCCAGATCCTGTGTGCCGCAGATCCTTCATTAAGGCGGAAAAGCGCAGCCCGGTTTTACGAGCGATGGTCCCATGACCCCCTGGTTCTGGACAAATGGTTCCTGGCCCAGGCCGTGTCTCCTTTGCCCGGCACCCCGGAAGCGGTGAAGGATCTGGCGGATCATCCGGATTTCTCGTTAACCAACCCCAACCGGGTCCGGGCGCTGATTTACGGATTTGCCCTGCACAATCCCATCCGGTTCCACGAAACAGACGGCAGCGGATATGCGTTTGTCACAAAAAAATCCTGGCACTGGACCAGGTCAACCACCAGGTGGCAGCCCGGCTGGCCCGGTGTCTCATCCAGTGGAAAAAATATGATCCCCGGCGCCGGCCCTGATGAAAGAATCCCTGACGTCTCTGGCAGCCGCCCCGGACCTGTCCACCAATGTCTACGAAATCGTATCCCGGGCACTGGAGTGACCCCCGGGCCTGACTTTGGCAGGCCTTTTGTATGTCTGTTGTGCCCGCCTGACAGGCATCTGAGCCCGCGATGATCCGGACCCCGGCCGGACAGGGACATGACCCGGCCGGGCTTTGGGAGACGGCAGGACAGAATCCGGAACTGTCAGTGCCGGGGCGACGATCGAAAACTTTCCCTGCCCGGTCGGGCGGACTCAGGCCAGGATCTGCCGGCTAACGGCCGTAATACGCCAGGTACCAGTCCACAAATTCTGAATCCCTTCAGGGACCGGCGTAGCGGGCTTGAATCCCGTGTCGGTGATCAGATCACTGACATCCGCAAACGTGGCCGGTACATCCCCGGGCTGAAGCGGCAGATATTCAATGACCGCTCTTTTCCCTAAAGCGGATTCAATGGCGCGGATAAAATCCATGAGCGCCACGGGCTGGTTGTTCCCGATGTTGTACAGCCGGTAGGGAACGCAGCTGGAAGACGGGTCCGGCCGGTCTGAAGACCACTCGGGATCTGCTTCAGGTATCCGGTTCATGACCCGGATCACCCCTTCCACAATATCGTCGATATACGTAAAATCCCGCTGCATGTTCCCGTTGTTGAACACCTTTATGGGCTTGTTGTCCATCATCGCTTTGGTGAACAGAAACAAGGCCATGTCCGGACGGCCCCAGGGACCGTACACCGTGAAAAACCGCAGCCCGGTGCAGGGCAGGTTATACAGATAGCTGTAGGTATGGGCCATGAGCTCGTTGGCTTTTTTGGAAGCCGCATACAGGCTGATGGGGTGATCCACGTTTTGGTGAACCGAAAACGGCATAAGGGTGTTCAGGCCGTACACGGATGAGGAAGACGCGTACACCAGGTGTCTGACCTGGCTGTGGCGGCACCCTTCCAGCACGTTTCCGAATCCCACCAGATTGCTGTCCACGTAAGACGACGGGTTGTCGATGCTGTGCCGGACCCCGGCCTGGGCCGCCAGATTCACCACACAATCAAATGCGTTTTTTTGAAACAGCGCTTCCATGCCGGGCCGGTCTGCCAGATCCAGTTTCTGAAATAAAAACCCGGTCTTTTTTTCCAGCCGGGACAGCCGGGCCTGTTTTAAAGTTACATCATAGTAGTCATTGAGGTTATCAATGCCGACCACCGTGTGCCCTGAATCCAGGAGCCGGGCCGACAGGCTGTAGCCGATAAAACCGGCAGCGCCGGTCACCAGAACGTTCATAAAAAATCCTTTTCATGATTGTGAAGATGGTACAGGGTTGCCCCCACCGGGGCAAACGAGAGCGTCAGGATATTGAGCCAGGGAATGATCAGCGGCAGTCCGAACCCGATATGAAATCCCACGTGCTGACGCAGAAACCGCCACCGGTCTTTGAAAGGCAGCATCTGCCGGGCCGGCACCAGGTCGGTGTTGTCCCAGGCCAGAAACACGCCGGCTGTGACTGCAGACACCACCAGGATCACCGGACCCAGCGGGGTAAAAATCCTGCCGTCATTACCACCAGGGTGATGATCATGGGAATCACGGCCCGGGGAATTTCCTGAACAATCAGATAACCTGCCGTTTGAACCATCCTCTGTCTGAGACGGACATCTCTTTTCCCAGAACGATTTTTTCCGTGATCCGGGACATATAGTCCATGATGAAGACATTGAAACACACCTGGGCCGTCAGGTAGGCGATCACCACACTGAAGGCAGCCAGCAGCAGTGACAGCAGCCAGGATGCCAGGTGCCAGAGGTACACCGGAAACCCGGAGGCCGGCATTTGCCAGAGCCGGGACATGATCGCGTCATGGTTCAGCAGGATAAGACCGGAAAACAGCACGGTCAACACCAGGATCACGGCAAACCGCAGCAGTCCGAGCCATAAGAGTCTGGGATGGCGCAAAGACAGCATCAGCCCCTGAAAATTATATCGAATGCCTTGAAAAAAATCCACCCATCCCCCTTGCGTGCCCGGATCAAAGCACTAATTTATTGTTATGATCCGTTTTGGACACTATAGAAACTGAGGTGGGTAAATTCAAGGAGATTTTTCATGACGGTATATTATGTGGACGGCGCGTTTGTTCCTGCGGACAACGCCGTGATCCCGGTGGATGACCTGGCCGTGCTCCGGGGAATCGGCATCTGTGACATCATGCGCACCTTTCAGGGAAAGCCATATTTTGTGGATGAACACATTGACCGGCTCATGGCATCCGGAAACCAGATCGGCCTTGCCCTGCCCTGGTCCCGGTCGGACATCAAGCAGATCGTGTTCCAGACCCTGGAAAAAACCCGGGCCTGGAAGAGGTCAATATCCGCATTGTCATCACCGGCGGCTCCAGCCCCGACTTTCTGACGCCTTCGGGCCGTCCCCGGCTGATCGTCATGGTCACCCCCATCGGCAGACTGCCTGAGTCATGGTACACTCACGGGGTCAAAGTCATCACCCTGGTCCAGGAACGGCCGTTGGCCGGTGCCAAGGTTACCTCCTATATCCCGGCCACCATGGCATTGAACCAGGCCAAAGCCTCCGGTGCCGTGGAAGTGATCTACATCGACCGGAACCGGAACGCCCTGGAAGGCACCACCAGCAACCTGTTCGCATTTTTCGGCAACACACTGGTCACCCCGCCCGCAGACGGGATTCTTAAGGGCATTACCCGGAAGGTGATCCTGTCTCTGGCCAAAGACCGGTATGAGGTATCTGAATCATCACTGCCCATAGAAAAGCTGCTCACCGCCGACGAGGTGTTCATTACCGGCACCAACAAGGGCGTGGTCCCGGTGGTGGAAATCGATGACATCGCCATCAATGACGGCCGGCCCGGCCCGGGCACCCGGGCCCTCATGACCGCCCTGGCCGATCATGCCACCCGCTTTAAACAGAACGGAGGCTGAGTTGAAACAGATGAAGGCCATCTTATGGAATTACGGCAACACACTTGCACCAATGGCAATGCCGGATGGATGATACCGCTTAAATCCCGGAAATTCCCCCGGCCGGGCACGAATATGCCGGGCTGAACCCGGTCAGGTGATGGCGGACAGGATCTGTTTGGTTTTAACCAGGGCTTTGGCCGTCTGGTTGGGTTTGAATCCCAGATGAAACTGAACGCAGTCTTTTTTAATCCATTTGAACCGGGCCGTTGACGTCCATATCTTCTCCAGTTCCGGCAGCGGCGGGGCACATGGGGCAAAGAAAACGTCAGGCTCAGTGCGGCCGGATCCATGTCCAGGCGCCGGATTCCGCACTGAATGGCCAAAACCCGGAGCATGATTTTAAGCAGCATGTTTTCCGCAGGCCGCGGCAGCCGTCCGTACCGGTCTTCCAGCTCTTTTTTGATATCGGCGATGTCTGACAGGGTGGTAAGCCGGGACAGCCGGCGGTACAGGGTCAGGCGCTGGGACACGGTTTCGATGTAGTCTTCGGGAAACCCGGTGGACATTTTGACGTTGATTTCCGGATCCAGGGGCTGCACATGGGTCTCTCCCTTGAGTTCATGAACCGCCTCGTCCAGCAGCTTTAAAAACAGATCATACCCGACCGCGGCAATGTGCCCGGACTGGGATGCGCCCAGAGCCGTGCCCGCGCCCCGGATCTGAAGATCTTTCATGGCGATCTGGAACCCGGACCCCAGGTCCCGGTATTCCATGAGTGCGGCCAGGCGTTTCCGGGCATCCCTGGAGACGATGGATTCATCAGATACCAACAGATACGCATACGCCTGGTGATCCCCCCGGCCGATGCGCCCCCTGAGTTGATAGATCTGGGACAGTCCGAACCGTTCGGCCTTGTCGATGATCATGGTGTTGGCGGACGGAATATCCAGGCCGGATTCGATAATGGTGGTGCACACCAGCAGATCGATCTCATTGTGCACAAACTGCATCATCACCTTTTCCAGCTCGGTTTCGGACAGCCGGCCGTGGGCCACGCCGATGCGGGCTTTGGGCACCAGTTGTTTGAGGTTGTCCGCCACCTTGAAAATATTTTTGATATTGTTATGGACAAAAAACACCTGCCCGTTCCTTTCCAGCTCTTTTTGAATCGCGTCTTTGACCACGCTCTCTTCATAAGGCGTGATATACGAAACAATAGGCTGCCGGTCCGGCGGCGGGGTCTTGATCACACTGATGTCCCGCATGCCGGTCAGCGACAGGTGCAGGGTTCTGGGGATGGGTGTGGCGCTCAGTGCCAGCACATCCACGGTGCTGCGCTTTTTTTCAAACTTCCTTATGCCGCACCCCGAACCGCTGTTCTTCGTCGATCACCAGCAGGCCCAAGGATTTGAACTCCACATCCTTTTGTAAAAGCCGGTGGGTCCCGATCACGATATCCATGCGCCCGTCAGCCATCTGCGCCAGAATATCGGCCTGTTCCTTTCTGGACCGGAACCGGGACAGGCCCGCAATATTCACGGGATGGTGTTGAAACCGTTCCCGGAACGTGGCCAGGTGCTGTTCCGCCAGAATGGTGGTGGGCACCACTAAAGCCACCTGTTTGCCGTCGTTCACCGCCTTGAACGCTGCCCGGACCGCCACCTCGGTCTTTCCGTATCCCACATCCCCGCACACCAGCCGGTCCATGGGGGTGTCGGACTCCATATCCAGGTGCACGTCATCAATGGCCTTTAACTGGTCCGGGGTCTCCTCATAGGGAAACGACGTTTCAAAATCCTGGTAATACCGGTCCGGACGGCTGAAGGCAAACCCCTTATTGATGCGCCGTTTGGCATACAGATCCAGCAGGTCCGCCGCCATTTTTTCCACCTCTTTTTTGCCCTGGCCCTGGACTTGGCCCAGGCTTTGGACCCGATCTTGTCCAGCACCGGCTCATAACCGTCCACCCCGATATATTTGCCGATCATTTCCATGCGGTCCACCGGCAGATACAAGGTGTCTTGGTCCTGGTACACGATTTTGATGAAATCCTGGGAGATCCTGCCCACGTCCAGGTTGACCAGGCCGTCGTACCGCCCCACCCCGTGCTCGGCATGCACCACAATGTCCCCGTTCTCCAGCTCCTCCGGGGCGATCATCTCGGTTTTCAGGTCCCTGGAGGACCGCATCATCCGGCGCACCCGTTTTTTTCCGAAGATCTCCTCTTCGGTGACCAGCACCAGGCGGCGGTCTGAAATCAAAAACCCGGCGGAAAGGCTGCCCAGCAGATAATACAGCCCGGACGGCTTTGCTAGGACATCACGGATCGTTTTCAAGGGTTCCGGAGTCAGGCCGTAAGGAGCCAAAAGCGATATCAAACGCTGCACCTGGGCATTCTGCACCAGCACGCATACGATCCTTTCGCCGCAGTTCACCCGGTTTTCGATCCAGTTCACCAGCGGTTTCAAAGGGGTATCGGACCGGTTTTTCATCTCCAGGGCCGCCGGAACCCGGTCAATGGACTGAACCGGCAGGGAAAACACCGGGCGGTCGGATGCCGGGTCCGCTGGTGGCGAATTGGTCAGCACCAGGTGCGGAAAAGTGGCCGCCTGGATGGCTGCCCGGTCAAACGGCACCAGGCAAAGATCCGGATCCCCGCCAAGCCGTTTTCCGCTGCCAGTGTCCGGCAGTTGTGCCGGACCCGGTCCTCAAACTCGGCTGCCTTTTCCGCCAGCAGGTCCGGTGAATCCCAGATCACGCAGGTCTGCTTGTCCAGAAAACCGAACCCGGTATCCATCCGGTCATACACAATGGACGGCATGGCTTCGATGCCGGCCATCCGCCCGGTTTCCCGGATCTGGGTGACATATTCCCGGATGGCGGCATCATCCAGACCGGCAGCTTTGCCATGGGCCCGAAGCCTGGCCAGGACATGGGGCAGGTCCCTGTCCGTGATTACAGCTTCCGTGGCCGGGGTCACCACCAGTTCAGACAGTTCCCGCACCCCCCGCTGGGTATAGGGCGAAAAACTGCGGAGCGATTCCACCAAATCCCCGAAAAAATCCATGCGCACCGGCCGGGCACGGCCCGGTACAAACAGGTCCAGGATATCGCCCCGCACCGCGTATTCCCCGGGATCTTCCACCAGGGACACCCGGTGATACCCGCCATGCTCCAGCTTCAGGATCAGGGCTTCCCGGTCGATTTCCTCTCCGGCCATCACCAGCTCGGCATATTCCGCAAGCCGGAACTGCGGCATCAGTTTCCACACCAGGTGTCCACTGCAGCCACCACCAGATATGAATCGGACCGGGCACGGGTCAGCCTGGACAGCACACCCATACGGCGCAGCGAGGTCTGCCGGTGATGGGACAGGGATTTGAACGGCAGCACATCATAGCCCGGAAAAACAGGACTTGATTTTTTTGTCCGGCAGAAAAAACTGTAAATCGCTCACCAGGGTGCCGGCCCGGCTTGAATCCGGCACCACCACCAGCAGATCCCGGTTCAATGATTCAAACAGCCGGGCCGCCAGCCATGCCTTGTGAGATCCGTCCTGATGTGTGAGTACAACCGCGCTGTCGCCGGACAGCACTTGATCGGTGATGTGAGATATCATGGAATACGGTTTACTCGAATTTTCCTGCCAGGTCATGGTCAATGACATAGATGCAGACCTCATTGGCCCCCTGGGTGGTATAGCCGAATTTGGCGGATAGATTGTCTATAAGGAACCGGATATCTTTTTTGATGCGCTTGTCATGGGTTTTAAATTTTTTTGTATCAAAATCCTTGATTGCGTTCCTGAAATTTTCATTGGCCGTAAACGGGGCCAGCACCTGTTTTTTCAGATTATGAATATATTTTTCATGCAGCATGCCAAATAACCGGGTCTCAGTGATATGTTTTCCCTGGATCATTATCTCCTGGGTCAACGCCCGTGTGGTGAACTCCTTGAGCACATCGTTGCGGACCTGCTGCCGGGCCCCGCCATCAGTTTTTCTGACATAAAGCGGTTTTCGATACTTTCCAGAAACACGTCGGTCACATGCAGGGTTTCCCCGGTAAAAATACATTTGGCCGTGGAATTGAGCTCATGGGTCGCTGCGGAGATATAGTGCTGGATATCCCTGGCGATCTGGTCTTCATTGTAATAATACAGCGATTCCTTGACCTGCTGGAGCACGGAGTAATCATACATGCGCAGCAGGCAGTCCAGAAACCCGTCCGGCAGCAGTTTGCCGAACCGGGTGTCCACCCGGTTGAAAAAAGTGCACAGGTCCGCCATGTTGATGAGCCGGTCTTCCCTGGCATATTTGGAATAGAACTCGTCAAGATCTTGATGGCGTCCCTTCCGGACAGCCCTTCCTGGCCGCAGATCTCGGAATCCGCAATAATCTGCTTGAGCCTTGTTCCGTCCAGGCGGCGCACATCCTCGTCATCCAGCCATTTGGGGATGTTTCCGGAAACAGCTCCAGCTTCAGCAGCATGAGCTGATCGTCACAAAAATTCTTGTATTTTTCCGGCTGCTGGATCCAGGCGTTTAACGCCGGTGATTTGGGTTTGCACCGGGTGCACACGATGATCCGGGCGAAATTATCCAGCACCATGGGCAGAAAACTGCCGTCAATGTGCCGGCCGAAGATGTCCATATAAATCTTGACCTCGGTCTGCCAGTCCAGGACATAAGGGATGTCGATGTACCTTATCCGGTCTTCGAACGACGGAAAATCCTTGAGGTTTTTCTTGTCCTCCGGATTCATCAGGGCGATGAACAATGCGTCCACCCGCTCCTCCATGTGCTCCACCTTGTGGATCCCTTCGGAAATGATATTGTGCAACGCCACCAGCCGGTCCACGTTGTGGGATTTGATATCCATGAGCGCATACACCCCGTTGTTGATCCTTGCAAAATGGGAATAGGTGTACTGGATGAGGTTGGAATCCTGGAACAGGGAATTGATGCGGCTCTGGAGCATCTGGTTGGAAATCAGGTTGTGCTTGGCCGGCTGATCCCCGGGGTTGTACACGGAAATGCCGTTGCCGATACGCCGGTTTACGTAATAGGGCCTGGCATACAGCATGTCGAACACGGCCCCGGGGTCCTGAAACAGTTCCAGCAGGGTGTGGTAAATAGAGGAACACACCGTGCAGGTGTCTTCGGTAAACACCCATTCATATTCTTTTTCCGTGAACAGCCGCCATTTGAATTCATCGTTTTTGATCAGTTCATCCAGGACGTCCCTGCGCTGGTCCTTGGGGATCACCAGAAACGGGTTGTCATGGGCCATGCAGGGGACCTCGATGAATTCTCCTTCCTGGATACGCACAAACCGGTCTGCCGGATCCCGGTCCCTGCAGTTCTCAGATTCCTTGGTGTCGACATAATGCATCCACCGCTCAAACGCGGACGGAGGAAACGAATGACATTTTTCCTGAAGTTTTTTGATGTTCAGGCGCCACACCACTTCGTACCTGAGCCCTTCTTCAGTGTTGGCGTATTGCTCGAATTTTTTGAGCAGATTGTTCAAAAACGTGCTTTTACCGCATCCATGAGGCCCGTGGAAAATATAGATCCGGTTCTGCTGGGCCCCGTGCCGCAGGTATTCCATCTGCCTCATGAACCGGTTGGCAAACAGCATGTCCGGAAAATAGGGATTGTCCGACCCTTCCACAAACAGCCTGGTGCAGTCATACCGGGTGAACCCGGGTTCGCTCCGGTCTTCCCCCAGGGGTTCGTCATATTCATCCACATGGGCTTTGACCATGTCGTGAAACGACTGAAAGATGTTTCTCAGAATCCGGGACGGAAAAGCCGTGAGCATCTGAAGAAACGTGTCAAAAGATACCGGCTGAAGGCGCTGATAATCCTGAATGTTTTTATTCAGCAGCGACAAAACCTGGTCTGTGGATCCAGCGGCGGGCTCAGTGTGTTTCATCATCGGTCATAACTCCTGCCTGTGCAGTTTCCGGTCTTTCATCACAAACCGGACCCGTTTCCATTGAACGGGCTGTGTCCGGGGCTCCGGCCGGCCGGCCCCTGCTCCCGGATCCCAGAAATTGGCATACTGGGTTCCCGGCCGGGCTTCGGCTGTCGGAATACTGGTTTCCAGGTGCACCGGCCCCCCCATAAAAATTCAATCCCGATCATGGTGTTTTCAATATAGTCCTGCTTCAGGGGTTTGTTCTCGAACCGGTGGTCCAGATACAGGACCCCGTCCCGGGTCTTTTCCTCGATCACCCTGATATCCGGCGGATGGTACAGGGTATTGATGATCATCTGCCGGTAATCCGCCACCTTTCTGGACTTGATATAGTACTGCCAGGTGCTGCGCTGGGGATTGAACCGTTTGCCGGCCAGAAACAGGCGGTGCCGGTCCATGAATTCCTGGTCCACAAAGGTGTTGATGAACGAAAAATCCTCCATGTTCTCCCGGACCGAAAAAATGACATCCCGGCCCGTGTTTTTTTTCCGGTCAAATGTTTTTCTGGCCACAGCATCGTGAAGCCGGAAATAATCCAGAGAAAACCGGCCTTTGTTTTCCATCTCCTCAATGTGCTCGAACAGCCTGAGCCCTAAAGCATAAGGATTGAGCCCCACCTTGGGCATGGCCGTGACCGAGGCGTTGACCTTGGCAAAATCGGTTTCATGCCCTTTGATGCGTTCGTCCTTTAAAACAGGTGGGCATGCCAGAAGGACGCCCACCCCTCGTTCATGGTCTTGGTCCGGATCTGGGGCTGAAAATATAACGAGGTGGTGCGGATGATATGGATTACCGATTTCATCCATTCGTTTTCCTCGTTTCTCAGAAACGGGGAAAACTTAAGAATATATTCCATCACATCCAGTTTTTCAGGCGCAGGTTTTCGTTTTTCCCTCTCAAACAGTTCTTCAAATTCCGGATATTTTTCAATGACCTCTGCATAAAAATCAGTGTTTTCCTTCAGGCAAAGGTTATACCGGTCAATTTCCTTTAGATACACATGCTGGGGAACGGACTTGATTTTCTGGAGAAACCGGTCAAAATAAAAATCCGTCCGGTCCGGCACCGGCCGGTGCCCCGGATGCTGATCGCCGGCAATGGTCCGGTTCAGATCCCGGTGAAATCCCACCAGGTTGTCCAGGCCCCTGGCAAACTCGATCACATAATCCACCCACCGGCCCTTTTCACTTCTCAACCGGGCGACAAGCCGTTTGTCCGCCAGAGCCTGGCCGGCCAGGTCCACATCCCAGGTGTTTTTGTAATACAGATTGTTCTGGAAAAAATCGATATGGGCCAGCACATGGTAAAAGATCATCACATTGAGCCAGTCCGGGTTGTTGTCATTGTAAAACGAAATGGCCGGCCGGGTGTTGATCACGGTTTCATAAGGGTTGGACGGATAGGCCTCGTACATGCCCCGGCCGGACAACACCCGGACGTCATGCACCCAGTAGTCATACAGCGTAGGGATCATCACCTTGGGCGACAGCTCGATCATGTCCCGGTTGGTGACGATATACTCCAGGGTCTCATCATCAAACTTAAGCCCGGCATCCCGTGCCCGGACTTTGCATTCTTCCATGATGCCTTTGACATGTTGACTGACCAGTTCCATGTGCAGCTCGCTTTTTTTCCGTCAACCCGATGCCCGAAAGAGTCCGGAATCAGGATATCAGAGTTTTAATGCCCTGAATGATCCGGGAATCATCCACATTTTCATCCATGACATCCATCTTTATCAGAAGGTTCTGCCGTTCCAGCACCCCGGACGCCGGATATATTTTTCCACTTCGGTTTCCTTGGCCCCGGTATAGGTGTGCTTTACCACGGTGATCCCGACCCTGGCGGCATAGGACAGCATTTTATCAATTTCTTCCAAGGTCTGTTTTCCGTCTTTTTCCCAGTCATCCCCGTCCGTGCCGTAAAACACGTAGATATTGTAGTCCCTAGCCAGGCCCTCTTTTTCCACGATCTCGTTGACCATCTGGAATGCGGTAAACACCTTGGTGCCGCCGGCCACCTTGTAGGAATAATATTTCTGGAAATCGGTCACTTCCCGGGCCTCGGTGTCATGCAGGATAAACCTTGTTTCCACCTGTTTTTCATACTGGTACACCAGCCAGGAATACAGCATCACATGCTGGGACACCACGGTCTGGGTCACTTTGCCGCCCATGGACCCTGAATAATCCCTGAGGAAAAACACCAGGGCCTGGGATTCATATTCCTTTTCCCGGGACAGAATGCGGTAGACCAGATCCATGGGCGACACCACAAACCCGGCCGAATCGATACAGCCCACATCCGGAATCCGGCCCAGCGCCATATTGGTTTCCACGATTTTTTTGAGTGTGGCTTTTTTGTCCAGAATCTGGCCGACCCCTCTGTTCTTGTCGGTCAGGTCGTATACATACCGGGCCAGGGCTTTTTTCTTTCCCTTGTCTTTTAAGTTGGGCAGTTCAAAATCCTGGGACAGCACCTTGCCCAGTTCATAGGCATTGGCTTCCATTTCATGTTCCCCGCCCTTGCCTTCTCCCGGGCCTTCTCCGTCCCCTTCGCCCTCGCCCTCTCCCTCTTCCGGCCGCACCGGCTGTTCACCGATGACTTCGCCTTCTTCGCCTTGCCCGGTGCCGCCGGTGGGGTCTCCTTCACCGGGTTCCTGGTCGGACAAAAAATGTCGTCATGAACAAATTTTCCTCCACCGTGGTGGGGACCACTATGATTTTTCCTTACCGCCGGACCCGGGCTTTACGATCCGGCCGATACGGATCTTGCGCTTGAACCCGTCCTGCTCCCGTTTTTTGTCCCGCTCCAGAAGTTCGTCCAGGGTTATCATGCCCCCCCCCTTGTCAGACTAATTGTCATCTTCCTGGCTGCAGAAATATTCAATGGTTTTCTGGGCACAGGTGCGGCAGTAGCCGAGTTTGTCGTTCATGGTGGTGATCATCCGGTCATATAGTTTCTGGTTTTCCTCGTTGGTGCGGTTGGCCAAAGCCCCCACCAGGGACCCGGCCCCTGCAATGTCGGATTTAAGCCGCACATCCGTGATGGCCTTGACCAGCTCCAGGTTGTCCATGAAATCATAATTGGGATCCACGGACAGTTTCTGGCCGTAGATCTTCCGGATGGAATTTCTGAAAGAGGCCCGTTGTTCCTCGGTTTTCAGGCCTAAACGCTCCTCCACGTTCTTGATGTACCGCTCGTCGATCTTCAGGGCTTTGAGTTCCCCGGTCTGGGGATCCTTGTATTTCCACATCATATCCGGCCCCAAGTGTTCCGCATCCACCCCGATGATCATATTCACGTAATTGAGCACATCCTTTTTAATAGCCAGGGGTTCGTCCATATACGCGTTGAACATTTCGGTCATGATCCGTTCCCGGTAGAGGCCTTTGGCGATTTTCAGATCTTCCATGTATTTGGCCCGGTCGCCCGGTTCATGCACGTAATCCAGCACGGTCCTTTCCAGGCACTTGAAAATGTCTAAGGCAAACATGCAATTGCCTTCATTGGTTTCTGAGGACTCCAGCAGCAGCTGGACGGCCCGGCCCAGGTTTCTCTGCCCCAGGCCTTTCTGGCCGAACCGCTTGGTGATGTCCGTGTCCTGGTTCAAAGTGTCGATGAGTTCGGCCAGGGTTTTCAGGCTTTTTTCACCGGCCACCTCGCCGGCCGCCAGTTTCATGGTCTCAACAGGGGTCAGTTTTTCCGACCGGGGCAGCCGTGTAAGCACCACGCCCACGGATGCCGCATGATTCAAATTCGGATCCTGATGCAGCACCTCATTCTCCAGGGACCGTTTTACATCCTTGCCAATGGCGTATTCGGTCAATGTCTTCTGGATTTTGTAATCGGTGTTGTGGGCCACATAGCAGATGCGGCACCGGTCTACGATCGGGGCTTCCTCTCTTTCGGACAAAAATGTGTCAAATTCGGAATTGTTGCTGGTGGCGATGATCAGGGTGTCAATGGGCCATTTAAATCCGTCCAGCTCAATGGTCCGGTTCTGGATCACGCCTAAATAGACCTGGACCAGGTCTTTTTGTTTTTATAGATCTCATCGGCAAAATGGATCCCTCCGCCCGCCACCCTGGCCAGGCCCCTCTTCTGAGATCGAACCGAAAGGGGTTGTTGGTGTCCGCGATGTGCAGCAGCCGCTGGATCGATTCTTCTCCGATCAGGTCCACGGCCGACGAGGTGATCTTGTCCTTGGCCGGGTATTTGCCTGTAATGGTGCCCAGGCTTTCAATAAGCGGCACCGGGGTCACCTCCACAAATGAGAGCATTTTTTCGATATTGTCGCCGCAGAACTCTCTGATCTGGTTCCAGATGTATGCGGAACAGGCCCCGAGGGGGCGGTATTTGGTATAGATGGCTTCGATCTGCCGGTCAGAGAATTTGAATTTTTTGGCCAGATAGTCCCTGGACGCGTCTTTGGAGGTGTGCAGGCTCATGGCCAGGATCATGGGGTCCTCATAGGTCTGTGATTCAATGGAAGTGATCTTGCCGTAACCGCTCAGCTGATCCAGGCGAATGAACCGGAACGTGTATTTCATGTTTTCAGGCGCGGACAGAAATTCCCGGTACCGGTCGCACAGATAATCCACAAAAAAGTCTTGCCATTGCCAGGTTCCCCCACCAGGACAAAGGCCATTTCCCGGGAAGATCCGCCTTCGGACGCATCTTTGACAAACGAAACAAACGAGTTGATTTCATCGTACATGCCCACCAGGTGTTTGCTGCCCTGGCTGAACAGATTGAACTGATAAGTGGATTTTCCCTTGACTGTAATCTTCCGGATGCCCGCGTCCAGAATCATTCTGGAGACCCCCTGGAAGGCATCTTCAAACGCCCGTTTTCCTTTTTTCACTGCATCGACGTGTTCCAGTAAGGCATTTTCCTTTTTTTTGGCAGCCATGTCGTCCTCCCGGGTATATACAGCGCCGGGCGGATGCCCGGCCGTGAGTTGAAAAAGATCTTGAATCGAATAAAATTAAAAAAACTATACCAACCTGCCCGGGGGCTGTCAAACGGTTTGAGACAAAATCAGATGCCTTGCCAGCGCCAGGTCATGGGGGGTGGTCAGTTTGATATTGGCGGGGTCTCCGGGAACGGTGGCGACGTCAAATCCGGCATGGGCCATGACCGATGCGTCATCTGTGCCGGTAAACCCGGTGGTTTGGGCATGGTCCAGGGCGGACGCGATCCGGTCCAGGAGGAACACCTGGGGGGTCTGTGCCCGGAACAGGCGGCTGCGGTCCACGGTCCGGATGATCCGGTGCCGGTCGTCCACCTGCTTGAGAGTGTCGGTCACCGGCACCACCGGAATACATCCCCCGGCCTGTATGGCTCTGTGCATCAGCCGGTCCATGAGTGCCGTGGAAACAAAAGGCCTGACCCCATCATGGATGAGCACCAGGGCCTTCTGCGGATTATCCGCCAGGGCCATGGCCTTGACCACCCCGTTTCGCACAGACGTCTGCCGGTTGTTGCCCCGGCGGTCAGATGAACGGGACAGCGGAATTTCCGGTACGGCAACAGTTGAGTTTTACAAAAATTCAGGTCAGAGCCCGGCACCACCGCGATGATGGCATCCATGCCCGGATACCGGTCAAACACCGCCAGGGTCCGGATCAGGACCGGCAGATCCTCCAAAAGCAGATACTGCTTGGGTATATCCCCGCCCATGCGGGTGCCCCGGCCCCCTGCCACAACAATTGGAAAACACCGGACCGAATCCATGTGCCCTTCAGGCGGGCAGCACCCGGATATCACTTTGCCGGAGCCGTTCAGTTCGGACAGACGTAATTCAGCCATATGTTCAGACAAAGTCAACTTAGGTAGGACAGTTCTTTGGGCAAAGGAATCCCCTTGCCCATGTGGTCTTCACCGTAATTGACCCCGGCCAGCACTTTGAGATCGTTCAGGGCACGGGAATCTCCGGAAAAGACCACGGTTTTGTAATCTTCTTTCTTGATCTTGCCGCCGGCCCACTGGATATCCAGCACGGACGAGGCGTCAAACTGATCGTCACCCACATGCAGGATCACCTCCCCCCCATAATACTGCACGATCTTGGCCACCAGCAGGCTGGGACGGCTGTGAAACCCCCGGTCCATGGGGATGGTCACCTCAATGGTCCCGGTTTCCATGTTCTGGTTCATGATCTGAATCGCCACCTGTTTTCCGGAGGACAGAAACTTCCACGCGTAGAACAGACAGAAATTCACGGCCCGGTCCAGGAGCACATCCGGTCGATCAGTTCGGCCAGTGACCGCCGCACCCGCATGAACATATCTTTGAAGCCCGCGTCATACAGGTGGCGCTCGTAAAAATGCAGCAGCCGCCCCATGACCTGAAGGATGTGAAACACAATGGAAAAATGACTGCGCAGCTGTTCCAGAAGGATATTCTCTTCTTCATGCGGGGTTTTCACCACATAGGAATCAAACGAGGACTGGATGTTGTGCACCCGCATTTCAAAACTGCGGATCAGCACTTCATTGATCTTTTCCGGCACCAGATCGTGAATGGTTTTAAGATCATACCGCTCGTAAAACGCCAGCTGGTCAAACGCCTTGATCACATCCAGAAACTCGCTGGAGATCCGGGTCAGGTTTTTTTCTGGTTGTCCACGACCGTGAAATCATCGATATTGTGGTCCAGCTGCTGGGTGGAGGTGATGCCTGGAAATAAATACAGGCTGTACCGGGAAGCGGGAATGGTGATCTTCAGGCGCCGGGCTTCTTCCAGAATCACCGGTGCGGCCAGTTTCAGCGTATCCTGGAGAATCTGGAGCGTGTCCGTGGCTTCTTGCTTGAACAGTCCCAGGGAAGGGTCTTCCAGACGGTAAAAAGAGAGCCGGTTCAGGATATGCCGCTGGGAATAGCAGGCCAGGGACAGATGCCGGACCAGGGCGCACAGCTCCCGGTAATACAGCCATTCGGAATTCTTCTTGGCCCCGTGAAAATCCAGGAAATCCTCCAGGATATGGGAATTGGTGATCAGCTTGGAATACAGTTTTTTGGTAAACAGATAGGACTCATCTTCGATGGTGCCGATGAACCGGATGCACTTGAGAAAATCAAAGGAAAAATATTGACTTTTTCCAGAAAGGTAATATCACAGCTTTCCATCATGGTATGAACGGCCCCGGCGGTTTCGGTTCCCTGATTTTGAACGGTTCTGATTACAATCTTTAAGTCAAAGAGCTCGGCCTGACCGGCCCGTAAGCCGAATTCTGTCACCCGGGCCGGTTACCCGGCAACGGGTCGACGATCATTCATCTAGGGGTGTACGTTGCCGTACCCTTCAAGCGACCTACCCGGAAACATCGGACGGACCGCCCTCGAGCGTTTCCCTATTTGGTCTTGCACCGGACGGGGTTTACCAAGCTTTTCCAGTCACCTGGACTGGTGCGCTCTTACCGCACCGTTTCACCCTTACCGCCAGATAATCCGGTCTCCCGGCCACTGGCGGCGGTCTGCTCTCTGTTGCACTTTCCTTCACGTCACCGTGACTCCACGTTATGGAGCGTCCTGTCCTGTGGTGTTCGGACTTTCCTCCCGGTCATTCAGCGACCCGGCGATCATCTGGCCCGGTCAGGCCGATTTATTTCACTCCTCTTTGACATGGTAAAGAATTCGGCTGCATTGGGGGCAAAAAATCATCTGATTCCCCCGCTGCACCTCGATACAAAGCTGGGGCGGCACATTCATGAAACAGCCCATGCAGGTTTCATTGCTTATTTTTGCCACGGCCTGTCCCAGGTTCATTTTGGCGATGCGCCTAAACCGGGTCAGCAAAGCCGGCTCCAGGGTCTCACCGATGGACTGTTGCCGGGCTTCCAGTTCCGCCAGCTGTTCCCGGTCGTCCATGGTCTGTTCATCGATCTTTGCCTGCTGCGCCCCTATCTGTTCTTTGATCTGGACGTACTGGGCTTCGGTTTCCTTAAGCTTTACCTCGGCTGTCTCCCGCTGTTCATACAGGCCCAGGACATGGTCTTCAATGCTGTTTTTCCGTTTCTTGTTGTCATCCACCTCCCGGAGCAGCACCTGGTATTCCTTGTTGGTTTTGACCATTCTTAAGGTTTCGTTGCTCTTGATTATCCGGTCATTCACCACCTGGATCTCTCCCTCCAGGTCCGTGCACTGCTGCCGAACCTGATCCAGGGTCTGCCGGTCCGCATCCAGGGCCGACTCGAACTGAGCCAGTTGGGCAGCCAGGGCGGTTTTTTCTTTTTCCACTTTGTCCACTTCCTGCCGCAGCCGGAGGATCTCCGTTTCAATCTGCTGAAGCTGGACCAGGGTGTCAATCTCTTTTTTCAACGTTTGGTTCATACTTTATCCTTATACCGTCACAAATGGATCCGTTTCCCCGGTAAACGCCTTGATTTCCAGGGAGAAACCCGCCCGGGACACCGATTGTTCCAACCGTCGGCACAACAGGTCCTTCGCAATGATTTCCGATGCAAAATGTCCCACATCGATCAAAGCCCGGCCCTGAGTTTCAATCAGCCGGGCCTCATGGTACTTGATATCTCCCGTGATAAACACATCAGCCCCGGATGCCAGAAACGCCGGAATCAGGCTGCCGCCGGAACCGGAACACACGGCTGCTTCACGAATCTTTCGGCTAGGATCCCCCACCATCCGGACCGGACCTCCTCCCAGCTGCGCCTTGACCTGGTCCACCATCTGTGCCAGGGAGACCGGTGCCGGGACCTGACCGATCCGGCCCATACCGGTCAAATGGCCGGACGGACGGGTCTGCTGATCCGGATGGGCCGGATTGCCGCTCATCTCCCCTGCCCCGGGATCGATTTCCAGAACCCGGTCGGGCCGGATTTCAAGCCGGCGGGCCAGCTCATCGTTTAGCCCGTTTTCCGCTTTGTCCAGGTTGGTGTGGGCACAGACAATGGCCAGTTTTCCTGAGCGGAAAGCGCGATGGCCGATCCCGGCATCACGCTGAAGTCAATGGTTTTCACCGGTGAAATAAACAAAGGATGATGGGTGAACACCAGGTCGGCGTTCCAATCCCGGGCCGCTTCCAGCACAGGCATGTCCGCGTCAAGCCCCACCAGAACCCGCCGAACCGGCCATTCGGGATTTCCGGCACACATCCCGCAGTTGTCCCAGGATTCGGCCAGATGCCAGGGGCAATGTCTGAATCGATGAGCGAAAGAATCTGCCGGACGGTCAAAGACATGGGCCCCCCTGTCTGAAAACGAAAAAAGCGTGGCAGGTGCCACGCTTTTTTCGTTTTTCGCTGTCCGGGGTGTCTGTTTCCTCAGGCATGTCACACTGGACCTGCCCCCTTTTCCCGACGGTTGTCGTGTGTTTCTTTTCATCCATAAAGGGTTGCACCACGTTTTATCTTTTGTATCTGGTGGGCCCACCTGGATTCGAACCAGGGACCGACCGGTTATGAGCCGGTGGCTCTGCCAGACTGAGCTATAGGCCCATTGTTCCCAGCAATCAAACAAACTTTAGAAAAGTATAGTAAACCCGGGAACAAGTCAATATTTAATTTTCAATAAAGGTCTTGAGCTTCTTGCTTCTTGTGGGATGGCGCAGTTTTCTCAAGGCTTTGGCTTCGATCTGCCGGATCCGTTCCCTTGTCACGGTGAAATCACGGCCCACCTCTTCCAGGGTATGGTCGGATTTTTCCCCGATACCGAACCGCATGCGCAGCACTTTTTCCTCCCTGGGGGTCAAAGTGGCCAGAATTTTTCGGGTCTGTTCCGCCAGGCTGAAATCAATGGCCGCATCCGACGGAATGGAAAACTTCTTGTCCTCGATAAAATCGCCCAAATGGCTGTCCTCTTCCTCTCCGATGGGGGTTTCCAGGGAAATGGGTTCCTTGGCGATCTTGAGCACCCGTCTGACCTTGTCGATGGGGATCTCCATTTTTCGGCAATCTCTTCGGGCGAGGGTTCCTTGCCCATCTCCTGCACCAGATACCTCGAGGTGCGGATCAACTTGTTGATGGTTTCGATCATGTGCACCGGTATCCGGATGGTTCTGGCCTGGTCGGCAATGGCCCGGGTGATGGCCTGACGGATCCACCAGGTGGCATAAGTGGAGAACTTGTATCCCCGGCGGTACTCAAACTTGTCCACCGCTTTCATCAGCCCGATATTGCCTTCCTGGATCAAATCCAGAAACTGAAGGCCCCGGTTGGTGTATTTTTTGGCAATGCTCACCACCAGGCGCAGGTTGGCCCGCACCAGCTCCCGTTTGGCCGCATCCGCGTTCCGCCGTCCGTTGTCAATCCCGTCGGTAATGGCCCTCAGATCATCGGCATCCCCTTTGATCATCGCTTTTTTTAACGCCACCTGGTTCAGGACCGCCTGAATGTCCTGGTGAAGCACCAGGGCCTTCTCTTCAGTCAGGTCGGTTCTGGCCGTGGCCCATTCCACAAATTTCTCCGGATCCGATGACTGCTTGATCATGGTGTCCTTCATCACATTGAAGGTTTTGGCACAGCTTTCCAGCAGTTTGTCTACGGTATTGAACCAGACAATGGTGTTGCGGATGCTTCGTTCAATGGTGTCCATGACATTGGATTCAAACCGCCACCGCTTGAGTTCCTCGAAAATCCGCTCCGTGCCGTCATGGATTTCCTGCGTCAGGGTCTGATATTTTTTCAAGGATTTTCTCATCCCGTAAATCTGATCCCGTCTGTCCTGGTTGGCCTCATGGATTTGTTTGATCATTTCCAGGGATTCCAGGAACTTTTCCTGTTTGGATACCTCATCCACCACCCCGTCCCCTTCATCCACATCCCTAAGCACATGTTTGGGGCGCATGGCCCGGCGTTCCATCTTTTTTCCATACAAAAAAATGGTGTTCAAGGCAATGGGACAGTCCAGCATGGCCCGCAGCACATCCCGTTCCCCCACCTCGATTTTCTTGGCGATCTCGATCTCGCCCTCACGGCTTAGCAGCGTGACCATGCCCATTTCCTTGAGATACATCTTCACCGGGTCCGTGACCGCACCGAACTCCAGGTCAGACCGTTCCCGAACTGCGGAAAGCAGGTCTTTCTTTTCCTTGGCCGGGCGTTTGCGGTGCTTGAGTTCGGACCGGCCCCGTTCTTTTCTGTCTTTGGGTTTGACCACGGTCCGGCCGGACGTTCTGGTCCCTGCCGGCTTGTCTTCAGATACGTCTATGTCCACCAGGGTGATGCCCAGGTCCTGGAATTTTCCCACGATATCTTCAATCTGTTCCGGAGAGGTCAGGTTTCCGGATATGGCATTATTAATTTCAGTAAAAGAGAGCGTGCCGGTTTTTTCCCTTTTTCAACCAGCTGTTCCATTGCCGCTTTGCCGATCATCACACTCTCTTCGGATGTTATGGATTTATCTGCCATAAAACGCCTCCCTAAGGCTAAACGTTATTGACTCTTGTTATATATTTGCCGAAGTTCCTGCTGTTTGAGCCTGAGCAGTTCCATCAGGTCGGTATCGCTGGATTTCTCCGCTTGTTTGATTTGAACGGTCAACGCACTGTCGGTTTTCTTCGGACCCGGATAATCCGCTGGATAATGGCGGCGGCCGCTTCCGGCACCTGGTCGTCATCCTCCGCAGGTCCGCCGGTCATAGCCAGCCCCGCCACCAATTCCCGGTCCTCATCAGTTTTCATGCGGCCAAGGACATGCCGGACAAACCCGGCGGGGTCTGATGATGTGGCTTCCAAATTCACGTCAACCATAATCCTTCCGATCCGGCTCAGCCGGCCGGAATAAAAACTGTCCAGCACCCCGGATTTCCTGACCCTGTCAATGAAATCCGGACGGTGAAGCATCAGCGACAACAGCTGCAGCTCTCTGGGGTCTGAAGGCCGTTCAGGCATGTCCGGCCCGTGATCCGGCCCCGGGTCCGGCATTGTTCTGGCGGCCCGGGCAGACGTCTTTTTCTTCATCACCTGTTCCCGGACCTTTTCCAGCACGGCGGTTTCATCGATATTCAAATCTTCGGCCAGCGCGTTGATGTGCATCGAGCGCAGGGCCCCGTCCTGGATATCTGCTAAAAACGGCACCATGTCCGTCAAAACCCTGGCCCTTCCGGCCACGGAAAACCCGTGGGTCTCCATGGACACCTGCCGCAGAAACGGCATCACAGACCGGGCCTTGTCCGCCAGTGCGGCAAATGCCTCAGCCCCGTTTGTCATCACAAAGGTATCCGGGTCCTCTCCTTTTGGAAGAATCAAAATCCGGGTATCCACCCCTTCGTTCAGAAAAGTCTGAATGCTGCGCCTGGCCGCGGCGATCCCGGCCACATCCGAGTCAAACACCAGGATCATGGCCGGGGAATATCCTTTAAGGATTCGCACATGTTCCGGGGTCAACGCCGTGCCGAGTGTGGCCACCGTGTTTTTAATCCCGTTCTGGTACAGGGTCAGAAAATCAAAATACCCCTCCACAATGTGCACCACTCCTTTGCTGCGGCAGTGGGTCTTGGCCGCGTGCAGCCCGTACAGAATCCTGGTCTTGCTGTACACCGGGGTTTCCGGTGAATTCATGTATTTGGGCATCTGGTCGTCCATGACCCGTCCCCCGAATCCCGCCACCTGCATATTGATGTCAAAGATGGGGAACATGATCCGGTTTCTGAACCGGTCGTAAAACCCGGAACCGGTTTACGGGGAACCACCAGGCCGGAATTCAGGGCTGCCTGCCTTGAAATCCGCTTTTTTTCAGAAAACCCACCGCATCGTCCCATTGATCCGGGGAAAACCCCAGATGGAATTCATCGATGGTCTCGGAAGTGATGTGCCGGTTTTCAAGGTACTGACGGGCGCTTTCCCCGGCCGGGGTGGTTTTGAGATGGGCCTGGTACCGGTCCATGACCTGCCGGTTGAGCCGGAACAGGGTCTCCTTAAGATCCAGCCGTTTTCTGGCAGCCGGGTCCAGGTGTCCGGTGTCGATGACGATGTTGTATTTTCTGGCCAGCATCCGGGCAGCTTCGGGAAACGTCAGCCCATGGTATTTCATGACATAGGCCAGGCTGTCTCCCCCGGCCCCGCACCCGAAACAGTGGAAAATCTGTTTGCCCGGATTCACGGAAAAAGACGGGGTTTTTTCTGAATGAAACGGGCACAGCCCGAAATAGTTCTGCCCGGATTTTTTCAGGATCACCGATTCCGATACGATCTCTACAATATCGGCGGCGTTCTGAATCTCTGAAATTTTTTCTTCCGGAATAAACATGAAATCAGGCGTGCTCCAAAAAACCAGGGCCTAAGGTTGCAACAATACCTGAAAATAAGACCGAAACCGGGGTTGTCAATTGCCGCTTATGCGGATGGCTTCTGCCAGATCCAGTGTGCCTTCGTACAGCGCTCTGCCCGTGATCACGCCGGTGACCCCGAACGATTCTATGGCAAGCAGGTTTTCGATATCCGAAAGGGTCGCCACCCCGCCCGAAGCGATCACCGGAATGGACACCGCTTTTGCCAGGGCCGCGGTCTCCTCGATATTGGGACCGGTCTGCATTCCGTCCCGATGGATATCTGTAAAATTAATCGCTGCCACGCCCGAGGTTTCAAACATCCGGGCCAGGTCCACAGCCATTGTTTCCGACATTTCGCTCCACCTTCCACGGCCACCCTGCCGTTTCGGGCATCAATCCCCACCATGATTTTGCCGGGGAACCGCTGACACGCATCCTTGACAAATTCCGGCCGGTACACGGCCTCGCTGCCGATGATCACCCGGGTTACCCCGGCCGCCAGATAGGTCTCAATGGTGGCCAGGTCCCGGATGCCCCCGCCCACCTGGATGGGCACAGACACCTGTTTGAGGATGGCTCTGACACTGTCGATATTTACCGCGGTTTTGGCAAACGCACCGTCCAGGTCCACCACATGGATCATCTGTGCACCCATGGACGCCCATTCAAGGCCATTTCCGCGGGGTCGGCCCATATTCCGTGGCCTGGTCCATCCGCCCCTGGCAAAGGCGCACACATTTGCCCTGTTTGATGTCAACCGCCGGGATAATGATCATGATTACAACACTCCTTTGCTGGATAGAGGCTGCCCCTCAGTATCCAGGGGCCGGGTGGCCTGGAAAAGGGACCGGCCCAGGGCCTTGAACACGGATTCCAGAACATGATGTTCGTTCTGCCCGTAATACGCATTGATATGCAGGTTGAACCCGCCCTTGACGCACAAAGCCTGGAAAAACTCTTTGGCCAGATAGATGTCAAACGCCGTGCCGGATTTGAGATGGTCCGGCACATGATACACCAGATATGGCCGGTTGGACAGGTCCACGGTCACCCGGGACAATGCCTCGTCCATGGGCACGCACGCATCCCCGAACCGCTGGATCCCGGTCTTGTTCCCCAGTGCATCCGACAGCGCCCGGCCCAGCACCAGGCCCACATCTTCCACGGTGTGGTGCAGATCCACCTCCAAATCCCCGGCCGCCATCAGCTTAAGGTCAAACCGGCCGTGCACCGTGAATGCGGTGAGCATGTGATCGAAAAACGCAATCCCGGATGAAATGTCGGCCCGGCCGGTGCCGTCCAGGGTCAGGTGAAGTTCGATTTTAGTTTCCCGTGTCTGTCTGGATACGGCTGCGTCCCGTGCCATGAACGAATCCTTGAAGTCTTTGGGTTGCTGGATAAATTGAATCCGGTTATGATAAAAGAAAATCCCCGCCCCTGTCAACAAAATTATGGGATCAGCAAAATCGGGGTCAGGCCTGCGTTATTGTAGTTATTGCACCATTCTTTAATACTTTTGTGACAATAACTACAATACGCAGGCCTGACCCCGCAATGGTGTACTGGCTTTTTGTGAGCAATTTGATAAGACTTGAAAAAGCGCAAAGAACAACCCATGAATAAGGAGACACGCCCATGTTTTCATGCGATCAAACGGTGTTGCTGGTGGTGGACATCCAGGGACGTCTGGCCAGGATTGTACAAGACTCTGCCTCTGTTTTGAAATCACTTGAAATATTGATTAAAGGTATGCAGATACTGGATGTGCCCGTCGTTTGCACGGAACAAATTCCATCCAAACTCGGGCCGACGGTGGAAGAGATTCAAGAAGTGATCAACGGGACCGGAGCGGTCACCATTGAAAAAGACCATTTTTCCTGCTGTAGCGAGCCGGGGTTCATGGACCGGTTCGCTGGCCTGAACAGAAACCAGGTACTCATCACCGGCATCGAAACGCACATCTGCGTGTTTCAGACTGCGCACGATCTGGTGCAAAAAGGTTATGAGGTACAGGTGGTGTCTGACTGCGTGTCTTCCCGGACCCGGGAAAACAAGGAGATCGGCCTCCAGCGCATGATGCAGTCCGGCGCCCGCATCACCAGCGTGGAAATGGCACTGTTCGAACTCATGAGACGCGCCCACGGCGACCAATTCAAACAGATCATCCCCATTATCAAGTAACTCCCGGTCGGGGGTCGGGGTCAGGCCTGCGTTATTGTAGTTATTGTCACAAAAGTATTAAAGAATGGTGCAATAACTACAATACGCAGGCCTGACCCCGAGTTGGGATTTTTCGC
>LQAI01000038.1_pt1 | contig 109517 bp, 126 predicted proteins | sample 1535821 | NCBI WGS metagenome assembly LQAI01 (sample SAMN04331586, study PRJNA305678) | bioreactor metagenome | isolation source: bioreactor_5 inoculated with Wadden Sea sediment 1st replicate of a... | place: Germany:Bremen
CGGTGATCCTCTTCTCAATCCTCAGGCATCACACCGGGATCGGTTCGGTGAACGGGCCCTTCACCATAATGATGCTTCTCTCCCTTTCGGTGATCACCGTGACTTCGGTGCTCTTCATGAAGAGGGAGGACTTCAGGGTACTTACCGGGATATTCATGGCTTCCTCGGTGCTACTCTTCGTATATGCCATTCTTCAGTGGCAGGGGGTGAACCTCTTTCAGTGGGACGCAGTACTCACCAGAAGCGGCCGAAGCACCGGAAGCTTGGCAATCCCAACCTCCTGGGGGGTTTCGCCTCGGCGGCCATACCCCTTGGGATCGCATGGGTTTTCACACTGCCCCGGCGGTCAATCCTTCTGAAAAGGCTGCTGGCCTGTCTTTACTCCCTGCTGGGTGTCTTCGCAATAATCGCAAGCGGAACCAGGGGAAGCCTCCTGGGGCTTCTGGCCGGCTGTGCCGCCCTCACGGTCTGGTACATCAGGCGGAACTCCCTTTCCCCGGCAAGGGCTTTCATCGTGGTGGCCGCAGGGGCGCTCATCCTGGGTTTCGCAGCCCTTCCCATGGCATCCAGGCTTTCGGAACTCGACCCCCAGGCTGAGGATCAGGGTACCCTTCAGGTGAGGAAACTCATATGGTCAGGGGCCCTGGCGGTTTTCCTCGATTCCCCGGTAACCGGGAACGGTCCCGGTTCCTTTCAGATACTTTATCCCGCCCACCGAAACCCGGACTACAGCATTCTCGGGGTGAGCCACAATACCCTCCATGCCCACTGCGAATATCTGGAAATACTGGTGGATCTGGGCGTAACGGGCCTTCTGCTCTGGGGTGCTGTGATTTTCTTCGCTCTGAAAAGGCTGAAGTTCGCCTCCCCCCTTTCCGCCGGGGCCTTCGCCGGCCTGGCCGCCATGCTGGCCGAGGGGCTTGTATCCGTTCACCTCAGGTGGCCGCCCACCGCCTGGCTCTTCGCCTTTCTGGCCGCGGTCTTTCTCTCCGGTGAGAACGACCCTGAAAGACCGGGAAGGATAAGGTTCCTGTGGGCCGCCGCCCTGATTGCCTCCGGTGTTTTCCTGGCCCTTGGGTTCATGAACCACTACCTGCCATCCATGAGGGCCTCCAGGCTGATCTTTACCGGCAAGGACATTTATCTGAACAGAACCGAATCCGCCATGCAGGCCGCATACAATGCCGCCGGCCAATGGCAGAACACCGGCAATCCCGGTGCCCTGGAAGCCTCCCTGGAGGCATGGAGCAATGCCGTGGTCTTCGCGGACAGCGCTGTGAACTGTTCCAGGCTGGGAACCGAGACCTATCCTCCCGATCTCGGCGGATGGTATGCACTTGGAAGTGCCCACCTCACCAGATACATGCTGATGGAGCCTCCGGTTACCGCCATGCGCGCCGCCCTGGAGCATTCCGGTATGGATCCCGGCTACACCCCGGGGGAACTCAGCGCCGAGCTTGCCAGTGGAATGGACGCCTATGGCACCCTTGTAACCATGGCCCCGAATTACGCCGAGGTACACAACAATCTCGCCCTGGGCTACTCTAACATGGGTCTGCCCGGGGAAGCCCTGGAATCCCTTTACCGGGCCTACCTTCTCCACGGCCACCGAAGGAACGACTACTACGATCAGGCCACATCCCTGCTTCCCCTTGCTCCGGGATCGGTTCCCGGGCTTACACTGGTCTTCCACCACAGGGTAAGGGGCATAGATCCCTCGGCCTCCGGTGTCAGGCTGGATGTTCAGACAGGGGAGATCGAAAGGACAGCTTCCTTCTGCTTTGCCTCCATTCCCGGCGGTAAGGACTCACTGTCAGCCCCTTCATTGATATCCTGCGCAGCGAGCTTTCCGCAGACATCGCGGAACTGTATTCGAAGGTCGTTGAGGAAGCCCCGGTGGCCAATATTGCCGGCCCCTGGGAATCAGGGGAGACAGGATCCCTGTCCCCCCGGGAAATGCTCCAGACTATCAACGGGCAGCATGTTCTTATGGCCTTCCCCGGCGGTTGTTTCCCCGGGCAGTTCCCTGTGGACAGCGCCTATTACGTCCATCCCTCAGTTGTCCTCATGGAGAACGGCATGGAAGCCGACCTTTTCCAGGGTGTAATGGACATCTACCTCCTTCAGCTGCTTATCGACAGGGATATCGACGGATCCTACACCCTCTTCATGAGCAGAAGGTTCAGGGATAACGTCTCCGGAGAAGCCCTGGAAAGGCTCAATGCCCTCCGCGACGCCTTGGGGGAAGCAGAACGGCGCTGAGAAACGAAGTGGCCATGCCATGGATGTCGGGAAGCCTTCCCGGGGTCCTCTCGGACACCCTCCAGGCCCTCCAGCTCTCCGATTCCCTGAATCCCCTGTGGCATGAGATGGAACTGGAGCTCTGTTTCCTTGCCGTGTCGTCCTACTGGTGGGATCAGCAGATATTCGCCTCCTCCCAGAATCAGTACCTCCTTGAAAGGCTCTTCGCCTGCAGGGACGCCCTGATGGCAATGAATCCCGATTTCTGGCAGAGCCGTGTAACGTCTTCCACGGAAAGGGTCTTTTCGAGAATTGCCAACATGGTAACACCCCCGGGAGAAAGGATACTGAAGGAGCTTCAGAACGACCTTGTGAGCGGCTCCGCCAGGGCTTCCCACTGAAAGGATACCGGCTTTTCCCGGTCACTTGATTCATTCGGGGTAATCCTTTAGATTACCTGTACTTGTGCTTGTTCAGCATGGGCGCGCTGCGCCCATTTTTGCTAATAGGCCTGTTATTAACAATGGCCCCTGGAGGTGTGCTCGTGTCCCATGACGATGTGCTGCAGCAGGTTGAAAAGATAGTAGAGGAAAAGGGCCTGCTTCTGGTGGATGTCAATCTCTTCCAGGCGGGCAGGCGGAGGGTCCTGAGGATACTCGTGGACAAACAGGGCAGGGTGAACCTCGACGAGTGCGCCGAAGTCTCCAGGGCGGTGGGGAACGCCATAGAAACCCTTGACCTTATAGACAGCGGCTATACCCTCGAGGTGAGTTCACCGGGAATAGGCCGCCCCCTTACCACCGCCAACGACTGGACCCGCTGCATAGGCCGGAAAATTGAGGTGAAGACCGAAAGCGATGAAATTACCGGGATCCTCAGCGATTTCTCCGGGGATATCCTTCGCTTCGATAACGGTGTGGAAATTGAACTCGACAGCGTAATGGCTGCCCGGGAAGTTATCTGACAGGAGGGAACGATTTGACGGATTTTGAGAGAATTGAAGCCCTTGCGGGCCTTGTGAAGGAAAAGGGGGTAAACAGGGAGATCCTCCTTAAGAGCCTCCATGCCGGTCTTGTCAAGGCATCCCTCAGGGAATACGGCGAGGAAATGGACATCAAGGTTACCTGGGAACAGTCCACCGGCGACATCCGCATGGAAGCCATGAAGACCGTTGTGGAGAAACCCGCCAGGGGACAGTTTCACAGGGAGATAGAGTTCAAGAAGGCCAAGAAGCTGGAACCGGACTGCGAACCCGGCGATAAGATCGCCGTTCCTGTGAGCATAGCCGATTTCGGTCGTTCCGCGGTGAACGAGTTCAGAAGCGAGTTCCTTCTCCTGGTTAAGTCCGCCGAGCGGAACCAGGTATGGAAGGAATTCTCCGACAGGATCGGGCATATCATTCCCCGGTGCAGGGTTCAGCAGGTCTACAGGAATCGCATACTGGTTCAGGTCGCCGGAAAGATCGAAGCGGTGGTTCCCGCGGAAGAAAGGTCCCGGGGCGAGCGTTACGACCAGGGCGATTCCATCACACCTGTGCTCATAAGGGTGGAGAAGCCCGAGAGCCTGGAACCCCAGCTGGTCCTTTCCAGGTCCACCCCTGACCTCGTCAGGCGTCTTTTTGAGAGGGAAGCCCGGAGATCGAGGAAGGTATAGTTCAGATCAAGGTAATTGCCAGGGAAGCCGGGGTGAGGTCCAAGATCGCCGTTTCCAGCACCGACATGAGAATAGACGCCGTGGGAGCCTTCGTGGGAATGAAGGGAACCAGGGTGCAGTCGGTGATGCGTGAGCTGAACGGCGAGCGCATAGACATCCTTCCATGGACCAGGGACCGCCTGGTCCTGGCCTCCCAGGCCCTGGCTCCCGCCACGGTGCTTCACATACAGACCGGTGAGAGCTTCAACCGGGAGACCGGTACCATGGATGAAGTGATAATCGCAGTGGTGCCCGACGATCAGCTTTCGCTTGCCATTGGCAGGAACGGCCATAATGTAAGGCTTGCCGGCAACCTGGTGGAGCGCAGGATCGACCTCAAGACACAAAGTCAGTGGGAAGAGGAAAACCGCTGGCTGAACATGCTCCGTGTGGATGTAAGCGAGCTCCCCGGTGTTAGCGACAAACTTGCCGAAAGGCTGAGCCGTGCCGGGTTCGATTCAGCCCAGATGATAGTGGATGCACACAGCGAAGAGCTTCTCGATGTACAGGGTGTCGGACCGGTGACCGCAGCCCAGCTGAAAGAGGAGGCCGCAGCCATTGTGAACAGCAGGGTTCACCAGGTGGAGGAGGCCAGGAAGCTCGAGGAGGAAAGCTCGCCTGAACCAGAAGAAGAAGAAAACACGAATGAAGAGAAATAAATGAGGCCGGAAGTAGGTGATCCCAGTTGACTGAGAACAGCAGCGTAAAAAAACAGCGGGTGTATGAGCTGGCAAGGGAGCTGAATATCTCCAGTGAAGCGCTTCTCAAAGTGCTTAACGAGCTGGAGATATCGGCGAAAAGCCACATGAGCACCCTTACACCGGAGGACACCGCCCGGGTGATCAGCCAGTTCGAGAAGCAGAAGAACGAGGCCAAGACCAGGGCGACCAAGAAGAGAAAGCGCAGACGCCGGAAGAAGAAAACGGTGGTCTCCGCCGAAACGGTGAAGAACGTCAAGAAGACCCTTGCAAAAATGGATTCGGGAAAAACCAAGAACCGAAAGAGCAAGAAGACCAGATACAAGAAGCAGAAGCAGGAGAGGCACGAGCAGCGGACCACCCCGGCCGCCGAAGGCAATGTGATCAATGTGGCCGAGTTCACCAGCCCCTCAGAACTGGCTACCCAGATCGGCGTTCCGGTCAACACCATCATCGCAACATGCCTGGGCCTGGGTGTAATGGCCACCGCCAACCAGCGACTGGACACCGACACCATTGCCCTGGTTGCCGAGGAACACGGCTTCAAGATAAAGGAAGTGGCTGAATTCGGGGCCGAGGCCCTTGAAGAGGCCAGGGTTGCCGGAGCCGAAGGAGAGGCCGAGGAAAGGCCTCCGGTGGTTACCATCATGGGCCATGTGGACCACGGCAAGACAGCCCTCCTCGACCGCATCAGGTCAACCAACGTGATCTCAACGGAATCCGGCGGTATCACACAGCATATCGGCGCCTATGTGGCCAACGTAGACGACGACAGGCAGATAACCTTCATAGACACTCCGGGGCACGCGGCCTTCACCGCCATGCGCGCAAGGGGTGCCCTGGTGACCGACATCGTCGTTCTGGTGATCGCCGCGGACAGCAGGGTGATGCCCCAGACCAAGGAATCCATCGAGCACGCCAGGGCTGCCGGCATTCCTATAATCGTAGCCATAACGAAAATGGACCTTCCCACGGCGAATCCCGACTTCATCAAGCAGGACCTCTCCAAGAGCAAGGTCCTGGTTGAGGAATGGAGCGGGAACGTTCAGTGCGCCCAGGTTTCCGCCATGACAGGCGAGGGGATCGACCAGCTCCTGGAAATGATCCTCCTCCAGGCGGAGATAATGGAACTCAACGCCTATCCGGACAGAATGGCAAAGGGAACCGTCCTCGAGGGAAGGGTTGACCCGAGACGCGGTTCCATAGTGAACCTTCTGGTGCAGGACGGCACCCTCAGGGAGGGTGACTGCTTCGTTGCCGGGCAGTACTTCGGAAGGGCCAGGGCCCTTTTCGACGAAAACGACGAAGAGGTCTCCGAGGTCCCTCCCGGATATCCCGTTCAGCTGCTGGGGTCACCGGGGGTTCCCGACGCCGGCGACTCATTCATCGCCGTTGAAAGCGAATCGGAAGCCAAAAGGGTTGCCCTCCGCCGGCAGATAGTGGAGCGGGAGCGGGTTCTCCACGCAAGGCGCAAGGTTTCCCTGGAGGACTTCTGGGAAACCACCGAAGATGGCGAGAGGGTTCTCAACGTCATCGTCAAATCCGATGTTTCCGGTTCTGCCGAGGCCATAGTGGATACCCTTTCCAAGCTTCAGACCGACGAAGTGGGCGTCAGCGTCATACTCAGCGGCGCCGGTGGTATCACCGAAAGCGATGTGGACCTGGCCGCCGCCTCCAACGCGGTTATCCTGGGCTTCAAGGTCCGCCCGGACCTGCGGGCCAGGGAGAAGGCCGCAGAAGAGGGCGTGGAAATAAGCACCTTCAGCGTTATCTATGCCCTTGAGGAAACGGTGAAGAAGGCCCTTGGCGGCCTGCTGAAGCCCGAGGAGAAGGAAGAGTTCCTTGCTCCGCCGAAGTGAGGGACACCTTCAAGGTCCCCAAGGTGGGGGTTATCGCCGGATGCTACATAATCGCCGGAAAGATAAAGAGGAACGCCACCGCCAGGCTGGTGAGGAACGGCGTGGTGCTCTGGGAGGGAGAGATATCCTCCCTGAAACACTTCAAGGAGGACAGGCGTGAAATGGTGGCGGGATTCGAGTGCGGTATCGGCCTGGCCCGTTACAACGACATCAAGGTCGGAGACACCATAGAGAGCTTTGAAATAGTGAAGATAGCGAGAGAACTGGAGTGAAACCCAGGAAGAACGAACAGCTGACCAACAGGATACGGATGCTCCTGGCTGACATTCTCAGCCGGGAGATATCCGACCCCCGGATAGCCGATGTGGTGATCAACCGCATCGAACTGGCCTCCGACGGATCCTATGCGAAGGTTTATGTGTCATCCTTCACGGACGCCGGTGACACCGGCGGGGAGACCGCGGCGGCTCTGAGAAAGGCCTCGGGATACATAAGGAAGCTTCTCTCGGCCAGGCTGAGCATAAGAACGGTACCGTCCCTTCGGTTCATCTGGGATGAATCGGTGAAGGAGGGCGAGCAGGTGCTTTCCCTGCTGCGGTCCATGAAAAGCGAGGAAGACTGAGCTTGACCGGTGCCGTCTATCTTCTGGACAAGGGCAGGGGCGCAACCTCCCGGCGCCGCCGGCGAGGCGGCCAGGGCCAACGGATTCAGGAAGTACGGCCACTGCGGTACACTTGATCCCGACGCCACCGGGCTTCTGGTGGTGGTCCTGGGAAGGGCCACCCGCCTGGCTCCGTTCATTTCCACCGGTACGAAGCGCTACTCATTCACACTTGTCACCGGCATCGGGACCGACACCCTGGACATGACCGGCGAGGTAACTGATAGGGCTGACACCACGGGGATCACCACTGACATGGTGGTTGAGGCCCTGGCAGGTGTTACCGGAACCTTCCAGCAGAGGGTTCCCGTGTTCAGCGCCGTCCATGTGGATGGAAAAAGGGCCTACAGTATGGCCAGGAAGGGCCAGACCCCGGAGATGCCCCTTCGCAGCGTAACGGTAACCGACTGGAGCCATGGCGAAATGGACAATGGCAGCATTTCCCTGGAAGCCACGGTTTCCGGGGGAACATATGTAAGGGCACTGGCAAGGGACATAGGCCGATGCCTGGGCGTTCCAGCGGTGGCGGACCGTATCAGGCGCACCGCGGTGTGGGAGTTTTCCATAGAAGATGCCTCCCCGGAACCGGACTCACCGGATGCCCTCCTTGATATGGCCTCGGCGGTTTCCCGGGGTTATCCCGCTGTAACCCTCTCCCTGGAAGATGCCCTCCGGGTGGTCCACGGAATGCCGGTGGCAGGCTCCGTGACCGGTGTCGCAGCCCTGGTGGGGCCCGGCGGAGGTCTTCTGGCCATGGGTACCGGAAACGGTGAGGACATCAGACCCACAACGGTACTGGCATCGAAGGAGGAGCTGTGAGCCTCGCGGCCCTGGGAGCCTTCGACGGGCTCCATCCCGGGCACATGAAGGTCATCGAGGCGGCGGGGCCCTCACCGGGGATAGTGTTCTTCGAGCCGATCCCCAGGCAGGCATTCGCCGGCGGGGGCTGGCGGGAACGGATCACCACCGCCGGCGAGCGTTATGAAATGTTGCGGGACAAGGGCCTTGATAGTATTATTACCCTGCCGTTCGACGGCCATATGGCGGAAACTTCCCCGGAGGAATTCGTGGAGATCCTTGCTGATATTGGTCTGTTCAGCGGTTATGTAGTAGGGTACGACTTCCGGTATGGAAAGGGTGCCCTGGGCAACACGGAAACACTGAGAGGGGGCCTGTGCAAACACGGGCTGTCCCTCATTGTGGTGAACCCCAGGACCATTGGCTCCTTGCCGGTAAAAAGCGGAAGGATAAGAAGTTACATACGCGAGGGTAACCTCGAAGAAGCTTCTCTCCTTCTTGGCCGTTCCTACGGGGCAACCGGTGTTGTTGCCAGGGGCAGGGGTTTAGGCAGAAAACTGGGGTTTCCAACCCTGAACATCAGGGTGCCCGGTTCCAAACTGCTTCCCCCCGCCGGCAGCTACGCCGCCTTCGCCGGAAAAGGTTGCTTCCGCAGAAAGGCCGTGGCTTTCGTGGTTCCCGGGAAGAACCTGATCGAGGTTCATGTTCCCTCCATGAGGGGTGAGCTTTACGGAGAGCGCTTCTCCGTCGAGCTGGTCTCCTTCATAAGGGCGCCTGAACCCGTTGGTTCGGAGGATGAACTGAAAAGAAAGATAACGGAAGATCTCAGGATATCAATGGAGGTACTGAAAGAATGGCAGTAAGCAGCGACAGAAAGAACGAGCTGGCGATCCAGTTCGGAGGAAGCGAAGCGAACACCGGCAAGACCGAGGTTCAGATCGCCATCCATACCGAAAGGATCAAGCAGCTCACCGAACACGCCAAGGCTAACCCCAAGGACAACAATTTCCGCAGGGTCTGCTGAAACTGGTTGGCCAGAGAAGGCGTCTTCTGAACTATCTCGAGTCCAGGGACGTCGAAAGATACAGAACAATTATCAGGGAACTGGGTCTGAGAAGGTAAATTGCCCGCATGACCGGTTCCGTCGTGAAAATTCCGGCATACGGCCGGAATCGCAAGCAAGCGAGTACGTAAGGAAAGTATGAAAACAATAGTTGAAGAAATGATCGCAGGACGCAAATTAACAATTGAAACTGGCAGAATGGCCAAACAGGCCCATGGTTCTGTTTACATACAGTATGGAGATTCCTCCGTTCTTGTGGCCGCCTGCAGCGAGCCCGCCTCCAGGGACCTGGGCTTCTTCCCCCTCACCATCGAGTATCGTGAGAGAACCTACGCCGCCGGCAAGATACCAGGAGGCTTCTTCAAGAGGGAAGGGCGCCCCAGCGAGAAGGAAGTTCTCACCGCAAGGCTCATCGACAGGCCCATAAGGCCGCTTTTCTCCGATGGCTTCAAGGATGAGACCCAGGTCTACTGCCTGGTCCTCAGCTCCGACGGCGAGAACGACCCCAACCTCCTGGGACTCATCGGTGGTTCAACGGCCCTGATGCTTTCGGACATCCCCTGGGAGGGCCCGGTCAGCGCCATAAGGGTCGGCCGTGTGAACGGCGAGATAGTTCTGAACCCCACGGTAACCCAGATGGAGGAGAGCGACCTGGAACTTGTGGTTGCCGTCAGGGGCAGGGAAGTGGTGATGCTCGAGGGCAACTCGAAGGAGCTCTCCGAGGAGATCATAGCCGAGGCCATTTCCATGGCGGCGGAGGAAGCGTCAAAGATCAACGATCTTCAGCTGAAGATCCAGGGGATAGCCGGCAGGGAAAAGAAGCATGTGGAAGCGCCGGTGGTTCCCGAGGGTCTCTATGAAACCGTTTATGAAATAGTGGCGGAAGAGCTTTCAGCCGCCTACGGCCGGGGCAACAAAGAGAACATGGCAGCGGCCATGGAGAACTCCAAAGAACGGTCCATCGAGGCGGTTTCCGCGAAGTTCGGTGTGGAGCCCGACGACCCCGAATACCTGAAGTACACGAAACAGTCCATTCAGAAGGCGGAAAAGAGTACGTCCGCTCCAGGCTCCTCTCCGACGGCATTCGCTACGACGGCCGTGAAAGGACCGAAGTGAGGGACATTCACTGTGAAGTGGGCGTTCTTCCCAGAACCCACGGTTCCGCCCTTTTCACCAGGGTGAGACCCAGGCTCTCTGCGCCACCACCCTTGGAGGCGACCGCGACGAACAGAGAATAGACGCCCTCCTGGGCGAGTACAAGAAGAACTTCATGCTCCACTACAACTTCCCCAGCTTTTCCGTTGGAGAGGTAAGGCCCGTAAGGTCCCGGCAGGCGCGAGATAGGCCACGGCCACCTCGCCGAAACCGCCGTAAAGAGTTCCATACCCGAGGAGTTCCCCTACACCGTACGGGTGGTTTCCGACATACTGGAATCCAACGGTTCTTCATCCCAGGCAACCATATGCGGCGCCTCCCTCGCCCTGATGGACGCGGGAGTTCCTGTGAAGGAGCACGTTGCCGGCATAGCCTGGGTCTTGTCACCGACGGCGAAAGATCCATAGTTCTCTCGGACATCGCCGGTGTGGAAGACCATCTGGGTGACATGGACCTCAAGATCGCGGGAACATCAAATGGAGTTAACGCCATACAGATGGACCTCAAGGTGGAGGGCGTATCCCAGGAGCTTCTTGTCTCTGCCTTCCAGCAGGCCAGGGAGAACCGCCTTCACATCCTTGAGAAAATGAACCAGTGCATAAGCAGTCCCAGGGAGGAACTCAGCGAGTACGCCCCAGGATAATCACAATGCAGATCGACCGCGACAAGATAGGCAAGCTCATAGGCCCGGCGGCAAGAACATCCGGTACATAACCGAAGAGTCCGGCGCCGAGATAAACATCGACGACGACGGCACGGTTACCATCCTCACCAACGACGGCGAGAAGGCAGAGCACGCCCTTCAGCTTATAGACGGTTTCGTTGGAACACCCAAGATCGGCAAGGTCTACGAGGGAACCGTGGTCAGCATTCAGACCTTCGGCGCCTTCGTGGAGATAATGCCGGGAACCGACGGTCTCCTTCACATCAGCAACATCAGCAAGGAGCGGGTAAACGACGTTTCCTCGGTTCTCAAGCGCGGCCAGAAGGTCCGGGTAAAGGTTAACAAGATACGCGACGACGGCAAGATCGATCTCATCATGAAGGATGTGGATCAGACCGGAGACGCAGCGGAATGATCTGAGAAAGGGCGGCCCCCGGGCCGCCCTTTTTGAGGAGGAACGTCTTGGCCGAAGTTCAGGTAAAAGTGCTACCGGAGTATGGCAGCCTTCCACTTCCCGAACCGGCAACCGGCCATTCCGCCGGTGTTGATCTCAGGGCGGCCATTCCCGCCCCGGTGGTCATGGAGCCCGGTGCCAGGGTCCTGGTTTCCGCCGGGATAAGTGTTGCCATTCCCCGGGGCTACGAATGGCAGATCCGCCCCAGAAGCGGCCTTGCCCTGAAGCACGGCATAACCGTCCTCAATTCACCGGGCACCATCGACTCCGACTACAGGGGTCCCGTGAAGGTCATCCTTCTGAATACCGGAAGGGAAACCTTCACCCTGAACCCCGGCGACCGGATGGCCCAGGCTGTCCTCGCCGCGGTGGAACCGGTTTCGCTGAAGGAAGTCAGCGAGCTTTCCGAAACGGACCGGGGGGAGGGCGGATTTGGCCACACGGGCATTTAGGGCAACCCTGGCGGTTTCACTGCTGGCCCTTGCCGCCGGCTGCGCCTACAGTTTCCGAGGCACACTGCCGGACAGCATCAGGTCCGTTCAGGTGAGGCAGTTCAGAAGCAGCGTTACCGAGTACGGTCTTGAACAGGAGATAACCGGTCTTGTCACCGAGGCAATCGTCCGGGATGGCAGGCTTGCCATCCAGAACGAAGACCCCGACGCCAGAATAGAAGGATCGGTGGTCTATTTCGACAGGACCGCCGTGAGCTACACCGGTTCTGAAGAGGTGGAGCAGTACAGACTGGAGCTGCGGGTCACGGTGTCCATGGATAGGACAGCGGACAATGAGTACATTATAAGGAACGAGACCATATCCGAATGGATACTCTACGACCCTCCTCGGAATCCTTCGATTCCGCCCGGGAGAGGGTGGTTTCCCAGGTATCCACTCAGATAGTTCGCAGATGCCTTTCGGGCTGGTGACATTTTGATCGGAAGAAGGGGCGTACAGTTATTATGAACAACAAGACCGGCTGTCTCATGTGGGCGGTTCTTTTCTGTTTCGTTCTCCTCTGGGGCTGGAAGCTCATGGATTTCTTCATCCTGGAGCCCGCCGGGGTGAAGAAGGACATCAACGAGATCGTTGACCAGGTGGGCCGCATACAGAACACCCAGGCGAAACAGGTGGAATTCCTTTCCCGGTGGGGGGAGTACAGGCGATCCGCCGACAGATCCTTCGACCAGGCGGGTTTCAGCGGAGATTCATTCATAGTACAGTGGAAAGACACCCTCAGGGTACCGGTATTTCCCTCGATCCCCCATACATTCAGGCTGACCCGGCTGGTGAGATAATGGGCTATCATGATGACTGGAGGGACAGGCACGGGCCGAAACGCTCCGGCGGCAGGGTGATCATCTATTTCATCCTTCTGCTGATCATCCTTCTTCTCATCGCCAGGGCCGGGGACTTCGCCGGTCAGTTCACGGATATTTTTCTCTCACCGGACCAGGTGGAGGAAACCGAATGAATACGAGGATCTTCGATGCCCATTGCGACACCCTTGTAAAGTCCCGGACCGCCGGGAGCTTCACCGGCGGAGGGTCAGAAAACCATGTGGACCTTCCCAGGCTTCTCGAGTCCGGCGTGATCCACCAGGTAATGGCCATCTGCACGGAACCCTATTCAGGCCGTGAGAAGGAGATCTGGCAGCGTGGCATCGAAAACTTCGCAGGGATCCGTGTAACGGAAAAGCCGGTCCTTCACTTCGCCATAGAGGGCTGCCTTCCAATCCACGAAGGCTGGGAGGTTCCCTTCCACCCCCTGGTGGCAAGTCTTACATGGAACGGCGACAACCCCTATGCCGGGGGCATCGGCTCCACCATGGACCTCACCGACAAGGGAAGGAAGCTGGTAAAGCGGTTCCTGGCGGACAACACCGCCATCGATATATCCCATCTGAACAGCCGCTCCAGGAAGAGCCTTCTGAGCATGGGGCACAGGGTCTGCGCAACCCACTGCAATGCGGCAAGGCTCTGCAGCGGAAGGAACAGGAACCTTCCCGATGAGGATCTCACGGAGATCGCCGGGAACGGAGGTGTGATAGGTGTTACCTTCGTACCTGACTTCCTCACCGACCAGAAAGGCATGGCAACCATCGAGTCAGTTGTTGACCATGTCGAGTACATAGCGGAAAGGACATCCACCGATTCCGTTGGCTTCGGAAGCGATTTCGACGGTATCAGGGAGCTTCCCGCGGGAATAACCGGAGCGGAAAGCTGGTACCGGGTGATTGATGCCCTTGAGAACAGGGGCTGGTCACAGGAGGACATCGAAAAGGTCGCCTGTGGTAACTGGCTTCGATTTTTCAATTTATAGAATATACGGAGGTTTCCTTTGAGGTTCTCTCTACTTTTTACAGGTCTGCTTCTCTCCTGGGCGGTTGCCCAGACCCCCCTGGAGTTCGGCATAGTTCAGGACCTTGTGGGGGGAACCCCCAGGGTAAGCGTTTACAGCATAAAGACCGTTTCGGAGCAGGGTGTTAGAACACTTCAGATCGCCGCGAGGTCAGGCATCCAGTTCAACTGCACAAGGCACACCATGCTGGCGGATTCCCTTACCGGTTCCGAGGTAATGATACGGGGGCAGGTGAGTTATTCCGCCTCCATAATGACCCCGCTGATCGAGCACTTTTTCTCCACCATCAGGGAGAACATGGCTGTACACGGCTCCGGGGGCATAGAGCAATTCCAGGTAGACCTCATCACCGCCGACGAAATGGGATGGATATCGGTCACCGTTCCCCTTGCAAGGGTGGACAGCCTTCTCCAGGGCTCCCTTGACCATCTGAGCTTCTGGGCCATGACCCCGGTCAGGGAGGTTGAGGTGGGCACACTGGGGTTCCCGGTAGCCAACGAAAGCCCCCTTCCTGAGCTCCGGGGTGCTCCGGCGCTGCCTGAGGTGGTCCAGACCGCCATCCGGGAAGAAAACTGCGCCTGGAAGTCACTGCTCCTTCCAGGCTGGGGACAGGCCTGTTCCGGCCGGGGGCTTCCCCTGGTGAACATACTGGCTGAGGCGGCGGGAGCGGCCTGATCATCACAGGGGAATACTCCGAGGCGGGGATAGGCATCCTCGCCGTGAACCATCTCATCAGTTTTACGGATCTTCTCTAGGGAAGGAAGTCAAATGCGATCACTGGAAAGGTTTTTAGTTGTAGTCGGGGCTCTCATGTGGTGCGCGGCTTTCTTTTTCGGCCACCAGGCGGGCACATGGGTCCTGGGCAAATGGGGTGTCTTCATGGTGGCCCTTGCCGGCCTTCTCAGGGTAACTGAGTTCCTCATTCCCAACAGGAAACCCCAGCCAAAGAAGCACAGGGGGCCCTCAAGGAAGTGCCCGGTATGCGGTAAACCCGCCACATCGGGATCCCAGTACTGCAGCTACCACGCCCGGTACGGCCCCGAGGACGACCGCCGCTGAGAAAGGGAAACTCCCCCCGGGTCCTGTTGGCCTTCCTTGTACTCTCCCTGGCGGCGGCGGTTTTCATTCGCTTCGCCGGGGAAAAGCCGGTGGAGGCAAGGCGAACCTTTCCAGTTCTCGGAACCTTCGCCACGGTGGTCATAACAGCGCCGGAGGCTGACATTCAGCCAATGCTGAACACAGCGGATTCCCTGCTTCGCCATCTGGATGCACAGCTGGGAAGATTCAGCCACACCGGACAGCTCCACACACTGAACACACTGCACCGGTTCCCTCTGGACTCAGAGCTGGGCGGTCTGATGTTCCTCAGCGATTCCCTGGTAAGGGCCACATCCGGCTCCTTCGACCCTTCATTGGGGGCGCTGCTGGTCCTCTGGGGTTTCCCGTGCCGAAGGGTGCCGGACTCTGCGGACATATACGAAGCCCTTGCCCGCACCGGCTGGGAGAGCACCGTCTCTTTCCGGAGCGATTCAGTGCATACCGCCCGGGGCTCCCTGGTGGATCTCGGGGCAGTGGCCAAGGGGTATGCCGTGGACAGAACATGGGAAACCCTGGTTGGCATGGGTGCCGTTGAGTGCCTTGTGGAGGTGGGGGCGAGGTAAGATGCGGCGGCTCCACCGAAAGGATGTGGCACATAGGGTGAGGCACCCCAGAAGCGAGAACCTGGCCGGGGTGCTCTCCATAAGGAACGGTGCTGTTGCCACCAGCGGTGATTACGAGTGCTACTTCGAGAGCGAAGGAATAAGGTACAGCCATCTCCTGGACAGGAGCACAGGATTCCCATCCTGGAAAGCCGCGGGAGCAACGGTGGTGGCCTCCACCTGCGCCGTTGCCGACGCCGTTGCAACAGCCGCTGCTGTGGCCGGCCCGGAAGGAGCCGGGGCCTTCCCGGAGGACATGTATGATTCTATGATAGTCATAACCGAAGAAGAGAACGGTTCGTGTGAAGTACATACCTTCGGGGAGGTGCCATGGGGAAGATAAGGGAAAAATGCGGAATATGCCCCAGGGGGTGTGTTTTCACCGAGGATAAACCCATAGGCTTCTGCGGAGTTCGCGGCCTCGGGAACCCCGGCTACGGAATGTGCGCCGCCCTCGCCGTTGATCCCATCGAAAAGAAACCCCTGAGCAGGTTCAGGCAGGGCACCAGGGTCCTTTCAACCGGTCCCAACGGCTGCAACCTCACCTGCATGTACTGCCAGAACTGGCACATAAGCCAGGAAAGGGCGGCATCCACCACATACATATCCCCGGAGGAACTGGCTGAGACCGCATGAACAGAAGCCAGGGAATAGCCTATACCTACACCGAACCCACCATCTGGTACGAGTACATATTGGACTCCGCCCCCTGGTAAGGGAAAGGGGGGGCTTCGCCGTGATGGTCTCCAACGGCTATGTGAATCCCGGCCCCCTGAAGGACCTCATCGGGGTCACCGATGCCTGGAACATCGACCTGAAGGCCTTTCGGAACGAGTTCTACAGGGATGTGTGCGGAGGTCAGCTGGAAACGGTGAAGGAGTCCATCGCCATGATTGCCGAAAGCGAATGCCACCTGGAACTCACATGGCTTCTCATACCCGGCTACAACGACCACCCGGAAGGGATAGAGGACGCCGCCCGGTGGATAGCGAAAACCTGCGGCGGGAACACACCCCTTCATCTTTCAAGGTATTTCCCCACATACAGGATGGATGCCCCCCCACACCCCTTCCCCTGCTCCATGAATCCGCGAAGCTCTTCGGAAAGCACCTCACCGATGTGATTCCCGGGAATGTTTAAACCCGGCGACCTGATAATTCTTCTCGTTATCTCCTTCACCGCCTTCATCTGGGCCTCTTCAGGCCCGGACAGAGGCGGTGAACCGGTGGGCTTGAGAATAGTGGACGCCCTGGGGGAGGACACGGTGAGCCTTTTCACGGACACGCTTATACACAAGGGCACTGTCACCATTGAGATACTGGGTGCCCAGGCGGCCATCACCGGATCCGACTGCCCCACACTTCAGTGCGTAAGGACCGGATGGATAGGGGAGCCCGGTGCGGTCTCCGCCTGCATGCCCAACGGTGTATTCATAGAGATCATCGGCGGTGGAGTGTCCACCGATGCGGTTACCTACTGATCAGAAAACGGTCTTTATGCTTCCCCAGGACGTTTCCTGAAAGGAGTCAGGCGGCCAGCCCATGATTCGTATGAAGTAATTGCAGTAGTTGCTTCCATGCATGAGGCGAACCAGGGCAGTGCCATCGGTATGGTAGCTGTTTCCCCAGGATGGTGATTCGCTGCCCGAGTCGGAAACGATTGAAGGCCAGGCCCCTGCGCTGAGTTCGGTGTTCTGAAGGCACCAGAAATACTCCGCGATCTCTATGGCCGGATAATAGTCGGCGTATACCGGAGCCAGATGAATCGCTGTTAACTGTGTTGAACTGAGGAGTTCGGTGAATCCCGCCGCGGGATCTCCGTTCCAGAGTTCGACAAGGGTTTGCGAAGTGTCCCAGGGATAGCTGATCTCATGACTGAACCACAACTCGGCCTCTGAGATGCAGTAGCCCGATGGGGAAGGCATGAAGTCTTCCAGGTCGAACCAGACCCCCTGTAAGTTCCGGCCCAGTTGGTCCAGGCCGGGGTTCCGTCGTCGTAGCAGAGCCAATCAGCAACCCGGGAGGGAGTTTCCCCGGCGACGGAGGCCATGGATGAGAGAATAACAAGGGCCAATATTTTCACCTGCGGCTCCTTTCATGGGTTAATACATCACTGCAAGTTCATCTTTAATATAATAACCGGATTATACTTCCTCGGTCAATCGGGTTTGCCGCAGAGGGAAAGCCTTGTATCTTTGAATCTTAAGCTGAAGAACCCACCCGGAGGGGAATAGGAAAATGAAACCGGCCCTTGTCCTTCTGATCCTGGCCGCATGTGTTTCCCGGGCACTGTCGCCCCACAGGCTTGGGGCCGCCTGGGGGGAAGCATGGCCATCAGTGGAGGGCTTCTCATAAGCTTATGACAAAGGGAGAAAAAAACTTCTCCGGTGTTCTCCTGTGGAGCATGGCGATCCTGGTTCCCCTGGTCTTCATTCCCGGAAGCCACAATCCCGTTCTTGTAAAACTGCCGGCCTTCAGTGTTCCAGCGGGACTTCTTCTGGCCTTTGCCGGATTTCGCTTCATCAGGGATCCACGGCGAATCCCCTTCCATGTCATCCCGGTGGCCCTGCTTGGGATACTTACCGCCCTCACCCTTTACCAGCCCACGGTGCAGGGGGTTACACGGGTAATACTGGTTGCCTCCGGGGCGGCTGTTTTCATTTCAGCGGGGGTCATGGGCCTCAAACCGCGCAGGATCCTTCTGCCGGCTGTATGGGGCGGTGTGATAGCACTGGCTGCGCTTCTTCTTGTTCCCGCTTCGGCCCACAGGCTTTCCGGAACCTTTGGAAATGCCAACCTGGCCGCAAGCTATGCCGCCTGCATACTTCTTCCGGGCCTGGCCCTCCTTCAGGGCAAAGGGCTTCCGGGAAGGATTTTTCAGATACTGCTCCTTCTTCTCTGCGCCTGGGTGATATACCGCAGCGGCACCAGGGCCCCTGTGATAGCACTGCCCGCCGGTATCCTCCTTTGTCTCATACTCCGGCGGAAACCGGCGCTGCTGCCGGCCCTGACGGCGCTCTATCTCCTGGCGGTTGCCTTACTGTCCTCCACGCTGAAAGGGACTTCCCGGATCTGCCGGGCTCGGCGGGGGTCAGGCAGGTGATATGGGAGGGGGCAGGCGGGATGTTCCTGCAGGAACCCCTTACAGGCCATGGGACCGGTTCCTTCAGCATCGTGTTTCAGGCTTCAGGCCGGCGGAGTACGGCAGGCGGGGAATGCCCCCGGGGCTCTCCACGCCCACGGCGAGCCACTGGAAATACTTGCCGAGAATGGGCTTCTGGGTTTTCTGCCCTGGCTGGTACTTATCTACCTGCTCCTGAGGAGCGCATCGGGCAGAAGGGAAGCCACCCCCCTGGAAATGGGAGCCCTTGCGGCATTCATTCTCCTTCTGGTGGAGGGGCTTTTCTCCGTGGCCCTCCGGTGGACCAGCACGTTCTTTCTTTTCTCCCTCCTCGCGGCTGCCCTTCAGCTACCGGAGGGGGATGGAGGCTTACGGCCCCAGGTTCGCCGGGGTCCTTTTCATCCTCTGCGGGCTGTCCCTCATGGGATATTCCGTATACACCCTGCCGGGAATGACCAGGTCGGTTCTCCTGTACGACCGGGCCACAGCCGTGGGGGTTCCCCGGAAGGAGGCCATGGATCTCTGCCGCCGATCCATTGCCAGGGACCCCTGGAACACCGAGGCATGGTTCTACCTGGCCAACCTTCATGTGGCGGAGGGTCTCGCCTCGGAGGACCCCTCCATGGTGGAAGGGGCCGTATCCCTCTACGACTCACTGGCCCTCAGGGCACCGGACTATCAGCTGCTCCCGGTGAACCGAGCCGTTGCCTTCATATGCCTGGGGATGTGGGATGAAGCCCTTGGGGATGTAACCAGGACCTACAGAAACCATCACCATCTGAAGCGGATAGCGGTGGATTCCGGAACTGAGATGGCCCCCTGGCCGGTCACGGGGCCAGGCTGAGATTTGCCTGCCTTCTCTACACCGGGATAGTGGCCTCCCAGGATGCTCCGGTGGCCCGGAGGGCCCTGGGAACAACCTTCGCCCTGGCGGCGGTCCACTCCCCGGAGGAGATCCCGGGAATGCTCTACTCGGCGGATTCCATCCTCGCCCTTGCCGGTTTACGGGGAAGGGGGGAGATACTGGCTTCCCTGGAGACCGAGGCGACACTGGCCGGCGAGGGTTTTCGCCTCGCCCTTGAGGCCGGAGGCGGCCTGGATCAGGAGCATGAAGAAAGATGCCTGGATGCCATTGAGTTGCCCGGCGTCTATGCTCCCTATCACAGATACGCCCTGACTGTCCATTCCAGTGAAGGGGCGGCGGAGGGTATTACCCGGTGGCCAAGGGGCTGGCCCTGCTCTTTCACGACAGCTGCTACTTCCTCGGGGACATTTTCCCCGGTTCCGAGGACATCTTCCCAATGGCGGCGTCCATTTCCGGTGCCGGCGGCGGGAGGGCCATGATGGGGTACTTCCGGCGGATGATGGAACTTTACGCCTATGGAGACAGGGTCATGGGAATGGCGAATACCGCCCTGGAAGCCAGAAGACCGGACCCTTCCGTGTTCCATGTCAGCACCGGCGGTGAAGTGGCGGAATTCATGGAGCTCCTCTCCGGTGAACCGCCGGAAACCAGACTCAGGGCATTGTTCATCTCCATGGCCCTTTCCCCCGCCGAAAGGAACCGGGAAGGCACCATCGAACTTCTGATCCGGGAGTTTCTTTGCAGGTACGGCAATGACGGCGCCCGCCGGATCATCATCGACATATTGAACGAAGAGCAGGCCAGGCTTGAGAAGGGCCCCTTCGGTCCCGGGGTTGCAGGGGATGCCCGGGCTGTCAGGGAAATGATACTGGGCCATTTCTGACCCCGGCTTCAGCCCCCGGGGGTGAATGTGTTATCATAAGAAGGCGGGGGGAAACGAAGGGACGGAGAAATGCGAACCATATTCATGCTGGCGGCGGCGGCCCTTGTGCTGTCCTGCGGAGACAACCCTTCCGGGAGCACCGCCATAACCGGGGGAGACTGGTCCGGAACCGCCGGAGACAATCCCCTTACATTCACCGTGGAGAACGGGAACACCATAAAGAACATGACGGTCACACTGGATTTTCAGTTCGATTCAAAACCGGACAGCACCGTTGTGTGGGTCTTTGACAGCGACATCACCGACAACGGGTTTCAGTATGTGGACATAAGCGGTTCCTCACCCTGGGAGTTCGGCCTGGACATACAGGGCACCTTCGATCCCCCGGGAACCGTTGAGGGAACCATTACCGGATGGGGCGTATACAGCCAGGGGGATCAACGGAAACCGATTCCCTGACCCTGAGCTGGAGCGCCCAGCCGAACTAGCTTTTCCACGGATGTGAACAATGGACAGAAGAAAACTCAGCTACAGATTGAAAAGCTCACCGGAAGAGCTGCTGGCAATTGCCAGGAGCAGGATCGAGGAGCATCCCTCGGCTGAAATTTCCGGAGATCCCGGCGGGGGAACCTTCCATGCCAGGGGAATGCACATTGACTACACCATGGAACGGGAAAACGGCGGAACCCTGCTGACGATCACAGTCACGCGGAAACCCCCGGTGCCATGGAAACTGATCAGGGCTTATCTGGACAGAGAGGCGGAAAAATGGTAAACGGAAACGACCCGGGGATCACTCCGGAAGAGGCCAGGAACATCATAAGGGAGGGCAGCACGAAGGTAACCGGTGAAGACCTCGACAAAGTGGTGCACCGGGCGGATGACATCAAGAGAAAGATACACGGTCCCCTGGCCAGGTTCATGGAGGACATCAAGATACTGATATCCATGGTGAAGGACTACTGGAACTCCTCCTATCGAAGGGGGCCCTGGTGGACCGTTGCCGCAGCGGCAACGGCGCTGCTGTACGTTCTCAATCCCATGGACATTGTGCCGGACTTCATTCCCTTCATCGGCCTTCTCGACGACGCCGCCGTGGTGTCCGCCTGCCTCTTCATGCTTGAGCGTGACCTGGTTGCCTACAGGGCATGGAAGAGCGAAGGGGAAGAGGTCAGTCCGGAGTAACCACCGCCGAGAACCCAACGAACCATCTCCTCTTCACCGGCGCCGGATTGAAGTGATACCAGAGATCGTCCGGAAGGAATGTCCCTGTTCCGCAGTGGGGACACGGCGGATTCCTCACATCCCCGGTAACGGAGAATGGTCCGCCGCAGGAACCGCATGTCATGGTCACAGGCTCCGGTTCTTTACCGGTGCCCGTTGACCTGGTGGCGCCGGCCACCCACCGGGCCCCTTTGAAGACCCCGGGGAACCACACCGGAGGGGCGGTTATCTCCATGGAGTTCCCGCAGGAACACAGGAACTCTTCCGCCGGGGGTTCTCCCCCGGGGAAATCCCCTTTGCACACAGGGCAGTAGGGGTCCAGCCTGCCGTACATCAGCTTTGCCCTGTACCTTCCGATCAGCATGCTTTCAGCCCCCTGCCCCGGGGCCAGCTCTTTGACCACTGCCTTTCTGACGCCCCCCAGAAGGAACTTCCAGCCTTCGGTGTCCAGGTGTATCATTTCACCGCACCTGGTGCAGGAAAGTTCTTCCCAGGGTCCGTTCACCGGCACCGGGGAATCGCATCCCGGGCATTTCAGGCTCATTTCCAGAAGGCACCACAGGAATCCTTTTACACCGGGTTTTTTCTTTCCGGCGGCCTTTCGTTCCTTCCTCTCCTCCGCTTCCGCCTCCCTGACCAGTGATTCGAAGTATTCTTCCCCCTCTTTTTTCAGCCCTGCCAGCTTCCGGTGGATATCAGCGGTGGCTGGATTTTTCGATGAGTAGTGGGGGTGCAGAAGGTACTCCTTGCCGGAGGCCTCCAGGATCAGTTTTTCGGAGATGTTTCCCCGCCACATTCCGGTGATGCGGTTTCCCGCCCCCTTCAGCTCGAGGTAGGGCAGACGGTGGGTTTCCCTCTTGAAAAGTGTTCTTCTGCTGTACAAAAGGAAGGGGGATTCTTCACGGAGTTCTATCACCGGCTCCATGGCCAGGTCCTTCAGGGATTTCAGCACCACGATGCCCATAACGAGGCCCAGGGGCCAGACCCCCGCCCGCACAAGGAGTATTCCCCCGGCGGTGAGCAGAACGATGAAGATGGAGTTAACGATAACTGCCTCCGGGGGTGGTAGCGGTAGAAGGGGCGCCGGGGCTATTCATCACCGGAGCCACCGCACACCACGAACCACTTCCTCTTGCTTCTGGTACCGTGAAGGGCCCTCCACACCTGGTCGCTGAGGTAGACCTGGCCGCCGCACCAGGAGCATCGCACCAGCCTTGTGGAGCCGTCAACGGTGAGGCCGGCGGAGCACGACGGGCAGGAGACCGGTGCCGGCGAACTACCGGAGAGGGGTTCCTCCCCCCGGCTCACCATGGCGTTGATCAGCAGAGTGATACCTGGAACCCCTGTGAAAGCCATTCCGGCGGGGGGGAAACAGGGCACCTGGAACCGCAGTTCCCGCAGGTATGAGTGGTTCCCGGGGCCAGATCCCGGGGATCCTCGAGATCGGTCTTGCAGTTGAGGCAGTAGGGGTTCAACCTGGCCAGTGTCACCGTCCCGCTGACCTGTCCGAAAACCGTGGATGAGACCCCCTGGCCCACCGGGGTGTTCAGCATCTCGGCACAGCCCTCCCCCAGCAGTTCCCACCAGTACTCCGGTGTGAGTTCCAGGGAATTCCCGCAGTGTACGCAGGCGGTGTTCAGAAGGGGCCGTCCAGGGGCACCGGCATGTCGCACCTGGGGCAGGTGATGCTCACCTCCACCCTGAAGCATAGGGGGGTTGCGTTTCCGTCCATTCTTTCCTCCTGTGCGGTGTTGGCTTTATCAGGGCGAATATGTTCGTTATATAATCCCCGTCCAATATCAGCGAAAAACCCCAGAGGAAACGGTGTTCCCGGTGAGATTCGGTTTTCTTCCCTTCGCCCTGCTGCTGCTTCTGCTCTTCGGAGGTTGCGACCTGTATGTGAGAAGGAGCAATCCCGTTCCCCTGTACGTACACCAGAACGCCAGGGACCTGATGAAGATCGTCAACCGCTACAGGGTACGGAACGGCCTTCATTCACTGGAGTGGGACGGCTACCTCTATTTCATCTGTCTCAACCATGCCCAGGACATGCGGGAAAGGGAGTATTTCTCCCATTATTCACCGGACTATCTGGGCCCCTTCGACAGGCTTCGGAACGCCAGGGTGGAATACCTCTACGCCGGGGAGAACATTGCCCACGGACAGATGAGCCCTGAGAAGGTCCTCAGCGACTGGCTCCGCAGCCCCGCCCACAAGAGGAACATCGAAAGCGTTCTATACACCCACCACGCGGTGGCCTACGACCCGGTGGAGCACTACTGGACCCATATGTTCATCAACTACGGCACCGGCTATTACGTGTCTCCGGGTTCAACTCCACCAGGCGTGTAAGGCACAGAACCTTCAACTGACCGGTGGACCCTTGACATTCATCAAATAAGAATTATTCTTAGGTAAGAAAAATTACAGGGGAGTATCATAAGTGCGTGGTAACGAAAAACACTGGAGATTTTCAAGGACAGGCTGAGGGAACAGGGCATTCGCATCACCCACCAGAGGCTTGAGATACTCAGGGAGGTGGTTTATTCCCGGGGCCACCCCAGCATCGCCGAGGTCTTCCAGGCGGTAAGGAAGAGGATACCGCCCCTGTCCCTGGATACCGTTTACAGAACCATGAGGAAACTCTCGGAGCTGGGTCTCATCCACCCGGTGGGCTACTCATCCGACGGCATACGCTACGACGCCGACGGAACCCCCCATCACCACTTCCTCTGCGCCGTATGCGGAGAGGCATACGATTTCAGGTGCCCCGAACTGGACACCGTTCCGGTTCCGGAGGAGGCACGGGCCCTGGGGGAGGTCACCGGCTCCAGAATGGAGATACGGGGAGTATGCAGAAACTGTATGGAAAGAAGAAGGGAGAAAAGCGGTGAACGATAAGGAAAAACTCACGACCAACTTCGGAAAAACGGTGGACAGCGACCTGGCCTCGAGAACGGCGGGGGAGAGGGGTCCGGTCCTCATTGAGGACGTGCACCTGGTGGAAAAACTGGCCCATTTCAACAGGGAAAGGATCCCAGAAAGGGTGGTCCACGCCAAGGGTGCCGGGGCCCACGGCTACTTCGAGGTGACAAATGATGTCTCGAAGTACACATGTGCCTCATTCCTGTCAGAGGTGGGAAAGAAGACCGAGGTCCTGGCAAGGTTCTCCACCGTTGGCGGCGAGAAGGGTTCTGCGGATTCCGAGCGGGACCCCAGGGGTTTCGCGGTGAAGTTCTACACCGAAGACGGCAACTTCGACATGACAGGGAACAACACACCGGTATTCTTCATAAGGGATGCCCTGAAATTCCCGGATTTCATACACACCCAGAAGCGCAACCCGGAAACCAACCTGAAGGACCCGGACATGTTCTGGGACTTCCTCAGCCTCACACCGGAGTCGGTGCACCAGGTAACCATTCTCTTCAGCGAAAGGGGAACCCCCAGGAACCACCGTTCAATGAACGGATACGGGGGACACGCCTTCATGTGGTACAACGAAAAGGGCGAATACAACTGGGTGAAGCTTCACTTCAAGACCGAACAGGGGATAGACAACTTCACGGGCAAAGAGGCGGACCACATGCGGGAGGTAGATCCGGACACCTCCACAAGGGACCTTTCGATGCCATCAAGAGGGGTGACTACCCCTCATGGAGCGTAGAGATCCAGGTAATGACCCCGAAGCAGGCGGAGGAATGCCCCTTCAACCCCTTCGATGTGACCAAGGTCTGGCCCCACGGCGACCATCCCATGATAAAGGTTGGGCGCATGGTCCTGAACCGCAACCCGGAGAACTACTTCGCCGAGATAGAGCAGGCGGCCTTCTCCCCGGGTAACCTGGTTTACGGAATGGCCCCTCCCCGGACAAGATGATGCAGGCCAGGATATTCGGCTACCCCGACGCCCACAGGCACCGGCTGGGCCCCAACTATCACCTGATTCCTGTGAACCGCCCCAAAGCCATGAAAACAGCCAACTACCAGAGGGATGGAATAATGCGGGTAGACGGCAACGGTGGAGCCGGACCCAACTACTGGCCCAACAGCTACGCCGCCCCGGCCCCAGACGGCGGCAGGGCGGTTCCCCCCATAGACATCACCGGGATGGCGGACAGGTACGAGGTGGAACTGGCCGACCTGGACTTTGCCCAGCCCGGAGAGCTCTACAGAAAGGTTATGGACGACACCGCCAGGGAACACCTGGTGTCCAACATCACAGGCCACCTTTCCGGCGCGGCGAAACCAATACAGAAAAGGCAGGCCGCCCTTTTCTACAAGGTGGACGAAGACTACGGCACCAGGGTTGCCCGGGGGCTGGACCTGGATGTTGACGAAATAAGGAGACTGGCTGGAATGAGCCAGAAGGAAAGGGTGGAGGCCACCCGATTATAGAGGAGGATGATAATGTGCGACGAACATGATCACTGCCACGAATACATCGAAGAGGAGTATTTCTCGGTACCCTTATAGGGGACCCCGCCCCGGAGTTCACCGCCCTTACAACGAAGGGCACCATCAACTTCCCCCAGGACTATGTGGGCAAGTGGGTGATACTCTTCAGCCACCCGGCGGACTTCACTCCGGTGTGCACCACCGAGTTCATGACCTTCGCCTCCATGCAGGATGAGTTCAGCAAACTGAACTGCGACCTCATCGGTCTTCCATCGACAGCCACTACAGCCACATAGCCTGGCTCCGGACCATAGAGGAAAGATCAGCTTCAAGGGCATGAAGAACGTAAAGGTGGATTTCCCCGTGATCGCCGATCTCACCATGGACGTGGCGAAGAAGTACGGTATGGTCCAGCCCGGGGCCAGCGACACCCAGGCGGTGAGGGCGGTGTTCTTCATCGACCCGGAGTCGAAGGTCAGGGCCCTCATCTACTACCCCCTGGCCAACGGCAGGAACTTCGACGAGCTGAAGAGGATACTCCAGGCCATGCAGGCCTCGGACAGGCACGGAATAGCAACACCGGCGGACTGGCGCCCGGGGGACAAGGTCATAATTCCCCCGCCTCCAACCACCGACGCCGCCACCGAGCGTGTTGCCGGAGCGGGTACCGATTACCAGTGCCTCGACTGGTTCCTCTGCCTGAAGGACATTCCCGAGTAGGGAAGCGGTCAGGTGTTCCTTTTTCCGTAGAGACCGGTGGCTTTCAGTATCTCGTCCACCACGAAGACGCTGGAAGCCACCGCCGTTATAGTGAGCCAGTTCATGGTGGAGAGTGCCTCCACCTTGAACACGCTCTGGCCGAAGGCCGTCTGAACCGCCAGGAGCTGCAGGCAACCGAGGCCAGTATACCCGCCCATAGCCACCGGTTCCTGAAGAAACCCACGGAGAAAACAGAGGATGTCAGGGACCGCATGTTCAGCGCCTGGAACCACTGGAAGGCGGCAAGGGTGGTGAAGGCCATGGTCCTGGCGTGGACCTCGCCTCCCGGCAGGGCCCTGTTGAACAGGAGCAGGGTACCGGCGGCCATCAGTGGCGCCATTATGAACACCTTCTTCAGGAATCCCCCGCCCAGGATGCCCTGGGAAGGAGGCCTGGGTTTTTCATTCAGCACGGTTCCGTGGCCCGGTTCCAAGCCCAGGGGAATGGTGCAGGCGCCGTCGGTTACAAGGTTTATCCACAGTATCATCACAGCGGTGAGGGGCAGGGGCATGCCCAGGGCGAGGCCCGCGGCAAGGGTGAGTATCTCACCCAGATTGGTGGTTATCAGGAAGAAAACAACCCTGCGGAGGTTGGAAAAGATGGTCCTGCCCTCCTCCACCGCCTGAACTATCGTGGCGAAGTCGTCGTCGGTGAGTATCATGTCCGAAGCTTCCCTGGCCACCTCGGTTCCGGATTCTCCCATGGAAATGCCTATGTCAGCGCCCTTCAGCGCCGGGGCGTCGTTCACCCCGTCGCCTGTCATGGCGACTATCTCTCCGAGACGCTTCAGGGACTGCAGTATTTGAAGCTTGTGCTGGGGGAGACCCTGGCGTAAACCGACACCTCCGGGGAAGCCGAGTCAAGCTCGTCGTCGTCCATTCCGTCGAGTTCCCCGCCTGTAATCACCCGGTCCGACACTGAGGAAATACCGGCGCTGGACGCTATTGCCCTTGCCGTGGCGGCGTGGTCACCGGTTATCATAACCACCCTTATGCCCGCCCTGCCCGCTGCGGCAACGGCCTCCACCGCCTCGGGTCTCGGAGGATCCACCATACCCCAGAGGCCGGCGAGGACCATGTCGGATTCCACATCGGCCCTCTCAAGGGAACCGGTGTCACCGGGGATTTCCCTATAGGCCCCGGCAAGGACCCGGAGCCCCTCTTCACCCAGTGACCCGATGGCCTCTTCAACCCTTTCCCTGTGCCGGTCGGTCAGGGGTACCGCTTCGTCCTTCACCATTATCCTGGAACAGAAACCCAGAACCCTGTCGGCGGCGCCGCTCACCGAGGCCACGAGTTCCCCCCGGCCGTTCAGGGAGGCCATGTACTTGTGTTCACTGCTGAAGGGGATCTCGTGCTTCCTGGGGAACTCGTTCCTGATGTCCGAGACCTTTTCCCCCCGGTGCTCTACGGCGGTCACAATGGCCTTTTCCGTTGGGGAGCCGGAGGTGTTGCCGTTCTTCTGCACCGTGGCGTTGGATGCCAGGGCCCCGGTGCGGAGCAGCCAGACCATTTCCCCTTCCTCGGAAACCCCGCTGAAGCCAGCGGATGATACCTCGATATCGTTGCTGAAGGTCCATGCATGGGTTACGGTCATCCTGTTCCGGGTAATGGTGCCGGTCTTGTCGCTGCATATAACAGTTGTGGAACCAAGGGTCTCCACCGCGGGAAGGGTCCTGACAACGGCATTCCGCCGGGCCATCCGCTGAACCCCCAGGGCCAGTGTTACGCTTATCACCGCCGGAAGCCCCTCGGGAATGGCTGACACCGCCACCGCAACCGCGAAGAGGGCCATTTCAGCAAGCCCGTGCCCCTGGAGCAGACCAAGGCCGAAAATCACCGCAGAGAGGCCCACACCGGACAGGCCCAGGACCAGCCCCAGCCTGGACAGCCTTTTCTGAAGGGGGGTCTCACCCCGTTCAGTATCCCGTACCGTTCCGGCTATGCGGCCCAGCTGTGTGTTCATTCCCGTGGCGACAACCACGGCCCTGCCGTTGCCTCCGGTTACCGCCGAGGACATCCAGACCATGTTCCTTCTGTCCGCGGGCTGTGCATCGGGGTCAACGGAATCCGGTGTCTTGTGAAGCGGTTCGCTCTCTCCGGTGAGGGAGGATTCATCCACATGGAGCTCAGATGAGACGAACACCCTGGCATCAGCCGGGACCCGGTGGCCGGTCCTGAGAAGAAGCACGTCCCCGGGGACAATTTCCCCGGATGGGACCGTAACCGTTTCGCCGTCACGGAGCACCTCGGCATGGGGCGCCGCCATGCGGTGGAGGGCCTCCAGCGCCCTGTCCGCCTTGAGCTCCTGAACCGCGCCAAGGATGGTGTTGAGTATTATCACAGCGCCTATCACCGCGGCGTCTATGGAGTGGCCGGTGGCGAAGGAAAGCGCCGCGGCCCCGGTGAGAAGATAGATCAGGGGGTTGTTCACCTGTTTCAGAAGAAGCTTCAGCGGTGAGATACCCCGGTGGTCTCCAGCGTATTGTCGCCGTACTTTCCCGTCTTCCGGCAACTTCATCGGCGGAGAGCCCTGTTCTCCGGAGCCGGTTCATCCCGTACCGCCTTTATATCCATGGAGTGCCAGTCTGTCACTGCTTCCCTCCTCCTGAGGATGAAATGGGTTTCACATTAAGGCTCATTTCAGTGAATCGATGATCTTCCGGTAGTATGCGATGGGATTGCCTTCATGCACTACCTTGTAGGCACCCAGGGCCTTTTCCCTGTTGCCCTGGTCCCCGGTGATCTCATAACCGGTAAGCCAGGCCAGGGCCTCTCCTTCTGTCCCGGGGTAGTCCCCTGCTATCCTTCGGGCCATTTCCAGGGCCTTGTCATGGTTTCCTGATGCCTCCTCCACCCACATTCTTACAACGGGCAGCTGCCACAGGCCAATGGGGGCCACCCTGTCCTCCGGTATTGCTGCCATTTTCCCAGCAAGCTCGGCAAGGGGGGCGGGGTCATTCCTTTCCCGAAGCAGCCTGGCCAGGGCGAACCTGTATTCCCATACGCTCTGCAGGTCATCGGCATGGCTGGAGAACCGCACGGCTTCCCTAAGCCTGTCCAGGGCCCCCCGGTTGTCCCCTTCATCATCAGCATGAGGCCGGTCTTTCCCAGGGCGGTGCCCAGGCCCCTTTCATCCCCGAGCTCCTCTGCGGTTTCCACCGCCCTGGCGAAGGATTCCCCGGAGGCTTCGTAATCCCCCAGGAAGGACATGATCTCGCCTATGCTCTGGTTCAGAAGCCTCAGTCCCTTCCTGTCGTTCATGCTCCGGGCCAGGTTCAGGGCGCCGGTGAACATCTCCAGGGCTTCGGCGAACTCACCCCGGGCGGAGTGGATGGCGGCTATGTTGTTCATCAGAACACGGGCAACATGCCTGTCCCCCATCTCACCGGCTATCTCCATGGCTTCCCGGTAAATGGCTTCGGCTTCGTCCACCCTGCTCTGCATGTATTTCACATTCCCGTAGTTCAGCAGGGCGATGTTCCTTCTTCTGTTCAGCCGCTCGGCGGTGCTTATGCTCCGTTTGAAGTAGTCCGCCGCCTTTTCCAGATGGTTCATCCGCTGGTAAATCAGACCCAGGTTGCTGCAGATGAACATCTCCTCCTCTTCGGCACCGCTGCCCACCGCAAGGGCAAGGGCGCTTTCCAGCACGGAAACAGCTTCCTGATACCTGTTCAGGTCAATGTATACCGTACCGATGTTGTTCATCACACCGGAAAGGCCGGCGTCGTTGCCCAGTTCAGAGAAGATGTCACGGGCCTCTGACAGGCATTCCAGGGCACCGGTGTTCTCACCCATCCTGTGCCTGATGAACCCCTTTCTGCTCAGGGTCCTGCCCAGAAGGGGCCTGTTCGGGAGGGTTTCCGTGGAGGCTATCACTTCGTCGTAGAGGGCAATGGCCTCCTGCCAGTCCGCCATCAGCCCGAACACATCCCCCAGGTCAAGCCTGGCCTCCCTGACCTTTTCCGGGTCATCCCCCCGGGCAATGAACTTCCGGTACATTTCCACCGCCTCACGGTTCCTGTAGTTGTCGGCGGCATAGGAGGCGGCCTTCAGTGTGTATTCAAGCATGGCCCCGGTGCGGCCGCTTTCTCGTAGTGATATGAAAGGTCGGCGAACATCCGCGGGTCGTCTCCATACAGTTCTTCAATTATTTCCCCTGCAAGAAGATGCAGCCTGACCAGCTGGCCCTCCATCTGCATTCCGTAGACAGCCTCCCTTATGAGTCCGTGGCTGAAAATGTACTGCAGTTCGGACAGCCTGCTCCAGAGCCCGGCCTCGCTGGCGGAGAGAAGGTGGCTATCTATGGGAATGCCGCTTAGCATTCCAGAGAGAACCCTTGTATTGAAGCTTCTGCCAAGGACCGAGGCCCGCTTTACGGTCTGTCTGATCTCCTCCTCCAGGGCATCCACCCTGGAGATGATCACCTCAAGAATGCTTCCCGGCAGCTCCACCGCCCGGGATGTGAGCTCCGCCCTTTCCCCGGTGCAGTCCAGCAGGCCACGGTCCATGAGGTAGTTCAGCATCTGCTCCATGAAGAAGGGGTTGCCCTCGGCCCTTTCCCGTATTGCCCTGCGAAGGCCTTCGGAAGGGGGCAGGGGAAGGGAGCTTTCAAGGAGCTCCCTCTGGTCGGGCCCCTCCAGGGGAGAAAGCTCTATGGAAAGGCCGGGGGAGGCGGTTGGTACCGCCTCCCCGGGCCGGGGACCATGGGACGGTCTGTAGAGCAGGGCTATCAGCGGATGGTCAGCCTCCATCTGTGTAAATATGTCCCGTAGGCGGACAGGGTGTCCCGGTCCGCCCACTGAAAGTCGTCCACCACCACGAAGGGTCTGCTGCCCCCGGTCATCACACCGGCCAGGTGTACGAAGGCCTGGATGGTGTTGTCCAGTCTGGACCTGCCGTCCAGGGCATTGTATTCCGGGGATTCTCCTATGCCCATGAAACCCCTGATCACATGCTTGAGCTGTTTCACCCTGCTGCCATGGTAGCCCGGGGTGGAGGTGAGGTCGGCGAAACGTTCTTCGAAGGCAGCTTCGGAGGTCTTCCTGTCCTCAAGGCCCGAGGTCCCGAAAACCTCCTCGAAGAAGGTCTCTATGGGATTGAGGCTCTTTGCCAGTATCTCGTCGCACTTAAGGTAAATATAGGATGTGCCCGGTAGGTGCCGCCGGGCTTCCCAGAGAAGTCTTGTCTTTCCCATGCCCGCCTCGCCGCACACGAGGAGAAGACCGGTTCTGTTACCGGAAAGGGTTGTCCCGGCGAAATCAAGAATTGCCTCAAGCTCCTTCTTCCTTCCGAAGAACTTCCCTCTGAACCTCAGGGCCTCCGGGGAAGGCGCCCTCCCTGTGACCGAGAAACAGGAGGTTGCCCGGAGGGCTCCCCTGGCCGGAGGGCCGGGAAATCTCTCCAGGGTGAAAAGGTGCTCCAGGGACCTGCCCATCTCTCCGGAGATCCTGACATCCCCCGGCGGGCAGGCCTCCATCAGCCTCGCCGCGGTGTTCACCTTGTCGCCTATCACCGTGTAGTGGCCCCGGACCCCGGGGGAACCTATGAAGCCGGCGAATACCCTGCCGTAGGTGATACCGCTCCTTACACGGTCTCCATAGCGTTCACGCAGCTCCATGGCGAAGTTAACGCTGCGTCTGGCGTTCTTGCCGCAGGAGAGCGGGGCTCCGAATATGGTAAGGACTATCCTGCCCTTGTCGCCGCAGTCGAGGAGGTTGAAGTAGCCGCCAAAGTCCTCCGCCATTCCCATGAGGTCATCGATGAACCGGTCCATGTTCCCGATATCCTTGAATCCCGTGAAAACCGTGGCCACATCCCTGAACTCCGGAGCGTCGGCCTGGGCTATGAGATCCCTGTGAATAAAGAGCCTTCCCGTTTCACCGCAGCCTCTTCCGGAGTGGGGAGATGGGGTTCTTACACGGACCTTAGCCCCGCCGGCCACCGCCGTCTCACCCCTGGCGGCGCCGGTCACCGCTTCCCCGGCGAAAAGGTAGGCGAAGGGGCCTGAACCGTAAATGTTCCACTGAATGTTCCCGGTGCCTATTCCCGAGGTGATGCCGGTTATGTGATCCTTTTCCCGGGCGGGAACCAGCCCGCTGATCCCGGCGGCGGCGTCAATGGCAGCTGAGCCGTCGTCACCGGGGAAGACGGCGGTGAAGGCATCCCCGGCGAAGCTGGCCACGAAGCCGCCCCTTCTGTGAACGGCGTCGATCATCCCTGTGAAGAGCCCGTTGAGTATTTCCGAAAGCCTCTCGGCCCCCTTCTTCTTCAGGGCGAAGAGGGATTCGGTGAGGCCGGTGAAACCGCTTATGTCGCTGATGAGAACGGAACCCCGCAAAACACCTTCCCTAACACCCCTGCTGTGCTGCCTGCAGATAAAACCCGGAACGAACTCGGTGTTCTCGTGGCCCTTCATGTTCCCTTCCGTTTCCGTGGGCGGTTCCTGGAAAACACAATAATACTTCCCCGGGGACCGGGAGCCAAAGCGGTGTCGTTGACCGGCCACAGGCGGCGGTTGTAGTATCCAGTGCAGGAATCAGGCAGAAAGGGATATACATTCTTACAGGGGGTGTTATTGTGAAAAGAGTGCTTTATGGGAACCTTCTTCTGGTCCTTCTGCTCCTTCCCTCATGCGGCACATCGGCAAATCCCGCCGGGCCCGGCGAGGGGCAGTACTCGCCCTATGAAGGCCCCGGTGTGGACCACAACTGCGTAAACCCGGGCTCCATACCCCCGCAGTGGATACAGACGGTACAGTCCGATATCAGGCTTCACTACGCCCACACCTCCCACGGAGGGCAGCTCACAACGGGCCTTGAACGGCTGGAGGCACAGGATCCCCTCTACTCCGTGGCCATCGGCTACTCAGTCCTCCCCTCGGAAGCCGGGGCTCTCTGCGTTTTCGACGGCCAGTACGGCGAGACCTACATAGGACCGGAGCTCTTCTGGGAGACCCCCGAGGGCATGGACATGACCCGTGCGGTGCTCAGCGGCAATCCCTCGATAAATGTCTGCATGTGGAGCTGGTGTACCCAGCTGGACTGGTACGGCCAGGAAGAGGTGCAGAACTACCTCGACGCCATGACCACCCTCCAGGGGGAGTACCCCGGGGTCACCTTCGTCTACATGACCGGCAACGCCCAGGCCGAAGGGGCGGAGGGCTACAACAGGTTCCAGAGGAACAACCAGATAAGGCAGCACTGCGAAGACAACGGGTGCTACCTGTTCGACTTTGCCGACATCGACTGCTGGTACGATGGCCAGTGGAACACGTACAACTACGAGGAGATGGCAATACCCTCGGAGCACCCGAAGTATTACGGCGACCAGGCCGGCCATACCACCTACGCAAGCTGCGAGAACAAGGGCGCCGCCCTCTGGTGGCTGCTGGCGCTGATCGCCGGCTGGAACGGCTAAGCCCTCAGGGAGACCATTCCAGATGTCTGATCTCGGTTACCATTCCGTCGTTCAGCATCAGCATTACCCTTGATCCGGCACCAAAGCCGGAATCATCTTCGTAAACCACAGCCAGTTCATCCCTTCCTGAGAGTTCCGGGAACTCGCCCCGGGCAAGGATCCCCGCAATGACCAGGGCTGCTTCCTCCTGGAGGGGGTGGGAGGGGAGAAAGGATACCAGGAAACCCTCGGTACCCTGGCCCTCTGTGGTGAGCAACCCGTCGGCAAAGACCCAGCCCTTGCTGAAGAGCTGCCAGGATGGAAGCCCGTGGGCTTCCGCAGAGCCGGCCCAACCGGGGATCTCCTCGAATGCCTCGGCATTGAACTCCGTATCCTGGAAAAGGGTCTCCTCGGGAAGAACCGTGAAGGACATCTCGCCGGCAAGCCCGGTGGCTGCCAGCATTGTAAGGGCAAAGGAGACAGGGAACACCATAAACCTCCATTGATAGGGACACAGGAAAAAATCAGGGACCCCGTGCATTCTACTGGTTGAATATACGCTGCCCTGGGATAAATATTCCAGTGAGACAGCCTTGTTCCAGGCAGCGGTTCCACATATCTTATTTCAATGACGAAGGGAGGTTTTCCATGCCGGTAATACCTTCATCGGTCCTCATAATGTTACTGCCGGTCCTCGTAACCATCTCCTCATCCGACTACACCGATACCAGGCTTGCATGGTAAGCGAAACCATTGAATCCCGGGGTGTGACCGATCCTCTTACCCTGGAGGCAATGGAAACGGTTCCCAGACACCTGTTCGTCCCCGAGGGGGACATCCACAGGGCCTACCGGGACACACCACTGCCCATAGGCCACGGGCAGACCATCAGCCAGCCCTACATCGTTGCCGCCATGACCGAGCTGCTCCAGGTGGACGGCAATTCAATCGTCCTTGAGATAGGAACCGGTTCGGGATACCAGGCGGCTGTGCTGGGGGAGATAGTCAGCCATGTATACACCATAGAGATAGTGGAGGAACTGGCGGAAAGGGCAGCCTCGGTCCTTGAGGAGCTGGGGTACGACAATGTTACCGTTGCCCACGGCGACGGCTATTTCGGCTGGGCCGAGCACGGCCCCTACCACGGCATCATCGTTACCGCCGCCGCCACCCACATACCCCCGCCTCTGATCGAGCAGCTCAGACCGGGGGCTCGTATGGTGATACCGGTGGGTCCCCCCATGCAGGTGCAGAACCTGATGGTGGTGGAAAAGCAGGCCGACGGGTCTGCCACCATGCGCAGTGTGATGCCGGTTACCTTCGTACCCTTCACAAGGCTGGACTGATCCGGGCATGGCCCCGGCTGGTTATCAAAGGGGTTTCAGGGGGGCAATCCTCGTTACCGGCGCCGTGGGGATCGCCTACCAGATAGCCTGATGCGGATATTCTCCATCACCCACTGGCACCACTTCGCCTACATGATAATCAGCATTGCCATGCTGGGATTCGGCGCCGGAGGAACCCTGCTCACCCTTGCCGGGAAAAGGCTGAGGGGCAGGGAGTTCAAGTATTTCATCCGCTGCTCCGTGCTCCTGGCCCTCTCCATGGTGATCTGCCACGAAACCGCCATGGGCGTTCCCTTCGAAACCTTCCATGTACTTACGCAGAGGGTTCAGATACTGCACCTGTTCACGCTCTATGTTCTTCTGGCCCTTCCATTTTTCTTCGCATCCTGCATGGTAACCCTGGGTTTCGCCATGCATCCCCTCCGGGTTGGAAGGGTGTATTTCCTGAACCTCACCGGCTCCGGTGCCGGGGCGGCGGTTGTGGTGGGCCTTCTCTTTCTGGTCCCCCGCACACCCTTCCCTACATACTTGCTCTTCCGGTGGCCCTGGTTTCCCTTTTCCTCATTCGGGGGCTTCCGAAGGTAGAGCGGTTCATCTCGTCGGCGCTGTTACTTGCGGCGGCGGTTGCGGTGATCATCCGGGGGCCATTTCCCGAGGAGGTTTCCCAGTACAAGCCCCTGGCCTATGCAATGGACCTGCCCGACGCCGAAGTAGAGGCGAACACACAGAGCCCCCTTTCACGAATAACCGCCCTGAGTTCATCAATGCTCAGGGAAACTCCGGGACAGCTCTCGAACTATCCAATGGGTGAACTGGGCCAGCTGCCGGAGCAGACCGGCCTTTTCTTTGACGGCGGGGCGGTCTCGGTGATAAACAGGTTCCGGGGGGACCTCTCCGGTTTCGCCTGGCTGGACCATGTGTCATCAGCCTGGGCTACAGGCTCACCGAGAGTCCCAGGGTGCTGGTGATAGGGGCAGGAGGGGGCACCGATGTGCTCATGGCCCTCTACCACCGGGCTGAACACGTAACGGCGGTGGAGGTGGACCCCGGTGTGTTCCCCCTGATGAACGGGGTCTTCAGTGAGTTCTCCGGCGGTCTCTACACAAGGGATGATGTAACCCCGGTGCTGGCCCACGGCAGGGGGTACCTTCAGACAACGGAGAACCGGTTCCACATGATACAGATAGCCCTTCTGGACTCCTTCAACGCCGCGGCGGCCGGTGTGTACGCCCTGAGCGAGAGCTATCTCTACACCACCGAGGCAATGGAACTCTCCATGGACCGCCTCACCCCCGGGGGGGTGCTTTCTGTAACAAGGTGGATAAAGACCCCTCCCAGGGACGCGGTGAGGATGTTCGCGGTGATGGCCAGGGCCCTTGAGAACCGTGGAGCAGAAAGCCCCGGTGACCACATGGCCATGATACGGTCCTGGAACACCGCCACCATGATCGCCTCGAACTCCCCCTTACGGAAACCCAGGTGGATTCCATAAGGGGTTTCGCCGAAAGGAGGGGCTTCGACCTCTGCTGGTACCCGGGAATAACCCGGGAGGAAACCAACAGGTTCATCATGCTGGACAGACCCTATTACTACGAAGCCGCCAGGGCCATACTGGGCGGGAACAGCGAAGGATTCTACAGGGACTACCCCTTCGATGTGAGTCCTCCCACCGACGACAGACCCTACTTCTTTCAGTTCTTCAGGTGGAATACCCTGGGCAGGCTCGCCGGGGAAATCGATCTCCGGTGGATACCCCTCATGGAGTGGGGCTACCTCATACTGGTGCTCACCATAGCCCAGAGCGCCATTGCCAGCGCGGTTTTCATACTGCTGCCCCTGAATGTGCTCAAAAGGGGCGGCTCCCCGGGGAAGAAATGGGTGGTTCTCTACTTCTCCTGCCTGGGACTGGGCTTCATGTTCCTGGAGATGGGCTTCATACAGAAGTTCATGCTCTTCCTGTCCTACCCAGTCTACGCCATTGCGGTGGTCCTCACCGGGCTCCTTGTCTTCTCCGGCCTGGGAAGCCTCGCCGCGGACAGGTACAGGGGTTCCGCCACCGGAGCTGTGAAGACGGCGGTGGCCGGGCTGACCGCGGTGGTTGTCCTGTATCTGTTCATTCTTCCCGTGGTGTTCCGGGCCTGCGCAGGCTGGCCCGACCCCTGGAAGATCGCACTGGGACTTGTGCTGCTGTTCCCTCCGGCATTCCTCATGGGTATTCCATTCCCCTCGGGAATGGGGCTTTTGGGTAAGCGCTCCGGGGATCTGATCCCCTGGGCATGGGGGATAAACGGTTTCGCCGGTGTCATGGGAGCCTCACTGGCAACCTTCACCGCGGTTCACATGGGCTTCCGCCTTCTCATGCTGCTTGCCGCGGCGGTTTACATCGCCGCGGCCCTGTGCCTGGCCGCCCTTGCTAGGAGGGGTCGTTCACCAGGCCCATGAACAGGATGGTTCCGGTATCGTCGTTCTGAATAAGGAAGACGAAGGGCCTGTCCAGCATCATCCGCGCCCCGGTCTGGGGGGCGGCGGTGAGGGCCATGAGAACAGCGGTTGCCGCGGCGGCTTCGGTTCCCTTTTCGTCAACCTTCACATAGGCCTTGTGAAGGACCTGTGAGATGAAGAGGTCGGGGCTGCCGGTCATGGGGGTGAAGTTCGCTTCGGTGGTGAATGCGGTTTCCATTCCCATGGACACCAGTATGTCTCCCAGGGAGATGCTTTCAGAGTATTCGAACCTCGGCATGGTGAGGTCTACGTTGGTCCGGGTAAGAATCCTGTCCACCTCGGCCAGGGTTTCTTCGCCGAACCCCCCCAGGAAATCCTCCATGTCATGGGGCAGAAGAAGGAGCATTGAGGCGTTCCCCCCGGCGTAGGGCATTCTCAGCGCCTGCAGCTCTTCGGTGAGGGCGTAGTCAAAGTATTCCGTCTGGTGCATCAATGGGACCATCACCCTGGTTCCGCTTCCTGTGGTGAAGGCGCCCTCCCAGGTGGACATCTCTTCGAAGGGGCTCAACCAGCCGGCCTTGAAGTAAACGGCGTTGGTTAGAACCAGCCTTATGTCCGGGGTAATGCCCCCGCTGGGGATCAGGTTGAGTATTTTCTGCATGGTGCTCTCGGCAACCCATTCGTTTATGGTTTCCCTGGCACCCTCGGGATCACCGGCGAAATCAAGGTTCTCGATACCCGCCTGGTAGAATTCCGTTACCGCCTGTGTGAAGCTGTTCAGCAGCTGGAAGCCGTCCTGCACCCAGAGGCCGTTGGAAACCGTCATCTCGAAGGGTTCACCGGAGCCGCCCTCGGGAAGGGTACCGGAGGTGATGGTTTCCGTAACCCGGCTGAAGGCCTGGTTAACGAAGAACACCGGCATGTCGAAGTGCAGCACCGAAGCCATTTCCCTGGCGGTTTCCCCGGTGGCTCCGTTCCAGGTCATTCCCAGTGCCATGGATATGCTGAAGGGGGAGAAGAACACATTGCCCTCTCCGGTTCCTTCGCAGACCTGGCCGAAAAGCTGAAGGGCGAAGCGGTTGTTCCCTGCGGCCAGGGAGGAATCCGCCACGGAATCGGGTATTATCGGAAGTATGGACCTTGCCCAGGAGGCCAGGACCAGTGTCATCAGAAGGGGGACTGCTCTTTTCATTCTTTTCTCCCGTCGCTGTTTTCAGTGATACATTCGCCTCCCAAGAATATTCCACGGAACAGCCGAAGTCATGCCCCCCGGGAAAAGGGCACCGGCCGCCGGGGCGGCCGGTGCGAAGGGGAAAACTATTTCTCGACGTAGGTCATGGCCATGATAACGGCTCCCTGGGGGTCCTGCAGAACGCAGAAGCGGCCCACTTCAGGGATGTCGAAGGCCGGCCTTATCACCTTGCCTCCCATTTCAGTGACCTGTGTAACCGTGGCGTCCACATCGTCTACGGTTATGTAGATGTCCCAGCCTGGTGGCATGCCCCTGCACTCCTCGGGCTGGGCCATTATTCCCGCTGCGGGGCTGCCCCCCACCTTAACCACGGTGTAGCTGCCGCCGCATTCCGTGGTGATCTCCTCGTACTCCCAGCCGAAAAGCGCCGAATAGAACTTCTTTGCCCCCTCCACATCGGTGGTCATCAGCTCGAACCAGCCGAAGGCTCCGTGCTTCATACAGTTGTTCTCCACTTTCTCTCCTCTCATGTTCACGGTTAATGGACACGAGTAAACATATGTTTACATGAAAGGATGTCAAGACCGGAAAAGGTGGTTGACCCGGAGGCGCCGGTGAATGATAACATCCCAGTGGAAAGGAGAGCCATGGAGGGAAAGCAACTGAGATACGACAGCTTCTGCGGGTTGAACTGCGGAGCATGCCCCGTGGGCATGGCCAACGAACTTGGCAGGGGGGACATACTCGACGGATTCGCCGCGAACTGGAACATCGAAAGGGAAAAACTGGAATGTTCCGGATGCAAGGGGGATGTCATAGCCGGCTTCTGCCAGGGGTGCGAAATGAGGCACTGCGCCCGGGAGAAGGGAGTTGAGTTCTGCTTCCAGTGCGACGACTATCCCTGCGGCACCATCACAGAATTCAGGAACGACGACGCCGTTCACCATTCCGTGGTGTTCAGCAACCTGGCGAAGATCCGGGAAATGGGGCTTGATGCCTGGCTCGAATCGGAGAAGGAGAGATGGGCCTGCCTGAGTGCAAAGAGCGTTTCGGCTGGTACTCAGACCGGTGTTCCTGCGGCTGCGAGCTCCGCAATGCCGCCAGGGAAGAGGGAGACCTGGAGTGCTGAAGTTCCTGCCGCTTCTGTTGGCCATTGCCACTGGGCCGTTGAAGACACCGTCTCCCATCCAGGGGTTTGATCAAATTGCAGGCACCTACTCCGGTTCGCTCTTTTCTTCAGGTTACGACATGCCGGTGGAAACCGCCTTCTTCATCCGGGATGGAGTGATAACCGGAGAATACATAATGAACGAGAACGGCACCCTCATACCCGGCACCCTTGATGCCTTCCGTGCGGCGGGGCCATTCACCCTTGAGTGCACCTGGCACGACATCTACGGAAGCGGGCCCGCCGGCTTCACCTTCTCCGGTGACATGATGTCCTTCACCGGCTGGTGGGGAACCGGGGAAGACCCGGAGGAATACTACTGGCGGGGCTACAGAAGCCGAACTGAACCGGATCAGCTTCCCAGGGAGCATTCACCGCCTGAAAGGAACTGAAAATGTGTACCCTGCTTATCCTTCTTGCCCTTCAGAGTGCTCCTGATACCCTCTGGACAGGCTCCGGGGATGGCTGGGAGTTTTCCGTGGCCTATCCCGGTACAATCGAGGAGTATCCCGAACTTCAGGATATCCTCAGGGACTACGCCACGGGTCAGGTTGAAGACTTCAGGGAACAGTTCAGCGAATACGGCATGGACGATCCGTTCCAGCAGGGCTGGATAATGGATCTGAACTTCGTCCACGAGCCCTCACCCCGTGGAATGGTCTGCGTAACCGCCTGGACCTGGAGCTACACCGGTGGCGCCCACGGCAACACATTTACCCGGGCCTTCCTCTACAGCGTGGCTGAGAAAAGGCTGATCGGCATCGAGGAGCTGCTGGGCGGAGAGGAGTCCTTTCAGTCCTTCGCCGGCGCCGTTGTCCGGTACCTTCAGTCCGAGGACTTCTACGATGATGAATGGGTTTCAAGGGGCGCCGGTCCCGACCCCGCCAACTACCACACAGTGATACCGGTTCCCGGGGAGAACTGCGGCCTTGAGGGGTATCAGGTTATCTTCCCCCCGTACCAGGTTGACTGCTACGCAACGGGAACGGTGGAGGTCTTCGTTCCCGCGGACTGGGAAAACCCGAACTGGGTCCAGCCTTTATAATGGGGTATCAGTAGCGGTAGAAGCGTGTAATGCATCTGGAAACAACAGGAGAATAGCAATGAAGGAACTCACGATAACCTGGCAAAGGCTCCTCGATGAACGGGAGGAGACCTGCAGCCGGTGCGGCACCACAGAGGAAGCGGTGGAAGCCGCGGCGAAGGATCTGAGCCAGGCATTGAAGCCCCTGGGAATAGAGGTAAAGCTTCAGAAGAAGTCACTCACCTTCCAGGAGTTCAGGGCGACCCCGCCCAGTCGAACCGTATCTGGATAGCCCATGAACCGATGGAGAAGTGGCTTGAAGCCAGTTCAGGCGAAAGCCCCTGCTGCGGCCCCTGCGGGGACGCCCAGTGCAGAACGGTAACCGTCGGCGAAGTTACATATGAAGCCATTCCCCGGGAGCTGATAGTAAAGGCGGGAATGCTTGCCGCCGCGGAAATCCTCGGCGAACCACAGGGCTGCGGCTGCGAAAAAGAAACCGATAAGCCCTCGGGGTGCTGCTGACCCTGACAGTCCGCCTTCCCAGGAACCAACACTGTGAATGTTGGAAAACGCAAGAATCAAACATTGACAATGTTGGTATCCGAATTCACTGCGGTGTTTGAAGAAGAAGTCTGCATGTTCGCTCCAGAAACACAGCGGATAAACACTCGCCGGCCTGGATGCCCGGGGGCCATACCCTCAGAAGAGTACATACTGGTTCTATCCACCGGAGAATACAGGTTTTCGGAGAGGGTTGTCTTCCGCAGGTAGTATTCATGGCTTCGCCGAACTCCGGTTCATTTTCATGACTTCGCGGCTTATTATACCTCTGGCCGAATGTTCTATAATTGGAGCGAGTGTTTTCCGGTATTCAGGAAAGCAGATGCAGAATAACGAGTTGGAGGTTGGTCAAGGATGATGCTGAAAAGGCGTTTCTCTTCATATTCCATGGTCATTTTCCTGGTATCCGTATGTCACGCTAACGGAGGACCCATTGAAACATCCCAGGTTCACAGCGCCGGGGAGCCCGGGCCGGAATTCGTTCACAGGGATGTGGAGCTGGTTTCCGAGGAACTTGTCTTCTCCCCGGGGATGAACTTCATGGAAGTCACCGCCATATACACCCTCTATAACCCCGGCGAGCGCCTGGAGACCTCCTATGCCTTTCCCGTGCACGCAATGGTGTATCCCGAGGATGAATGGTACATGGGGGAGTTCCTCCCTGAAAACAACATAAAGGGCTTCAGCATAAAGCAAAACGGCACAGAGCTATACAGCGAATGCTCCATTTACGGTGACGACCAGTCGGTGGTGCGGGAGTACGGAATGATGCTGTCCCTGATTACATGCAGCTATGAAACGGAACTATCACTCCAGGCCGGGGACACCACGGTGGTGGAGGTGAGTTACTCAGTGAGGGCTACCTATGAGGACTGGGAATCAACGAAGGACTTCTTTCCCGGTTACGAGAACAGAAGGTTCACCTACGACCTGAGCCCGGCGGCCTGCTGGGGAAACGGCAGGGCCGGTTCCTTCACCTTCACACTGGACTGCAGGGAGCTGTTCGCCATGGGGGGAAACGTGGTTGAAACCCCTGTGGGAGGCAGGTGGATAACGGAGAAGCTCTACCGCATGGATGCTTTTGACTTCCCCATGGACTCCCTGCCCCCCTTCTCATCGCCTGGGAATCCCGGGAGGCCGCCATGGGCAACTACCTCCAGGACCACATCATCTCCCCGGAGCGCTATACGGTAACGGTTTCCTCCAGCCTGGGCGAGGGCTACGGCGGGGAGAACCTCACCGATGGAAACCTCCAGACCGCCTGGAGCGAGGGGGCGGAGGGAACCACCGGAGAGTGGATACTCATAGAGTTCGAACCCGGTGTCAGTGTGAGCTGGGTGGGAATAATCCCCGGCTACGCCGGGAGTGAACACCTCTATACGGCCAACGCCAGACCCCGGGAAGCAAAGGTCGTTTCCAGCATGGGTAACAACCGGTCAACCTATGATCAGGAGATAGGGGAGCGGTCATGGGAGGAACTGGCATGGGGAACACCCTTCAGCGGTTATGCCGAGGTGTTCAACCGGGGCGAGTCCTTTCCCTGTGAGTGGATACGGATAACATTTACCGGATCCATTCCCGGAGCGGTGTATCAGGACCTGTGCGTTTCTGAGCTGGTGGTGGCCGGGTGGAACGAAGCTGAATGACCGGTCTGCTACCTGCTCTCCTTGCGGTACTCACAGTTAACCCGGCGGGTCAGGCCGGTGAATCCCATTCCTTAAGCATACCATGCACGCTCAGCGTGCCCCGCTGCCTGCTTATACTACCGGTAAGGGAGGCCCACTGGAACATGAACCCCGGGGAAGGTCCCAGCGGCCTGGGAATCGACACCCTTGGCTTCACTGTAAGGGATGTGGAGCCGGGTAGATACATCTTTCCCGAAGGGGAAACATCTTTCCCGAAATGGGAACGTTCTATCTGTCAGGGGACACTTCACTGCGGTCCGGGGACACACTGAGAACAACTGAGCCTCCCCACCTGACCCTCAATGAAACCCTTCAGATATCCATAAGACTCGATGACAGCTATACAGGGTACATGTTCGAGCTTATCAACACACCCTTCATAATGGCCCCCAGGAACACCCCGGGGGGAGCCCACCAGTCCGACTCCAGACTGGGCACCGACTGCGCCGGTCTGGCGGTGTACGGAAGGCGGCGGATGGGGGATGAAACCGCCCTTTATCTAGGCCCCCGGGGCATCATACCCATGCTTGAGAGGATCACCGGGGATGAGTACCGCCTTGAAGACGGTGTCTTCGTCACCGAAGGGGGAGAACCCGCCCCGGTGCCTGAAAGGGGAGACCTGCTCCACTTCAAAGAACAGGTGTCCGTTTTCCTGGAGGACCGTGGCACACCGGGGATACTGGACGGGGAAGACCTGATCATACAGAGCTGGTTCGATGGCCCCCATGTGTGCCCCCTGGACAGCTGCGGATTCACCGGGAACCCCGTGGTACTCTACCGGTGGAGTAAGCATGATATTGAAAGGTAATGTTTTGCGCCGAAGGACCGTGAAGTGAAGGAAGGACAGGGCCTATGGAAAAGGTGAGGGACGGCGAGGACCTGCGTCAGAGGCTGGTGATGGCCTCCGGGGAGGATGTGGTGGCCTGGGGCTGGGGAACCCTGGGAATGGGGAACGTATTCGCAGGGGTAACCCCATCGGCGTTGGTGCTGGAATTCGTTACAATGGGCATGAAGACCAGGGAACTCAGAAGGATACCCTTCGAGGAGCTGGAGTTCATCTGGGCCACCAGTGGCGATGCCTCCACCCCGGTGTTCATGAAGATCAATCTCCAGGCCCGGATGACCGACTCCATTACCGGCACCCTGGTGCTGAAGGCCCAGGCAGGTGACCTTATGTACATCAAGTTCACCAAGCTGCCCCGGCACGAGAAGAACGACAGGGCTCCCTTCAGGATAACCGAATACATCAGCCAGGTGAGCCCTGAAAAGGTCCGCCTTCCGGATCTCAGCCGGTACCGGACGAAGAGCTCCTTCGCCGGATGCCTGAAGACCTTCATGATCATTTCCTCCATCACCGCCCTGGCGATCGCCCTTGCTATGGGCCTCGGCACCGGCCAGTGGGACCTGGCCCTCTATGCAGGGCTTGGAGTGGGGGTCGTGCTTGGTGCGGTTTTCGCCCCGCTGTTGCCGGTGTTCAAGAGGATAATGTCCGGCAGGGGATGACCGGGCTACCTGATCAGTGTTAGAAGGCTCGAGAGATCGTCAGTCAGTGTGGATACCCTGCAAAGGTATAATCCGGGGGAATCTCAGCCAGTTCTATTTCCAGCGTGCTTTCGCCGTTGGGTAACCCGCTGAACGTTTTCCTGAGCACTATTCTCCCTGAGATGTCCATCAGGAAGACCTCAGCATCCCCCGGTTCCGAGAGCGTAACCTCCATGCAGGCTGACACTGATGCCGGATTAGGGTGAACCATTCCAGTGTTCTCTCCCTCAGAGGGATTCACCGGCACTCCAGCAAGATAATGCCCCAGGAACCGTACAGCGCTGTCAGGTTCGGAAACGAACGCTATCACAGGGTAGTTGAATCCGTCGATGCCCAGTGAGGGGCAGGACCCTTGCCAGAGAGCTTCCTCCTGCCATCCCTCTGAGCTGGTCAGGTAGGTTATCCAGTAAAGACCTGTATCGGAGTCCAAAGCGTTGTAGGCAACATGAAGAGCACCGCCTTCGTCGAATGCCATTGTTGCACGTGATGTCTCGGTGCACCTTCCCTCGGCAAGCACCTCGCTTGACCAGACACTCCCGTCATGATGGTAAAGGCAGAGATCATCGTTCTTCCTGCAGGCGATCCACGGCTTATCTGAATCATCCAGTTCAAGTGTGATCCCGCTGCAGGCGAACTCTCCTTCGCTGTCGATCTCGGTTACTATCCACTGGTTCCCGTCGTATGCGGCGTAGTTCAGCGACGAATCGTCACAATAGGCAATTCTGGGCAGGTCAAGTAAGTCGAAGACCAGTGACACCTCTGCACCGGTGCATCCGCTGTCCACCGAATCGATCCTCCAGTCGAACTCCTGCCTCATGCTGAACATGACCCCATTGTCTCCGGAATAGGCTATTCCGGGCATGTTGAACTCTGCCATTGCCACGCTGGTGTTTCCCGTGGAGTTCGAGTCAACCGTCAGGTTGTAGGAGCTTGCATCCATGAATCGGAGCATGCCGTCCTGGTTCCAGGCAATGACGTTCCACATGTAACCGTTCGCGTCGGTGGAGGTGTGGGTGTTCTCACCTTCGGACTCGATCACCATGTTCTGCCATTCGCTGTCGATGCTGTAGTCATACCATATTGTCTGAAGGCCGTGGGATATGAAGAGGTTACCGCTGTCATCCGAAACGAAGCATACATGGCCTGCATCGTTCTCGTTCACGATCTGGCAGTTCCACCATGGCTGGGCTGCGCACAGTTCAAAGCACGCAGCCGCTGCAAGTATCACTCTCATGACAGCCTCCTTTCAAGGGCTTCATGAAGCAATATAGCGTTTTCGCATTTCTAGCACATTATGCGGCAAAGACTTGTGTTCAGATGCTCAGGTAATCATGTTCAAAGGGAGCGACAAACACTTCGGAAGCACACCTCAAACAGGATGGACATTTCACTTATGCGGAAGCTGATCACAGCGATAATCTTTCTGGCCGCCGGCTGCGGAGACAGCACCGGACCGGAGATTGAGGGGTACACCGTAATTCCCCCGGAGAACCCCCAGCCGGCAGGGGACAGACTCTTCGGAATTGCTCCCACGGAGAGCGAACAGGGTTTCGCCGCATCCTATGAGGAGGCGCAGAAAGCTGGTATGCAGGTGGTGGAGGTAAACCTCCGCTGGGAGGACATCGAAACATCCCAGGGGGTGTACCAGGACCCCTACGGCATTCTTGAGGCAATAACCTTCTACGGCTACGAGAACGTACAGGTGCTTCTCACCATTTCCGTGATCAACACGGTCAAGAGCACCCTTCCGGAATACCTTCAGGGGTATCAGTTCAGCTCCCCGGAGGTCGTAACCGCCTTCAATGCAATGGCCGACTGGGTGTTTCAGCAGCTGGACCCCTCGGTGACCATCGCGGGTTTTCCATAGGCAACGAGATAGACATCTACCTCCAGGGCCAGGGGGACTGGAATGACTACACCCAGTTCTACCAGCAGACCTCCACCCACTCCCGAACTCAGCGGCCGAACATCCCTGTGGGGTGAAGTGCACCGTAACCGACGGGGTGCTCGGGGGTGAACTAAGCCAGCTCCAGCAGATAAACACCCACAGCGATGTGGTAATGATCAACTACTACCCAACGGACCTCAGTTCGCCGTACTCGACCCGGATGTGGTGCATACCCACTTCGATATTGTCACCGAAGGCTTTCCAGGCAGTGAGATATGGTTCACCGAACTGGGCTACCAGTCCGGCTCCGCCTACTGCGGCAGCTCCGAAACGAAGCAGGCCCAGTTCTACCACGAGATGTTCACAGCCTGGGACACCCACAGGGATCAGATCAAACTGATCCTGGTTGACTGGCTCCACGATGTTACACCGGAGCAGGTGGCGGAGTGGACGGAATACTACGGCCTTTCAGACCCGGCCTTCATCGAGTTCCTCTCCACCCTGGCCTGAGGAACCACGACCACACCGACAAGTACGCCTGGCTCCAGGTGCTTGCGGAAGCCCAGGCCAGGGGGTGGCAGTAGCCTCTATCTTCCCCCAGCGGCATCACAGGTTCAGTTTCAGCTATCGTTTGATTCCCCAGACGAAGGAGCAGACAAATACTTGTTGTGAAGTACTCTCAGTACATCTTCGAGTTCGGTGTTTCCCAGACCGAGACGCTTAAGGTCGATCAGCTCCCTCTGCACCAGATGTAGAAATGCTTCGACATCCTGTTTAATACTTGCCGGGGTTTCCACCCTTGATTCAGGCGGTACTATCCTGAACAGCCTGAATACATCGTTTCGGTGCTTTCTGATGTTTCTGCTGTTAACAATGCCTTGGGCACTGGTTCGGTCCTTCAGGTCCAGCCATGCTTTCATTTTCATAGGGATCATCCTGTCTGCCCCTGCAACTGGAATTCCGTCGATGACTGTCACTCCGCTGTGAAGGAACCTGTAGTAATCGCTGTCGGTAAGGATTGCCGAAAGGCTTGAGGCTTCGCTGCTGCAAGCTGGAATGGGCGTAAGGTGACTACTCCGGGAAGGCACGCCAAGAATGTCCGGTCTACGGGAAAAGAGCTCAAGCATTGCTGGAAAACCAGCAATTGCTGGATCCTTGAACCGGTAAAGCCGTCTATCGCCTTTTTCGTTAACAGCAGTTCGGTATCCTCCATTTCTTATGAATTCCCAGAAGACGTTCATGAAGGATGAATCCATGGTTTCCAGGAAAAGAACTATGTCCAGGTCCTTTGTTGCTCTGAACCTGAGGCCCGCTTCTTCCATTAGAATATCGCATGCAGTGCCGCCGATCAGCACGTATTTATCGCTCTGGTCCACGAAGTGATCCCTGAAAAGTGCCAGTCCTCTTACCATCTTACCGCTCCGATGATCTCTTCAAGGGCGTCTTCAAGGCGCTCGTCTTCCTCATGACGCAATGACAGGTACAGGGACAGGGGGTCTACCGTTCCTGCCGAACTGAGTGCTGCAGGTGAGTAACTCCATAGCTCTATTTCGACCAGTCCAGGGAAGAAATGCGGGTGCTGCTCGGGAACGGTTTTCTTCCGGCAGCTATTTCCCATTGTGTAGATGTGGCTGCCACTGTCCTTACCTCTGGCTCTGCAAGGTTGCTCAGGATCGAAACTGCGCTCTCTCCAGCAATGGGCATTGTCTTCATAGCGTCGAAGGGCTCAACATAGAAGCGTGTCTTCACGGGAGAATCCAGGTATCTCTGAGCTTCCAGCCAAAGCTCTCTGCCATGAAATAGAAGGGACAGTTTCCTTGCCTTGCCCTTCTTCCTGTGTTCGGCAAGCCCTGCAGCCTCGATCTGGTTAAAGGCCCTTGTCATTGTCATCGTGGAGTAGCCCAGGGTCCTGGCGAGTTTACGGGGTTCCAGGGGTACTTCATCACCTTTCAGCAGAACATGCAGAAGCAGAGCCTGTGAAGCCGGGGCAAGGTGTGTGGAGATTCTTCGACCAGGGTTCACCCGTTCCCTGAAAAAAACACCAAGCATGGGGAGGTACATCAGATTTCCCGGTACAATGAATGGAACTCCCAGCTTCACCAGTCTGTTCCTTTTAAATGATGAAATCGATGTGGCGGAGTATACGACTTCTTCGCCTGTGTAATACCGAATGTTCTCCATGAATTTCGCAACCTGCCCCGGGTATCTCTTATCCTCATTCAGGTCATGCCATATGAGCATTCCGGTACGTGAAGCTCCCTCGGTCAGAAGCAGTCTGAAATACTCAAAGCCTCTGTGAGGAAAAGGGGCAACCTTGAGGCTTCTTTCCACGGAGTGATTGACGCATTCATATGAAGCGAATCCTGAAGGTATCGCCTTAAGGACACGCTAACGGAACGAGACATACATTCACCTCATTTCTAAACATTAACATAAGCAATGTTAACGTGAAAGAAAAGTGTTAGTGAAATAGTATCCTACACAGATTACGGTGGGGTAGCTACCTCTGGTTTCTTTGCGATGCGACTACACCTCCAGGTGCTGGCAGTAACCCGCTCACCGGGCCTGATTAGTGAACAGGCACAGTCCCCGGTCCTCCGACTGGTACTCGTACCTGAAGCTTACCATTGTGCCGTTTTGGGACTGGGGTTCCGGCTCTATCTCAAGGGCCAGAACCTTTACATAGGCGTAGTTGCCGCCTGCATAGGGAATCCCCAGAAAAACCACATTGTCACTGGGATAGAGGGCGTAGCTCTGGCCATACCACATGCCATCAGGGTCGCAACTTCCGTAAATGCCCTGCTGGGGCTCCTGGAAGTATGTCTGATAGCCGTTCCCGAAGGGGCCGTAGTTCCCGCTGTAGAACCAGACCTCAAGATCGCCCTTCATGGATTCATCGTACACGTAGATGTCCTGCAGGAAAGCCGAAGACGGAGCGAATCCCGTCTGTGCTGAGGTTTCCCCGAAGATGATCCCTGAATGGTAATTCGCAGGGGAGTAGTTGTCGTAAATGGTGTAGGTCGTGTTAATTATGCTCGGCATCGTGGATACGGGAACTGAATATTCTTCGGAGTACTGCGAGCCGATGTATGCCCTCACGGAGTAGTACCCGGCGCAGCTGGCCGTTATGGTGGCGCCGGTCTCGGTAACGGTCTGCTCAACCTCCCAGTCGGAGGATTCGTTCTCCCTGAAGTAAACTTCGTATCCGCCCACCTCGATGCCCACCGGAGACCATGTAAGCACCACCGTTCTTCCCGAGGAGGCCTGGTCCAGGGTAAGGTCCTGCACCGTGGGAATGGAATCGACAATGGTTACCGCTTCTTCGTTGCTCCAGCTGTAGAGATCAGCGTCATTGGTGGTCTTAAGGGCGTAGTAGTAGTCCCCGGCGGAAAGCCCTGCATCGGTGAAAAGGGTGTCCGCCGCCGCTTCTGAGCTGTAGATGATGGTGGCGAACTCAGGATAGGACTCGATCCCCGGTTCATCTAACCTGTAAAGGGTATAGGAGAAGAAATCCCCGTCGGGCATGATGTCCAGCTGAGCAACACATCATTCTCTGACACGGAGGCTGTGAGAACCGAGGGAGAGGGGCTGGAAGCAAGGGGATCTCCAGTGAATCCTCGTTGCTCCAGGCGAGATCCTCATGATCCCCCATGGTCATCAGGGCATAGTGGTACTCCACGCCCATTTCCACCGAATCATCTGTATACTGAAGGTAATCACTGTCGGTGAACTCCCCCAGAAGCATCGCACCGGAGAGATCGCCCTCTATGTCCGGTTCTTCGCTTCGGTAAAGCAGATAGCCCTCAAAGGAGCTCTCCTGGCACCGGGTCCACCCTGCGGTCACCTGGTATCCCGCGGTTTGATCCCCGGCCAGTTCAAGGGACAGCACCGAGGCTGAAACATCCTCTTCCGAGGGTTCAGTTCCGCAGGAAAGAACTGCAATGGCCAGAAGTACGGCTGCGACGGTGGAAAACATTTTCATACCAATCTCCTCTGTTAATAACAAAATCCGGTTTCTATTGCCAATATATCCATATCCCTGAGAAAGTTCCAGCATAAACAGATGTTGAAGGATGCAGGAACCACTCAAGGAGAACCCTCCGCCCCGGTCTGCACCCCTGTAAGATCCATGTTGATAATCACTTATAGGAAATATATTGCGAGATGCTCTTCTATTTTGTTATTGTTTCATTTAATGTATTGTTATTGAATATTGAAGTATTCCTGACTGCCGGCTACCTGAATAGCCCTTAGCTGTGGTGATCAGGTCTCATGAGTCCATCTGGGGGTGAATCGTGGTAATACTGGCCAGCGATATCGGAAGCACCACCACCAAGCTGGTTGCCTTCGAGCTTCAGGGCGGCGATCTCCGTGAGCTGGGTTCAGTGCAGGAGCCCACAACGGTGGAGGCGCCCCACTCCGATGTATGCGTGGGGCTTTTCAGGGCCCTTAAGCGGCTGGGTGAACTGACCGGCTTGGAGCTTTCCGGCCCCGGGGGTATAAGCGTACCCTACTTCACCACCAGTTCAGCCGGGGGAGGGCTGCAGGTCATGGTGGTGGGCTACACCCGGGCGGATTCATGCAGAATAGCCAGGGTGGCCGCCTACTCCGCCGGAGCGGTTATCTCAGGGGCCTTCGCCATTGACAGCGAGAGGAACCGCCTTGAGCTCATGGACAGAATGAGCCGACCAAACCCCGATCTCGTGCTGATGGCCGGCGGCACCGAGGGGGGAGCCCTGTCCGGGGTGGTTACCATGGCCCACATGCTCAACCATTCCAAACCCCGGTCGAAGTATGGCGATGGCGGCCTGCCGCTGCTTTACTGCGGCAATTCCGTGGCTGAGATGTATGTGCGGGAGGCCCTGGACGACCACTTCACCATAAGTGTTACCGAGAATGTCATTCCGGGTAATCACCGGCTCAATCTTACCCCGGCGGTTTCCTCGGTTCAGAGGATCTTCATGGAGCATGTGATGAAAAAGGCCCCGGGATATCCCAGGGTCACCGAAATGGTGGATGCCCCGGTGAAACCCACCCCCCTGGGGGTTTCCGGTATTCTGAAGGCCCTGGTGAACTCCAGGGGATCCGATCTCATACTGGTGGACATGGGCGGCGCAACCACGGACATCTTCTCAAGCGTGCAGGGGGAGATCAGCAGGACAGTGGCCGGGAACATCGGCATGTCCTACAGCATGTCCAATACCATTGCTGAAACCGGCATGCCCGATGTGCTCAGGCACATTCCCGGGGCTGGGGAGGAGGATGTCCGCCGGTGGGTCTACGGCAAGAGCCTTTTCCCCTCTGTAGTGCCGGAATCGGATAACTACGAGGCGGTGGAGAACGCCGTGGCGGTTGAGGGGCTCAGAATTGCCTGGCAGAAGCACCTTGAAACCGTTTACGACCCCGGCAGACCCTCCCTGAAGGAGCTATTCTCACTGAGGCGGCACTCAAGGATCAACCATCGTCTGGAAACCCTGGCGGGGAAAAGGTTCAGCCTGCACCAGAGTGAAACCCTCATCGGCGCAGGGGGCATATTCTCCCACTCCTCGGACACCAGGGTGGCCTGGATGCTGGCGGAGGCCTTCAGGCCCGTGGGGGTCACCACACTGTACCTTGATACCCGTTTCCACAGCCCCCACATGGGGGTCCTTCTTTCGAAGCATCCTGAAGCGGCCCTTCAGTACTACTCGGAAAGCTGTCTGAAGCCGGTCTGCAGGGTGCTCAGCCCGGCATGGAGCACGACCGGGGTATTCGCCAGGGTGGAAACCCCCGGGGGCACGAATACGGTGTTCACCGGCGACTGGCTCTATCTTCCTCAACCGGGGGCTGCACACTGAAGGTCTTCGGACCGTCCATGAAGATTCCCGGGAACATCTGCGACGGCCTTCCCCTTCTGATAGACTGCCGAAGGGGCGAAACTCCCCTGCCCATGGACTTCAACAGGAAGTTCAGCGTGGACACCACTGGCATAAGGCCCCCGCTCAGGGTTGCCGGGGGCCCGAAAGAGGAGCTTTCCACATTCACAATGTCACTTCCCTTCGACGGGAGGATTCAGGTAAATAAGGGCGATGAAGTTCATGCGGGGGACTGTCTGGGAAGGATTACCGAGCTTCCACCCAGGCAGTTCGTAGTGGATGTAGCTAACTCGATGGTATGCCTGGAGGAGGTTCCCCTGGAGGAAGTATTGAACTCTATTACCGTGGTCCCCGGAGACAAGGTCAATACAGGCGACAGGGTTTTCCACCACAAGTCGGGAAATTCCTACGCAGAGGTAATGTCTCCGGTGCATGGTTTCGTAACGAGGATACTGCCCCCGGGTGTGATAATGATCCAGGAGGACATGACCCACGACGACAAGCCCCACCTGGTTCAGGTGGCGAAGAAGATGGGAGTGTCACCGGGGAAGATGCGCCGGTTCATGACAGTGGAGGTGGGCGACTTCGTCTACGAGACCCAGGTGCTGTGCATCGATCCCCCGGCATCCATCTGCCTTTCACCCTGCCACGGCTTCGTAACCGACATAAACTACAAGAAGGGAACCGTTACCGTCCGCTACGACATGTCCCCGGTAAGGATAGAGAGCCCCCTTCCGGGAACCGTTACGGGCACCGATGGAAGAAGGACCGTCACAGTCCAGAGCCGGTGCATGAGGCTACAGGGTGTCCTTGGTTTCGGCTCCACCCTGCGGGGCAGGATAGCCGTATCAATGGACACCGCTGAAGAGGGGGACATTCTGATAACCCCGGGACCGGTGGGGTCAGGTGAACTGGACCTTGCCCGGGAAAAGGGCATAAAGGCCATGGTGGCCCCATCCATACCCGCAGGGAGCTGGTTCGCTGGCTCGGAAGGGAGCCGGGGCTATTTATTACCGGGAACGAGGAAACGCCCCTAGCCCTTCTGATACTTCAGGGAATAGGGGGATCGGTGCTCACACAGGACACCTGGGAGGCCCTGAAGGAGCTTTCAGGCAGACAGGGCGCCGTTCTTCCCGCCACGAAGGTACGGGCGGGAACCCTTCGCCCCTTCCTGGCGGTGACCATGGAAGGGGAGGGGTCCGGGGACCGGAGGCCCGGAGCTATTTAGGGGTCTTGGCCTTTCCGGAATAGGATCCCTTTACCCAGTTCCAGTTCAGTGCCAGATGGATCAGGCCAACCAGCACCAGAAGTGACCCGCCGATGGGGTGCCAGGTGTGGAAGAACTCGTAAAGAGAGCCCCGAAGGACCGCCGTTGCCACCTGGAAAATTACCAGAAGAAGAAGTAATGGATTGATGACCTTCAGTGTAAAGTTTTTCATACTAACCCTCCTTTGAGCGTTGCCAAAGACAAAATAGAATACACCCGCTTAAAAACAACCTATAACATCCCGGCCTGTTGTCAAGCTGGAGGCCATTCCCCGATGCGCCCTCCTCAGCCCGGTGTAACCCTGGTCCCCGAGGCCAGCAGATCTGTGAGCATGGATCTGTCGCCTGACATGACCAGTGTAAGGCTGCCGTCGCCGTCAACCATTCTCAGGGTCCCTGAAGTGAACCTTCCTTATGTAGATGGAGCCCAGTCGGTAACCCCACTTGTTGGACTTTGGGGTAACCTTGTCGCGGACCGTTCTGTTCATGGAGTGGCGGTCAACAAGCATCTTCGCAGGGGCAGGCTGCTCAGACACCTCACGGTTGACTTGCTCACATTGGCCGCCAGGGAGCCCCTGGGGTCAAGGTTCCTGAACAGGTAGGCCACGGGGTCGCTTATGTACATCTCGTACCAGATGCCTATGCCCATGGGGCGCACCAGGCAGTGCGCCCCGATGCTATCTGATCACCGTTACCCTTGTGGATATGGTCTCATTGCTGCATTCAGCAACAAGGTGATAAACCCCGCAAGGCAGCCCCTCCACTGCAAAGAAACTCTCTCCCGGGGGAGATCATTCCGGGTAAGTCTCTCAGCGATCCTCCCCGAAATGTCCATGATCCGTATTGTAAGATCTCCTTCGGTCTCCGAGAATACCCTGAGGTTCAATGCCCCCGACGAGGGGTTGGTCAGGCTGCCATGAAGAAGCCCACTGGTGCTTCCTGGTGGCCCACGCCGCTGAATTGCTCAATGGAAAGTGAGCTAAGCACCGGTGAGGATTCAAGGTCTGTGGTTCTCAAAATGATCCTGTACTGGAAGTAGCGGTCATCCTGGGGCAGGATCTCTCCCAGGTTCACCGGCTCAGTGAACTCTTCCGACCATTCACCCATAAGTGAGCTGTCGGGACTTTGGGAGGATCTTACCTGAAGTGAAATGCTCCCCTCCGCTGAAGGAACAGATTCCCAGGATAGCATTCCCCAGTTTCCAGATGCTCCTGTATCGAGCGGTGAGGAATCAAGCCTTCCGGTGAAGCCCATATGGCAGTAGAAGATGCCGTCGAAGTTGTAGATGGATGGGATAAGCTCAGGGTAGCCATCCTGGAGAAGGTCAGCCACGGCGCAGAAATCCGGATCATCCATGGGCATGTATATCTGGAATTCCTCCATTGTGCCTTCACCATCGGTGTTCTCAACCACATTAGCGGTCGGGAATACCTGCAGAGAACGAAGTCCTCGTCTCCGTCCTGGTCAATGTCGCAGGGAACCAGTGATGAGGTACTGTTGCTCCCGGAGTAAACATCATGACACTCCCAGTTGTTGCTTCCCAGGTTCTCCCACCATCTCACGCTGGTCCAGCTCATGTACTGTGAACAGAGGATGTCGATGTCGCCGTCGGAGTCGGGATCCCAGGTGGTGACCCGGTGGGGGTAGTTCGCGCTTCCCAGGGTATGCGTGCCCCATGATGTTCCAGACCCGTCCTGGTTCTCGAACCAGTAGAACCAGCCGTCGGAGGAATACCCGGTGGCAACGATGTCCTGGTCTCCGTCATCGTCAATATCGGCAATGCAAGCATCTGAGATCCTGTAGATATCATCGACTATGGTATGGGTTATCCATAATGTACCGGAACCGTTCTTGTTCTCCAGCCATATGAAGTCATCCAGGATCTCCGCCACCACCAGGTCCAGATCGCCGTCGCCGTCAATGTCGGCGGCCTTGACTGAGTGCGGGCGAGATGACCCGATTATCTCCCGGTTAACCCATGGTTCTGTAAGGGAGAGCTCGTTCTCCCACCATTCGATACCGTAGTGGTTGTTGGAGTACCCCACGATGTCCTGATTCCCGTCGCCGTTCAGATCGCACAGCAGCAGCCTACCTACCCAGGAGCAGTTTTCCGCCACGGTGTACGGACCGGTAAAATCCCCGTATCCCAGGTTCTGGAGCCAGAGCACTTTATTCTGTTCATCATCGAAGAATGCCACATCATTGAGACCATTGGTGTAAATGTCTCCAGCCACCAGATGGCCAGGGTTATCCGCCTCTGTGGAGATAACTCTGAGATCGGTTTCCAGGGGAAGCTCCAGCTGGGATCCGCCAAGGAACAGTGTTCTGTAGTATTCAGTTCCCCATGATGTTACGGGACCCCAGACTTCAGAATCGCCGCTCCAGTTCGATTGGACGAATGTTTCGCACAGGGAAGGGATCGCGTGCATAAGTAAAACAAGAAAAACAAATGATTTCATAGTAAAGCTCCTATCTCATCATAAACTAAAACATGAAGGAATTATATTGGAGTCTAATGCCCTGAGCAAGAGGGCTAAAACACCTTTCAAAGAGGCAGGCGGATCAGCCCGCATCCCCTGGGGTTCAACCGGCGGAATCGGTTTCGAGGGACTTCCTGAGGGGAAGTTCCAGATACTAGTCAGGGCTTCCCAGTCCGGACCCCTTCAGGCAGGGCGATAAGGTCTCGCAGGTATGGTCTCAGAAGTCTGTGGATAAGGGCCAGCAGACCAACTCCGATAAGCACTCCCAGCACGATATTCCATGAGAACCCGGTGATTATCACTCCCAGGGCGGTTCCAGCCGCCGGTGGGTGTTCCGTGTTGGTGGAGGCCATGGCAAGCATGGCCCCGCCCACCCCAAGGGCATACATGGCATCCTGCAGGATAGCGTTCTCCGGTGAGATAAGGGCGAACGCCGACCCGAAGAGCAGTCCGACGGCATGGCCTCCCAGGACATTCCTTGTGGATGAGGTAACGCTTCCCGGCATGGTGAACACCGTAAAGGCCGTGGCGGCAAGTGATGCGGCAACCACCAGGTTCTGCTGCCGCAGGGCCATAAGGACCAGAAAAATGCTGATGGAGGCCAGGAGGCTCTGCAGCACATAGCTGAGCCAGTGCAGGGGGAACCGTTTGTCAAAAAAAGTTCGAAAACTTCATATACACCACCCCTCTGAAGCAACGGCAGGGATTATAACTTTTTTCAAACCGGCGCACAGAGCTTTACCCTGTAATGTAGATAAAGCCAGGCCAGGATGAAAAGGGCTGTGCAGACAAGAGCCAAGTTACCGAAACAGCTGTAACACGCTGGTATGAAAACAATAAGAACAGCCATCAACATAAACGAACACTTGCCAATAGTTCAAAGCATTTCTAAGGTATGACATAAAAGTCATGAAATGGAAATGAAGCGGCAAGGTAGTCTGAATTCGAAGCAATGGCTGAAAGGCTTCCGAAGGTTTTCTGATTCCAGTAACTATGGAGAACTGGATTACAGCCCCAGGTGATGAACCCTGATCCTGAAGCAACAACCAGGTAATGGAGATATAATGAAGAAACTCATCACGGCGGCGGCGCTGGTGCTCGCCGCTTGCGGCAGCAGCCCCTCTGATAGCTCTACAATTCAGAACGGCAGCTGGCATGGAACGGCCTTCGACAGCACCGATGTTACCTTCACCGTCAACGACGGCCAGATACAGAACATGGCCTTCCAGGTTACCTATGACATGGCAAGCCAGCCGGACACAACGGTAGCCTGGAGCTTCGATACCGGCATAACCGACGACTCGTTCCAGTACCTGCAGATCACCGGAGAGAACAGCTGGGAGTTCGGCCTGAACACAACCGGCACCTTTGACCCGCCGGATCATGTTTCAGGGGACATCACCACCTGGGTGGTGTTCACCGAAGGCGGCGGAACCGAAACCGACACCCTGGAAACATCCTGGAGCGCAGCGCCCGAGTAAACCGGTAAGAAATATTACCGGTTAGGCCCTGAACTGGAAAGAATTATTACCAGTTTGCGTTCTTTTGCAGGAAAACCCGCTGAGCCGGCAAAATCGCAGAACTTTGCGGAATTGCCTTGACAAATCCGCAAAGTGCTGCGGAAATGCCGTTGTGGAAGAACACCATATCCGGGAAGGAACTTAATGAAGCCCCTTGCATTGGAAATGATGAACCTCAATGTTCAATGACGGCATTTCGTATCGGAAAAAGGAATGGAAGGAGCACACAATGAACGAAAGAACACTGAACGCCATCAAGGAAGCTATACTCCTTGAGAAACGCGGCCAGGTCCTCTACAGAAGCGTTGCGGAAAAAACGGACAGCGCCAGCGTCCGGGAAGTATTCACAAAGATGGCCGAGGAGGAGCAAAAGCACGAGGAAACCCTCAAACTGCACTACTCCTCACTGGTCAGCAGCGGCAAGCTGGCCGCCCTGGGCAAGCTCGGCCAGGCAGAGGATCACACCGGTGAGATAATCAAGGACAAGGTCAGGAAAGAGATAAAGGCAGCAGGGTACGAAGCCGCGGCAATTGCCTCGGCAATAGCCCTTGAAAAGGAAGCCGAAAGGTTCTACCTGGAAAAGCGCGACAGCGCTGAATCCGCCGTTGAGAAAGAGCTCTTCGACTGGCTTGCAACCTGGGAGCATGGCCACATGGAGCTCCTGGCATCCATGGACAGGGCACTGATGGAGGACATCTGGTTCGAGAACAGCTTCTGGCCGGAGATCTGAAGCTAAGCCCGGTCAGTTCTGCTCACAGGATGACCGGCCCGGACCCTGTAGTGAAGCCACAGGCATCCTTCAGCTTCGGTCCTTGCGGACACAAGCTCCAGCAGGGCCGGAGCCCCGTCAGGGGCAAGGTCGTCGCAGTCAGTCAGGGTGGGGGTCCTGCCGCCGCCGATAAGGGCCGGTCGAAGAATGAGGTGCACTTCGTCAACCAAGGCGGCCATCTGCATGATCACACAGGGGCTGTTTTCTTTTCTCACGCTGAACCCATTCCATTCCCGGGTGTTTCAGAGGGTTTCATCAGAAAGCAAACAAATTGCAATCATTGGTGAAAGGGGGAAATGGATGCCCAGGATTTCGATCCATCTCGATGAGAAGACCGCTGCAATGTTAGAGAAAGCCGTTTCCATAAGTGCAACCAGCGTCTCACAGTGGGTGGGGGAACTGGTTCAGAGGTCGCTGCGTGAAGACTGGCCGGAGGGATACTGGAAGCTCTTCGGTTCGGTGGACGATGCTTCCTTCTTCGAACCGGAGGAGCCCCATCAGATCAGCGGGGCACAACAGGCCGGGTTCGCAACCGATCCCCCACGGGAATGAAATGGCACACACCATAAGAACAGCCGGTTACCAGGGCGCACGAGTTGAAGTGTTCCTGGAAAAGCTTCAAAGCTCCGGGCTCAGCATCCTCGTAGATCTGCGCAGGAATCCCATGAGCCGGAAGAAGGGTTTCGGCGGAACCGCTCTGAAGGCCGTCCTGGAAGAAGCTGGCATCGGGTACTTTGGTATATATCAAGGGCTGGCAATCAGGTTCTGCGGATTGCTGCAAGCCTGATCAGCGGCGAGGCAGAGAACCTTATAGCTGGATTCCGGTTGTGCTCACGACCAGTGGAATAGATGATGATCAGCGGGAGGTTCGGGCACAGTTGATGATTCAGAGTAACTTCAGAGAATGATGATACACCCCGGGAAGCCGAAGAGCGGCAGCCCACGTCATTCACCCCACGGGCGTCGATGGCTCCGGCACGAAGCACGAAGACAGGGCGGAACGACCCCTGCCCCTGCGGCAGCGGCAAGAAGTACAAGAAGTGCTGCGGTGGCTGACCGGGGCCACGAAAAGTAATGAAAAATCTGAAAAAGGGCCGAATTGTAACAGTTTTGAGGAGTTCGTAACAGTTTTTCGAGGATATCTGGGTTGAGTAAGAAAAACTCATAATAGAAAAGTTGCCATCTGCAGGAAATGTAATCATATTTCGAGCGTAGGCCATAAATGTAATAGAAATTATGAGAGTGTAACAGTTTTCACATGTGAATGAGGTCGTGGAATGAATTCCGCAAAAGCCGCCGGCTACGAGTATCTTAGTCGCAGGTACCAGCTGAAAGCAGTTCCCAACTGGCATTCCTCATTTGTAAGCACAAGCGGAACTGTCAGAACAGTTGTGAAGCAGGGCCGGTTCGCGCGGACGACTTTCCCTCACTCGTATTGGCCCGGTGATTCATTGGGCGACCATCTTGAGTTCGCTCTGAAGTATGACGGAACCAACCTTGGAATACTGTCATGCTTGTTCTCCCGGCTGAATGCATCAGACCTTGCCTCTTGGGTTACGAAGAAGCCAACAGGAAAGTATACACGCAGGATCTGGTTCCTTTTTGAGTACATAACAGGGACCAGGCTGCCGCTGGATGACCTTGCCCAGGGGAACTACATTGAACTGCTTGAACCGCAGGAGTACTTTGTCACCTCTCCCGGTACCAGGGTGAAGAGACAGCGTGTTGTCAATAACCTTCCGGGTAACAGGGAATTCTGCCCGGCGGTGAGAAGAACCGATGTTCTTTCCTCAATCGAGGGAACTGACATCTATGGCAAATGCAGTAAACTCATCAGCTCATATCCGGATTCAACCATAAAACGGGCACTGAACTACCTGTACAGCAAGGAAACGAAGTCATCCTTCGAGATAGAGAATCTCAAACCAAGCGCGTCCAGGGCTGAAAGGTTCATAGCCGCCCTTGAAATGGCCACCTGGCAGGATTTCTGCAACAGGGATGACCTTATAGCGCTGCAGAACGGAATTGTCGATGCCCGTTTCAGAGAGCCCGACTACAGGACGAGTCAGAACTACATCGGTGAGATGATCTCATTCAGAGATCAGCGAGTTCACTATGTGTGTCCCGGGCCTGATGATATTCACTCACTGATGAGGGGTCTCATCAGGGCTCATCAGAAAATGCTGGAAAACGCTTCTTCGCTGCCGGCAGTAGTACACGCTGCGATGGTTGCATTTGGCTTCGTCTACCTTCACCCGTTTGAAGACGGGAACGGAAGGATCCACAGATTCCTGATTCACAACATCCTCTTTCTGAAGAAAGCGGTACCAGCTGGATTGATGTTTCCGGTATCGGCAGCGATGCTGAGGAACAAAGCCCTCTATGATTCCGCTCTTGAGAGTTTTTCCAGGCCCTTGCTGAAACTGCTGAAATACGATCTTAATGAGCTGGGGGAGATGACAGTCGACGGGAATACCGCAGACTTCTATCGCTACATTGATATGACGGCACAGGCCGAAGCTTTGTTCGAGTTCGTGAAGATCACTGTAGATACCGAGCTTGAAAAAGAGCTTGACTTCCTTATGCGCTACGACACTGCCAGGAATGCAGTTCGAGAAATAGTCGATTTGCCCGACCAGCGAATGGATCTGCTGCTGAATTTCTGCATGCAGAACAAGGGAAGGCTTTCCCCCGGAAGAAGAAAACAACATTTCAGTTTCCTGACCGACCATGAAGTGAGCGCCATCGAAGAAGTCATGAAGTCAGTTTTAAGGGATGAAGACCCTCTGCGGAACGAGATAACCAGCAAAGGAAGCGAAGGAAGCAATGCTTGATTTCACCAGGAGAAGCGCACAGCGGTTCAACCTCCAGTGGAAAGACCTCCCGGATAGGAGGGGAGACCACTGGAAGATTGAGGTGGAGATGTTCGGCAGGGTTCCCATGCTGCTCATCGTTCATGAGCAGACACTCTTCACCCTGGTCCGCAGGAAGTCCGAGTTTAAGACACCGGAAAAACTAGCCGATGAGATCAGGCTGTGCTGCAGCTGGTACAAAAACAAAGGTGAAACAGCCTTCGGCAGGAACAGCGACCGGCGCCTCACGGGGAGCATTACAGAGATGAAGATGATCACCAGGGCAATGGAATTCTCACCTGTAAGCATCAACAGAGCGGAGATGGCCATCAACGGCTGCCTGTTCTCCTATCTCGAAACGAAAGAACCGAAGAGGATACGAAATCCCTTTGATGCGGTGGAGTGCTATGTGAAGGGTGAGATGCCCTGGCTGGGGTGAATCTGAAGAAGAACAGCGTACCTGGGAAATCAGCTTGAACAGGCACAAGTACAGTCCTCAAAAAACGAAGATAGAGAGAAAACACAGATTGAATAAAGGGGCCGGGAACCCCGGCCCCGAAGCACCTGAATCTCTTAACCGTTTACCGGGATATCCGTATCTGAGGGAACATTGGCGATTGCACCGAAAAGGTTGATCCCAACTTCGGCATCCGCTGAGTTTCGAGTCCAGGTTATGCCCCCAACTCGAACCCTGACAGCGAGCTCCTGACCCTTTCTTGCCTCCAGGCCGATCTGTTCTGAAAGCAGCAGCAGATACCTGCTGAAAGATTTTGTGTTGGCCAGGCAGAGAGATTTGGCCTGCTGAATGATCTCGTTGTGGAAGGAAACTATCCAGTTATCAAGGGTGACCATGGTGATGAGGGATACAGTAGCCTTTGCATCGGGACCCGTTTCCCAGCCAACGTAACCGTCGGCGAAACAATATCCGCTTAGCCAGATGGCCAGTTCGGGTTTAAGGAGGTAGATGCCGTCCTCGGGTACGTTTTCCGACCACTTCAGTTCGAGGGTGCCTGAGATACGACCCTTGCCGTTCATATTGGAGATCGTGGGGGTTCTGTCGAGTTCCGTGCTCCAGCCCATGACGCCGCCGTTAACGTACTGCACAGTTGAGGTGTTCCAGTTGCCGGAAAGGTCGTTCACCTTCAGCTTGAGCGAGAAGTCCCTGTCAACAGGCTCGCAGGGATCATCTGATTCATCAGAGCCAATCACCGACAGACCGCTGTGGCTGAATTCCAGCGGGAACGCCCTTTCAGCAATTAAACCACCTCCCAGGCTGCTGTGAGTCGGAACAAGCAGCCTGTTGGGAACAGCTTCCCTTGTCACTTCCAGATAATCAGCCTGAGCTTCTGACGGGCATCACGAACTTCCTGAATCTTACCGGGGTCTGACTCAAGTACCTTCTGGGTGTAGTCTTTTTCCCGTCCACCTCCGTTCATGATCAGATTGAACCTGTCGATCACAGCCAGCTTTTCATCCAGCGTTCTCCTCAGTACTTTCTTCTTGATCCTTTTCATACCAAACCTCCTCCTCCTGTTGGCGTATGTTATTGGAAATCCGCAAAGAAATGACCCCCGCCTGCATATAGAGTCATCTGCAGATAGTTACCGCTTTTTTATGGGAGATTTCAACCAGGGAGTTATCGGACTTCCGATCCGCCTTGAACAACATCCAGGAAACAGGCTCGGATCGCACTCTCCTCACAGATGGATCAAACAGCAGGTACTCCCTCTTTACTCTCCGAATGCGATCAGCCGGAGCCTTCCTCAGTGAGTTCGACAAAGCGGTCAAGGCCGGAGTAAAGCCCAGGGAAAGGCTTGTGGACCTGTACAAAACCGTAAAAGAGAGCGGAAAGTTTCTCCGGTAGCACCTGCAGAGCATTTCTCTGGCCACACTCCATAAGGTGAGTCTCCAGGGATATTGTGTCCCTGGGACTTACTTTGATCGGAGTGCAAACATCAAGGAAAGGAAATGCCGCAATTGACCTCACCTGCATCGGCAGTTAGCATTAACGAACTGGTGTTCAAAGTTCAATGATGAAAACGGCTGGTGTATATGGCTTCCGGTGGTTTCAAAGGATTGCTGAAAAACCTGCTCACAAGCGGTATTCCCGGTGACTTCTCCAGCCCCTTCCTCCGCCGGGTCAGGTTCACCAATGTGTTCGGCTACACCACCGCATTTGCTCTTCTTGTTTTTGCCGGCCTGAACCTTTACAGGGGCGATCACCTCGCGTTCATTGTTGAAACCGCCGCTGCCCTCTTCGGGTTATTCATCATGACCAGTCTCAGGAAGACCAGGAAGCTGGAGAGAGCCCAGACACTTCTTCTTGCCGACATAACGGCAATAATGATATTTCTTTATGCCACCGGAGGAATAGCGGACACAGGCATATTCTGGTGGTTTACCTACCCCGTTGCCGCCTTTTCATCACCGGAAGGAAGAAGGGCTGGTACTGGATTGCCGGAATCATGGTCCTGGGAGCGCTGTTGAAAGCCTTCGGTGGTGCCATGGGCATTATCGTCCCATACAGTTTCCCGGTACTCAGGCAGTTCGGCGCATCCTTCATTGTGGTTTCACTGGTTCTGCAGATGTACGAAGCCACCAGGGACGACTACGAGAAGGCCATTGAAAAGAGCATGAGGGACCTGGAGAGGGCCGCCGCCAGCATAAGGACCCTCAAGGGCCTCGTTCCCATCTGCTCCAGCTGCAAGAAGATCAGGGACGACAAGGGCTTCTGGCAGCAGCTTGAGGTCTATGTTTCCGAGCACACCGAGGCAGACTTCTCCCACGGAATGTGCGATGAATGCGCTGCTCACCTGCTGGATAAGCAGAAAGACGAACCCAGCTGACCCGAAAACACCAGAAGCACATATCAGAAAGGGAGTACCCAGCGCTACACAGCAGCTCCCGACGGTTGGGCAGTGGGAACACAACACACCCAGGATGACTTGGCGGGTTTTCAACGGTATCATTCAGTATGGCAGTTAACTTCACAAGCAGCATCACCTGGAGGTAGCCTTGCAAGCCATACTGAAGATTCTCATCCTTATCCTGGCCGTACAGGGCTTTGCCGCGGACTGGAGCACCCATCCCGCTCTTCAGCGTTTTGACCTTGAGGAAGGATCACTTCCCTCAGCACTCTTTCTTGTAAGAACGAGGGGCCAGCTTCCAGCGGTTCAGGGAGTAACGGTACACGGTGAGGATAACGGTCTGTTCCTTGTTTCAGGCAGTGAAGAGGATGTTCTGGGGCTTGTTCCCATGGGCTGCGGAGTTTACCCCCTGGAGAACCTCGCCGTTCAGCACCAGCCCGAACCGCGGACCTGGGCATACAGAACTGAACCGGATCCCATTGTTCAGGAAATGGTGAACCAGGTGAACTGGCCGGCCATACAGGAGACCATCAACTGGCTTGTCGGCTTTGAAACAAGGTTCAGCACAGCCCCGAACAGGGACGCAGTAGTAAGCGGGATACAGAACAGGTTCACGGACATGGGCCTGAGTACCGAGCTCCATCCCTTCGATTACAACGGAACCACCCTTCACAATGTGATAGCGACCCAGACCGGCACGGTGTATCCGGATTCCTTCTTCATTATATGCGGTCACTTCGATTCAGTAAGCGGAGATCCGTACAATTCAGCTCCCGGGGCTGATGACAACGGAACGGGTACCGCAACTGTAATCACAGCTGCAGACATTCTCTCCGACTACGCCTTCGAGTACTCCATCAAGTACATCTGCTTTTCCGGTGAGGAACAGGGCCTGAAGGGAAGCGCCGCCTATGCTCAGTGGGCTTCTTCCAGCGGGCTCGGGATCGTCGGTGTGATGAATTTCGACATGCTCGGCTACTGGGAACCGGGGGTGGAAGCTGATCTGGAGGTTGAAGCGAACAATGCTTCGGTGTGGCTCTCATCAGCCATTCTCAACGCTGCCGATCTTTACACTGAAACCGTGTATGAACTCCACATCGACGACGGTGCCTGGTGGGGTGACCACGCATCATTCTGGGCCAATGGATTTTATGCCGTGAACCATGAAGAGGCCTGGGACTGGGGAGACCCCGACTTCAATCCATACTACCACACCATCTATGATCTGCCGGAATACATAGGCGAGGATTTCATGGTAGCCAACACAGAGCTTTGCATAGCCGCCCTGGCAACCCTGGCAGAGCCGGACATAACCGGTACCGCAGCGGCTTCACACCATCCGGTGGATCCGAACAGTGTTACTTTCTCCCTGAGATCCAACCCGACAGGCAGTCCAACCTTCATCATAGAGGGCTTGTATGGCTTTGATACTGCCCAAATCGAGGTCTTCGATCTTTCCGGAAGGCTTCTGCACGGTGTTGAAACCAGTCTCTCAAACGGCGCAGGCATCTGCGTCTGGGAAGGAAGCAGCCACAGCGGAACATACCTCGCCCGCATTACAGCCGGCGATTACTCCAGCTCCAAACAGTTCGTGATTGCGGAATAGATTCCCGGAACCATGAGAAGGGAGTTACCATGGCAGCGTTTCTCGGTCTGGCAGGCATGCTCATTGGAACAGCTGGCATATTCTTCGGTTTCTACTACCTGGGCACACAGCAGGAACTTGCCCTCAAAATAGTTACCCTGACAACCGTGGGGGCCGCGGGATTCATCGCCTTCGTCCGCCATGTGATCTTTTACAAGTCCGACATGAAGAGGCTCGGCTGGGAAACCGACCGCCCGGACTGGATGTTCGAAGTCGCTTCGCCAACCTTGCCTTCGCCGCCTCAGGTTTCATCGCCGCCCTTACTCCACTGGGAAAGCCCGCAATGACCATAAGCCTTGCAGCCTACGCCATTTACCTCCTCCAGGCCTCAATCCTCCACGGATACCGGTACTTCACCGATGAGAAAAAGTCCCCTGCAAGGCTCTGGCGCAGCTGCCTGGCCACACTCCTCTACTCTGTGATGCTTGGTTACTTCGCTGTGGTTTCCTTCTGAGACAGGGGCTACCCAGCAAGTACCGTACATGATAAAATAGCTGTGCGGACATAGCGTACAACATAAGATACATAACAGTAATGAGATACAGCATTGCAGCTGAGAACTGACTTGTACGGTTTACCCAGCAAGTACGGGCCTGTACCCAGCAAGATAAACCACCAAGATAAAATGGGGCAGGTTCCGCAAAATCAAGAAATGCAACAAGAAAGAGCTATGCTACAAAATCCGGTCATGTACGGGGTTACCCCACAAGTACACACATGTACAGCACATGATAATAAGCATAAAGTAACAAATTTGATGAAGAAGAATAGAATCAATAACAAGATTCTACCCGTGCACAGTAACAGGTGCCGACCAAGTCACCGACCAAGTCACCGACCAAGTCACCGGGCAAGTGGAAAAGCCTGAAGAAAACCTGCAGCTCATAGCTGAGAGAAGAAGCTGAAAGAGAAAGAAAAAAAGACAGAGTGCAGGAATCACAAAATGACCCTGCACTCAGTCGGGTTACCGATCATGGATCAGCTCTCTTTCTTCCTGGGTTTTCCAGCATCAGAACGCTTTTTTCTCCAGGAACCATCCTTGTTGCGGGATCTGGGTTGCCTTCCCACATGGGGGATTCCCTTACCTGCTCTTCTGTCAGCTGCCATGTTTCACCTCCCTTCAGTGTAAGAAAAAACTACATTGACATGAAAGAATATACTACATAGTATTGTCACACACAAGAAAAAGCCACACGAAAGGGTTAGGAGAGAGCATGAACACCCTTCATGTAGGTACTGAGATACGCAAACTCCGTGAAGCTTCAGGTATGTCCCAGGAAGAACTGGCCGGGTTGGTTGGTGTATCAAGGCCATCCATTGTTAACATCGAAAGCGGGAAACGAAAGATCTCAGCACAGGAGCTTATTCAGTTCGCTGAGATCTTCGGCCTTACCCTTGATCAGCTCGTGAATCCGTCGCTAAGGCCGGAGATCGGGGTAGAGGAGAGCACCCCGGCTACCCAACCAGGAGAATCCATGAGGATTAGCATTCCCCGTGAGAACTACGACAAGTTCTGGGAAGTGCTCCTCTACATCCTTGCAAAAATAGGAGCAAGGCCCAATGTGGGGCAGACGGTCCTTTACAAGCTTCTCTACTTCATCGACTTCGATTTCTACGAGAAGTACGAGGAACAGCTCATAGGTGCCGTTTACATCAAGAACCGCTATGGACCAACGCCCACCCATTTCAAAAAACTCGTTGAAGAAATGGAAGCAGAAGGATCCCTGGAGATCGTTCCTTCCAAATACTTCAAGTACACTCAAACGAAGTACCTTCCCCGAAGAATGCCTGACCTGTCACTTCTTTCAGCCCGGGAGCTGCACTTGATCGATGAGGTCACGAACAGACTGGGGTACATGACGGCAGCCCAGCTCAGCGAGTATTCACACGGCGACACACCATGGCTGGGTGCGGAAGAAGGCAGGGAGATAAACTATGAAATGGTCTTCTACAGAACTCCGGAATACTCTGTCAGAACCTATCCCGACTGATGAGTGAAACAGCCGTCACCTTCGAAACCACACCAGAGTTCAACAAAGACCTCAAGAAACACTCCAGAAAACACCGCTCCCTACCTGAAGACATCGAGGATCTCAAAACAGCCCTCAAAGTGGCACACTTCACCGATGGAATCTCCAGCGAGAGCATGGGCTTTTTCCCCATCTCTCATCCCGAAGTGCCTGAGGGCTTCTTCATCGCAAAGAAGTTCGCCTGCAAAGCGATCAAAGGCAGCGGAAGCAGATCCGGTTACAGGGTGGTTTACCACCTTCAGGGAGCAGTCTTCAATATCTGCCTGCTGGAGCTGTTCCATAAGAAGGACAAAGAGGTTGAGGATTTCCAGAGGATAAAGGATTCACTAGTGTCCCATCTTAACTAGAAGAGAGACAACTGGTTACAGTTTTTAATATCGCCATCCTGAAGATCTCTTTCCATAAGTAGTTGCTGCAGTTCATCATAACACATAACATTAACACTGAGAACCTGTAGAATGTTGTAGAGACTGCAACCCTCCAGATTCAGCCTCTTTCGGATGATCGCCACCAGGACATAGACGCAAACTCCTATCCATATCTGCGTCTTCACAGCATTCATGGTGTGCCCGAAGAATTTCTTGATCTGGAGATGCTGCTTGATCCACTTGAAGAACAGCTCTATCTGCCAGCGCCCTTTGTATAAGGCTGCAACGGTGTTTGCCTTCAGTTCGAAGTTGTTGGTTAGAAAAACGTACACATCTCCATCCTCCGGATCCCTGTAGCGCACTCTGCGGAGTACCTTCGGGTACTTTTCATAGCTGGATGGCTGTTCGGGGAAAACCAACTGGTCTGAGAGAATTCCGACCTGATCGGGATCTCGCTGCAGGGAATAGCGCCGTTTGAGTTTGACACTGCGTTTAACTCTGGTGACGAAGAAGGCTCCTCTCCTGGTCGCTTTGTAGAGCCGCTCGAAGTCCATGTATCCCATATCCATGACATAGAAGGCTCCGGGCTCAAGGATGAGCCTGTCAAGGATATTAACATCATGAGGCTTGGCTGCCGTGATATCGATGAATGTAGGGATGGAGCTCGATAGATCAAGGAGTGTATGCATCTTGATACCCGCTCTGGTCTGACGGAACTCCGCCCACTGAAACAGAGATAATGACATTGAGATGGTAGTTGAATCCAGGGCGTAGACCGGTTCGGATATCTCATCGCAGAACTGCTCACCGGAATACAGCTCTCTCGCTGTATTGATGAGAACTTGACCAAGGTCTGAATAGATTCGCCAGTCCCGTTTCATATTGGCGTTCGAGAGGTTGTTCAGGGATACCTTGCCCCTCAAGCCATGTGATAGAGCTTGTGCTCGCTCGCTCTCAGGCAGTTGATGATATCCCGAAGACTGTTCCTGTAGGTAAGCTGACCGAACGCCATGCAATAGAACTGACTCTTGCAGGAGAAGTGCTGAACCTTGTAATCTCCGGAATACTCCCTTACAATTCGCGCAAATGCCTTGTGTGGAAAGTGATACATCAGCTGAGAAAAGATGAGACGCCTGAATACATGCCTGCTCCATTCTGCAATGAAGCTGGAAAATGCTTCTATGAGGCGATTCAAGTCGATGCCCATCTCATTTCTTTCTATCTTATATTACATTAAGCCTTTACGAGCACAGAGATGCCAAACGTTGGGACACTAGTGTAAAGGATTACATATCCAGGTAACTTAGAGCATCACTACTGATTATAATGAGGAATACTTTTTCGGAACGGTAAAGTGTGCCACAGAGGGGATGTGGGAACGGAATTCACCCGGAATAGGAGGAAGGATCGCATGCAGGAAAAACAGCTCACCGAAGAGCAGAGAGCGTCTATTCAAACCAATCTCAAAGCGGGAATGAGAATACTGACCGGGAAGCATGGTGATTCCCTTCCGGCGGATACAGGGAAGACCATGGAGATGCTCCTGGAGGAGATCGCGGAAGGGTCCATCTTTCTCCCGGAAGCAGCCTCGGTGCTCATGGACTGCCTCAAGAGAGCTGTGGGCTGGAAACCTGTGACCCTCATCGGGGAGAAGTTCACGGGAACCGCCATGGTCTCGCCGGGCGGGGCATACTGTACCTACCCGGAACTGGTCATCGGCAAGGCCATGAGGAACCCGCAGACAGTAACCTGGTGTCCTACTTCAACATGATAAGTAACGATCAGCTCCCTACCTCCTCACCGGGCAGTTACACGGTCATAAGCTGAAGCAAGGGAGGGAGATATCCGGTCTTCTCCCACCAAAAAGAATCGCTCCGGTCGAGATGGACCATACAGGAGAAGAATGAGATCATGCAGCTTCGGGGCCTGACACCGCTGCTCACGAAATGAGCCAAGCGCTCGATCCGCCTTATCTACACGCAGCGATTCCATTGCAGTTCGAGGGAGCAGTTTGATGGAGATTGTGGTCGCAAGAAAGTGTTGATACAGCATTATGAAAGCCAGGACGGGAAAGATAGAAAGGGCTCGATGGCTGGAAGAGAATAACACAGTGGAGCATTCGCTGATTCACTTATGTTTAATGACGATCAATACGCTTTCTCTCTTGACATCCCCTTGGAATCGAATAATTGTATTTCATTGCAAAGAGCTACTCGAGTAATCGACTCAGGATAATCATTGTTAAGTTTGGAATGATTGGAATGACTTGACCAGTTGTCGTGTTCCAATTTGTAATTGAATTTGAATTCATATCCACTAACAAGAAGAAGGATAATGAAATGGCTGAAGACCTGGACAATGTAGAAGAGATAGAAGAGGAAAAGGAAGATTCTTACTCCAATGATGATCTATACAACATAAACTCTTGGGGGGCGGATCTATCTTTTAGAGAGCTGATTTCCATGTATGAAGAGGACGAACTCATAAAACCAGAGTTACAGCGAAAGTACATATGGGAGAAACCAGAAGCAAGCAGATTTGTTGAATCAATTCTATTGGGTTTGCCTGTACCAAGCATTTTCCTAGCAAACACTTCGGATAGTAAAAAGCTAATAATAGATGGATATCAGCGAATAATGACAGTGTATGACTACGTAAGAGGCGGTATCTGGAAAAAAGACGGAAAGGTGTTCAAACTATCGAACACGAAGAAAATCAATGAAAGATGGCGAGGTAAGTCCTATAAGGAGCTTAAAGAACAGGACCAAAGGAAGATACGCAGTTCAACAATACATGCTATCGTTTTCGAACAAAAAGCGCCAAATGATAACGATACAAGCTTATACCAAGTATTCGAGAGAATAAATACTGGAGGAAGAGCGTTGTTGCCTCAGGAAATCAGGAATTGTGTCAATCAAGGTAGATTCAATGATTTACTGTTTGAACTCAATGTCAATCCAGAGTGGAGAATATTATTCGGAAAACATGAAGAGGATCCCCGGATGAGAGATCTGGAATTCATCCTAAGATTCTTAGCAATGGACACTGATTACATTCGGAACCACGAGGGATCTGTTATCTCTCTAAAAAAATACCTTAATGAATTCATGGGATCTAAGAATTCTCAGGATACTACTGTCATCGAGGAACGGAAAAAGAAATTTACAGGTGTAATTGACTTTGTGTATCAACACATTGGAGAGAATGCGTTTTATAATCTTAGCGGAAGTGATGAAACGAAATTCAGGAAACGCTTTTATCCAACCATCTTTGATTCCATATGCCCGGCTGTTGCGATAGCACAGAGACGACTTGGTAGTCAGATACCTACCGATAACTTGGAAGCAAAGCGTGTTGCTCTTCTAAAGGATGATGACTACAAAACATATGTGACTCAGGGTACGATGCAGTTGTCACATATTCATGGCAGAATTGATAGGCTCTTCATTTTCTGTTTGGTCTCCGATATGAATAATCAGGAAGCACAAGGCTATATAGATAATTGTCTCGAGGAGTTTGAGAGGATTTACCACCTTGTTAAAGGCCATGGAGGTACTTCTCCAATTGTGCCTTTCTTGATAAACTATTCCGTTGTAAAAGCATGCGGAACAATCGAGGTATGTTTTAAAACAATAATAGCAGATGCTGTAACTGGTACATCGCAACAGATCATAAACTATATTGATCATACCGTAAGGAACACATCAAAGAATCCAAGTCGAGACAACATTCATAGAACCCTCAAAATGTTTGATCATGACTGGAATGAGGAGTTCAAGGAGATATTAAATAATCATAATGATAGTGAGAGAGTTAAGAACTCGATAGATTCACTCAACAGTGCAAGGAATAGCTTTGCACATGGTGATCCTTTGGCGTCTTCATTTGACGACATAAGACGATATTTAAATGACTCAATAGTAATATTGGAAATTCTTGATGGAATAGTAAACTAGATATGTGTACTTAACCACAGCATAAACCATGCGTCTTGTCCAGGGTATTGGCTGAAGTGAAACGGCGATGGTTATGCTGATTGTTATTACATACAATATCCACAAACAGTACAAAGTAGGCACCACTCTATCCATTAGGGGCAATGGCGTTTTCTTTCCCAAGCCTCCTTCGCTACTGCATCAGCAGCCTGAGAGAAGAAGATGCACTTGCTTCAGCGGGATTCATCGGTAATAGTGTTGTTTCACATGAAGGGAAACACACTGCATTGATCGTTTATTCAGCAACCAGGCGGCAATTCACCGAAGATGTGAATTCCAATGTGATTGAAGAGAAGGTTCTGGAAGTGTTTCAGAGGAGAACCGGGTCTTCTACCACGGATAGTGAAATACGATCCTGGAGGAATTCCCTGCAGTACATGAACAATGTTCTGAACCTGGCTGACACTCCTGATAACGCCGGAGTATCCATAGAGTACAGAATACCCCAGTCTTCGAAAAGGATTGATTTCATTCTTACGGGTAGAGATACTGAGAATAAGGATACTGCGGTTATTGTGGAGCTGAAGCAGTGGGAGGACGTTGAACTCACTGAAATGGATGGAGTGGTAAAAACTTTCATTAACAACGGTATCAGAGAGGTTAGTCACCCGTCCTACCAGGCATGGACATACGCCGCCCTGCTGGAAGACTTCAATGAAACGGTGAGGGATGAATGCATACAGCTGAAACCCTGCGCCTATCTCCATAACTGCAGAAGCAACGACATTATCAATCACTCCATGTACAGGGAGCATACCGAAAAGGCTCCAGCCTTCCTGAGAACTGACAGCCAGAGACTGGCAGACTTCATGAAGAGGCATGTGAAGTACGGTGACAATACCATCATGTACCGCATCGAGAACAGCAGAATATCTCCTTCAAAGCACCTGGCGGACAAGCTTGCTTCAATGCTGCAGGGCAACACAGAGTTCATAATGATAGACGACCAGAAACTGGTTATGAAAAGGCCATCAGCCTGTCAGAGAAGGCCCACAAGAGCGTTCTTATAGTTGAAGGAGGCCCGGGTACAGGGAAATCGGTCGTTGCCGTAAACCTCCTAGTGGAGCTCACCAGACGGAAGAAACTGGTTCAGTACGTAACCAAGAACTCAGCCCCCAGAACCGTTTATGAAGCCAAGCTCACCGGCAGCTTCAGAAAGAGCCACATAACGAATCTTTTAAAGGGCTCAGGGGCTTACACTGCAACTGAAGAGAACACCTTCGATGTTCTGGTAGTGGATGAAGCACACAGGCTCAACGAAAAATCGGGAATGTTCCAGAACTTGGGTGAGAACCAGGTAAAGGAAATCATTCAAGCCTCAAGAACCAGTGTGTTCTTCATTGATGAAGACCAGAGGGTAACCTTCAAGGACATCGGTGAAAAGGAAGAGATCAGGAAGTGGGCCAGAAGGGCCGGAGCAACCATCCATGAAATGGAACTCCAGTCCCAGTTCCGCTGCAACGGTTCAGACGGTTACCTGGCATGGCTGGACAATGCCCTGCAGATAAAACCAACCGCCAATGAAGACACAGAGAACCTGAACTACGAGATAGAAGTTGTAGACACCCCGAATCATCTCCGGGACCTGATCTTCAGGAAGAACAGAAAAGACAACAAAGCCAGGCTGGTTGCCGGCTACTGCTGGGACTGGGTCTCGAAGAAGAAAAGCCCTGATGAAGATGACATCAGGTTCCCGGAGCACGACTTCAGCATGAAGTGGAACCTCAGCTCCGACGGCAATCTCTGGATACTGAAGGAATCAGCTGTGAACGAGATCGGCTGCATTCACACCAGCCAGGGCCTTGAGCTTGATTACATCGGAGTGATAATCGGCCCCGATCTCATTTACAGAGACGGCAAGCTGATAACGAACCCCGATGCCAGGGCCAGAACCGACAAATCCCTTTCAGGCTACAAGACCCTGAGAAAGAAGAACAGGGAAGAGGCCGACAGAAGGGCAGACCTGATAATAAGGAACACCTACAGAACCCTCATGAGCCGGGGCCAGAAGGGCTGCTACATCTACTGCACCGACGAACCAACCGCAGAGTACTTCAAAAGCCTGCTGAAAAGCGCAGAACCGCAACAGAGTAAGAAAGAAACCGAGAAGTACCCCGGCCTCAATCTCCAAGTGAAGCAAAGGCACGAAGTAGAACCCTACCAGAACGCCGTACCCATCTACAACCTCAAGGCAGCCGCCGGGAAATTCAGCGGCGAACAGACCGTAGACGAAGCGGAAACTGACTGGGTAATCCTCCCCGACCACATTAGAATCAGTGAAGGAATGTTCGTCATCCAGGTCGTTGGAGAATCCATGAACAGAAGGATCCCCAACGGCTCATGGTGCCTCTTCAGAAAACCAACCGGAGGAACCAGAGAGGGCAAGATCGTTCTTGTGCAGCACCGCGACATCTATGATGAAGACCACGGTGGCAGATACACGGTTAAGAAGTACCATAGCGAGAAGGTCTTCTCGGAGGATGGTCAGTGGAGGCATGAGAGGGTTGTGCTAAAACCAGTTACTACTGTTTTTGGATACAAGGAGATTGTGCTATTTTGTAATGAGAGTGTTAGAGAGTCGATAACTGGTGAGTACATCTTAGTAGTATAAATGAAATTGTGCGATCAAAATACCAGAATTACTATGTAGTGTGTGATTTAAGCAGAAAGGATTGTGTGGATCTAACGGTTGTTAGTTTGTTCTCTGGTGCTGGTGGACTAGACTATGGATTTGAAAAGCGGGTTTCAACACAAAAGTATGTGTAGAAACCGATTCTGATAGTGTATCAACCCTTAGGACAAATAGGGATTGGGATGTACTGCAAGAAGATGTTAGAAAAGTCTCGAGTTCTGATGTTTCTTCTCATTACGGAGTAAAAGCTGTCGACCTTGATCTTTTGATTGGTGGTCCCCCTTGCCAGCCATTCTCAAAAGCATCTCAATGGGTGAATGGGGAACTGCCTTCCCTGTCGGATCCTCGAGGAAATCTCGTTATCGAAATGCTTCGCTTAACTGAGGAATTGCTTCCTAAAGTTGTGTTTATTGAGAATGTGCCAGGTTTTGGTACAACATTGAATGGCGAAGTTCTTAAGCTGGTATGTTCTCTTTTTGATTCGATCAACAGAAAACATGGAACAACTTACAGGCCAGTTAATAAAGTATTAGATGCAGCTGAGTATGGTGTTCCCCAACACAGAAAGAGATTCTTTCTTATTGCGAATAGGGATGGAAGTCTTTTTAACTTCCCTATTTCAACTCATGGAAACTGCAAGCAGCACGATTTGCTTGAAGACTCATCGAGCGTTAACGACTTTACCACTGCTTGGGATGCAATTGGACAAATTCAGACATCAATCTCAAAGGATCTTATAGTTGAAGGCAAGTGGGGTGCCTTGCTGCCAAGTATTCCAGAAGGACATAATTACCAGTGGCATACAAGAAAGGGCGGCGGGTTGAACTTGTTTGGATATAGAACCCGTTTTTGGGCATTTCTATTGAAACTTGCAAAAGATAGACCATCGTGGACAATACCGGCTAATCCGGGAACAGCAACTGGTCCATTCCACTGGGAGAATAGAAGGCTCAGCGTTAAGGAAATGGCAGCTCTTCAGACATTTCCAGAAGACACGCAATTTACGGGCAACTACAGATCAGTACAAAGGCAGATTGGCAATGCTGTTCCATCGCTCATGGGTGAGGTACTTGCTCGTGAGATTGGACAGCAATTCTTTGGTAAAACCTACACTAACGAAATACAACTGATACCAAAGAGGAGTCGATACGTACCTCGACCAGAGCCTATCTGTGAAGTACCATATGCCTATCATGCTCTAAATGGTAATCACCCTGATCATCCAGGAAAAGGGTTAGGTCCAAACCAAAATGGGAAGAAGATCAAAGCATGAAATATTTACAGGGAAACTATTTGTATGAGAACTGAGAATCTAAAATTGGACAATTTGCTAAAGTTAAGATTAGTTGTTGCAAGATATGGGGAAGCAGATATCAACTCATGGTGGGGTACAAGGGTGTACTTGGAACCATGGGGCGGACTGTCATCACTAGAGGAATGCCTCGAACTCAACATTTGGCCAGAGCGCGCATTGTATTTTCTGTTGCAAAGGAGAGATGTAGACAAATCTTTGCACCATCAGGATGTATTACACTCTGGCAGCTTCCAGCGGAAACTGAGAGAGCGTTTTCCGATCACTGGAGTATTTGGCTTAAGCAGCAATGGGTGTTGGACTTTGTTGAAAGTATTAAAGAACCCGATCTGGGTGGCATCATCACTCAAATGGATCGACTTGATATGATTGATGAGAGCCAGATAAGCAAAGTTAATCAGTTAAGAAGGTCTTCTGACTCTCCCGGAGTACAGCTGCCCGGTTTTCGCGAGCTAAATAATGAGACTCTGTGCTTATTGGCCGCAGGGTTTAGTCTGGGATCAAAGGAAGGCTTGGTTATTCCATATGCAAGGTTGGACAGCAGTGGCTACTGATAATGAGAAGAAAACTTCTACTTTCAGCATCACAAAAGGTGCAATGATTGATGATACATACACTCTTCTAAGCTCATGGATTTCAATAAGGCAATGAGCGAGAATCTTCGATGGGCAGAAGAAACAAACCCAATAGCTACAACAAGTCACACTATGCTTGTTGACAAACTGAAGGTATTTCGACGTAGGTAGATCCAACTGGCGCAGATAGAGCTCTCACTGAGTTAGCGATTGCCGGGTGCTCAATTGAGGAATGGCGTCCACTACTTCTTTGGCATATTTCTCGAAATGAGTTCCTGCTCTGGGATTTTTTAACAGATTGGCTATTTGACCTATATAACGAAGGTGCTCTGTTCGTTAGTGCAGATGCTCTGAGAAACCATATTGAGGCTCTTCCCGCAAAGGGTGTGGCAGCTCAATCCAGCTGGACTGCAAGTACGGTTAGCAAGATGACGTCAGCTCTCCTAAAAATGGGACAAGATTTCGGTCTTCTCAAAGGAGGAAGAAGAAAAGAAATTGCTTCATTCAGCCTTCCCGAGTTCAGCATGATGTACCTTTTGCATGCTATTAGAGAGCAACACCAAAGTTCTCATGCAATGATACAATCAAGAGATTGGAGAATGTTTCTGATGTACCCAGAAGATGTTGAAAGAGAATTACTTCTGCTTCATCAGTTCAACAAGCTGAAGTATAGCGCAGCTGGGTCTATTGTAGAACTTGAGCTACCAGAGAATAGTGCTCTGAACTTTGCAAGAAGGTATGTGGTATGACCGATTGGCAGAAACGTTTGTCCAGATTGGAAGAAGAACTCTGTAAAGGAGATCCCCGCCCCGCTCTTAGTGCTTACCATGACCGTCCTTACGCAATATATCATTACATGCCAAATAACGAATTAGCTCTCCGTAGTGAGGTTTATCTTATGAAGAATCGATTAGAGACTAAGGCAGCCAAAAGAGTCACACTCATTTCAATGGCAGAGTGCCTGAATCGTGTAGTGGATTACAGTCCATACAGTTGGCAAGATATAGCGGAGGCAGAAGAGCAAATGGGTCTGGAAATAGTGGTAAGAACCATTCACGAACTACTGAATACTGATCAGCAGCTGGAAAAACAATTGCTGAAGCTCTTTCCTCAATCTCCAGACCCGCTTAAAGATGTAAACATTATCTGGAGGGTGGGAGCGATATATCCCTTCTACCGTATTTCCTCTTTGTTTGAGCAACTCCAGGGTAAGGTTCTTACTCCAACCGTACTACTTTATCCAGGAGATCAAGAAGGGGGAAAAGGATTAAAATTCATGGGTAAACTTGATGCAGAACACAATTATAGAGCTGAGATATTTTAGAAAGGTAGGGTAACATGCCTGAACTTATGATCAAAAATCTCTTCGAGAAGGATATTGAGCGTAAAATCGAAGAGGTTATCAAGGTTGATCAGGCAGATGAGGAGACAATTTCTCAAGAGATTTCTGAGTATGTCGCTACTGATTCCATAATCGATAGTATGCAGGAAGTGCTTGATGCTTTTCTTGAAAGCAAAAGAAGGCCAAACGAAGGAATTGCTGTTTGGATATCCGGTTTTTTTGGATCAGGTAAGTCAAGTTTTGCTAAGTTATTAGGACTTGCGTTGAGTGGACGAGAAATTCTTAATGAAAGTGCAACAGATTTAATTGCCAGGAAAATTAACGACCCCAAAGTAACCGCGCTTTTGAAAAGTGTAGCTGATCTAGCTCCAACAGATTCTGTAATATTTGACGTCTCCACCGATAGAGGAATTGTCGGTAATCAAGCCCTGACAGAGATTATGTACAAAGCCCTACTTACCCACTTGGGATATGCAAAAGATTTAGATATAGCAGAGCTTGAAATTCTTCTCGAGCAGGAAGATAAGCTTGAGGAGTTTACTGAGTGCTATAGCAGGATATTCAGCAAAAACTGGGATGAAGGCAAGAACTTTACTGCTTTTGCTTTTCAGCAAGCAAGCAGAGTTATGCATGAACTTGATCCAGAAACATACACAACTTCGAGTTCATGGAGAGAATCTGCAGCTGGCAGGACTGACGTGTCTCCAAATCATCTTGCCCAAAGATGTATTGAACTGATGCGCAGAAGGCGAAGTGGAAGAGATCTCATTTTCGTAATAGACGAAGTCGGACAGTTTATATCGAGAGATGTACAGAAGATGTTGGACCTTCAGGCAATAGTCCAAAGTATGGGAAGATTAGGAAAGGGAAGGCTTTGGATTGCTGTTACTTCCCAGGAACAGCTGAAGGAAATTGTTGGAAATCTTGACGATATGAGAGTGGAACTTGCTCGTTTGAAAGATAGATTCCTTATTGAAGTACATCTAAAGCCTTCCGACATAACCGAAGTAACGAGTAAGAGAGTACTTTCAAAGAAACAGGAAGTACAAGGCCAGCTTACAAGCCTATTTGATCAGAGTAGAGGAAGCCTGGCCGCTCACGCTGCAATATCATCTGATACAAAAATGCCTGAACTCACTGAGAAGAGTTTTGTTGAGCTATATCCATTGCTTCCCTATCAGTCTGAATTGGTGATTCGTATTGTGTCTGGTCTACGTACCCAGGGAGGTTCCAGCAGGCATGTGGGTGGAGCTAACAGAACAATAATCAAGCTTGCACAGCAGCTTCTAGTTCATCCCACCACAGGTCTTATGAATGAATCGGTTGGCAAACTCGTTACTATAGACATGATTTACGATCTTGTTGACAGTAATATTTCATCTGAACTGCAAAGTAAAATCTCAGAGGTTGAAAGCAAAGAGATCCATCCATATGCTGCTAAAGTAATTAAAGCTATCTGCTTATTGCAGTTTGTTCCAACTGTTCACAAGACTCCTGAGAACATTGCGGCTGTTTTGTATCCAGAGTTATCAGCTCCCTCTATGCTATCTCAAGTCAGAGAAGTTCTCGGTGTTCTTGAGAGTGCCAGATTAATAAAACTTGGTGATGATGGATACAGGATTCCAACTCCAGCAGAAGATGATTGGGAAACTACAAGAGAAGCGCTGAACCCGCGAACAGGAGATCGACGAAGAATAGTAACTCAAGCGGTGAAAGAACTTTGGAAACCTCAACCTAAACATACCCTATTGTCAGTAAGGGCTTTCAAAGCCGCGCTTGTTCTGTATGGTAGAGAACAGGAGATGGGGGATATCCAGTTCAAACTGGAAATAGCTGAAAGCGCTACTGAGTATGATGAGTTTTCCAGTTCATGTCGTTCTAGAAGCAGAGAGGAGCGTAATTCTGCCTTTTGGGTTGCAGAGTTTGATTCATCGGTAGATTCTCAGGTTCTGGAAGTCTTTAGATCTGACCAGATGCTTTCAAGGAAAGAAGGGGAAGCCAGAACCCAATCTGAGACGAAGCTTGTTTCAGAAGAACGCAGAAGATTAAAGGACGGGCAACAGGAGCTTCGCCGTTTAATCACCCGCGCTGTGCTTTCAGGAATCATCTTCTTCCGAGGAAATGAGCGCGGACCAGACGCAAGTACAAATTCAGTGACTCGTAACGCAGATATCACTCTTGGAAAAGTTCTTCCGGAAGTCTACAACAGATTCTCAGAAGGTGCTGCAAAAGTTACCAAGAAAGATGTTGAAACAGTCATAATCGCCGAAGGAGTGGAGGGTCTTCCTAAAGCAGTCGACGACCTGAAGCTGATCGATGATCAGGGAAAAGCTCAAACATATGCTGTTGATACAGATCCTCTAAGAGAAGTGCTTGACAAAATAGAGGAAAGAGCTGCATATGGCCAGCCCTCCACCGGTGCTTCACTATCGAATCATTTTGCAAACGAGCCATTCGGATGGGAACTTGATGTAACCCGACTTCTTGCTGTTTGTCTGATAAAAGCAGGTAAGGCAGAGGTAACAATCAAAGGCTCAGTGATAGGTAACAGCAAAGTTGCAGAAGCTAAAAAAGATCTAATGAATAACAACATTTTCCGTTCTGCTTCCTTCCGTCCTAGGGAATCATCAGATACAATGACTCCAGAGGAAAAGGTGAAATTCACAGATAGATTCCAGCAAGTGTTTGGGAAACAGCCTCCAAGTATTCTTACTCCAGAGGATATGCATTTCAGCCTTTGTGTTGAATTGAAAAAGCATGAGCCAGACATTCTAGAAGTGAGAGACATCACAGCACAGTACGGTCTTCCAGCAATGGAAACCATCAGAGCTGGTGGCGATCTGATCAGGGAAATACTTGTTTCACAGCCTGTATCTGCGTTGAAGGTATTTACTGAAAGTTATAGGCAAGTGAAAGAAACCATTACTCTATCAACAGCTATTCAAAGACGGCTTGATGAACCTTCATTACAGTTCATCCTAGAGGCAAAAGAAGTTCTCAGCAATCTCGCTAAGCAACTTAAAGAGGAAAAACCCGAGGATGAAGACTTACTTACCAAGATAAATTCACTTAGCGTGTGTCTTAGCGACTATGATATGCATGATAAACTCCCAGATCTCAAACAGTTTGCACGGGCTGTTAAGCAGGAGTGGGAAGAGCTCTTCGAGAACTGGCAAATGAAAGAGTTGATGCGTACAGCAAAGCAATAGTTGACTTGACTGCTCTTGATGGGTGGGGCGAGTTAAACAGTGAAGTGAGAGATGAACTTAAAGGTCCTCTCTCAGACAGAGTAGTTAAACCTGAACCCAAAGGCATGTCATTAGCCAGACTTCGAGATCAGATCAGTGCTGCACGAGATCTGCTGGAAAGGCAACGCAATAAGGCTCTGAAAATCATTGAAGGAGATAAAGTTGTGTTCGTGCAGGTTTCTTCAATATGCAAAGCTGGTATTGAATCGCCAGACCAGTTGGAGAAGGCATTAGAGAATCTGCGTGAAGAAATAAGCCGATACATTGGTCAGGGCAAGAAAGTGATACTGCGATAACATGGAGAAAAAAACACTCAACAAACTGAAGAGCCTGATTCAGGAAGCAAGAGGTATTCTCGAGAAAGAAGCCACTGAGCAACTTCAGGGTGATATGGGAATTTCCGAAAAGACAGTAGAAGAAGACGACAGCTTCATAAAGAATGAAGATGCCAGGCAAAGACGGAGAAGAATACTTGAAAGCCTTCACCATTCTGAGGCAAGAGGACTCAGCTGGAAAAGATCGATTGAAGGATTTATAAGGGCTTCAGCGTTCACAGCTCTTAACAGACTTCTGGCTCTCAGAATGTTGGAATCAAGAGGAATTGTTCAGCAGTGCATTTCCAAAGGAGATGAGTCTCAAGGCTTCCAGGAGTTCAAGATGTTGGCTCCAGGACTCTCCTCACTTGGGGATGATTCATACAGACTATATCTTGAATGCTTGTACGATGAACTCAGCGTTGAAGTCGGAGTTCTGTTTGATTCATCAGATTCAACTTCACTTATTTGGCCAAGAAGACCCGCTCTTACAAAACTTCTAAACCTGCTTACCGATGAAGATCTTCAAACCATTTGGGATCAGGATGAGACAATCGGCTGGGCCTACCAGTTCTTCAATGGCGATCAAGAGCGCAAGAAGATGCGTGAACACAAAATACGAAACAGCCATGAACTGGCTGTTAGAAATCAATTCTTCACTCCGCTTTATGTGGTGCGCTTTCTTGCAGAGAATACTCTAGGACGGATTTGGTATGAGATGTGTGGGGGGCACACAACGCTCAGGGATAGTTGTGAGTTAATGGTGATCCGTAAAAGCGAGCATTTACTGCAAGAAGGTGAAATAGCACCTGATCTTCCCACACTTCCTGAAGATGCATCAATGGAACAGATGCTTGAACAACCCTACTTCATTGAGCACAGGCAGATTAAAGATCCAAGAGACATCAAGGTAATAGACCCCGCTTGCGGATCGGGGCATTTTCTTCTTTATTGTTTTGATTTGCTTTCAGATGTTTACCGCGAAGCCTGGAACATGGAAGAACTTCCTGTTTCAGAGGTTGTGGGTACCTACCTCAGAAGAGATTACCAGGACATACAGGAACTTGAGCTAGCAATCCCTGTTTTGATACTCAAGCACAACCTTCATGGTATCGAGATTGATCCAAGATGTGCCCAGATAGCTTCATTGGCTCTTTGGATGAAAGCCCAGGCATACTATGGAAAGATGGATGTACCTTCTTCAGATAGACCACAAATCAGAAAAACAAACATAGTGATTGCAGAACCAATGCCCGGTGAAGAAAACCTGCGCAGTGAGATAATCAATAGGGCAGATCAGCAGATGGCTGAGCTCATTACATCTCTTTTTGAATCCATGGAGAAAGCAGACGAGTTGGGTTCTCTTCTAAAGGTTGAAGCTGAGATTGAAGAAACCATTAAAAAGGTTTACAAAGGTTGGGGAGGGATGTTCGAGTCCTTCGATGATGACAAGTGGAATAAGGTAAGAACAGAGATCGACAATATACTCTCTGAATTCTCAGAAGAAGCAAAACAAAGGGGAGAAGTCAGGCAAAGCCTGTTCGCAGATGATGCTGCACAGGGGGTAGCCCTTATTGACCTCCTTGAGCACTCATATGATGTGGCTCTTATGAATCCTCCATTTGGGGACCCGAGCGAGGCAACAAAATCATATCTAAAGAAAACTTATCCCAAATCAAAGAACGATGTTTATGCCATGTTCGTAGAAAGGTGGCTTGAACTTCTCAATCCGAAGGGTATGCTTGGAGCGCTAACATCCAGAACGGGTTTCTTCTTGAAAAATGCAGAAAACTGGCGTAAAGAGATTATTCTTGGCAAGGCCAAACCAACTGTCTTTGCAGATCTCGGTTATGGAGTGCTTGATGCAATGGTTGAAACCGCTGCTTACTGCCTGGAGAAGAAATGACTCAGGCTACATTTCTAAGAGTATTGTCTGATAATGATAAAGGCCTTGCTTTGCAGGAAGCAGTCAATCAAGTCAATAATGCTGGTGGAGACAAAACTTTCGTCGTTAATCCAAATTCATTTTATCAGGTACCAGGTAGTCCATTTGCATACTGGACAAGTTACAGGATACGCAGTCTGTTCACTCAAATGCTGCCATTCGAGGGTCATAATCGTAGTGTAAAAGTAGGATTACAAACCTCTGATGACTTCCGCTTCGTACGTGCTTGGTGGGAAGTTCCACCAGAGAAGATTCTTGATGCTCAGAATGGAGCAGATTGGCGTGAGGATGTAAAAGAGTTTCAGGACTGGTGCAGAAACAGAACAACTCAAGGTAAGAAATGGGTCCCATTTGCGAAGGGGGAGAGTATTCTCCATTTTACGCAGATATTCATCTTGTTGTTAATTGGGAGAATAACGGGGATGAGCTTTGTTCTTTCAAAGGAAGCGTAATCAGAAATCCAAACTACTACTTCCGCCCTGGGATTACATGGCCTAAAAGGACTACAAGTCGATACGCACCTCAGTATCTTCCCCCTGGAGTAATCTTTAGTCATGTTGGGTTGGCTGCTTTTCTTCCAAGTGAAGAAGAAATACATTGGACAGCAGTATTCCACAATACCAAAATCACACAATATCTTGTTGAAATAATGATTGGCATGGGTGATGATAGTGTAAGTGGAACTGCAGCAAGAGACTACATAGGTGGAGTGTTAGGTAAATTACCATACACATTTCCACAAGGGGCTTCTCCAGCTTGGAGCATAGTAGCCAGTTTTGGAAAGTGAATGGTTTCCTTCGGATGAATGAGGAGAATTCTCGCGATTTCTATCCTTCCTTAATACTTGAATACATAGCTTCTCCTGAGAGGCAAGGTATTATTGAAGGACGTTTTCTTGAGATGCTTCTCAATTCATACGAGTATTGGCGTTTTGATGAGAAAGAGATTAGAGAGATTCTCAACCTAGGCGAAACTGAATTAGCGGAGATTGAGTCAATTGTAGGACCAGATCCATCTCTTGACTATGAGGAAAGCGGATGCGATGGTCTCCGTTCTCAAGTTCTGGAAGAGTATGCTGCTGAAGGTATGAATGCTAGTTCCATAATTGGACATCTTAAGTCACTCGGGTTATCTGGTAGATGGATCACAAAAATATTCATCAGTTTTCTCGATGTGCAGAGCTGATTGCTCATCAACAGAGATGTAATGTGAAAGGGATACTGACTTCTGTACCTGAAGTAATAAGACATGAAGTGGCTTGTTACTCGCTAGCGGAGATGAGCTTCAGTCTCATTCTTGGTTTTGTATATGGAAGATACATCCCCAAAGCGAATAACTCCTCTAGGGTACCACTTGATCTGATTCAATCAAGTTATTTAGTGAGTGAATATGAAGACCTACTAGGACAAGAAGATACTAATGTCCTGTTCAAAACAAGGAGACAAAAAGCTCAATCAAGAGATAGTAACGATAAGTATAATGATGGCATATTAGTGGAAGATCCAGGGAATAGTAGAGATATTGTTGCACTGACTAGAAATTGCTTTGATGATTTAAGTACTGATGGATTTTCAAAGGTGGAATCGCAGATATGCGCAGATTTAGGAGTTGAGACATTAAGAGACTATGTGCAAAACCCGGTCAGAATGGTTTCTGGGTTTTTCATATTGGTCAATACTCAAAAAGCAAACGCAAAGCCCCCATTTACTGGCAACTGTCGATTCCCTCATCTAAGTACTCCGTATGGCTTTATTATCATCGTTTCAATGAAGATACTCTCTACAAGGTTCTTAGTGAGTATGTGGTTCCCAAAGTGCAATCTGAAGAGCGTAAGCTTGAAATGCTTCAGCGGGAATTTGGTCCGAAACCAACATCTTCCCAGTCAAATGAGATATCTGAACAGGAACTCTTCGTAAACGAACTCCGTTGGATGCGTGAGGAACTGGAGATGGTTGCTCCGTTGTGGAATCCAAACCTCGATGATGGTGTTGAGCTCAACTTTGCACTTCTGTGGAGACTTGTTCCCCAGAACAAGAGTTGGCAGAAGCATGTTAAATCGCGGTGGGATGAACTTTGTTCTGGAAAGTATGACTGGTCATACATTGCAATGAGATTCTGGCCAGAGAGGGCGGTTCATGCTTGTATTTCTGATAGAAGCTATGCAATTGCTCATGGTTTAGAAGATGCTCTTTGGAATCAAGAATATTCCGGGTGGAAACCTAGAGATGTTTCAAGTGATGAAGTAGAAAGACTGATTTCTGAGCGTTCTTTAAAGCCAGTTCAAGATGCACTTGAAAAGCTGCTTTCTGCACCTTCCCCACTAAATCGTGGCAACGCTCGAAAGGGGAGTTAGTGAATTCGACGACCTTTCTGAGAGTTTTGTCTGATAATGATAAAGGCCTTGCTTTGCAGGAAGCAGTCAATCAAGTCAAGAATGACAGCGGTGGAAGAGTTTTCTTTGTTAATCCGCAATCATTTCATCAGATATCTGGTAGTCCATTTGCATACTGGACTAGTGATAAGGTTCGAAGATTATTTATAGACCTACCTCCTTTCGAGAGTGAAGGAAGAACAGTTAAGCAGGGACTTGCAACTGCTGACGATTTCCGATTTGTCCGTGCTTGGTGGGAAGTTCAGTCTGAGAAGATTCTTGATGCTCAGAATGGACCAGATTGGCGTGAGGATGTTGAGAAGTTTCAGGACTGGTGCAGAAACAGAACAACTCAAGGCAAGAAATGGGTTCCATTTGCCAAGGGGGAGAGTATTCTCCATTTTACGCAGATATTCATCTTGTTGTTAATTGGGAGAATAACGGGGATGAGCTTTGTTCTTTCAAAGGAAGCGTAATCAGAAATCCAAACTACTACTTCCGCCCTGGGATTACTTGGCCTGCACGACCACTTGCTCGAGGTAGTTTCAGTGTTGTTCCACCTGGGGTAATCCCAAGTCATGTAGGGATGATGATTTACAGTGATATTGATAGCCTAAGAAGACTAATAGGAGTACTCAACTCAGATGTCTTCATTGAGTTGTTACATCTGCTTATGCCAAGAGGAACTGGGAACACGGGTGCAACTCTGAAATATGAGATAGGGTATGTGACAGCTGTACCAATTCCGGATCATATAAGTTATTCAGATTCTTATTTACAGCTTATTGAATTGGTAAACCCTTTGTATAACATGGTAATGGCAAAGAAAATTGCTTTAGAAACAAGTATTGATTTCAGCAATCTAAGTGATTGTACAAAAGCAGATCAAGCTTTATCCAGAAAGAGACTAATCTAGATGACATAGCCTGTCATCTCTATGGAGTTGATAGAGACTCATTGCCTAAGACAATTCCTGCTATATCGAAGAAACTTGAGACTTACGATCCATATCCACTTGGCGCTCAATTCAGCGTTTTGATAGGGCAAGTGTTTGGCAGATTCTCGATAAAACACACAAATTGTTTAGAGATATGTTTGAGCCTATTGCTGTTTGTTCCCCATCTATTCTTAAGGATGGCGATTCTCTTCCAGCAAAGGAGTGCCCCCAAGGATATCCTCTTATGATACCCATTGATGGGATCTTAGTTGATGATGAAAGCGCCAATAGAGATATTGTTCAACGTATTCAATCTGTGATAGCAACTTGTTTGATGAAAAAAGCGCAGACTATGAGTTTAAGCTTTGTCGTCTAATGGGTTGCGAATCATTGAGGACCTATCTCCGAAAGAGTAACAAGGATGGCTTCTGGGATCGACACATCAAGCAGTACTCGAAAAGCCGCCGCAAAGCCCCATTTACTGGCAACTGTCTATTCCCTCATCTAAGTATTCAGTCTGGCTCTATTATCATCGTTTCAATGAAGATACTCTATACAAGGTTCTCAGTGAGTATGTGGTTCCCAAAGTGCAATCTGAAGAGCGCAAGCTTGAAATACTTCAGCGAGAGTACAGCCCAAAACCAACAGCTTCTCAGTCCAATGAGATATCTGAACAGGAAAGCTTATTAAACGAACTCCGCTGGATGCGCGAGGAACTGGAGATGGTTGCTCCCCTCTGGAATCCAAATCTGGATGATGGAGTTGAACTCAACTTTGCACCTCTGTGGAGGCTTGTTCCTCAGAATAAGAGTTGGCAGAAGCATATTAAATCGCGGTGGGATGAACTTTGTTCTTCAAAGTATGACTGGTCATACATAGCAATGAGACTGTGGCCAGAGAGGGCGATTCATGCGTGTATTTCTGATAGAAGTATTGCAATTGCTCATGGTTTAGAAGATGCTCTATGGATTCAGGAAGATTCCGGGTGGAAACCCAGAGATGTTTCAAGTAATGAAGTAGATAGATTGATATCTGAGCGTTCTACAAAACCAGTCCAAGATGCACTTGAGAAGTTACTTTCCGCACCTGCTCCTTTAAGACGGGGCAAAGAACGTGCAAGAAATGAACGGTAAGGATAATTGATGAAAAGCTTTGAAGAATATGTATCTGATAAAAATTGCTGAGAGGCTTAAGCAAACTTCCATCTGCGTGTGGTGTGATAATACCGGTGAGTGGAAGCCTTTCATCGATTCTCTGCTGGCTGATGAACTGGAAGCTGATTTACACAGAGTAACCATCGGTGGTAGCGAAGTTGCCCTGGTAGTTCACCGGAAATCATTCTTGGAAACAAAACAGTTTGTTGAAGAGGTAATGAGTCAGATTGATGTACCGAAACTGCTTGTGTATTTACCCGTTCAAGAGCCTCCTCCAGAGTTGGATGTGTTGATGGAGCTCAAACAGGCTGGTCAGGGCACTTACAAACCTAGACTGCGTCAGCATGGTCGAAACTGTCTGAAGAGCTTGGGTTGTACTGACGGTAAAATTGATGACTTACTGGCTGGAGAACGGATTGGCTATGATGACGTTTCATTAATTGTGGAGCAATTCTCAGGGCCGGAAAAAGGATCATTGTTACGCTTAATTTTCAAAGGTTCCTCCGACTACAGGCGAATCATTCCACAATGGTTAGCATCCAGTTCATATGATGATAAGATAGAGGCAAAAGGCGCTTTGAAAGAGCTGCTGGCCCTATTGCGGAGTAAGCTTGATCTGGATGTTAATGAAGATTCAGCCGATTCAAAACTGATGCGTGAAAAGACTTGGCTACATGTTCTTATTGGCGAACTTAGAGCAGATCTCCAGTGTGAACCACCAGAAGAGATATCCAGAATTGGATGTATTGAAACGAAAAGCGTTTCAAAGTTGCGAAATGTCATGAATGCATTGCGTGAATCTTACCCGAATCAGTATGAAGAAATGGCAGATAGGTTTGAGAAGCAACTCGGTCTCAATAGCTTGAACATTGATCCAAGAAAGCTGGGATGTGTTGATACATTCCGGTTTGAAGAAAGCGCTTTGTTGGTCTATTGCGGTAAGCTTATTGATTCTGGTGAGTTTATTGAGGCACTGAGAGTTGTTGAAGAACGTAAGCCTAGCTTCTGGGTACGTAACTGGGTTGAAAGACTGGGTCAGTGGGAATCTTGCGGGTTAGCCGCAGAGCTTGGTCGTTTAGTTGCGGATGCTAAAATAGTTGTAGGTGGCCTTTCAAGTAAAAGCGCGAAAGTATGGGTTGATGCCTATACTGAGAATCTGTGGAAGGTCGATCAGGCTCATAGACATCTGGAACAGCATTTAGCCATGTTGGAGGGTGACTCTGAGATTGAATCAGCACTGGCAAAGGTTCGCAGAAACTACTCGAAGCTTGAGTCAGAGATGGCAGAAGGTTTTACTGATTCGCTGATTTCATCGAATTGGATAGTAGAAGATTACCTAAATCAGCAAGATTGTTTTAACAAGCTGGTTGATGGGGCTTCAGGGAAAGTTGGCTATTTCCTGGTAGATGCACTCAGATACGAAATGGGGCAAGAGTTACTTGCTTCATTAGGTAAGACCGATGAAAGTATGATTAGTGCAATGATTGCCAGACTGCCATCAATTACTCCAGTAGGCATGTCTGCTCTTATGCCTGATGCAGTTATGGGCATGTCTTTGGAAGATAAAAATGACTCTCTTGCTGTTACAATTGATGGTCAGAATCTATCAGCTTCAAAGAACCGAATGCAATTCCTTACAACACGCAGAGATTTATCTAAAGAAATCACTTTGGATCACTTTTTAAGTAAATCTCCTAAGATACTGGATGAAGAGTTTAGCGAGTGCAGACTTCTTGTAGTGAGATCTCAAGAGATTGACAAACTTGGTGAATCAGGAAGTGATATTGCTGCAAGGCAAGCCATGGGCGCAATTATCAGTAGCATCAGGAAAGCAATTAATCGCTTAGCCAAGATGGGTTTTCATCAGATAGTGGTTGCTGCAGATCATGGATTCATGTATGCAAACTATAAAGGTGATGATATGAAGCTCGAAAACCCTGGTGGCAGTTCAACTGAACTTCACAGAAGATGTTGGGTGGGAAAAGGCGGTCATACTCCCAATGGGGCAGTTCGTGTAAATGCCTCAGAACTTGGATACGGTTCAGACCTTGATGTAATCTTCCCTAAGACAACTGCTGTGTTCAAAGCTCCCGGAGGATTAAGCTTCCATCATGGTGGTTCCTCTCTGCAAGAGATGGTGGTACCAGCTATAACTGTAAGAATCAGTGCTTCTTCTGAGGAAGAAAGCAAAGGGCTTACAACAACAATATCCGAGTATCCCAATGCTATCACCAACAGGATGTTTACAATGGAACTAAGAGTGTCGGGGATCTTTTCCATCAGCAAGAATTGGTAACAATCTCTGTAACTCTGGAGAGTCATGGGAAAGAGGTCGGTAAAGCAATTATGGCTGCTGACGGCAGTGTTGATAAAGCCACAGGACAGGTTCAACTTAAGGTAGGGGGACGTATACAACTTGGTTTGTCTCTCACTTCAGATGATGCGGATCAGGTTAGGATAGTAGTTGCAAATCCTGCAACAGGAGCTATTCTTAAAAAAACTGATCCAATACCCGTCAGGTTGGGAGTAATGTAATGGCAGAAACAGTTTTTGAAAGAGACGAACTTGACCTGAAAGCCAACGATGTCTTTTCCGGTAAGGTTGTACGTAAAGACCTTGTCAGAAAGGTGAAAGTTGGGGCAAATGTTCCTGTTTTTGTCTTGGAGTATCTACTGGGTAAGTATTGTGCGTCTTCAGACCAGATGGCTATCGATATGGGACTGCAGGTAGTGAACGATACCCTTGCAGATAATTACATAAGACCGGACGAGTCAAACAAAGCCCAGAGCAAAGTTAAGGAAAAGGGTAGCCATGACTTCATTGACAAAGTAAAGGTAAGGCTGGTTGACTCAAAGTATTGGGCTGAGGTTGAAAACTTCGGACATAAGAAAGTACACATCCCTGACAGCTATGTAGTGAAATATGAACGGTTACTTACTCAAGGTATCTGGGCACAGGTGAAAATGCGCTTCGAGGTTGATGAGGATTCAGGTGGTCGTTATCCATTCTGGATCGAGAAGCTTTCACCGATTCAGATAGCTTATTTTAATCTTGAAGAGTATCAGGAGTTACGAAAACGTTTTTCAACAGAGGAATGGATCAACCTTGTCATGAGGAGTATGGGGTATGAACCCCAAGGCATGGAAACCGCCTCAAACTTCTTTTCCTCTCCCGTCTGGGGCCGCTGTGTGAAAGAAACTTCAATATGGTCGAGTTGGGTCCAAGGAGCACTGGTAAAAGCTATGCCGTTCAAGAGATATCTCCATATTCCGCGTTACTTACTGGTCCAACAACTGTTGCGAACATGTTTGGGCACATGAGTGGACGTTATAATGGAATGGTTGCGATTTGGGATGTAGTTGCTTTCGACGAAGTTGCTGATCTTCAGAATATGCCCAAAGAGGTTATAACGACGCTTAAGACTTATTGTGAATCCGGGCAGTTCCAACGAGGAAGAGAAGCAAAATCTGGCTATGCCAGTATCGCAATGTTTGGTAACACTAACCAGCCAGTAGATGTGATGGTGCAGAGCAGTCATCTGTTTGAACCGATGCCTGATGTGATTCGTGATGACATGGCCTTCATAGACAGATTGCACTTCTATCTGCCGGGTGGGAGGTGCCAAAACTGCAAGAATCAATGTTCACCAACCATTACGGATTTGTAGTTGATTACTTAGCTGAGGCTCTCCGCGATTTACGCAGGAAAAATTACACTGAGATTATCGACCATTCTTTCTCGATGGGATCCCATCTTAACGCTCGAGATCGAAAAGCAGTTCGCAAAACTGTTTCAGCAATGATTAAGATCATCCACCTCACGGAGAGGTTGAAAAAGATGATCTTCAAGAAATCGTGGCTTTTGCAATTGAGGGGCGTAGAAGAGTAAAAGAGCAGTTAAAAAAGATGGGTTCGTTTGAATATTACAACACATCTTTCAGTTATATAGACGGAGAAACTGGAGAAGAGCATTTTGTAGGTGTTCCAGAACAAGGGGGAAGAGACCTGATATCTACCGATCCATTACCTCCAGGAACTGTATACTCAACTTCGGTGAGTTCTGATGGAACTGTTGGCCTGACGCGCATAGAGGTAAGTACAAGTGTTGGGTCAGGAAAGCTGAAGCTTGCTGGTGGTGTTTCAGGTAGTATGAAGGAATCTGTGAATAGAGCGTTCGCCTATATGCAGACCCACAAAGCTGAACTGACCATGGTAAAAGAGCTCTCATCCAGTGATTTTCATGTTGAAGCAATTGACTTAATGGGTAATGGTGTTGATATGGAAGTGGGAGTTGCTTTCGTTGCTGCTTGTGTATCAAGTGTACGCTGTTCGCCGATTCTTCCAGGTTTAGTGGTTCTTGGCGATATGAGTGTACAAGGAAACATCAAAGCAGTGCGATCCCTCGTTGAGCCACTCCAGGTTGCTATGGACAACGGTGCAAAGAAAGCCCTTATTCCAATTGAAAACAAGCGCAGTTTCTTAGAAGTGAGTCCAGATATTGTGGAAGTAATCGATCCGGTGTTTTATGGGGATACCCTAACAGCAGCGAGAAAAGCACTTGGTATAAACTAGACTGAAATCGATAGGATTCTGGCACTAATGTATTAGCAATAAAATTTATTCAATATGATGGATAAGGATGATTTTGGCCAGCAAAATTCAGAGGAGTTTACAAACACCAGATTATCCTTCTTGCAGCGTTGATAGTCTTGTCTGCTTCCTGTGATACCATTGTTTTTATTTAGGGTTGCCATTTGCAGTCAGATGAGAAATGTTAGCTAAAGTCGTGTAATCTCTCCATTGTATTATGGAATAGTTCATTGGTTTTCCTAGAGAAGTCAATCTGATAGAATTGCTTATTGCTACGCGCCATTTTGCAGAGAAAGAGGCAATAAAGATGATCGGAATGATATGGTAAGGCAGTATACTTTTGTAAGCTTATTTTGTGGTTGTGGTGGATTTGATCTGGGGTTTTATCAAGCAGGTTTTCGATGTCTGTCTGCTTACGACTTAAACGCCACAGCAATAAGAACATACAATGCAAATTTTAAACACAACGCAGAAATTAAAGACTTGAGTAATAGCAATCAGAGATTATTGACGAGCAGAAGCTAGATGTTGTGATTGCTGGACCTCCATGCCAAGGTTTCTCAACAGCAGGAAAAAGAGATATCGATGATCCGCGAAATCACCTGCTAATATCCGCGGCGCAAATTGCTATAAATATGAGCCCAAAAGTGTTTGTATTAGAGAATGTACCCGGAGTTGTATTGGGACGCCACCGGAGATATTGGCAAAAGCTAAGAGAAATATTCATAAGCAATAAGTATCAAACAACAGATTTTGTGATTGACTCTCAGAATATAGGACTTGCACAGACTAGAAAACGTTTGTTTTTTCTTGCTTGGAGAACTTGGCGAGGTTGGGAACCTTCTGATATATCTGAGCAGAAACTCGTCTTGCGTGATGTCCTCTCTGATATGGCGAGTATACCCAATCATAATATCACCTATCTTGAGCCTTCGTCATCATGCTATAAAATTGTCGAGAATATTGAACCTGGTCAGAAACTAAGCAATGTTCGTGGTGGAGCGAGATCTGTTCATACGTGGGATATACCGGATGTCTACGGGGAAACTACTATTGAAGAGCAATCTGTTTTAGAATCCATTCAAAGACTTAGAAGGCGACTTCGCATGCGCGACTCTGGTGATGCTGACCCTGTATTGAAATCTGCTATATCTAAGGATGTTGGATTTGATTGTACACTTTCGATAAGAAACCTTCAGGCAAAAGGTTATGTTCGTAAGATTGGCAATAAATATGATTTGTGCAGATCATTTAACGGGAAGTATAGAAGATTGAGTTGGGAGGAACCTTCGTACACTGTAGACACCCGCTTTACTGATCATCGGTATTTCCTGCATCCTAGTGAACACAGGGGTTTCACAGTCAGAGAAGCTGCAAGAATTCAAGGATTTCCAGATTCTTTTATTTTTATGGGGAAGGAACGAGAACAAGCTAAGCAAGTTGGTAACGCTGTCCCTCCACCCTTGGCAAAATGGATTGCTCATGGAGTGCAAAGAATGCTAGATGACGAAGGGTCTGAATTATAAATGCCACATACTACTGCAGAAATGGTAAGGCGTTGGTCTCGAAACTATAAAGCACCGAAGGAAATGAATATTGATATTGAAAATGCATCAATAGAAGATATAGATAAAGCATTTACTATTTCTTTTATGCACTATCCATCCAAGTACGAAAAAATAGCTTCACAGATTAATTTTTTAGAATCTAAGCTTTACTTTCACTATGAAGTAACTAAGTATCCTCCATCCAAGAGTTTTTCTAATCGTTTACAAGACTGGCTCAATAATGTTGAGGATGATGAGATGCGAAAAACTCTATTTGAGTTGATTCCCAGAGTCTATTTTATCGGAAGATCCGAGTATATGTCCCTCTATCAAACAGTTTTCAACGGAGCAATAGCACGATGGCTTATTGATATTGATAACATAGATATATGTGCGAATACGGCTAAGGACCAACTTCAGAAATCTCTTGCTTCCACTTGGGTTTGCGGAATAACCGATAGTATGGATATTTCAGGTTTCTATCACATTAATCAATTAGAGGGAAAACCATATCGACCAGACTGGAATAGTTTAGTTAAATTCTCAAATAAGCCGCAAATATTGAAGACAATGAAGAAACAATATCCTCAGCTAAACAGAATTGTGTTGTTAGAAGACTTTGTTGGGACTGGTTCTCAAATGGAGAGAATTGTAAGCTACGCGGCAACTCTGAGTCATTCTGCTCCAGTACCCATAATGCTTTGTCCTCTTATTATATGTAGATCAGGGTACGAGCGAAGCTTGGAATTAGAAAAAACCTATTCGAATTTGACTTTTGAACCTACACTAGTATTAGATGATTCAGTGTTGTTAACTATAAATGCTGGAAATAATGAAGATGACTATCTACGTAGATTGCGGACTGTGGTCTTTGATACTTATGATAGAGTGAAGGGGTCAAATTCAAAAAACATGTACGGCCCGTTTGGCTATGGGTCTAATATTGAAGGAGGTGGATTGTTGTTAGTGTTATTTAGCAATTGCCCTGACAATACAATACCTTTGATTCATCATGAGTCTGACTCTCCTTGGTCAGCTCTTTTTCCCAGATCATCGAGGATCTAAATATGCCATTAAGAAAAAACCCCTTCCAGCAAGTGTATTTAACCGAATTGATACCAGAAGAACAATATGCTCAACTATTTAGTCCATTGTTGATAAACGAAGTACTTGCTGTGTTTCAGCCAGGTAACATTATTCTTGAAGGAGTGCAAGGATCTGGGAAAAGTATGTTGTTGACGCTCCTAAAACCTGAAATTCGGATTGCTTATCAGAGGGTAGGTCTTAAATTTCCGGTTCCTATCGAGTTTTCAAATTTTATCGGAGCTGGAATCAACCTTATTCGATGCGCAGCAATTGATTTTGGAGGACTAATTCGTGAGGGAGCTGAAACATCTCAGAGTAACATAATGGTGAACCTATTTGGTGATTTCATTAACTATTTGATATTAGATGATATACTAGATAGCATAGAAACATATAATGGGAATGAAATACTGAGAAGTAATTTGTGCATAAATATGTCTACACAAACCATGAAGCATTTTGTTGATGATATAGCAAATCAGGGATGCTGGTTTGGTTACTTCAATAAACTGATTGATTATCATCAGCTTAGAAAAATGATTAGGGATAGAATACAGTCCTACAGAGTATATTTAATGGGGTATCAGGCCATTGATAGTTTTATTACTGAAACACTTACCTCTCCAGGTGAACCGATATCACAGATAGTTAGATCATTAAGAAAAAGTGGAGTCATTTCCGAAGATGTAGAAGTGTTTGTACGAATAGATCAGTGTGAAGAAATGGTCAGGCTAGAGGCCAAGCTCGCGAAAAAGAGTTGTATATGCAGTTTAATGAAGTAATAAACAAAATGCTAGGGGCACGAGACCCAGAAGTGTCTTACAGATTAGGCGGAAGGAAGTATGCCTTTAGAACCTCAAGCCAGAACCGTATGCACGGTACTACAGCGCAATTAGAAGATTTACGGAACTATAGGCGAGTTAATATGGATGAGATTTTAAGACGCAAGGAAAACAGAAAGAGATGGATTTACCCAAAATTTGCAGAAGATGTTTTTTACCGTCGTCTATCAATGTGTGGATATGATGTTAAGACTAACAATGACGATTTGATATCAAAAGTTCTTGGCGGGTCACTAATGTCTGTAAAGGAAAAAATCGAATACTATACGCGCAATTCAACTAGATATGCTATAACAATTGATGAAGAATGGCCGCAGGAAGTTCAGGATTATCTCATGCATCTACAAGTATATGATGTACTTTCTGCGAAACTTGGGGGAAGCATGGGTTCGACAACAGTATGAGCGTTCACATAGAGGGCTTAAGCCAAATTATCCTAGTTCTGAGAATTGCCCTTGGGAGAGTGAGAGAAAGAAATGGTGGAAAAAGGAAAGAATCTTCCTAGCATCAATGCAAATTGCAGCCAAAAGAAGTCAGAAGCTGATATGGGCAAGAAAGAATGATGTAATACAGTTATCAGGAAGTAATATATTAATATTCCTAACAATAATGCAGCATATATGGCAATCATGGCTAAGATGCCAACCTCTCGATGCTAACTGGGAAGATAACACCATACCTTCAATACAGGACCCCTATATCCAATCAGAAGGGATCGAAGAAGCAAGCGATCGATGGTACGATAAGATATTAGAAGAACCGCAAGGAAACTCCAGAAGAAGGTTTATTTCTGTACTTGGTATGTACTTCAGATTCAAATTAAGAGCAGACAAAAGGATGAGTTATCCGGGGCATAACGGTATTTCTCTTTCATTAGAGGATCTGGAGAACAATGAAGAAGTCTATCGTGTGATGCAAGATGCGAGTGCTTATGGAGCAACAATTGACATGAAGCACACACCGAAAACAGGAAGTAGAGGTGAAAGTAGGAAATGGTATCTGCATCCAGTATTAGCTCCCCACTTCCAAATTCCCGCAAATCACACAAAGGAACCCATGTATGTAAAAAGCAAACAAGTTAGACAGTGGCTTGAGAAGGCTCGAGTCCTGTTTTGGGAGAAAGTTGACTGAAAGTGGATACTGCAATTGATACGCGGTGAGTTTCGCCCATGGGGCAATATAAAGTGGCTAAATAAGCACTTGAAGGGAAAACAATGGAAGCTTATAGGATCAATTGCCACAGGAGATAGATCAATAGCAACATGGCGCTATTTACATGAATCAAAAAAACTGCGATACCGTAATAATGCTCAAAATAGAAGATATAAAAATGGCATATTGGGGAGATGAACCATTTTGTAGACTATGTGAAAGAGAGAATCAGTATTTGAAGGAAGGAGGGCTTCAAAAGTCTATTAGAAAATGTGATATAAGAGATAATTTAGTGCAAATCCATACATACGCAGAGCAAATGGTGAATAGTGGTAGTACAGATAATATAATAATTGATATCTCAACACTTCCTAAGCGTTACTTTTTTCCTATTGTAAAATATATATTGAAATGTACTAATAATAATTCTATTCTTGTTACATACACTGTTCCTGAGATGTATGACCATCGTAAGCCGCTAGCAATTGATCCTGGTCCCTGGAGAGCTCTACCTGGGTTCCGAGAGCTGTTTCAAGATGGCAACAAGAATAGATCTTTAATTGTTGGATTGGGCTATGAACCGCTCGGCCTACCGCAAATTCTTAGGGATGGGGAATTCAATCGTGATAGGGTTCACTTGCTATTTCCATTTCCAGCCCATCCATCAGGATACTTAAGGAATTGGGAGTTTGTCAGAAATCTTGATTCAGAGGTAGCGCCATATTATCATGAACCAATAAGAGTTAATGGATATGATGTATCAACTATATATGATATATTAATGAAACAGACTAACAATGGAGAGGATTCAGTGGTATTTGCGCCTTACGGCACTAAACCTATGTCACTAGCTATGTGTCTTTATTCATGTATGTACCCTGATAAGGCTTCTGTATACTACACCCAACCAAAGTCATATAACCCATTATACTCATCTGGAGTGAAAACAGTCAAGGGAGAACCAGCAATATATGCTTACTGTATTAGGAATCAAGGGATAGACTTGTATCATTAGCATCATCAGGATATGTGAGTTAAGCAGAATGTGCCCTTCTTCTTCAAGCAGTGGGGCGGTGTGCGCAAGAAGGCTTATGGCCGTGAACTGGATGGCCGGTTCTGGGATCAGATGCCACGTTGCCTGCACTCCGTATCTTGATACCAATTCAATAATTAGCTGAGTATGTCATGTCTGTTTATTGCCCCTTGACATGCTATATGTATCATAATTATGATACAATCATGAAACAGCAGGAGATACTTGCAGAGATAGATGCTGTTAAGCAGGCTATTTCACGGGTAGGGCATATGCATCCGGGTTCTCTTTCCGTGCAGAAGAGGGCAGCTGGGGGAGAGTATTACCAGCTCAGCTACTCTTTTCAGGGGAAGGGGCATACCCTTTATGTGCGGCCGGATGATGTGCCTGAGACAGAGGCTGCTATCGAGAACTATAGCCGGTTCCGCTCTCTGTGCCGGCGCTGGATAGAGCTTGAGGTTGAGCTTGCCAGGTGCAGGCGGGCTGAGGCCTCCGGTAAGGCGCACAAGCTGTAGCCGCCGGGTACCGGTCTCAGGAAGTTCCGGTTATCATGATTCCCAGATTTGTTGTTCTGCGTTTTCAGGGGCGGGAGTACGCTTCCCTGAACGGCTACTTCTCTTTTCCTTTGTTCCTGGTTTCTTGTGTCCGTTGGGTTGCGCTCCTTGCTCTTTTCCTAATCCGGTTGCTGTTGGGCAAAGTCACTGGGGTTTTGCGGAGGTGTGTGATGCTCTTCTGCTGTTCCTGGTGACGGGGGTATCATCTGTCTGTCTCTTCTGTGAGGAGCCTTCTCTTTATTGACAGCAGGGAAGAGATTCCTTTATGAGTTGTCAAACCCTGCTGGAAACCAGCTGATCAGGAAAGAGAGGACCCGATGCCTGGAAAGATCCCCCTGGAAGACTTCTTCAGGAATGTGGAGAAGTCGAATGTTAAGCTCTCTCCTGATGGTCGGTATCTGGCCTGGATGGAGCCGTGGAAGACAAGGCTTAATGTTTTCGTTAAGGTACTTTCCACCGGTGAGGTTACCAGGGTTACCTCTGAGGAGGAGCAGGATCTCTGGAACTTTGTGTGGGGTTCCTCTGACCGTATCGTGTTTCACAACGATACCGGAGGAGATGAGAACACAAGGCTTTTCGGTGTGAAGCCTGATGGGAGTGATCTTGTATGCTATACACCTTTTGAAGGTGTGAGGTGCTGGGTTATCGACCTTCTCCAGGATGACACTGAACTTGTTCTTTTCACAATGAACAGGCGGGATCCCAGGGAAATGGATGCCTTCAGGCTGAATCTGAATACCGGGGATATTGAACTTGCTGCGCAGAACCCCGGTGATGTTTCAGAGTGGATAGTGGATGACTCAGGCAGACTTCGCCTCGCTGAAGTTACCGATGGTCTGAAGACCAGGATCATATACCGGGATACCGAGAATGATCCCTGGCGTGAGGTGGCTTCATACGACTTCAGGGAAAGTGCGATCCCCTTGAGGTTTGCCGCTGATGGCCGCAGTTTCTATGTGGCCAGTAACCTGGGCAGGAATACTCGTGCAATCTATTCCTTCTCAGTTGATTCAGATGCTCCGGGAGAGGTGCTCTTCTCCCATCCCGATGTAGACGTAAGCGACATGATCTACTCAAGGAAGCTGGGTAAGCCAGTTGGTGTCAGGTACACCGAGGACAAGATTCGATACACCTGGTTCGATGAATCCCGTGAAGCATTGCAGACATTCATTGACGGTGAACTCCCATCCTTCTCCAACCTTCTGCTGTCAAATACGGATGATGAAGACCTTTTCGTTGTTTACTCCGGTGATGACAGAACCAGGGGAGCCTACTACCTGCTTGATGCTGTTTCCATGAAGCTGGAGAAGCTTTTCGAGGTGAGTCCCTGGCTTGACAGGGATTCTCTCTGCCCGATGCAGACCATTTCATACACAGCAAGGGATGGTCTTCAGATAAGCGGTTACCTTACGCTGCCTCTGGGTGTTCCTCCTGAGAAACTGCCTGTTGTGGTTTATCCCCACGGTGGGCCATGGAGCAGGGATAACTGGGGCTTCAAGCCTGTTGTACAGTTCCTGGCAAACAGGGGATATGCAGTGTTCCAGATGAATTTCAGGGGATCCACAGGTTTCGGCAGGAAGTTCCTTGAAGCGGGTTACGGGGAATGGGGTCTATCCATGCAGGATGACATAACCGATGGTGTTCAGTGGTTGATCGACAAGGGAATAGCTGATCCCGCCCGAATAGCGATTTTCGGAGTGAGTTACGGTGGTTATGCCGTTCTTATGGGTATCGTCAAGGATCCTGAACTTTACGCAGCCGCCGTGGATCTGGTTGGAGTGTCCAACCTGTTCACCATTCTGGAAAACATGCCTCTCTACTGGGAGGAGATCAGGGAGATGATGTACCTCAGAATAGGGCATCCTGAGCGTGACAGGGAACGTCTTGTGGCCACCTCACCTGCTCTGAACACCGAACGCATGAAAACCCCTCTCCTGATAGGGCAGGGAGCAAACGACCCAAGGGTTAATCAGGTGGAGTCAGACCAGGTGGTTAATGGCCTTCGAGCCAAAGGTATTCCTGTTAAGTACATTCTTAAACAGGACGAGGGACACGGCTTTGTCAAAGAAGAGAACAAGTTTGAGTTCTACAGGGCTACTGAGGAGTTTCTGGCGGAGCATCTTGGTAACAACTGAATGCTTTTTGTTTTGATCTAGAAGCACAGGGCTTTGTTGCCCCGCGCTTTGCTGAGGTCCCGCATCGGAACGCTTTTTCGCCATCTTCCATCCCTGGTTCTCTTTCCCTGCAGACGAAGGCGGCTGGGGCCTTCAGAAAGGCGCACAAGCTGTAGCAGCCGGGTAATGGTCTCAGGAAGTTCCGGTTACCATGATTCCAAGGCTTGTTTTGTGCGTATACAGTGTAGGGAGTGCACTCTGTTTTAAAACACTGTTCAGGGGCTACTGATACGCGCTGTCCCCTGTGCTGTTCACATCAGGCGAACACTCAGAACCTGAAAGTGGCCTTTATTCCAGCCCATGTAGCAGCCTCAAATGCTGTGTACTGAGCTGTAACCATTACATCGTCGAACTCCACATGGAAACCTGTCTGACCGGACATGTTCGCCGCTCCCAGACCGAAGTGACCTGGATCGGTGCAGGTTGTATCCTGTGCCGATATAAGCCAGTCCATCGGCTCGTCAGCCAACTCTCCCTGCCAGACCTTTCCCCAGAGTCCGTCATCAACCACCATGAACCTGGTCCAGTATGTCTGGTCGTAATTGAAGTCATAGTCTGTCTCAGTCAGAACGACCCAGCCGGCGCCGTTTTGCCTGCCGATCCTTACCATGTCCTGGTAAACCCGCAGATAGAGGAAGTATCCAGTCTCTGCGGTATAGTCGAACCTGACAAACACCAAAGCAGCGTGGGTGGGGTTTCAGCTTTGAACCGGACATACACCGAGTAGTTCGCGATCGACATTCCCTCTGGTTGGTCAGCATTGAAGGATGAGCCGTAGTCTACATTCTCTCCTGCGGAAATACAGTAGCATTCATCTACCACTTCGTACTCCGCCCCCGTATCAAGTTCCAGCCACCCATCGGCCATCCCGTCGGAAAAGTCATCGGTGAATAGAATACCCTGTGCCGCCGCTGCAAGGGGCAGCAGCAGAAGTGAGCAAAAAATCCTGAACATTTCTCTCCTCCTCCGGTCGGAGGGAGGCTGGAATGTGTGGTTCTGGAAGACTATCAGTCCCCCAGCGACCTGTTTACATAGCAAGAATAAGTTTGTAGATATGAGAAGTCAACTGTATTATTATGTATTATTCTGGTATTAAATTTCATGAAACCAGCTGTCACCTTCGATCCAGTCCCGTTTTCTCAACACCGGAGTGACCTTGAGCCTTGAAACTGCTGACACACGACTGCAACTCTCGTCTTGTTGTTCGCTAATCATCTCCACAGTCTGGATTCAATCAAGGTTGCCTGGGAACGCCGGATACTTTCCATGTCTCCGTATCCCAGATGGTTTGTGTGCTGCAACTGATTGACCTATAACGAACTCTGCAGGTATACTTCTTTTTGGTTTGTGAGGCTGGTTTCTGCTTCCTGAGGGGGTGTTCGTGAGGTTTTCTTTCATTTTCGTTCTGCTTGTTCCCGTTTCTTTCCTTTTTGCGGCTCAGATAGATGTGTACTGCCAGAGCCAGCTGGGGGAGGTGCATCCCTTCGTGTTCGGCTCCGGGGATGAGATCACAGAGGAGTTTTCTCCACTAGCAGAGGTGTCACCTATGATAGGACTCACCGGTGTGCCCATGCTGCGGATGGGGGGCATAGGGAATGAGTACTACGACTGGGAGGGGAACGACTACGGCGGGGTGATGTACCTGGATGTTCTGGAGGGCGTGATCATTCAGATCGATCTGGCGACCTCTCTGGACGACTTCCTGCAGATGTGCGAGGAGAACGGGATAGAGCCGGTGCTTTCGGTGAACTTCCAGATCAACGACCCCTCCAAGGCTTCCCGGATGGTGGAGTACTGCAATGGAGGTGTTGAAACTCCCATGGGGCAGGTTCGTGCCCAGAGGGGGCATCCTGAACCGTATGATGTGGTTTACTGGCAGATAGGGAACGAGCCGGATATCTCTGGCATGGTCATTGAGTTGGGTGAGTATCAGCTCACCCTCTACAGGCACTTCGGGATTCCCTTCGAGCAGTGGTCGCCCACGGATTCCGTTTATGCCACTTCATCCTCCTTCGCCGCACTGGCCGATGAGTACGCTGACTCCATGCGGGCGGCGTCTCCTGTTCCCCTTTCAATTGCCACCATGTCACTCTCCGGGGATCTGGGGTGGCTTTCGGAAACGGTGCAGCACTGCGGGGACAACACCGACTGGGTGGACCTGCACTACTATCCCTCGGGGACATGGGAGCAGGCGCCCCCTGACACAACCGACTACATCGCCTGGCTTATGTCGCTTGATTCTGGGCCCAATGCCTTCGACCAGTGGTATCAGGCCATGGTGGATTCCATGGAGGCGTTCTCCGGCGGAGATTACATTCCAGTGTGCGTAATGGAGTACAACGCCATAGTGATGACCCCGACCTGGTGTGGTGGAACTACATCGACGGGCTCTTCGTGGCGGACTGTCTGGGGCACCTGGCGGAGAACGGCTGCACCATGGCAGGGGTGTATTCCATCATCGAGGGGACCCCGAGGACCCCAACACCTCCTTCGGAATGATAAGGGTGACACCCTTTCAATGAGGGCCACGGCCTGGGTGATGAAGCTGCTCCAGGAGAAGATGACCGGGACCATGGTGCTCTCCACCAGCGACGCCTGGGGGGAGGCTACGGGCTGGATGTGCATTCATCCCTCCGTTCTGACGGAAAGCTCTGCATCGTGGTGGTGAACAAGCACCTTACACAGGATTATGAGGCTGTTGTTGCTTTGCACGACTACACATCCTCAGGCTATGCGAGGTGTGGAGCATAGAGAATGACGCCCCCATGGAAGCTCCTTACAACGGGACTACCGGGATTCAGTTCAGGGGGAACCTGTGGGGAAGCGGGTCATCATTCTCCAGGACTTTTCCCGCGGCCAGCGTTACCTGTCTGATGGTTTTTCCAGAGGGCTCGGGAACGCCTCCCGAGGAACCGGGCTTTGCGGTTGCCGTTGCTCCTGTGCCCGCAACGGGTGCATCCACCGTTCATCTTTCGCTTCCTGTTCCTGCTGCTGTCGATCTTCGTGTGTTCGATGTTATGGGGAGGGTAGCGGTGGGCCTTTGCTCAGGCTTTCTTCCCGCAGGGGAGACCACACTTGACTTCAATGCAGGGGAACTGCCATGTGGAGTCTATATCATAGGGGGAGACATCGGCGGTACCGGGGTTTCCACCCGCTTTGCGGTCATTTCCGATTAGGGCCGCTGACATACTTGCTCAGCTCTCGCGGTGGATTCCTTTGCTGTGTGATATGAAACCTCCCTTGACTTCATGCAGGGAATGGTTTTTCTTTTTATACAAATCAGTCTGGACCGCTCAAGTATTCATCAACATCGAAAAGCTCTTCAGTTACAGCGGGGTCACCGAACTGTTCGTGGAATTCCTCGGAGCTCTCTATTCCGTACTCAGTGCAGATCTCCCGGTACCATTCCGTGTATCTTTCTTCAGGGGTCCAGACATCTATAACCACGGGAACTATCTGATAACCCGCCTCGTACAGGTCGAACTCCCTGTTAACCGCTGTTGCCAGAACCCTCTGCCCCCTGTAACGGAACAGGAAAACATCAAGGCCAGGAGTTGCGGCCCCCGGTGAAAATGCAGTCTGCAGGTTACCTTCATCGTCTATGAACACAGCATGGTAATAGTCTCCCATTTCATAACCTGCGAAGACCCCGACGATCTCGAGGGTATCAGGGGATTCTGCAGCATTCAGTGTCTCAGTGGTGTTCTGGGTGTTCGAAACCTGGGCACCGGAGTCAGCAGACTCTGAGGGTTCCTCCTGCACAGCAGGCGATGCTGATTCCCGTGGTTCCTCACCGCCACAGCCAAAGCAAAGAGCAAACACGATTACCGGGAAAAAGCTGTACCCTTTTAAGAAATCCATGGTGCCTCATTCCGCTTGTTTTACTGAATCCGCCAACAATGCTTCTCAGGAAAACCCGGCGCTTTCAATAACACTCATCAAGCTCCACAATCCTGCTGTTCTCTCTAATATCCCCCAATCGAAGCCTTTGGAGCAAGGCGAAGCATTGATGAGTATTACATAAAATGATATATGCCTTATAGATGGGTTGAGATATAGAATTGTGAAGAGCATGGGAAACCAGAATATTGGCGGCGAAGTTCATTGTGATGAACCAATACTAACGGGCCATATGGCTGCTCTTGCCTGCAGGGTTTACCTTAACTGGAGCATCTCGCTGGGCAAACTAGCGGAATACCTGGAAACAACCGTTGGCCAGTTGAAGACCGTGATCACTTCCCATGGCATAGACCCTTTTGCGGCGCATTATGAAACCTCGCTTGGTCATTCTTGATGCCGGCGCGGTAATACACCTCCATGAACTTGGCAGGCCAAAGGGTATCCATCCCAATGGAAGACTTCATCAAGTCGGGGAGGATACTTATGGAGAGCGCTTCAGCTGCAGAGATCGCAATCGGGGGGTATCTGCTGAACAACGGGTCCCCGAAGCTGACCGCCCCTCAGAAGAGAAGGGTACTTCAGTTCAGGGTGGAGCCTCTTGAGATCGAGCCGCTTGTATGGAGGCGATACAGATAGACAGCTCTCAGATGCCCGGAGTGCGGAGGCAGCAGGTATCGGATTCATGGAAATCACTTTCCTGGTGTTTTACCCGAGTGGTGTTCGCTGTGTCATTTGTGTCATCCGTGTTCGGTATGCTATATATTCCTATAGATTCTCTACTTTCCCGTTATTATGCTTTTAAAAACAGGATTGGGGTTCAACATGAATACACAGATTTCCGGAATTCTTCTTCTTTCCCTTCTTATTGCTTCCTGCAACTCGGAAGCCCCGGTTGAGGCAAACGCCGAATCAGCGGCCATCCAGAACTATCAGCTTGCGATTACCGACTCCTATGGAGTTGAAACCGGGGACTCTCTGGAGATGATAGGACGCATAGATGCCTTCAGCTTCCACCCCGATGGCTCTATCCTTGTTCTCGATCAGGCCGCTATGTGTATCAGGAAGGTTAATAATGGAAATGTACAGCTCATAGGCAGGGAAGGCAGCGGTCCCGGAGAGTTTTTGCTTCCAATATCCATGTGTGCTCTGGGTAATGGAACCATTCTTGTTGGCGATGAATCGAGAAGGGAGGTGATGGAATTCGACAGTGCCGGTGATTACACAGGCATACTGTTTTCAACGGACATGTACGCCCCTAAGAAAATGTTTCCCGCGGGATCGAGTTCCTTCACGGGGAAACTGTATGAGATTGAGTTCGCCGATAACCAGGCAATCTTCACAATGAATTTTGGGCTGTTCGATTCAACACCTGAACCTGTAGTGACCTATCTCTCAAGACAATGGACTCTGCCTGATCCTGAAGCATACGCTGACATCTTCATAATGGACTGCATGGGAAGTCCAGACGGAACTTTCTACTCTGTGTGGGACAACACCGAGTACTCTATCTCAGTCTATTCACCCGACGGAGAACAGTCGGGAACAATAAGCTGCCCTGATGTTTCCCGCCTTCCAAAAACAGAACATGAAATTGCAGATGAAATAGAGGAATTCGAGACCTACGCCGTAAACGATCGATCCTATACAGGGGCTATGAACCCTGCCCTTATCACACCCTTATCGCCCTTGCAGGCGTTGATGCGGAGGGCAATCTATGGGTTGAAAGAAAGGACGCTGAAGAGGGATTCCTCTTCGATGTATGGGATTCTTCCGGGAACCTGCTCTATACTGCCTCCTTCAACGAGCTGGAAAATGGAACCGAGGCCATTTTCCATGTTGACGCATATGGGATCCTTGCAGCGGTAACTGATCCGGAACTGTTTCCCCGGGTTCTGGTACTGGAGCTTCAGCCATAAATACCAGACTGTTTATCTAAAGACTCTTTTAGAAGCATGAATCGCATAACCAGCTGAATCTGGAAGAGGAGGAAGCTGGAATGAGCCTTACCGGTCAAAGCACCACGGAGAGTTAGAAATCAATACCTACTTCGCCTGAAGGCGAGGGGTTTCCAGCATCACCGGGGGAGACATTAATTGGAAGGATTGAACATCAAGGAAAATCCTTGACATGGATCAGTATGTCCTGCATCATTGTTGTGCGGAGGTGGCAAAGCAATGAAAAAAGATGAAAGACTGGTTGCTCAGGGGGAGAGGTTAAGGAAATTCCGTGAATCCCATTCCCGTTCAACTGAGGATGTGGCTTCACTGCTGGGGCTTGGGAATCGGCAGTCGGTCTACGACCTTGAGAGCGGCAGAAGGGATCTTAAGGCATATGAGGCAATGCAGCTGGCAGGGTACTACGGAGTTGCTCCAGAAGTTCTGCTCAGTGGCGATCAACCATCAGGTCAGGTCTTCTGGAGGGGAGAGGCTGACTGCTTTGCGGAGAACCTGCTGAGAACGCGCCTTGACAGGTACGAAAGGCTTCTCTCGCTTTCCGGCTGCTCTGCTTCAGGCGGGTTGCCAGCTTATGATCTCAGTGAATACAACTCCTTTGAAAGCATGGAGCAGATCGCAGACGGGATCCACAAGCAGCTCGATCTGGGGCAGTATCCAGCGAGGATACTTGAAGAGGTGCTGAGAAAGAACTGGAACGTTCTGGTGTTCCATGTTCCTTTAGGGTCAGGCTCCGGAGCATGCCTCCGCAGGAAGGGTCTGAGCGCCATCCTCCTCAACTCCAATGAGGTCTGGTGGAGGAGGAACTTCAGCCTTGGGCACGAGCTTTTTCATCTGATCTTCAATGACTGCGATTTCACCAGCATTCCCGAGAAAAGGGTGGAAACCCTTGCTAACATCTTTTCCAGCCATCTTCTGATGCCCGATGATTCCATACGCAGGGACATCGGTGAGATAATATGCGAAGACAAGATCAGATACTTCGATCTCATCAGCCTTTCCAGGGAATACATGGTCAGCACGGAAGCGCTTCTGTGGCGCCTCTGCAGGGTTGGAATGATCAATAAGGAAACTGTGGAAAGCTTCATACAGAACCAAGAGCTCAGGGAGCTGGACAGAAATGTTCACAGCGAGGTTCACAGGGAAGAACCATTGCTGCCGGGCCATATGGTCACCCTGGCCTACAGAGTTTATCTCAACGGAAGGATATCCGTGGGCAAGCTTGCGGAATACCTTGAAACAACAGTTGGTCAGCTGAAGTCCGTGCTCAGGTCGTATGGAATAGATCCCTTCGCGGTGTATTATGAAACCATGCTTGGTAATTCTTGATGCCGACGCGGTAATACACCTTCATGAACTGGGGAGGTGGGAGGAAGTGATGAACTCCTACCTGCTGCTGCTTCCGGAAACCGTTGCCTTGGGTGAGTGCAGGTTCTACGAAGATGAGCATGGTCACAGGATAACCATTCCCATGAAAGAGTACATTTCATCCGGGAAAATACGTGTGGAAAGCGCATTGGCCGAAGAGATAGCGGATGTTGAGAACAGGCTTGGAAGGAGCTTCAGTTCACTACATGAGCTCCACCTTGGCGAAATGGAAGCGATGGCTGTTCTTCTGCGTCAAGACAGAAACAGCACCTCCATATGCACCGGTGATACCGCTGCTGTTACTGCCCTTTGCTGTCTTGACCGCGCAGGAAATGCGATCTCTCTGGAGAAGCTTCTCTCGAAATGCGGGTTCAGCATGAAGGTGCATCGGAACTTCACAGAAGATGCTCTGCGCAGTAAACTGAAACGGGGAAGAGAGTTTCGGATAACCCATGGGATCGGGCTTCCATAGCAGCGAACGCCTCATCCTTCAGGTTTTCCCATGGTGAATCGAAATTTCTTCTATTCTGGAACAAGAAATGACGCAACTGGAGAAAACTTGTTTTGCAGAAGAAGAAATCAACTTGACGGGATTTGACACACTTGAGAGTGCATGACATAAAGTCATTAACCAGAGTGATACAAACCGGAAGGAGATTTCTTCACCGGCAGTTCGATGCACTCCTGCGGAACCGGGTGAGAATACCTGTTTCATGAATATGGAGCAGATGTAGAACCATCATCAGCGGGATTCGGTGGTTCTGTACAAGGCTGGATATGTTCTTCGACATCTATGATCTGAGGGGAAATTTAGCCAGACAAGCGGTTCTTCCATCGGAGAGTTTGAGCTGGAAGACAGTTATAACTTCCCGGGGAATACTGGCGTGGGAGCTTGATCCCCTTAAAGGCTACCAGAGACTGTATCTTATTGATCTCAGCCCTGAATAGCTATGATTCGCTGTTTTGAGCAGGTATCGGATCTTGGGGAAATCAACTTACCTGCTGCTCTG